>Ga0182749_1003247_pt1 | contig 11238 bp, 10 predicted proteins | sample eDN3rd37CKraftMG_FD_128875 | JGI IMG/M metagenome (GOLD analysis project Ga0182749, IMG submission 128875) | Enriched Miracle-Growth compost microbial communities from Emeryville, California, USA - eDNA 3rd pass 37_C Kraft MG (version 2) (version 2) ...
CTGACCGACGATGTGCAGATCGAATTCTGCAAGCGTTTCGGCGCGCTGCAACGGTCGATCACCGTGCATCGCGAGGATACCGCGCGGCGGCTCAAGCGCGACGAACTCAGCGACATCTCCAATGTCGACGAGAAGGGCGAGCGGATGAGCGCCGACGACAAGCGGCGGCTGTTGCAGAAGCCCGCGCGCCTCTGGCATTCGGACAACAGCTTCCGCAGCCCGCCCGGCCTCTACACCTTCCTGGCCGCGAAGATCGTGCCCCCGGAGGGAGGAAATACCGAATTTGCCGACATGCGCGCTGCCTATGATGCGTTGGACGACCGGATGCGGCGGCGGATCGCCGGGCTACAGGTGCGCCATTCGCTCGGCTGGTCGCGCGAGCAGGCGGGCGCCCCCCCGCTCAGCGAGAGCGAGAAGGCGAACATTCCCGAATCGGTGCAGCCGCTCGTGCGGTTCCATCCGAAGAGCGGGCGCACCAGCCTCTATCTGTCCTCGCATGGGCGCGACGTGCTGGGCATGAGCGATACGGAGGGGCGGGCGCTGCTCGCCGAACTGACCGCTTTTGCGACCCGGCCGGAATTCGTCTACAGCCATAAATGGCGCGAAGGCGACCTCGTCATCTGGGACAATCGCGACACCATGCATCGCGCGACGCCCTTTCCCGAGGACAGATACCGGCGCGACATGCGGCGCACCAGCGTGGAAGACGACCAGGTCGCGATCGCAGGCTGATGGCGGGCGGCGCCGCGAAACTCGGTGAACAGGTGGCGGCGCGGCTGGAATCGGTGATCCGCTCCAACGCCTGGCCGGCGGGACATTATCTGGGTCATGAGGAGCAGCTTTCGCGGGATTTCGGCACCAGCCGGTCGGTGATCCGCGAAGCCATCGCCATCGCCGAATGGAATGGGGTGGTGGAGAGCCGCCGGGGCCGCGAAGGCGGCCTTTATGTTCGCGCGCGTGCGCTGGACCCCGCCATTGCGCTGCTGCGTAACTATCTTTTCCTGAGCGGCGCGGACCTTCCCAGCCTGCTGCGCGCGCGGCGGCTGATCGAGGGACGCATCCTGGAACTGGCGACGGAGCGCATAGAGGCCGACGACGCGGCCGGGCTTGCCGGGTTGCTCGCCGATCCCGCATCCCCGCGGGACGACAGGGTTCATCTGAGCCGCCTCAAGCAGATCGTCGACCGGATGAGCGAGCTTGCCGACGCGCCCTTGCTGCGGTTGTTCGGCGGCGCGCTGCGGCATTGTTATGTCGACCGCGTCCGCACGACCACCCTGGACGACGGCGCCTATCTGCGGGCGAGCCGCGCCGTGGCAGAGTGCCGTATGCTGCAAATCCAGGCCATTCTCGACTATGATCGCGGCGCGGTGCGCGACCTTCAGACGCGCGCCATGGATATATGGGAGGCATTCGCCGCGGAGCTTTCACCCGCCCGACTGAGCGGCGCGGCCATTGTGGATCGCCTGACGGCGACGGGAAACGGCGCGCTCATTTATGAGTTCGTCCAACCGGCAAAAAAAGCCGAGGCGGTCGCCCGCGCCATTGCGCAGATGATCGCGAACCGGGACCTGGACGTGGGCGAGCGGCTGGGAACGGAGGCGGAATTGCTCGCGGATTTCGGTGTCAGCCGCCGTGTCTTTCGGGAAGGCGTGCGCATCCTCGAACGCTTCGGCATCGTCGAGCCGGGGCGCGGCAAGCTGGGCGGCCTGATGGTTGGCAGTCCGCGCCGGGACATGCTGATCGCCTCGCTAGGCGGTAATGTTCCTGCTCTGGCCGAAACCACGGTGCGGGACGATGGGCTTCTGCCGATGCTGCTGACCGATGCGGTCCGCGCCCTCGTCGCGCAGGACGAATGCCGCCGGGACGCCTTCGTCCGCGCGGTCGGAGCGGCGCAACCGCCATCGGCGTCCGGGCTTGCACGGCTCGTCGCGATTCATGCGCCCGACGCTTTGACGGGATGCCTGATCGAGATCACGCTTGATTGCGGCCGCCGGTCCGATGAGGGGAGGCTGGACAGGCGGCAGCTATCGGCCCTGCTCAACGCCATAGGGAGCGCGGATCGCTTCGCCGCTCCCCGGATGCTCCGGGGACTCTGTCCGCCAGCGGCTTAGATATCGACGCGATTGGCGAGATCCGACCTGCCCCCGTCATCCTATTCCTATGGACTTTCCGTCCTGATTGGATAACTGTCTAATAAATGGAGGATAATTTGGTCAATCACGCGGCCCCGCGGCACGATCAGCCGGCGGCGGATGTAGAATTGGCCTGCCGGCCCGCCGCCGGGCTGCCTTCGCGGAGGCGGGCGGAGTGATTCTTATTCATCATCCTTGCGATGGGCTTTCGGATGGGCAGGCGGATGCCCGCTTGTTATCCGCCGAGACGGGTTATCGGTCGGCGGAGTCGACCGATCGGCTGAGCGATAAGGTTTTCCCATGATACCTGAAACCAGAATGCGGACGATCAGCGCGGATACGCTTGGCCCACCGGATCATTATACGATGGTCGAGCAGCCGGTGCCGAATCCCGGCGACAACCAGATTCTCGTTCGCGTGCATGCCGCGAGCCTCGGTTATGCGGATGTGCTGCTAGCGGCAGGCGGCTATCAGGTGAAGCCCCCTCTGCCTTTCGTGCCGGGAACCGAAGCGAGCGGCACGGTAGTTGCGGCCGGCCCCGGAGTTGCGGGCATCGCGACGGGGGACAAGGTTGTCGTGGCGCGTTTCGGCGGATGCCTCGCCGACCATATCCTTGCCGGGAGGGACGAGGTCTTTCCGATGCCGGAGGGCATGAGCTTCGAGCAGGCGTCCAGCTATCGCTCCAACTATTCGACGGCCTTGCACGCGCTGAAGGATCGGGCCGCGCTCGGGGCCGGTGAAACGCTGCTGGTGCTGGGCGCGGCGGGCGGTGTGGGAACCGCCGCCGTGCAGATCGGCAAGCGTCTGGGAGCACGGGTGATCGCGGGAGCCTCCAGCGAGGCGAAGCGCGCCTTCGCCCGCGCGCAGGGCGCCGACGACGTGCATGACTACAGCGTCGGCGACTGGCGCGATTCGCTCAAGGCGCTGACCGGCGGGCGCGGCGTCGATGTCGTGTTCGATCCGGTCGGCGGCATCTTGTTCGAACCGGCCTTCCGCAGTTTGGCGTGGGGCGGGCGGCATCTCGTGATCGGCTTTGCGGGGGGCGACATTCCGCGCCTGCCCGCCAATCTGCCGCTGCTCAAGGGTGCTGCCCTGGTGGGGGTCGACATCCGGCAATTCCATATCAAGGAGCCTGACAAGGCGCTCGCCAATGACGAACAGATTGCCCGCTGGTGCGCGGACGGACTGCATCCCCCGGTCGGCAGCATCTTCGACTTTGCCGATTTCCGGGCGGCGATGACGGCCGCGTCGAAGGGCGCTTCGCTCGGTAAGGTCGTCATCCGCATCGGTCAGGATTGAGGGCAGGAGGACAAGCATGGCAGCGGTCGAATTTTCCACGCCCGGGCCGGGCATCGGCGTGATCACTCTCAATCGGCCGGAGCGGATGAATGCGATCAACCGGGAGTGGATCGACGATTTTCACGCCATATGCGATGCGCTGGTCAATGATCGATCCGCCCATGCGGTGGTGTTGACGGGGGCGGGGAAGGGGTTTTGCAGCGGCTTCGACCTAAAGGCCCCGCATGAGTTTCCGGAAGAGCCTGGCGGCAGCGCCGCCGCGGCGAGTCCGGACTTTCAGGAAAGGCTGGCGAGCATTCCGGAAAAGATGCTGCGCGCGCCCCGTTTTTCGAACTGAGAGGCAGCTATGGGTGATTTCAGCTTTTCCCCGGAGAATCCCGAGCGCGCCGCGCGCGGCGATGCGATGGTGCAGGCCCTGCTCGGCATGGAGGCTCTGCCGCCCGTGACGCCCCTGCGCGCAGCGGGCCGCGATTTCGTCTTTTCGGAAGTGTGGAGCCGTCCGGGCCTCGACCGCCGTTCGCGATTATGGATAACCTTGGCCTGCGTCTGCGCCGCTCGTTCGCCGATCGCCATGCAGACCTATGTGCGCGCCGCCTTGCGTTCGGGCGACGTGACCATGCCGGAACTGCGCGAATTCGCGCTGCATTTCGCGGTCTTCCAAGGTTTTCCCAAGGGCGCGGAAGTCGACGCGATGCTGGACGGGCTGGAAGCCGAGGCGGCGGGCTGATGCCGATCCCCGCCCCCCTTCTGCCCAATCTGAAGGTGCCCGTCGTGGCCGCGCCGATGCTGATCGCGTCGAGCGCACGGCTTGTCATAGAGACTTGCCGGGCAGGCGCGATCGGCACCTTTCCCGCGCTCAACGCCCGGTCGGCTGACGAATATGAGGGCTGGCTCGAGGAGATTGAACAGGCACGCGGGCCGGACGATGCGGCCTTCGGCGTCAACCTGATCGTCGCGAAGATCAACACCCGCCTCGCCGACGACCTGGCCGTCACGGTGCGGCGCCGTGTCCCGCTCGTCATCACGTCATTCGGCGCGGACCGGGACGTCGTGAAAGCGGTGCATGACTATGGCGGGCTCGTCTTCCATGATGCGGCGAGCGCGCGTCATGTCGAGATCGCGGCGGAGGCGGGGGTCGACGGCATCATCCTGCTGACCGGCGGGGCGGGCGGCCATACCGGCTTCCTCAATCCATTCGCCTTTCTGGCTGATGCGCGCAAACGATATGACGGCGCGCTCCTGCTGGCGGGGGGGCTGTCGACCGGGCGCGATGTCGCCGCCGCGATTGTCGCGGGCGCGGATTTCGCGTATATGGGAACGCGCTTCCTCGCAACGGACGAGGCGAATGTCGATCAGGACCACCGTTCGATGATCGTGGAAGCAGGCGCATCGGACGTGACCGCGACTGCCGCCATGAGCGGAACGCCCGCCTCCTTCCTCAATGCGTCGCTGCGTCGTCACGGCCTTGATCCCAAGGCGCTCGATCTGCGGCATCCAAAGCTGGATGCCGCGCCGGACGGATCGCCTGTCAGGCCGTGGAAGGAAATCTGGTCGGCGGGGCAGGGCGTGGCGGGGATCGACGACATACTACCCGCCGGAAAACTCGTCGAGCGTTTGGCGCGGGACTATCGCGCCGCCATTTCAGGAGTGACATTGCTATGACCACCCTTTGGGAACGGGTGCTGAAGCTGGATGCCGTCCACAATTTTCGCGATTATGGCGGATGGCGTGCGGCGGACGGCGCCCGCGTCGCCACCGGCAGGCTGTTCCGCTCCGCCCATCATGCGCACGCGACCGAAGGCGATGTCGAAAGGATCGGCCGCCTCGGCATCCTGACCGTCACCGACCTGCGCCATCCCGAGGAGCAGCGGGAGGAACCGAGCGCCTGGATCGGCAAGCTCGCCTTCGGCGTGATCGAGGAGCCGGAGGAAGATCAGGGCGTCAAGGGTGAGGCGCCGCATATCGCCGCCTTCCGCAACAGCGATTTCAGTCCCCAGTCGATGCGGGCGTTCATGATCACGCACTATGGCGAAATGCCTTATGATCCGCGCCATGTCGCCATGTTCCGCCGCTATTTCGACGCGCTGGCGTCGCAGGATGGCGGCATCCTCATCCACTGTGCGGCGGGCAAGGACCGGACCGGCATCCTGGCGGCGCTGACCCATCATGTCCTGGGCGTCCATTCCGACGATGCGCTGGAAGATTATCTGCTGAGCAACGAGGCGGGCAACATCGCCAAGCGGCTGCCCCGTCTGCGCCGCAATATGGAGAGAAGATACAACCGGGTCATCGCCGAGGAGGCCATGCACGCGCTGCTGACCGTGGAGGAAGCCTATATCGCACGCTGCTGGGCGGCGCTGGGGGAGAAATCCGGCTCGGTCGACGCCTATCTGACCGACATGCTCGGCGTGGACGAAGGCAAGCGCCGGCTTATCCGCGAAAAGCTGCTGTCATGAATATGACGGAAACGACGATGGCGGATGGTATCGCCATCATCCGCCTGGACCGGCCCAAGGTTCTCAACGCCATCAACGAAGCGATGGTGGACGAGATCGAGGGTGCGCTGGATCGCTTCGAGGAAGACGCGGCTGTCCGCGCGCTGGTGATCATAGGCACCGGCCGTGCCTTCTGCGTCGGTTCCGACCTCAAGGAAGGCGGCGGCGATCCCGATGCGCGGATCGCGCGGATGCATCGTCTCATGCTGCGGCTTATCGCCTATCCGAAGGTCAGCGTAGCGGCGTTCAACGGGTTGGCATTGGGCGGCGGGTTGGAGATCGGAATGGCCTGCACCTTCCGCGTCGCCGCGCCGGACGCCCGCCTGGGATTGCCGGAAGTCACCCATGCGCTGATGCCCGCCTATGGCGGCACCCAGTTGCTCCCCCGGCTGGTGGGCGTCGGCCGCGCCTTGCACATGGCGTTGACCGGCGAAATGATCGATGCCGCGCGGGCGGAAGCGATTGGCCTGGTCAACGGCGTGGCGGAGGATGTGCAGGCGGCCGCCGTCGCGCTGGCGGATCGCTGCTCGCGCGGCGGCAGGGTCGCGCAGTCGGAAATCCGGCGCGCGATGCTTGGCGGTCTCGGCCTGCCGCTTTCAGAGGGTCTTGCGCTGGAGGCGGCGGGGGCGTCCCGCGTCGCGGCGAGCGAGGAGGCGCAGGCGGCTGTCGCTGCGTTCGCCGCCAGGCACTGATCGGCGCCTGGCCGGCTTGGCCGCCGCCGGGAAGCGGCCGCCGCTCACGACCGTGCTTATGATAGGGCGCCCCGCGCGGCCTTTCAGTCCGTAATGTGCGGTCGATCAGGCTTCGACTTTTTCGTTGCTCCTGGCATTGACCGACGCGAACATCGCCAGGATATCGCCCGACGTGACGGGGCGCGGTTCGGCGCCTTTCTCCACCGGCGCCGCGCCGGCGAGCGCCACTTCGTCCGTGTTCACATGACCGGCCTGCGCGCGCAACGCCTTTACGGTGCAATTTTCGCGGCCGCCCATCTTGTCGAATGCATCGTAATTATAGAATTTCAGGGCATTGAGATGCGTCACCTTGTCGATCTGCGCGTCGGTCAGATGTTTGACGGTGTCGTAGAGATGTTCCGGAACGCGCGGCCACTGCGTGTCGGAATGCGGGTAGTCGCATTCATAGGCCACGATATCCTCACCGACCGCGCCTAGATTATCGAGACCGAATTTGTCCTCGATGAAGCAGGTCAGAAAATGTTCGCGGAAGATTTCGGTCGGAGTCTTGCCCCCGAAATTGGCGTGCGTCCAGGCCTTGTGATGATTGTGCGTATATTCCGCACGCTCAAGGAAATAGGGGATCCAGCCGATGCCCCCTTCCGACAGCGATATCTTCAGCGGATATTGATGCAGCGCCTGAAGGTGCAGCCAGTCGGCTGCGGAATTGACGATGGAAATCGGCATGGTCGTGATCCACGCCTCGATCGGCGTCAGCGGCGAGGCATGGGGCGCCTGCGCGCCCGAGCCGATATGGATGTTGATGACGACTTCATTGTCGGCGCAGGCCTTCCACATCGGCGCCCAATGCGCGTCGTGAATGCTCGGCTGCCCCTTGGCGGTGGGATTGTCGGAAAAGGTGATGGAGTGACAGCCCTTCTTCGCCACGCGCTCGATCTCGGCGACGGTCGCGGGGATATCCCAATAGGGGAGGATAGCATTGGGGATGTTGCGGCCGGGATAGGACCCGCACCATTCGTCGATATGCCAGTCATTATAGGCCGACACCAGGATGCGGGCGGTCTCCTTGTTCTCGAAGCTCAGGAACAGGCCGCCGTCGAAGGTGACGATGCTGGGGAAGTTGAGCGACGTCAGGATGCCGTTGACGTTCATGTCCTCTATGCGCGCGTCTATGTTGTAGACGCCCTTGCGCATCTGGTCGAGCGCGACCGGCTCCATCCCATATTCTTCCTTGGGCCGGCCGACCACGGCGTTGAGCCCGCCCTGCGCCGCGCGCCGGCCTTCGAACACCCAATAGTCCGAACCATCCGTGTCGCGCAGCATCTTGGGCGCGAGATGCTTGTGCTGGACGCTCAGATGCCCATCCCACATATCGCCCGGCTCGACGATGTGATCGTCAACGCTGACGATGATCAGATCTTCCATTTTCATAACAGGCTGCCTCTCTATTTGTTCTTGTGCGCGGTCGGGCGTCTATCCCGCCCGCCGAGGCGGGCGGGTAGCTATAGTCACGCCGCTTCGTCGCGCGCTCCTTCAAGCAGGCCCTTCAGATTGCTGTGGAAGACCCGCTTGATCTCATTATCGTTGTAGGTAGGGAATTCTTTCACATACTCCAGCGGATCGGCCAGGCCTTCCGGATGCGGGTAGTCGCTGCCGAACAGGATGCGATTGGCCGGCACGCATTTCTTCAGCTCTTCCGTATCGTCCTCGTAAAAGGGCGCGACGAAGATGTGGCGGCGGAAAGTCTCGTGCGGATGCTCCTTGAAGGATTTGGGCATCTGACCATAGACATGGTTGAGGCGATAGAAGAGCGGCGCGACCCAGCTCGCCCCGTTTTCGACCGACACCACACGCAGGTTCGGATGGCGCGCGAACACGCCATGGCAAATCAGCGCCGATAGCGAATCGGCGACTGCGCGGCCGAGCGTGTCGAGCGTCAGCTTGTGCGGATCGTTCTGGAAGGCGACAAATTCCGTACCGCCGCCGGACCACATGCGGTTGATCACGTCATAGCCCGAATCGGATGCATGGAGGTTGACGAAAATTCCCGCCTCGGCAACCCGCGCCCAGAAAGGATCGAACTCAGGATAGCCGAAGGAGCGCGTCACGCCGCGGCTGTTCGGCACGGGCGCGGGGCGGACGCCGATGGTGCGAGCGCCGGCCTTCATCACGAATTCCAACTCGGCAATGGCGGAGTCGATGTCGGCCAGGTTGATCATCGGCACGGAGAACAGGCGGTTCTCGCGGGCGAAACCCCACTCCTCACGCGTCCACATGTTGAGCGAGTGGAACAAGGCCGCCATCACTTGCGGCTTGTGATTCAGGCGGTCCTCGATGACCGAGGCAAGCGTCGGGAACACCAGGCACGCATGTACCCCCTGCCGGTCCATGAGCGCGATTCGGCCGTCGCCTGAACGCCATTCGGCCGGAGGGCGGAGCGGTTCGCCCGCGAGTTCGCGCATCGTCAGGCCTTCCACATTGGCGCCGCGATACCATTTTTCGTGCGTGCCGGGGGCGGCCACGACCTCGAAGGTCGGATTCGGGATATATTCGGACAGCATCCCTCCGATGACGAGTTTCGTGCGATTGCCCTTCTTCACGAAATAAAAGTCATCCTGGAATTCTTTCGGCAGGTGGCGGGTGAACGCCTCCTCAGGCTCGTACAGATGATGGTCGGCATCATATACGGTGTAGGGCAGGGTAGCCATAGCGTCTCTCCTCGGCAGCATGATCCTGGGCGTGATTCACAAGATTCGCGGGGTCTGTCTGAAATTACATAATGCAATCCTCATTTGTCGAGGACACCAGCAAAAACAGGGCGGACCCGTGCATTTATCCCGATGGTGATCGAATGGTCCCCGGCCGCGACGGATGCGCCTGCGGAATGTTGCGGACCGGCGCGAACTGGCGCATGAGGCGCTATCGGCGGTTTAGCCGGATCAGCCATGGGGAAAGCATTTGGGCGACTATGTGAAAATAGAGCGGCAAGGCCGCATCGCGATCCTGACTCTCAATCATCCCGACACGATGAACGCCATCGCGGAGCATGAGGATTGCAGCGATCTGGTTAACGCGCTGGAGAGCCTGAACGAGGACGAATCCGTCAGCGTAGGCATCCTCACCGGGGCGGGACGGGCCTTTTCGGCGGGCGGCAATCTGCAAAGCATGAAGGATCGCAACGGTATCGGTCCGCTGGACACGCCGCTGGGCACCCGATCCAACTATCGCCGCGGCGTGCAGAAGATTTCGCGCGCCTTCTACGAAAGCGAAATTCCCTTGATCGCCGCGGTGAACGGCTTTGCCATCGGGCTGGGCAATGATCTGGCCTGTTTCTGCGACATGCGCATCGCCGCGGACACGGCGAAATTCGCGGCGGGCTTCATCAAGATGGGTCTGGTGCCCGGCGACGGCGGCGCCTGGGCATTGCCGCGCGCCGTGGGTTATGCCCGCGCTGCTGAGATGCTGTTCACCGGTGATACGCTGAGCGCGCAGGAAGCGCTTGAATTCGGCCTGGTGTCCCGCGTCGTACCGGCGGAATCGCTGATGGACGAAGCGCTCAAGCTTGCGAAGCGGGTCGCGGCAAATCCGCCGCGCTCGCTGCGTGTCGCCAAGCGGCTGCTCATCGATGCGCAGGCCATGCGCCTGACGGAGGTGCTGGAAATGTCGGCCGCGCTACAGGCGCTCGTGCATGAAACGCCCGATCATCACGAAGCGATCGATGCGTTCCTGAGCAAGCGCAGTCCGGAGTTCACGGGCGCCTGAATAGGGCGGCGGAGCCGGGCCGCATTCCTGTGGCACGGTTCCGCTGCTCCTGTCCGTGACGCTGTTTCGCGGGCTTTTTATGCGTCGGCGCGATCGAACATATGGACGGCCAGACGCCGCACATGATGGTCGATGTCGCCGAACAGCTTTTCCAGCGCCAGCAGGCGGCGGTAGTAATGGCTGACGATATATTCGTCGGTCACGCCGTAGCCGCCATGCAACTGGATGCCGGACCGCGACACGAGTTGCGCGGCCGTTCCTACCAGCACCTTCGCGGCCGAGACGGCGGCTTGCCGGTCCTCCGGTGAGGCGTCGAGATGGGCGAGGGCGTAATAGACCATCGAGCGCGCCTGATGAGTGGACACGAACATGTCGGCCATGATGTGCTGCAAGGCCTGGAACTTGCCGATCGGCTGGCCGAATTGCTTGCGCTCCTTGATATATTCCGCGCTGACATCGTTGCAGCCTTCCATCGCGCCGACGGCCTGCGCCATCAGCGCTATCGCGGCCCGGTCGCTCGCTTCCGACAGCAATGTCTCCGCCGCGCTGCCGCTCGCGATCAGCGCGCCGGCATCGACTTGCACGCCGTCCAGAAACAGGTCGGACGCGGCCGCGCCGTCAACCAGCGCATAGCTCTCGTCGCTGATTCCGCTTGCATCGCGAGGCGCGAGGAACAGCCCCATGCTGCCGTCATCCAGCGTGGCGGAGACGATGATATGCGTGGCGGAGGGGGCATCAAGCACCAGCATCTTCCTGCCCGTGAGCGCAAAGCCGTTGCCCGACGGCACAGCCTGGGTCGATCGCGCGCCGCCGTCGCCGAACCGCTCGCCCGGCTCGCCATGCGCCAGCGCGATCCGC
>Ga0182749_1003249_pt1 | contig 11236 bp, 16 predicted proteins | sample eDN3rd37CKraftMG_FD_128875 | JGI IMG/M metagenome (GOLD analysis project Ga0182749, IMG submission 128875) | Enriched Miracle-Growth compost microbial communities from Emeryville, California, USA - eDNA 3rd pass 37_C Kraft MG (version 2) (version 2) ...
CCGCCGCGGCCGGCCCGGACGACGGCGACTGGCAGGACCTGGTCTGCGCCGGCTGGCGCGGCATTCCGGTGCTGCTGTCGACCGCCGACCTGCGCTCCTCGGTGTTCTACGGCTTCCCGCCGGCGGGCGACCGGCCGTTCGAGACCTTCGCCGGCTTCAACGAGGTGGGGCCGAGGATCGAATGGCGGATCGAGACCGAGGGCGGGCGCAGCACGCCCTTCGCCACGATCCACCGCTGGACCGTCGACAGCGCCGAGGGCCGGCGCACCGAGGTGCTGGTCGTGTCCAGGGTCGCGCAGCTGGAGGATCGCCAGGGCTGCGTCGTCGGCCTGGTGACCGCCAGCGGCCGTCCCGAGGCGAACGAGGCGGCGCGCAAGCTGGCCGACGAACGGGCGCGGGGATTCAGATGCGGCACCGACACGCCGGTCGAGATCGGCCGTCCGCCCAGCTTCAGTGGGGTGAGAAGCGAATCACTGGACGCCGGCCCTAGGACGAGCGGTTCGCGGGCGGCGCCGAGATGATCAGATAGTATTCGGCCGGCCTGGACGTGCGGTTCTCGATCCGGTGTTCGACGTCCGCCTCGAAATACAGGCAATCGCCCTCGTTCAGCAGCGTCTCGTTGTCCGGGGTCGCCACGACCACGTGGCCCCGGGAGACCACGATGTGCTTGCCGGTCCCTGCCGGGTGCGGCGGCGAACGGCCGGTCGAGGTGTTCGCCGGCAGATGGTGAAGCACGACCTCGACGGTCATGCCGGGCCTGTTCGGCGACAGCAGGAAGCGCTCGAACCCCGTCTCCGGATCCCGGAACACCTGGCGCTGATCCTTCGTCACCAGTGCGAAGGCGCGACGCGTCGGCTCCTCGTCACCGACAAGGGAAGAGAATGAAGCGCCGAGAGCGTGCGCGATCTGCTTGGCGACACCGATGGTCGGGCTCTTCTCTCCACGTTCGATCTTGGACAGCATCGCCCGGCTCACGCCGGATAATCTGGAGAGCTGTTCGAGCGTGAGAGTCTTCTGCTCGCGGATGGTTCGGACGCGGTCGCCGAAAGCGCTGACGGCGTCGCGTGCCCCGGGCCGGGATTGTCCAGAGTTCCTCAAGTGGCCCCGCTTTCCGCTCCCGTGCTTCGGCGGCCATCCTAGAGACGGGGTCGGCGCCTGTCACTCGGGCGGCCGGCGCCGAGGCGCCGACGGGATCAGAGCGGCAGGAACCGATAGGCCTGCCCGGCGCGCTCGACGGACCCGACGCCCGGGAAATCGAGATGCGCACCGGCGACGAACACGCCGGGTCGTGCCGTGCGCTCCAGCAGCCTGTATCGGGTCGACCGCGCCTGACCCTGATCGGCATCGAACTCCCATGTCAGCTCCGGCCTTTCGAACTGGATCGAGGGCACATGGATGAGATCCCCCCAGATCAGCAGGGTCTCGCCCCCGCCCGACACGGCGAAGGCGGTGTGGCCGACTTCGTGGCCATGCGCCTGAACGGCGGTGATGCTGTCGCTCGGCTTGAAGCCGTCCCCGAACGGCAGACGCATCCGGCGGAACCGGGAAAGCCGTTCGTACCCGTCGAACATCGACACTTCCTCTTGCGGAACGAGCAGCCGCTGGAGCTTGGGGAACGCATCCGAGCCGTCGGGGGCCACCAGGCCGTGGACGTGATCTGCGTGGGTGTGCGTGACGGCGACGGTCCCGATGCTCTCGCGCGCCACACCCGCCTCGGCCATCGCGTCGAGCAGCAAGCCCATCGTCGGCAGCCACGCATTCGCCGCTCCCGTATCGATCAGCACGGTCTGGTCGCGATCGATCACCACAAAGGCGTTGACCGAGAGACGGAGGTGCCCGTCGACCAGTTTCACCCGGGCCGGCATGTCCGATCCGAAAGGACGGTCACCCGCCTGACGCAGCCGGCTGGGCGGCATGTCCACATAGCCGTCGCGGAGAGCGATGACGGTGACATCGCCGAATTCGTAGCGCGCGAAGTTTGTGCCGGAAGCCGTCCTTTTCAGACGCCGCTCCCCGGCGGAGGCATTGTTCCGCGAGGCGACCGTGCCGGCCGCTCCCGCATTGCTGCAATGTGTCATGGCGCAGAGCCCTCGATAGCGGCGCAGCTCGCTTCATGGCGGCGGCTGTGCCGAAGCCGGATCAAACTTGGCTGTTCCGGCAGAATATCTTCTATAGCAGAACTCTATCTCCTATAGAAGAATCTCATTCGGCGCGGGTCGGTGCGGTCGGTCGGCCGGTCCGGCAGGTGCGCAACGAATCGCCGATCTATCTCGCTTTCCGGGCCATGTCGGAATTGTGCACCGTCACCGAAAACCAGAAACCAGGGCTGCGTCGTCGGCCTGGTGACCGCCAGTGGCCATCCCGAGGCGAACGAGGCGGCGCGCAAGCTGGCCGACGAACGGGCGCGGGGATTCAGATGCGGCACCGACACGCCGGTCGAGATCGGCCGTCCGCCCAGCTTTGGCGGAAAGGGGATCGGCCTGGAGTGACGAACCCAGGTGCATGAGGGTAGCGACAGTGCTAGTGGGCCTCAGGAAAATGGAGGCACCTCGACCAGTGTCCCAATCAGGCGCAGCAATGCCTGGTGCTCTGGCCCCCTGCCGCTACGCAGGAACTCACCCAGCTCGATATGGGACAGCCGGCCGCCAGAAGGGGCATTGGGCTGATGAATGATGAACGCATGTCCATTGGTCGGCTCGCGTCCGAGAAACCACGCGTCGCCGTTCGGACTGCGATAGAGTTCACGACGGTCTGTCATACGGGCTCCTGTCTTTCGGTACCAGTGCTAGGATTCGAAGTTGGCGGAACGAGAGCGTGATGGGTCGCGGCATGCGAGTCCAATCGGTCGCCAGGGAGTCCTGCCTCTGATGATGCGGTGAAACGGCGTCACTGCGTGGCGACGTTGCTTTGGCAGCCGAGGCTGACCTTGACGCCCCATGCCGTATTGGACGCAGTTGCCGACCAGATGGCGGCGTCGTCCTTTGTCAGACCGGTGACGACGGTAAACCCGTGGTTCTCCAACCGGGATCTGCCTGTCCTCCGCAAAGCTGTTGGCGCTCTCGAGCAGGCCGGCAGGTGAGGTGATGATTACGTCCTGTTTGACGTCCGTCGCAGCACCGGGATCGGCCGAAGGGGTGGTGGTCCGGGCAGCGCCGCTGCCATCGGGCCGTTAATACCGGCGACATAAGGATCCTCGGCATCACAGGAAACCGGCCACTCTCAAGAGCAGGACCGCCGCGGCCACCGCCAGCACCAGCATGGCCACCGCGCCCGCATTGCACCGGTCGAGGATGGACGCTCGCGTTTCGGGCCGCGCAGCGTGATGGGATGTCCTCGGACCCGTGCTGGGCAGGAGCGAGGCCAGACGAGTCGCGATGGCCATGATTTCGGCACTCGACCGCTCGGCGCGTGCCATACCGGTGATGATCTCCGCCAACTCCAGGACGGCGGCGTCTCGCGGCTGCGCGGCCAGGCGGCTTGCCGTTGCCCAGGGATCGCCGCCCAGGCGACCGAGCATCGAGACCACGCTCAGAGGCATGCCATTGGATTCCGCGCCGACATCAGCGAACAGAAAAGCGTTCAGATTCGACCGGCCTAGGCGAAAGACGTCAGTATCCGGCTTTTCCAGATCACACCTCGCGAAACATATACGTGATAGCTGTGCGCCAGAAATCAAGAAAAATATAATGGCGGTGCCAAAATATCGAGAAGTGGATCATTTATCGATCAGATCGTGTGTGCCAGATCAACAGCCAAATCACTTAGGAATCTCAGAGATCTAATATGACTCTCGATCGGCATGATAATAAGCACCGGCGTCACCGGCTTTCAGCTGCGGCGGCATCGGGGCGGCGTCAGGGCAAGATACCGATAAACACCCGGCGGTAGGCGCTGATCAGATCCGCGGCGGAGGCCGCCGCAGCCCGGCTGAGCTGTTCCGCTCTGGATTCGCGCTCCCGCTCGACAAGCCGCACCAACTCCTGAAACCGCCTATGCGCGATCGTCGCTGGATCGATCCCAGCGCCGTCATGGGGCATGACGACGCCGGGCTCCGGCAGTTCGCGAGCCAGGACCCGCAGCAGGTCGAGCAGCTTGGCGCCGGTGTCGACACGGTGCCATCGCCCTTCATCCCAGACCGATATCGTCGGTCTGATCTCCATCTGCATCGAGCGCCTCCGGTCTGGGCGGCGGGAGGTCAGCCCTCATGACCGGCCGGCCGACGAAGCCGAACTTCGCTGTGGTAGCTGCGCCGCCGTCGGCTTCGCCGGGCCTCAGCTCTTCCTCTTGCTGTGGGCGGCGCCGGGCGCCGCCGCGCGGCTCACCGGGCTCAGGGTCGCCCCGTGAACCACCGGCTTCGCGGCCTGCTTGGGCTTCCGGATCTCCCGGTTGCTGCGTTTCTGTCCTTTGGCCATGAGATCTCCTTTGCATCCGATGTGGCGGCATGCGGCATGTGATGAAGGGAATGCATCGGCGATCGCGGCGGCGCGATCACTCCACGGCCTTGAGATTATCCGCGGACGACTTCCCGCTCCTCTGGTCGGCGACGAGATCGAAGCCCAGCCGCTGCCCCTGGGCCAGCCCGCCGAGGCCGGAGCGCTCGACGGCGCTGATGTGGACGAAGGCGTCCTTGCCCCCGTCGTCCTGCGTGATGAAGCCGAAGCCCCTCTGGGCGTCGAACCACTTGACGGTTCCCGTTGCCATCGATTCCTCTTTTCGGAAGCATTCGCCTGGTCGGCCAGCGACACTCGCAAGCCGGCGAATTCGTATTTGGATGAGGAACCCGGATTCTGCTGCGTCCCATCGGGCAAACCGGATTCCTGTTCGGAACTGATCGGCAATCATGGGCCATGGCCGCTGAGATCTCTAGTCAATAAGACGATCACGGCTAAAAAAATTAAATCGCTGACACATCATCTTAATACACTCTTGATTCCAACGGCATACTGCCATCACCAGAATCTTCAAACTCGAAATCCGGTTGAGGCGGCAGATTTTTCATCGCAATACCTATTGCCTGACGCCATATTGATGTCCACAACGCAGGAGACCCCGCTTCAGGTACGGCGCGACCGGAATATGGGTCGTCCGCTCCGCTGAGCTCTTCTGGCGTTTCGCCGTCCCGGCGCCGCCACCGAGACTGCCGAGCAGCGTTTGAGCGCCAGCACAAGGAGACCACCATTGAAGAGCGACAGCATGAGACGGCTGCAGCGGGACGCCGAGCTCGGCGATGCCGTGGCGCAGTTCAATCTCGGCATCGTCTGCGGCAATCGGACAGATGACAACGGCTATGTCGTCGAGGACAGGCGGACCGAGGCCATCCGGTGGCTGCTGCGCTCGGCGAACCAGGGCCTGCCGCGGGCGCAGAACCGGTTGGCCGAAATCTACGTCGAAGGCCCTGACGCTTCGAAGGACATGGTCAAGGCGTGCGCCTGGTTTCTCCTGGCGGCGACGGGGCAGTCCGGTGCCCGGGGCCAGAGCGCCCGTTCAGGCTACGAGCGCGCCGCCGCGCATCTGACCGCCACGCAGATCGCGCAGGCGCATCGCCGGGCATCGCGCTGGAGGCCGAAGATCGAAGCAGAGGAGATCGAGCCGGTGGTGCCGAATCTCGCGGCGATGCCGCAGTGAAAGCCTGGTTCGTCCCGCCCGTTGTGATACCGATCGGCCTGGTGGTGCTGATTGTCATTTACGCCGCAGCCCGGGGTTTCGCCTGACCACAGGCTCCGAGTGGACGTCAGCGCCGGAAGCGGCGCGCGGCGACGATGGAGGAGCCGCGAAATGACCATGCGGACCAGCAGCAGAACCGTGACCTTCGTCCGGCCGTTCACCCTGAACGGCATCGACGGGCCGCAGCCGCCCGGGACCTATACGGTGGAGACGGACGAGGAGCAGGTCGACGGTTCGTCGCCCCCTGTCTACCGGCGGGTCACGACGGTGATCCGCCTGCCCGGCCGGCCCGGGAGCGGCGAGCTGGTCCAGGTCGTCACCGTGGATCCGGAGGAGCTTTCCGCGGCCCTGCTGCAGGATGGCGCGCCGCCGCAATCACCCGCGGACGCTCATCCCGCAGAGGAAGCGCGCTCCGAGGCTCGGCCGCGAGAAGCGCCGGGGCAGCCTGCGCCGCGCCCGCTCGATCGGCTGTTCGATGGCTGGCGATACTGGGCTGCGACCAATCCCCGGGCGCCGGCCTGGATCGTCGCGATCGTCGCCGGCATCCTGTTCGCCACCTTTGTCGTGGCCTGGTGACCAGGCTGATGCGGGAGGTGGTCGATCCGACCCGAGCCTCCGCGTCAGCTTTCAATCTCTCGCGGTCAGGCTCGGCCGATGGCCGCGGCCGGAAAACCGACCATCCGCTGCTGCGTCTCGTCCCACAGCGCGAAGAACGGCGCGCGCAGGGCATCCCATAAGGTCAGGCTCGGCACGGCATGCAGTTGCTGGATCGCGGCGTGACAGGCCGGCAGGCGGTAGTTGGGGATGCGCGGATTGAGGTGGTGGATATGGTGGAACCCGATGTTGCCGGTGAACCATTGCAGGATCCGCGGCAGCTTCAGATAGGACGAGCCCTGCAGCGAGGCTGCGCCGAACCGCCACTCCGTATCCCGCTGCCACAGGGTTTCTTCGAAGCGATGCTGAACCGCGAACAGCCAGACGCCGATGATCGAGGCGATCACCAGGATCGGCAGCTGGACCAGCAGCACGCGCTCGAACCCCAGGATCAGCCCGAGGCCGAGAAAGAGACCGGCGATGCCGGCGTTGGTGGCATGGACCGACAGCCGTTCCCGGCCCCATGCCTTCGGCGTGTCGAAGGGAATCCGGTAGAGCAGCAGGAAGACCAGCGGCGGCAGCACCAGCCCGGTGATCACCGGATGGCGGCTCAGCCGATACAGGAAGCGGCGCCGGGGAGTGAGCGCCCGGTATTCCGCGACGGTCAGGCAGGTCGAGTAGATGTCCACCCCGCTGTCGCGCCGGTCGAGATTGTTCCAGACGGCGTGGTGCCCCGCATGCTGGCGGCGCCAATTCGCAAAGGGCGTGAAGGTGATCAGGCCGCACAGGCGGCCGAGCACGATGTTGGCGCGGTGCGAGCCGAAGAACGACGCGTGTCCGCAATCATGCTGGATGATGAAGAGGCGGACGGTCAGGCCGGCTGCGATCACGGCCAGCCCGAGCGTCAGCCCGTACGACACCCCGAAGCTGGCATACATCGTCGCGCAGACCGCGAGAAAGGCGACGAGCGTCGAGGCCAGCTGCCAGACCGCCCTCGGCAGGCTCGGCGTCCGGAAACGGGCCACCGCGGCCCGCAGCGCCGCATCGGCGTCGAGCGGCAGGCGCGGCTGTGGCGCCAGGGGCTTCGGGTCGGGATTGCTTTGCATCTTTGTCCATGAACTGCCCGGCGGGGCCGGGCGGCAGTATCCGCGAGAATTGTCGAGAGCAATGCAGACGACAAACGCGCTCCACAACTAAAGCGGTCAAACTTCGAAAGGTGCAGAAAGCTGGGCTCGGCGCTCGATCACGAGCATTGAGAGCTGGCTGAACAAATCTAGGTCGACCGTATGCATATGGGGATGCCGGCCGGTGGTTTTAACCGGCCAGGATTCGCAGTCAGGCACCGCCGGCAGCAGGCGTCCGCCGAAACTGAGGTGCGGGCAGCGACACCCGCTACCCTCAGTTCACCCCCCGCCCCGTCGCGAAGATCATCAGCCGGTCGAACAGGCCTTCCGGCAGCAGCCGCTTCGCCCGGAACAGCAGCCTGGCATCGGTGCCCAGGCGCAGCCGCGGCGGCATCCGGCGGGATTCGGCCAGGCGCAGCAGCCGCTCCGCCGCCCGGTCGCTGATCGCGGCCGCACGCTCCGGCGCCACGCCGCCGCGCGCTTCCCGGCGGGCCAGGGACCGGTCGAACGTCTCACGATAGGGCAGGTCCGCCACCGCCACCGGGGAATCCAGGCGGGCGTTGAAGCCGGTGTCGTGGCGCCCGGGCTCGACCGCGCAGACCTGCACGCCGTGCGGCGCCAGCTCCAGCCGCAGCGCCTCGCTGAAGCCGGACAGGCCGTGCTTGCTGGCGGCGTAGATCGCCATGAACGGCGTGCCGATGAAGCCCAGCACCGACGAGATGTTGATCACCCGGCCGCGGCGCGCGCGCAGCGCCGGCAGCAGGTCGCGGGTCAAGAGGATCGGCGCTTCCAGGTTGGTCGCGAGCTGGCGCCGGATCTGGTCGTCGTCCAGCGCCTCGACCGGGCCGTACAGGCCGTAGCCGGCATTGTTGATCAGGCAGTCGAGGCCACCTGCCACCGCCGCGACCGCCGCGGCCCGTTGCGCCGGGTCGGTGACGTCGAGCGGCAGCACGGTGATGCCGGGGATGGCGGCCAGGGCCGCGGCTTCCGGCCGGTCCGTCGGGCCGCGCAGCGTCGCCAGCACCGACCAGCCGGCGGCGGCGAAGCGCCTGGCCGCGGCGAAGCCGAAGCCGGAGCTGCAGCCGGTGATCAGCACGGTCTTCATGAATCCTCCCCTTGCCTGGCCGAGAGGCCGTGCTTTCTCAACAGGTGCCGCAGCTGGTCGTAGCCGAGGCCGAGAGCCGTCGCGGTGCGGCCCTGATGTCCGGCATGCGCCTGCAGCGCCGCCTCCAGCCAGCGTTTCTCGACCGCCGCGATCTCCGCCCGGAAGTCGTAGGGCAGGGCCGGCGTCGCGGCGACCGGCGGCTCCGGACCCGTCTGCAGCCCGTTCTTTCCTGTTCCGTGGGGCCGCCAGGGCGAGGCGAAGGGGTCCAGCACGATCTGCGCCACCGGCTCACCCGGCGGCGTGCGGTAGACCGCACGCTCGACGGCGTTCTTCAGCTCGCGGATGTTGCCGGGCCAGGGATGGCCCTGCAGCGCCGCCATCGCCGCCGGCGCGAAGCCGGGGAAGCCCGGCCGGTCGAGCGCATGCGCCATCGCCTGGGCGAAATGCGCGGCCAGCAGCGGGATGTCCTCGGGCCGGGCGCGCAGCGGCGGCACGGTCAGCACGTCGAAGGCCAGCCGGTCCAGCAGGTCGCCGCGGAACCGCCCGGCCGCGACCTCGCCCGGCAGGTCGACATTGGTGGCGGCGACGACGCGGACATCGACGGTCGTCGTCTGGGTGCCGCCGACCCGCTCGATCTCGCCGTATTCGATCGCGCGCAGCAGCTTCTCCTGCACCCGCAGGCTTGCGTTCGCCAGCTCGTCCAGGAACAGGGTGCCGCCGTCGGCGCGCTCGAACCGGCCGACATGGCGCCGCACCGCCCCGGTGAAGGCGCCGGCCTCATGGCCGAACAGCTCGCTCTCCAGCAGCTCGGGCGACAGGGCGGCGCAGTCCAGCTTGACGAAGGGCCGGTCCCAGCGCGGCGACAGGTAGTGCAGCCGCGCCGCGATCAGCTCCTTGCCCGTGCCGCGCTCGCCGATAACCAGCACCGGCCGGTCCAGCGGCGCCGCGGCCGAGACCCGGTCCAGCAGGTCGGCGAAGGCGGGCGCCTCGCCCAGCAGATGCGGCAGTCCGTCGGCCATGAGCCTCTATCGGCGAAATTTACCGAAGAGTTGGAAATTTTCACCGAACAATCAAGGCCTGGTTTCAGCGAAGCGGCGGATTCCGGCCGGATCCAACTTGGCACGGGCTTTGCAAATCACGGGACTACCCGAACGCATCGGGGTTGAGGAGGATCTATGAGCTACGGCTTCGACCCGACCGGCACCCGCACCCGCTATGGCCGCAGCGCCGGAGCCACCGACTGGCGCCGCACCGGCGAGCGCCTCTTGGCCTGGATCGCCAGCCGGCCGACCGAGAACTGGGTGTTCTTCGGCGCCGGCGTGCTGATCGCTTCCCTGTTCCTGTAAGGATCGAAAGAGGACCGTGTGATGGGTATCTTTTCCCGCCTTGGCGACATCATCAACTCCAACATCAACGCCATGCTCGACCGCGCCGAGGATCCCGAGAAGATCGTCCGGCTGATCGTGCAGGAGATGGAGGACACGCTGGTCGAGGTGCGCGCCGCGGCCGCCCGCTCGATCGCGGAGAAGAAGGAGATCCTGCGCAAGGTCGACCAGCTGGAGGCGGCGCAGGCCGAATGGCAGCGCAAGGCCGAGCTGGCGGTCGAGAAGGGCCGCGAGGACCTGGCCAAGGGCGCCCTGGTCGCCAAGGCCCAGGCGGCGACCGCGGCCGACCTGCTGCGCCGCGAGCTGGAGACGATCGAGGCCGCGCTGGCCAAGACCAACGAGGATCTCGGCCGGCTCGAGGCCAAGCTGACCGAGGCCAAGAACAAGCAGAAATCCTTCGCCATCCGGCACGACGCGGCGCGCGACCAGATCCGCATCCGCACCCAGCTGCATGACGGCCGCATCGACGAGGCGCTGGCCCGCTACGAGCAGATCGAGCGCAAGATCGACACGCTGGAGGGCCAGGTCGAATCCTTCGACCTCGGCCGGCGCAAGAGCCTGCACGACGAGTTCGCGGAGCTCGAGGCCGAGAGCGGCGTCGAGAAGGAGCTGCAGGCAATCAAGGCCCGGCTCGGCCGCACCGGTTCCTGACCGGCTTCGTCAAACCGGCCCGGCGTGACTGCGCCGGGCCGCAGACGCAAGGAAGACCATGTTTCACGCCTTCTTCTTTGTCCCGGTCATCATCTTTCTGGTGATCGTGGCGCCGATCTGGCTGGTGCTGCACTACATCACCCGCTGGCGGTCGACCCGGACGCTGTCGCGCGAGGACGAGCGCATGCTGGTCGACCTGTGGGAGAGCGCCAAGCGGATGGAGCTGAGGATCCAGACGCTGGAGAAGATCCTCGACGCCGAGGCGCCGCAGTGGCGGAGGCCGTCGCCATGACCGGCCGCTTCACCGAATCGCCGAACCCGCATCGCCTCTACCGCGATCCGGAGAACGGGGTGTTCCTCGGCGTCTGCGCCGGGATCGCCGCCTATTTCGGGGTGTCGCCCGGCAAGGTCCGCCTCGGTGCCGTCGTGCTGGGCTTCGTCTTCTTCCCGCATGTGCTGCTGGCCTATCTGGCGGCGGCCGTGTTCCTGAAGCGCCGGCCGACGCTCCTGTACCGCAGCCCGGACGAGGAGGTGTTCTGGCGGTCGGTCTCGGTCCAGCCGGCCGACACCTTCTCCGCCATCCGCCACAGCTTCCGCGAGTTGGAGCAGCGGGTGGTCGGGATCGAGCGCTACGTCACCTCCGCCGAATTCAAGCTGAACCGGGACTTCCGCGACCTCGAAGGTCGTTGAATTCCGGAGTCCAACCCGAAGAA
>Ga0182749_1003250_pt1 | contig 11233 bp, 14 predicted proteins | sample eDN3rd37CKraftMG_FD_128875 | JGI IMG/M metagenome (GOLD analysis project Ga0182749, IMG submission 128875) | Enriched Miracle-Growth compost microbial communities from Emeryville, California, USA - eDNA 3rd pass 37_C Kraft MG (version 2) (version 2) ...
CACGAGGCGCTCGGCCGCTCCGGCCTGATGAAGACCTATATGCGTCCGATCTGGGCCGGCGCGCAGATCGCGGGCCCCGCCGTCACCGTGCTGGCGCAGCCGGGCGACAACTGGATGATTCATGTCGCCGTCGAGCAGTGCCAGAAGGGCGACGTGCTCGTCGTCGGCTGCACCACCGACAACACCGACGGTATGTTCGGCGAGTTGCTCGCCACCTCGCTCGTCGCGCGCGGCGTCAAGGGTCTCGTCATCGATGCCGGCTGCCGCGACGTGAAGGCGCTGCACGACATGGGCTTCCCGGTGTGGTCGCGGGCGATCTCCGCCAAGGGCACGGTCAAGGCGACGCCCGGCGCGGTGAACGTCCCGGTCGTATGCGCCGGCGTCAACGTCGAGCCCGGCGACGTGATCGTCGCCGATGACGACGGCATCGTCGTGGTGCCGAAGAAGCTCGCCGTGGAGACTGCGCAGAAGGCGCAGAAGCGCCACGACGACGAGGACGGCAAGCGCAAGCAGCTCGCCTCCGGCGTGCTCGGCCTCGACATGTACAAGATGCGCGAGCCGCTGGCGAAGGCCGGACTCGTCTACGTCGACAATCCCGAAGACGTCTGACCCCACCGGCGGCGCAGGGCCCCAACCGGCCGATATCGGCCGCCGTCCGCACCGCATGCGACACGTGCGTCCCGCCCCCGCGCGGGGCGCGCGGCCGGCTTTACTCGCGTTGTGACCGACCGTCGCACGACGCGTTGAATTGCAATCATCGATAACGGTCGGTTAACGCGTGCGGCCCGCCGCCTCGCAGGCGTTGCGGGCCGCAGTGCACGCCGGCCCCGTCCCGCCGCGATTTCTGCGGCCAATGCCGCGACACAAGCACAGCGCGGCGTTTGCCGTTGCGAACGGCGCCCCTACGGAAAGGGTCGTGATTATGTGATCGGGGAAGGCGATTTTTAACGCCCGGCCCCTATCGTCGCCTCACCCATCTTCCTGGAGCGTCTCACATGTCCAAGATTGTTGCGTTTCTCAAGAACGAGTCCGGCGCCACGGCCATCGAATACGGCCTGATCGCCGCCGGCATCTCGGTCGCCATCATCGCCGTCGTAAACACGATCGGCACCACGTTGAACACCAAGTTCAACAGCATCTCGACCCAGCTCAAGTAATCGGCCTGCCGGCCGGTTGGAAAAAGCCGCCCTCGCCGGCGGCTTTTTTCGTTCGGGCGGCGCGCACGATGCTTACCGGCCGTTCACTCGATTTCGACGCACGGCAAGAAGAAACTCTTTACCGGACGTCGGTAACTTGCTGCCGCTCATGCCCTGGAGCATGGGTCAGCCTGGAGCGTCCCGCATGTCCAAGATTGTTGCGTTTCTCAAGAACGAGTCCGGCGCCACGGCCATCGAATACGGCCTGATCGCCGCCGGTATCTCGGTCGCCATCATCGCAGTCGTCAACACGATCGGCACGACCCTGAACACCAAGTTCAACAGCATCTCGACCCAGCTCAAGTAAACGCAGGTCGAGGAAATTCGATGCGTCGAAGCCGCCGCCTCGGCGGCTTCTTCGTTTCCGGCCGGTGTGCGGATCAGGCTGCAATTCGCGGCAAAACGCAGCGACTTCTCGCTAAAAATCGCGCGTCCCGCACAGGGAAGCCTTAATGGGGCAACCGGTAACATCCGGCCACTGTCGCCATTCCGGCTTCACGTCCCTGGAGCACAACGCATGAGCAAGCTCGCTGCCTTCCTGAAGAATGAGTCCGGCGCCACGGCCATCGAATACGGCCTGATCGCCGCCGGCATCTCGGTTGCCATCATCGCCGTCGTCAACACGATCGGCACCAGCCTCAATACGGCGTTCACCAGCGTATCGACGCAGCTCAAGTAGCAGCCCGCTCGTCAGGCGACGCGAAAGCCGCCGGCGACGGCGGCTTTTTGCTTTCGGGGGACGCGACGGCTCAGGAGCCCGGCAGCGGCCGCGGCCGGAACCGGCGCGAGGCGACGATGCCTGCCAATTTCGCGCGGCGCGCGGCGGCACACTCAGGGCGGGGTGCGCGCAAACCAGATGCCGATCAGAGAGGCGAGCGCGACCAGGATCAGGAATCCATTGACCAGAACGAGCAGCGCCGCCGGCAATTGCCGCGTATCCGGTCGCGGCGGCGGCGGACCGGGATCGATCTGCCGCCACACCGCCGCGCCGAAGCAGAAGGCGCTGAACAGGACCAGCACGGTGCCGGTGAGCCCGATCAGCCAGCCGGGCAGAATGTGGGCGAGCAGCGACTTGGCGCCGATGCCGCTGGCCAGCGCCACGAGCCCGGTGCGGACCCAGGCAGCATAGGTGCGCTCGGCGGCGAAGACGGTGCGATTGGCGGCGAGCTCGGTGCGGCGGTCGGCCGCGATCTCCATTTGCGCCGTGTCGCGGGCCATGTGCTCGGCGCTCGCGTGCACGTGCCGGGCGCTCGACTTAATCTCCTCGGCGCTGCGCTCGATTTTTCGCCCCGCGGTCATGACGTACCAAGGCGCGGCCGGGGACATGGTTCCGCGCACCGTTTGACCGTAGGCCGCGACGCATGGTTCATGGCGGCATGACCGCCGCCGATCGCCCGCAGCCACGGTTCGTTGTCGAGTTCGGCAAGGACGGCACGCCGCCCGCCGCCGACGGCCGGCTGGATGCGCCGGCCTACCATCGCAATCACGAGCCGATCTGGCAGGTGCTGGCGCCGTTTCTGGCGGCGAAAACCGGCGCCGTGCTCGAGCTCGGCAGCGGCACCGGCCAGCATACGGTCACCTACGCTGCGCGGACGCCCGGCCTGACTTGGCATCCGAGCGACCTGCAGGAAAGCCACCTCGCCAGCATCGACGCCTGGCGCAAGCATACAGGCCTCGCCAATATCGCGCCGCCGCAGCGCATCGATCTCGGCGATCCGGCGTGGACGTGGAGGCCAGGCGGACAGGTCGCCGCCATCCTGTGTGTCAACGTGCTGCATATTTCTCCGTGGGCCGTGTCGCAGAACCTGATCGCCGGCGCCGCGCGCCAGCTCGGGCCCGACGGCCGCCTCTTCGTCTACGGTCCGTTCCGGCGGGACGGCGCCCACACGGCGCCAAGCAATGCCGAATTCGACGCGAGCCTGCGCGCCCGCAACCCCGCCTGGGGTGTGCGCGACACGCGCGACCTCGCCGCGCTGGCCCGCGACCGCGGCCTTGCGCTCACCGACATCGTGCCGATGCCGGCCAACAATTTCGTCCTGGTGTTCGCCCGCCGCGAGGACCGGACATCAACGACGAGGTGACCAAGGACGTCATGCAGCCAGAACCCATCCTCGACATCGCCCATCTCGGCCATCTCGAACTCCTGACCCCGACCTTCGACAAGAGCGTGCGTTTCTTCGTCGACGTCATGGGCATGACCGTTTCGGGCGAAAAGGGCGACAGCGTCTACCTGCGCGCCTATGACGACTACGAGCGCTATTCGCTCAAGCTCACGGCCTCGACATCGAACGGCATGGCGCACGTCGCCTATCGCTGCCGCTCTCCGCAGGCGCTCGAGCGCCGCGCCGCCGCGCTGAAAGGCTCCGGCTTCGACGTCGGCTGGACCGACGGCGACCTCGGCCACGGCAAGACCTTCGTCTGCAAGGACCCGGACGGCCACGTCATTGAGCTCTATTACGAGACCGAATGGTACGAGGCGCCGCCGGAACTGAAACCGGCGCTGAAGAACCAGGCGCAGGCATTTCCCGGGCGCGGCTGCAACGTACGCCGGCTCGACCACTGGAACGGCCTCGCCGCCGACATCACCGCCTGCCGCAAGTTCTTCGAGGATTATCTCGGCTTCCGTCTCACCGAGCGCATCGTCCTCAACGACGGCTCGGAGGCCGGCATCTGGCTGACCGCGACCAACAAGTCCTACGACTTCGCCTATACGCGCGACCACACCGGCGCGCGCGGCCGCTTCCACCACGTCACCTACGCGCTCAATTCGCGCGAGGAGGTGCTGCTCGCCGCCGACATCTTCCTCGAGAACGGCGTGTTCATCGAGACCGGCCCGCACAAGCACGCGGTGCAGCAGACGTTCTTCCTCTACGTCTACGAGCCGGGCGGCAATCGCGTCGAGGTCGCGAATGCCGGCGCCAAGCTCATCCTGGCGCCCGACTGGAAGCCGATCACCTGGACCGAGGAGGAGCGCAAGAAGGGTCAGGCCTGGGGGCTGAAGACCATCGAGTCGTTCCACACCCACGGCACGCCCGTGGTCGCCGTCAAAGGTCACTGAGGTCATCCGATGCCGTCGAACGCCATCTATCTCGCGATCGCCATCGTCGCCGAGGTCATCGCCACCTCCGCGCTCAAGGCGTCGGAAAGCTTCACCAGGCCGCTGCCCGCCGTCATCACCGTGATCGGCTACGCAGTTGCGTTTTACTGCCTGGCGCTCACCCTGCGCACCATCCCGGTCGGCATCGCCTATGCGATCTGGAGCGGGCTCGGCATCGTGCTGATCTCGCTGGTCGGCGTGCTGTGGTTCCGCCAGTCGCTCGACATGCCGGCGATCGCCGGCCTCACTCTGATCGTCGCCGGCGTGGTGGTCATCAACACCTTCTCCAACAGCGTCGCCCACTGATGCCGAAAAGTACCGCCGGCGCGATGTCGTTGCCTCTCCCGTCGGGCGACACGATCCCGCGTTTCGGGCTCGGCACTTGGCGCATGGGCGAGAGCGCACGCAAACGCGCCGACGAGGTCAAGGCGCTGCGCCACGGCATCGAGCGCGGCATCACCTTGATCGACACCGCCGAGATGTACGGCGACGGCGAGGCCGAGACGATCGTCGCCGACGCGGTCGGCAGCCGCCGCGACGAGCTGTTCATCGTCTCCAAGGTCCTGCCGTCGAACGCCTCGCGCCGCGGCACCGTCGCCGCCTGCGAGCGCAGCCTGAAGCGGCTGAGAACCGACCGCATCGACCTCTATCTCCTGCACTGGCGCGGCGGCTCGCCGCTCGCCGACACCGTGGCCGCCTTCGAGGCGCTGCAGGCCGCGGGCAAGATCCGCCATTGGGGCGTCAGCAATCTCGACCTCGCCGACATGCAGGAGCTGTGGCGCGCGCCAAGCGGCCGCCACTGCCAGAGCAACCAGGTGCTCTACAATCTCACCCGGCGCGGCATCGAGTTCGACCTCCTGCCATGGTGCCGGCAGCACAAGATGCCGGTGATGGCCTATTCGCCGATCGAACAGGGCCGCATGCTGGGAGACCGGGCGCTCGCCGAAGTCGCGGCCCGCCACGATGCCAGCCCGGCGCAGGTCGCGCTCGCCTGGCTGCTGCGGCAGCACGTCGTCGTCATCCCGAAGGCGACTGCGCTCGCCCATGTCGACGAGAACCTCGGCGCGCTGGAGCTGACACTCACGGCGGCCGACCTCGCCACGCTCGACCGCGCCTACCCCGCCCCGACATCGCCGCAGCCGCTCGACATGCTCTGAGGCACTGCCCTATGAGGACGGCGGCCTCCCGTCGCATCTGCAAGAAAGAAGGCTCATGACCCGCCGCAACACGCCCCGCATCTCCTTCATCGGCTTCGGGGAGGCCGGCCAGGCGATCGCCTCCGGCCTGCGCGAAGGCGGCATCGAGCAGATCGCAGCCTGGGACATCCTGTTTCCCGAACCGGAAGGGGCGGCGCTCAAGGCCGCCGGCGAGACGATGGGCGTCCGTCTCGCGTCGTCTGCCGCCGATGCCGTTGCCGGCGTCGACATGGTCATTTCGGCGGTGACGGCCGCCTCCAGCCTCGAGGCGGCCCGGTCGGTCGCGCCGCACCTGTCGGGCAATCCCTATTATCTCGACATCAACTCGGTCTCGCCCGGCCGCAAGCAGGCGACCGCGGCGCTGCTCGACGGCAAGGCCCGCTACGTCGACGTGGCGGTGATCGCGCCGATCCACCCCAAACGCCACCGCACGCCGCTGCTGATCGCCGGGCCCTACGCCGAAGCCATCGCGCCGCTCCTCAAGGAGATGGAGATGACGCTGAAGGTCGTCCCCGGCGAGACCGGCAAGGCGGCAGCGATCAAGATGATCCGCTCGGTGATGATCAAGGGCATGGAGGCGCTCACGCTCGAATGCTTCCTCGCCGCCGAGCGCGCCGGCCTCGTCGACGAGGTCGCGGTGTCGATGCAGAACAACTACCCCACCCTCGATTTCGGCAAACTGGCCGACTACAACATCGAGCGCATGGCGAGCCACGGCGAGAGGCGCGCCGCCGAGATGGAGGAGTCCTGCGCCACCCTGCGCGAGCTCGGCATCGACCCGGCGATGACCGAAGGCACGGTGAAGCGCCAGCGCGAAATGGGCCGCATCGGCAGGATCGAGGCCGTGCGCACCACCCTGCACGACGGCCACGACGCGATGCTCAAGGCGATCAGCACGGCCAAAGGCAAGGCCTGAGCCGCCGCGCGCCGCGGCCATAAAAACTAAATTGTTTCGCGGCGCCGGCGCGTCAACACATTGTCAATGACGGCCGGCCAGAGTGCCTCGTCTATTCCATGAGGTAACTCCAATGCAGCTCAAGACCATCACCACCGCTTTGCTCGTCGCCGGCGCCGCCGCGTTCCTCGCCATCGGCACGGCCACCCCGAGCTTCGCCGCCAAGAAGAAGGCGGCGGCCGCGGCCGAACCGTCGAACGTGTTCTGCTTCCAGGCGCAGAAGCCGGTCTGCGCAACGCGCGGTGGCATGAAGATGACCTATGCCAGCGCCTGCTTCGCGCAGAGGGACGGCGCGACCGTCGTCTCGGACCGCGCCTGCGGCGCCAAGAAGATGGCGAAGAAGAAGGCCAGCAAGAAGAAGATGTAAGGGCTTCGCGCCGCGCAAACGATGGGGCCGCTGCGGTTGCCGCAACGGCCCTTTTCTTTTGCGCCCTGCTCTTCCGCGTTTGCCGCCGGGCTATTTCTTGACCGGCGGGGTCACGATCAGCTCGGCGAGCTGGTCCTTGGTCAGCGGCTTGTCGAGGAATTTCAGCTTCACCGCGTCGCGCACCGCGCCGTCGAGATCGGCGAAGTGGTCGGACTGCAGCGCCTCCTTGGGATGGAATTTCTCCATCGACTCCTTCAGGAGCTCGACTGGCTTGTGCATCTTGGCCGAATACATCTCGACCGCCTTCGGGTCGGCGTACATCCAGTCGACCGCCTCGCGATAGGCGTCGACGAAGCGGACGATGGCGTCGTGCTTCGTCTTCCAGGCATTGGCGTTGACGATCAGGGTGCGCACCGTCTGCCCGCGCAGCGAGGGCACGTCGCTGCCGCGCGCGAGGATGCGGATCTTGCCCTCCTTCATCTCCTGCAGGCCGAAGGGCGGCGCCGCCCAGCCGACGTCGACCTGGCCGGACATCACCGCGGTCAAGGTCGCCGCCGGCCCGCCGGTCGCGGTCGGCCGGCCCTTGGCGCCGAGTTCGTCCTTGAAGGCGACGACGATGTTGTTCGACGAGGAGCCGTTGGTCGAATAGGCGATGGTGTTCGAGTCGGAGAGGTCCTTGAGCGACTTCAGCGGCGAATCCGACTTCACGTACCAGTAGAGGTCGCCGGTGCCGGTGAACATCGGCGCCAGGATCCTGACCGGCGCGCCCTTCGAGAAGGCGCGCATCACGCCGGCGGCGCCGACGCCGGCGCCGATATCGGCGGAGCCGGAGATCACCGCCTGGATGGTCTCGCCGGCGCCGTTGGTGCCGACATTCTCGAGCGCCAGGCCGTGCTTCTTGAAGATGCCGGCGTCCTGCCCGAGCGTCGGCGCCTGGTTCTCCCAGTTGTTGATCTGGCCGATGGCGACCTTGAGCTCATCGTCGGCCGCGGCCGGCTGCGCCAGCGCAAACGCAAGCGCGAGGCCGACCGCGCCAGCGGTCAGTCGGACGTGGTTCATCGGAATCCTCCCTGGTGGCCTGTTTTCGTCACGTGCAAAGACGTTGAACGCCTTGCAGGGCATTCAACACCGGTGCCGGCCGACCGGGAAGGCAGGAGATCAGCGCCGTCGCGTCTTTTTGCCGGCGGCCGCCTTGCGGACGGTACGCGCGGGCGCCTTGGCTGCGCGCGCCGGCGCAGCCTTCGGCTCCGGGATCATGAGCCCGGCGCGGACGAGCCGCACCGACCAGTATTCCCACGCGCGCATCAGCCCGGTGGTACTGGTGCTGATCTTGCCGCATAGCTCCGCCTCGCCGTGCGACAGCGAGGAGACGGTGCCGAGACCGATCGCCCGCACCTGGTATTCGGCGTTGCGCGCCGAGTAGATGCAGCGGAACACGCAGTCCTTGACGTTGGCGCCGACGGCGGTGACACCGTGCCGGCGCATCAGCACCATGTTGTGCTCGCCGAGCGCGCGGGCGAGCGAGGCGCCCTCCTCCGGCTTGACCACCAGCATGTTGGTGTCGCCGAACTCATCGTGCTGGTCCCAGAACGGCGGCCGGATGCCGCCGACGGCGCCGAGGTGAAACACCGGCACGTAGTCGGCGCTCGTCGCGAGCAGCGGCATGAAGGCCGGGGCATGATGGTGGCACACCGACATCACGTCGGGCCGCGCCTTGTAGATCTCGCCGTGGATGACCCGCTCGGAATACTGGCCGGCGCTCGGCTCGCGCACGGGCTGCGAGTCGAGATCGTATTCGATCAAGTCGTCGGGTTCGACAAGTTCCGGCGCGCGCGAGCGCGACAGGAAATAGCGGTTCGGATTGTCGGGATGGCGCATGCTGACATGGCCGAAGGCGTCGAGCACGCCTTCGTTGGCGACGATCCGGTTGGCAATTGCGAGTTCGCGGCGGGCATCGAGGAGCGGATTGGCCACGGGACGTTTCCTTCAAAAATTATAGTTGCAAGGTCTGGAATACAAAGCACGGCCGGACGGCACAACCGCAACCGACCGCCCTCCGCGCGGAAAGCACCGATCGGGCCGCCGGGCGTGCTCGCCTGCGTGTAGGGCAAAATATTTATCGCTAAAAATTGATTCAATTCATCGCGCCGCAACTACATCTAGCGGCTTGGGCCGCCACCGGCCGCTCCGCCAGCCTAGCTATTGCAATTTGCGCGCTGCGCCAAAGGCGGGAAACATACCGGAAACATCGCCCCGCCCCCCCTTTACAAACATGGTTAACGCGAAAAAAATATCGTCAGCGGCAACACTTATATGGTTAACGGGGCGTTGACAATGAAGCATATGTACAAGGCGTTCTACGGTGCCCTGCTTGTCCTCGGGCTGGCGGGCATCATTCCGGAACCGGCTCAGGCACAGGGCGGCTATGTATGGGACTCCGTGTGCAACTGCCGGCGTCCTGACTCGCAATACAACACGCGGCGCGTCGTGCGCGATGCGACACCGCGCGTGGTCACGCGGCAGCGGATCGTCGACCACACCCGCGTCGTTCGCGGCAACACGCGCCTGATCCAGGAGAACCGCCTGATCGTGCACGTGCGGCCGGTGATCAACCGCGAGGTGGTCGTCCACCGCACCAACACCATCGTGAAGGACGTCGTGCTGCACAAGGTGAACACGACGAACCGGGTGCAGGAGGTGCACCGCCGCGAGGTGATCAACCGCACCGTGCCCGGCACCGTCCGCCGCATCGTCGAGCGCCGCGAGGTGCGCGGCGTCAACTGCAATTGCGGCTACGACGGCGGCTATCGCACCAGCTACCGGGGCGGCGGAGACGTCGTCTCCTATCGCGACTGACGGACAGCCATCGGCCGCTCGCAAACCGCCTCGCCGGCAACGGCGGGGCGGTTTCGATTCGCCCTTCCCCGCTCAGACGAGCTTGAGCGGAATGGCGCCGAGGAAGTCGCGCTTGCCGACATCGGCGCCGAAATTACGCACGATGGCGTAGGCCGCGGTGAGGTGGAAATAGAAATTCGGCAGCACGAAGTGATTGAGATAGTCGGCGCCGGTCATCTGGCCCTTGGCCGGGCCGAGCGGAAAGACAATGTCGCGGCCGGCAGCGGCGTCGATCGCCTTGGCGTCGAGGCCCTTCACGAAGGCGAGCGTCTTCGCGATGCGCGCCTTGAGCGCCTCGACCGTCGTCTCGGTATCCTCGAATTTCGGCGGCTCGACGCCGGCCAGCCGCGCGGAGCCGTTCTTGGCCTGATCGCAGACGATCTGCACCTGGCGGGTGAGCGCGTACATGTCCGGCGCGAGGCGCCAGCCGAGCAGCACCGCGGGATCGACCTTCTTTGCCGCCGCATGCGCGACCGCCTTGTCGAGCACGGCGCCGAGCGCGCCGAGGCCGATCTCGAACACCGACAACGAGGATTGTGACATCGAATAGGGCATGGGACTTCCTTGGAGGGACAGCGTGGCTCCGGCTTCCGGCCGGTTCGGCCAGATTGCTCCCGATGCCGGCCGCGCTTCAATCCGCCCCGGCCGAATGCCGCCCTGCAATGCTCTGGCGGCGTGGCTGACCGAATTTGTCCTGCGCCGGGACAGGGCTTAACGCCGGTTAACCCTAACAACAGGCAATGCCGCGGCCGGGGCCGCGCGTTCTTGCGGTACTCCCGTCTGTCCGCGAATGATCGGCGTGTTCAGGCGGGGCCGCCGTGGCCGCGGCAGTACAGCCGCGACCGCGGACCGGAATGGCTGCGAGGGGCCCCGCGTCGTGAGGACTTGAAGACGATGACACGGTCGATCGCAACCTTGCTCGCCTGTGCCTGCGCCATCGGCATCACCGTGCCAGCGCACGCGACCGGATCGCGGCACAACGACCGATTCGTCAATGTCGCGCCGCTCGAGACGGTGGCGCGCAGCCGCACCGACGCGGCCGAGGCCGCAGCCCAGGTGCCGGGCGCGGCCGCCGTGCTGCTCGAGGCGCTGCGCTATCGCGGCAAGTCGGCGCGGCAACTCGGCCTGCCGACGCAACTGTGGTGCGCCGACTTCATGAACATGGTGCTGCGCAAGGCCGGCGGCAAAGGCAGCCAGTCGCGCGCCGCCCGCTCCTTCCTGCAATTCGGCAAGAGGCTCGACGGCCCGCGCGTCGGCGCCATCGTCGTGCTCTACCGCAAGGGTCCGAACAACGGCCATGTCGGCGTCGTGCGCGGCACCGACGGCCAGGGCAACCCGATCGTCGTGTCCGGCAATCACGGCAACGCCGTGCGCCAGTCGACCTACCCCAAGAGCAAGGTGCTCGCCTACGTGATGCCGCCGCAATACGTGCTGGACGACATGGCCAAGGCGGCGCGCGCAGCCGCGCTCGCCAAAGAGGAAGCGCCGCTGCGCTGAGCTTCCCGCTGCCCGGCCGACGCCCGACGC
>Ga0182749_1003254_pt1 | contig 11228 bp, 5 predicted proteins | sample eDN3rd37CKraftMG_FD_128875 | JGI IMG/M metagenome (GOLD analysis project Ga0182749, IMG submission 128875) | Enriched Miracle-Growth compost microbial communities from Emeryville, California, USA - eDNA 3rd pass 37_C Kraft MG (version 2) (version 2) ...
GACCGACCAGACCTCGCCGATCTTGCCGGCGCGATATTCGTAGAACACGTTCTCGGCGAAGGACACGCGCGCGCCGTTCACGGCGAGCCCGAGAAACAGGCCGCGCGGGCTGCAGTCGAAAGCGAGGCGGCTCGCCACGCAAGGCGGATCGGCGACCAGCAATTGAACGTTGAAGTGCAGGTCGGGAATGGCGCGGAAATCTTCTTCCAACATGGCCCGGTAGCCCGCCAGGCCGAGCGGGCGCCCATTGTGCACGACGTCGTCATGCACGAAGCGGCCGAGCGCCGGCCAATCCTGCCGGTTCAGGCAGGCGATGTAGTCGCGGTAAAGCCCGGAGAGATCGCTGTCGTCCATGAGGTCCGTGTCGCGCTGAGGCGTTGAGGGGCAGCCGGCAGGAGCAACGGTGTGACGGCGGGATGGTTCCGGGGGGGGGGACGGCGCAAGCCTATATCGGGCTCTCAGCGCGTAGGGTGGGTTGAGCGAAGCGAAACCCGCCGACGATCGTTGCCACAGCGATGGGTTTCGCAGCGCTCAACAACCCATCCTACGGGCTACTTGCTACTTGCGCTGCGTGCTTCCTTGTAGGGTGGGCTGAGCGCAGCGAAGCCCACGGCTGACTCGCAAATGCCTCAAATGTTGCGCGTGGGCACGGCGCGCTTAGGCGCGCCTTTGCCCACCCTACGCTCATTGCTTGCTGTCGGAGAGAGGAAAAAGACAAGCATCTAATGGCTCGGTTAGAACGACGACCTAGGCCTTCAGTTTCACAGCGCGTAGGGTGGGTTGAGCGAAGCGAAACCGACCGACGATCATTGCCCGATGGGTTTCGCTGCGCTTAACCCATCCTACGGGGCTACGGGCTTATTTTCGGAAATTCGAATAGAATATCTTCGTACAATTTATGTTCGATAACAATCTTCCATCGTGCAATCTGAAATGATGTTCTTGATGGCAGCGTTTCGTAAAAATGGCCATTCGCTAGGTCAATGTAACCAAAGCTTGCACGGTCCGTTCGGATTCGGAGAAAAAGCTGATCGCTCGATTTAACTACGTAGCCTGGCTTTATCGCCTTTTCGAAGAAAATCTTGTCGATCTGGATTGTAGGACGAAAAACGGCATTTGGTAAATGAGCAAATAGATCGGCGCTTGCTACCCGATAAGCCCATAATCCGGGTGTCCCCTCATAATCCGGATGGCTCAGCGTAACCAGACATGGACCATATGGTGGGTTGACAGCCTTGATGCCAAGATGGGTGTCTCCATCAACGTCAAATATCATCAAGCCGCCATCTGGCACATTGAGTATAGAATTCAAAACGAGGTTTTCGTCGACCTTCACGTTTCCCCTCCGGTCGCTATAATTTAGCTGGCGCGTCGCAGGTTAACGCCTTCCCGCCGAACAGATGTTCTATTGCAGCGAGGGCATTGCACTGCGCCCCACGGGCGTCGCTGGCGCTTATACTCGTCAATCTCTGATTTTGTCAGAACCGTTTCTTCAAACTCATAACCACAGTTTTCACAATGGAAGCGAACTCGTTCAGTCATGGTCAATCCCCGCTCGCGCTATGAATGTGCACCATAAAGATTCGGCGACTTGTTTGGGCGTCTTCGGCTCGTCACCACGTCGTCCGATTTGCGAGAAAGCGTCGAGCTTAAGCTGAAGCTCGTAGTCTCCCGCTTCGATCCGGATGAACCCATTCGCGGTGTTTGGCGCGGCTTGCCGAGAAAAGGAGTAGTACATGCCTCCGCCAAACATGCCGGAGCCGTTTGCATGAACTGTGATATGCGCCTCTCTTTCACGGGCGGCCTTATTTATAACGGTGCACGAAAAAGCTGCGCTGCTCATGTCTTCGAAGCGGGCTCTGATGCCGTCGAGTTGGTCTAGTTCGTCGCACGAGCGGCTAAAATAATCGCGTATGATCTCAAATGATTGCAGACGAAAGTTGTCTTGATCGATGGAGTCGAAATCGCGCCTGACGCGGTATTTTCGAGGCGCCGTCTCGGTGGCCTGCTGTGGCTGTGAAGGTGATGATTTCGCTGCATGCGGTGGTGTCGGCCCAGCTAAGGCACGGCGGAGTTCCTTTACAATGTCCACGTAGGCAACGTTCTCATTCGTCCACGTGGAAATCGCTTTTCCATCCTTTGGTAATGCTCTGAGTTGTCCGAGCGGAGACGATGTCCAATCGCACGGTTCTTGGATGATTGGGATAACGCGCAGCGTACCTTCGTCGTGCCGTTTAAGCGCCGTGGTCATCTCGCGTTCGTAGCAATACTTTGAGTCGAGAAAGTCAGGGCTGACCAAAGCGAGGAAGATGTCGCTTTCCGCCAAGTGGCTATCGATTTGGTTGTCGATGTTATCTCCGGCTAGGATCGCACGATCGTGCCAAGCGGCAATCAGACCCTCGCGCTTCAGCATTGCGAGATGAGTGTGCAATCGCTCGAGAGCTCGTTCATCACGGTGTGAGTAGGAGGTGAACAACTTCGCCATTGTTGATCGCTCGATTCAGGGACGATGGGCGTACTTGATTTGTTCCTACAAGTAAAGGGCGGCGCAAGGCGCCGCCCACAACTTTTTAGCTACACCCCGTCGTCGAGCCGCACGTGTCGCACTTCATGCACGTGCCGTTGCGCACCAAGGTGAAGTTGCCGCATTCGCCGCAGGCTTCGCCCTCGTAGCCCTTGGCGCGCGCTTCGGCGCGCTTCTCGATCGCCGCCGCCTTCGCGTGCTGCTTGGCGTCGGCGATGGACAGCTCGGCGACTTCCTCGACGCGCGCTTCCAGCTTCTCGGCCGGGGAGAGCTTGGCCTCCGGCTCCGCCTTCAGCGCCGTGGCGCCGGCCGCGTGCAGCGCGGTGACCTTGGCGACGTTGCCGGCCGTCGTCGTCGGCGCGCCTTGCACCACCTGCAGGCGGTCGGTGCGCGAGCGCGTCAGGCCCTTCGACACATATTGCGAGGCGGGGGCCGCACGGCCTTCCTCCGCGCCCTTGCCGAGCGCGTCGAAGTTGCCCTCGGTCGGATCGACATGCGCGAGGTCGAAGCGCTCGAGATACGAGACGGCGAGCTCGCGGAACACGTAGTCGAGGATCGACGTCGCGTACTTGATCGAGTCGTTGCCCTGCACGGGGCCGGCCGGCTCGAAGCGGGTGAAGGTGAAGGCGTCGACATACTCCTCGAGCGGCACGCCGTATTGCAGGCCGAGCGACACCGCGATCGCGAAGTTGTTGATGAAGGAGCGCAGCGCCGCGCCTTCCTTGTGCATGTCGATGAAGATCTCGCCAAGACGCCCGTCGTCGTATTCGCCGGTGCGCAGGTACACCTTGTGGCCGCCGACGACGGCCTTCTGGGTGTAGCCCTTGCGGCGGTCGGGCATGCGCTCGCGCTCGCGCAGCACGGTGACGCGCTCGACGATCTTCTCCACCACCTTCTCGGTGAGGCCGGTGACGCGCGCCGCCGCCGACTTCTCGACGAAGGCCTCGATCGCGTCGTCCTCGTCGTCCTCGTCGGCGATGAGCTGCGCGTTCAAGGGCTGCGACAGCTTGGAGCCGTCGCGGTAGAGCGCGTTGGCCTTGAGCGCCAGCTTCCACGACAGGAGGTACGCGGACTTGCAGTCCTCGACCGTGGCGTCGTTCGGCATGTTGATGGTCTTGGAGATCGCGCCCGAGATGAAGGGCTGCGCCGCCGCCATCATGCGGATGTGGCTCTCGACCGACAGGTAGCGCTTGCCGGTGCGGCCGCACGGATTGGCGCAGTCGAACACCGGATAGTGCTCGGCCTTCAGGTGCGGCGCGCCTTCGACGGTCATCGCGCCGCAGACGTGGATGTTGGCGGCCTCGATCTCACGCTTGGTGAAGCCGATCGCGGCGAGCAGGTCGAAGGTCGGGGAGGCGAGGTCCTCGGCGGCGATGCCGAGCTGGTCGCGCACGAAGGCTTCGCCCAGCGTCCACTTGTTGAAGGCGAACTTGATGTCGAAGGCGGTCGGCAGCGCCTTCTCGACCTTGGCGATCGCCTCGTCGGTGAAGCCCTTGGCCTTCAGCGTCGTGTGGTTGATGGCCGGCGCCTGGCTGAGCGTGCCGTGGCCGACGGCATAGGCCTCGATCTCGGCGATCTGCGCCTCGGAGTAGCCGAGCGTGCGCAGCGCCTCCGGCACGGCGCGGTTGATGATCTTGAAGTAGCCGCCGCCGGCCAGCTTCTTGAACTTCACCAGCGCGAAGTCGGGCTCGATGCCGGTCGTGTCGCAGTCCATCACGAGGCCGATCGTGCCGGTCGGCGCGATCACGCTCGCCTGCGCGTTGCGATAGCCGTGCTTCTCGCCGAGCGCGAGCGCCTTGTCCCAGGCGGCCTTGGCGTGCGCGATCAGCGCGGCGCCGTTGCTGCCCAGCGCCTCGCAGGCGGCGTGGTCGAGCGGCACCGGCGGCTGCGAGATCTTCTCGTAGCCCTGGCGTTCGCCGTAGGCCGCGCGGCGATGGTTGCGCATCACGCGCAGCATGTGCTCGCGGTTCTTCTTGTAGCCGGCGAAGGCGCCGAGCTTCTCGGCCATCTCGGCCGAGGTGGCGTAGGAGACGCCGGTCATGATCGCGGTCAGCGCGCCGCAGAGCGCGCGGCCGGCGTCGGAGTCGTAGGGAATGCCGGAGGTCATCAGCAGGCCGCCGATATTGGCGTAGCCGAGGCCGAGCGTGCGGAATTCGTAGGAGAGCGTCGCGATCTCCTTCGACGGGAACTGCGCCATCAGCACGGAGATTTCGAGCACGATGGTCCACAGCCGCACGCCGTGCTCATAACCCTCGATGTCGAAGGCGCCGGTCTTGGCGTCGCGGAAGGTCAAGAGGTTCAGCGAAGCGAGATTGCACGCGGTGTCGTCCAGGAACATGTATTCCGAGCACGGATTGGACGCGCGGATCTCGCCCGAGGCCGGGCAGGTGTGCCAGTCGTTGACCGTCGTGTGGTACTGCAGGCCGGGATCGGCCGAGGCCCAGGCGGCGTAGCCGATCTTCTCCCACAGGTCGCGCGCGTCGACGGTCTTGGCCGTCTTCTTGGTGCGGCGGAAGGTCAGGTCCCACTTGCCGTCGGCTTCGACGGCCTTGAGGAACTGGTCGGTGACGCGCACCGAGTTGTTCGAGTTCTGGCCCGAGACGGTGAGGTAGGCTTCCGAGTCCCAGTCGGTGTCGTAGACCGGGAAGTCGATGTCCTTATAGCCCTGGCGCGCGAACTGGATGACGCGCTTGATGACGTTGTCCGGCACCTGCGCCTTGCGCGCGAGCTTGATCTCGCGCTTGAGCGCGGGGTTCTTCTCCGGCGAGAAGCAGTCGTCGCCCGAGCCCTGGCAGTTCACGCAGGCCTTGAGCACGGCCTTCAGGTGCTTCTGGTTGGTCTTGGAGCCGGTGACGAGCGCCGCCACCTTCTGCTCTTCGATCACCTTCCAGTCTATGTACTTCTCGATGTCGGGGTGGTCGACGTCGACGATCACCATCTTGGCGGCGCGGCGCGTCGTGCCGCCCGACTTGATGGCGCCCGCGGCGCGGTCGCCGATCTTGAGGAAGCTCATCAGGCCCGACGACTTGCCGCCGCCGGACAGGCGCTCGCCTTCGCCGCGCAGGTTGGAGAAGTTGGTGCCGGTGCCGGAGCCGTATTTGAACAGGCGCGCCTCGCGCACCCACAGGTCCATGATGCCGCCTTCGTTCACCAGGTCGTCATTGATCGACTGGATGAAGCAGGCGTGCGGCTGCGGATGCTCGTAGGACGACTTCGACTTGGTCAGCTTGCCGGTCTGGAAGTCGACGTAATAGTGGCCCTGGCTCGGGCCGTCGATGCCGTAGGCCCAGTGCAGGCCGGTGTTGAACCACTGCGGCGAGTTCGGCGCGCACATCTGGGTGGCGAGCATGTAGCAGAGCTCGTCGTAGAAGGCCTGCGCGTCTTCTTCGCTGTCGAAGTAGCCGCCCTTCCAGCCCCAGTAGGTCCAGGTGCCGGCGAGGCGGTTGAACACCTGCTTGGAGGAATGCTCGCCGACGTAGCGCTCGTTCTCTGGCAGCGCGGCAAGAGCCTCCTCGTCGGCGACCGAGCGCCACAGGAAGGAGGGGACGGAGTTCTCTTCGACCTTCTTCAGGCGCGCGGGCACGCCGGCCTTGCGGAAATACTTCTGCGCCAGCACGTCGGACGCGACCTGCGACCAGAACACCGGCACTTCGACATTGTCGAGCTTGAACACCACCGAGCCGTCCGGATTGCGGATCTCGCTGGTGGTCAGCCGGAATTCGACGCCCTCATAGGCGGTGCGTGCGTCTTTGGTGAAGCGCCGTTCGATCCGCATTCTTCTAGCCCCTTCAGTTGGCCAGGCGGTTCACGACCCGGCCCATTTATATCGTGGCAGCCCCGTCCCGGTCTGCCCTTGTGACTTTTTCAGCTCACGCTCGACGCATACCCTGCACGTAGGTGCCACCCGGGCCGTTCGCCGCCCTTGCCGGCACGTCGGGCCTTGAGCTCTGCCAAGCGCAGACGACCCCGGGCCCAGAAACGCCATTTCTGGCGTGGGTGAGCGCTGTCAGAGCCGTTTTGGAGGTCAGGGCGGAACTTCAAACTCACCCGCGCCGGACTGACCGAAAGCTAAGTGGACTCGCTGCACCCGTCAACAAGGGATAGCCATCAAATCTAAACCAAGCACTAAATCTTGTGTCGTGGCCTGAAATATGGGGATAGGCGCGGCGTCGATCCGGGGGCGAGTATTGTGCCGCCGGACGGCCGGGAAAAGTCCCTTTTCGGGCCGGGGAAGGCCGTTTCCGCGAGCGCCCAAAAACGTCCGAAAATCGGGCTTTGCGGCTTTCGCGGAACCGGGCCCCACGGGCTCCGGGGCGGGGATAAGCCCGGGAAAACGCCGGCAAAAGGGGTTCCGGAGTCGGTGATTCTCGCCGCCCCTTCAGGCCCTTAAGCCCGGCCCGAGGGGTGTGGGCAACTGCCGGCCCTTTTCTCCTCGGTGTGAATTGATTGCATCGATCGGCCGGCGCTCGTTTTGGAGGCCATGGCCGCCCGCCAGGATGCCTCGGGCCGAGCCCATTGGCGCCCCGGAACGGTTCGACCATGGGGCGGGGAGGGGCTGCCGAAAAGGAAAAAGGCGGACCCACGAGGAGCCCGCCTTTACCGGCACTGTCATTCCTGGCGGCTGGCGTCGCGATAGGCGCGCTGCCGTTTTCGTGGGCATGAGATGCCACATGAATCAGCCTCGCGCAACTCAGGAAGGTTGCGGAGGTGGATTTCGTCCGCTCCTGTCCTGGCCGTTGCCGTAATCGAGCGCGGCGTAATCCTCCGGGCTCACCTCCATGCGCCGGTGCGGCAACGCCTCGGGATGCTCGCGCTGCAGGAAGTCGATGAGCTTTTCGCGGATCTCGCAGCGCAGATCGAAGGCGGCGCCGGCCGACGGCGCGCTGGCAAGGCAACGCACTTCCATCGTGTTTTGTTTGAAGTCGGTCACCGCGAGATTGATGACACGGCCGTCCCAAAGCTTGGAGTTCTTGACGATCTCCTCGAGCTTGGCGCGCAGCAGCGGGACCGGCGTGCGATAGTCGAGATAGAGCATGGCCGTGCCGATCAGCGACGCGTTCTCGCGGGTCCAGTTCTGGAACGGCTTCTCGATGAAATACGTGAGGGGCACCACCATCCTGCGCCAGTCCCACAGCCGCACGACCACGTAAGTGGAGTTGATCTCTTCGATGTTGCCCCATTCGTTCTCGACGATGACGGCATCCTCGAGCCGGATCGGCTGCGTCATCGCGAGCTGAACGCCGGCGATCAGGTTGGACAGGACGGGACGCGCGGCAAGGCCGGCGACGATGCCGGCGACGCCGGCCGAGGCGAACAGGCTGACGCCATACTGGCGCACGGCCTCGAACGTCATCAGCGCGGCGCCGATGGTGATGATCACGACCACGCCCTGCACGGTGCGCAGGAGGATTCGCACCTGCGTGTTGTGCTTGCGCGCGAGCAGGTTGTCCTCGACGTCGATCCGGTAGCGCCGCAGATAGACGTCGGCGGCGATATGCAGCGAGGTGATCGCCGCCCAGCCGATAAGGCAGATGATGCCGATCAGCAGGGCGCGCGCGACCAGCCCCGCCGTATCGGGGCCGAGCGGCGCGACCGGCACCGCGACCAGGAGCGCGAGGATGATGAGCGCCAGGCGCGTCAGCCCGCGCAGCCGCACGAAGATCGAGAAGATGTTCGGATAGCGCGTCGCCAGCGTGTGGCGCACCGCCTTGCGCAGCAGCCGGTGCAGCGCCAGCGCCACGAGGACGGCCAGAGCGACGATGAAAGCCGCGGTGATGGGATTAGGGAGCCAGGCGAGCCAGTCTTTCACCTGTACAAGCGCCAGTCTCGACGACTCCATGCGGCCTCATGTCGAATTCGGGGTGCAAGGATGAGGGCGGCCTGGCGGCGCCCTGGACACGGGAGCGGTGAGGTGGCAGAACGCCAGCCGTCCCATGGCGGTTTAATGCGCGGCGGCGATGAAAAGTTTCCTTTTGAAACTGTTCACTTGGTGGAATTCTCAGACGTTCGGAACTCAGTTCTGGACGTGGATGTACGGCGAGAAGGTTGGCGAAGACGAATTCGGCAACCAGTATTACCGCACCAAGGGTGGCAAGATTGATCCGACGGTGCTCTTCGAGCGCCGGTGGGTGATCTATAACGGCTATGCTGAGCCGACGACCGTGCCGCCGTCCTGGCACGGCTGGCTGCATCACACTGTCGACACGCCGCCGACCGAGGAAGATTACAAGCCGCGCGCCTGGCAGAAGCCGCACCGGCCGAATCTCACCGGCACGCCGGGCGCCTATCGCCCGCCGGGTTCGACGCTGGCGCAGGGCCGCCGCCCGAAGGCGACCGGCGACTACAAAGCCTGGAGCCCGGAAGGCTAAGGCTGCTTCCGCTTCTCGAGCGTCTACCAATTGGATGGCCGGGCTTGTCCCGGCCATTTGCGTTTGTGGCTGTCTGGCGGCGTTCGTGGCTGTGTGCCGGTCCTTGAGAACGCGAATGCCCGGCACAAGAACGGGCATGACGTGTGGTGACGAACTGATTGTCATTCCGGGACGGCGCGCCAGCGCCGTACCCGGAATCCAGCCACGCATTCATCCTTCTATTTCTGGATTCCGGGTTCGCGCGCGCGAGGCGCGCGCCCCGGAATGACGGATGTTACTGCGAGCCCTCGAGCTCGAGCTTCCGCACCAGCGAGCCCCATTTCTCGCGCTCGCTGGCGAGGTAGGCTTCGGTGTCGGCGACGGATGGCGGATCGACCGGCAAAAGGCCGATGGCGGTCGCCTTCTGCTGCATCTCCGGATCGCTCATGATCTTCTTCATCTCGGCGTGCAGCTTCTCGACGATCGGTCTCGGCGTCGCCGCCGGCGCGAACAGCATGTGCCAGGACACCGCTTCGAAGTCGGGCGCGTTGGCCGCCTTCGCGAAAGGCGGCACGTCGGGCAATGTCGGGATCGACGTCGACGACGACACGGCGAGCGCGCGCAACTTGCCTTCGCGGATCAGCGGCAGCGTGGCGCCGGCCTCGGCAAAGCCGAGCTGCACGTGATTGGCGACGATGTCGGTGACCGACTGCGGCGTCGAGCGATAGGGCACGTGCGTGAGATTGATGCCGAAGCGCTGCTTCATGTACTCCATCGACAGGTGCTGAGCGACGCCCGCGCCGGGCGATGAATAGCTGAGCGCCTTCTCGCTCTTCTTGGCGAGGTCGATCAGTTCCGGCACCGTCTTGGCCGGCAGGTCGGGGTTCACCACCAGGATGAACGGCGACTTCACGTAGAACGACACCGGCACGAAGTCGGTGAGCTTGTAGTTGATCTTCTTGTAGAGGACCGGGTTGATCGCCATCGCCGACGAGGTCGAGACGAGCAGCGTGTAGCCGTCGGCGGGTGCCGAGGCGACGGCGCTGGCGGCGAGCATCAGGGCCGCGCCCGGCTTGTTCTCGACGACGACCGGCTTGCCGAGCGAGGCCTGCAGCTTGTCGGCATAGAGGCGGACCAGCGAATCCATGCCGCTGCCGGCGGCGAGCGGTACCACGATGGTAATGGGCCGGTCAGGAAAGGTCTGGGCCGGCGCGGGCCCGGCGGCGAGCGCGCCGATCAACAGCAGACAGAATCCGAGTATCCGTTGCATCTGAGCATTTCCCCCTTTGAAAACGTTGTTTTTTGTTGTTCAGACGATGCAGGTTCCGGCGCGTTCCGGCAAGGCGTCGTTTCGCTTCCCAAGACCGCTGGCCGGTGGGGAAGGAAGGCCGCGCCCTTCCGCCGCCGCATTCCCCGTGTTAACCGGGCGCTGGTTTGAGGGCGGCCGATTTCACGCGCCGGCCCCGAGGGGGACGATCCCGGTCTATGGCGCGACCCAGGCTGTCAGTCTGCATCTTCGCGATCGCCACGCTCGCCGCCGTGACACCGGCGGCGGCGCAGTTCGGCAACATCTTTTCCGACCGTCCGCCGCGGCCTCCGGCCGACGTGCCCGGGCCGCGCGACGACCGCTATCCGGCGCCGATCTACCGCGAGGAAGAAGAAGACGAGCCGGCTCCGCCGCCGTCGCGGCAGGCGCCTTATTATTCGAACCAGCCTTCGCGCACGCCCGCCGTGGCCCGCCCCGACGTGCCGCCGGCGCAGCCTTTGCCGGCGCCGATGGCGCTGCCGCCCTCGAGCCGACCCGGTGGCGGCACGATCCAGTCGCAGGACCTCGCGCCGCCGCCCGGCACCACCATGGCGCCGCTGCCGGGTCAGGTGCGCCCGCAAGCGCCGGCCGGCGAGCAGCCGCAGCAGCCTTCCCAGGCCAACACCGCGCCGAACGCGAATCAGCCGGCCGACACCGCGCCGCGGCCCGGCGATGAGGTGGTGGTCGAGCCGCCGCCGCAGCGCATCGCCAATCCGACCGCCGTGTTCTCCGGTCTCGACAAGATCACCGGCCGCATCATCTCGTTCGATGTCGCCATCAACGAGACGGTGCAGTTCGGCGCGCTGCAGGTGACGCCGCGCGTGTGCTATTCGCGGCCGCCGACCGAGACGCCGAACACCGATGCCTTCATCGAGGTCGACGAGGTGACGCTGCAGAACGAGATCAAGCGCATCTTCTCGGGCTGGATGTTCGCGGCGAGCCCCGGCCTGCACGCGGTCGAGCATCCGATCTACGACGTGTGGCTGACCGACTGCAAAGGCGCGCAGCCGCCGTCGGTCGCGGAAGCCGCGCCCGACGAGCAGGCCAAGCC
>Ga0182749_1003257_pt1 | contig 11224 bp, 7 predicted proteins | sample eDN3rd37CKraftMG_FD_128875 | JGI IMG/M metagenome (GOLD analysis project Ga0182749, IMG submission 128875) | Enriched Miracle-Growth compost microbial communities from Emeryville, California, USA - eDNA 3rd pass 37_C Kraft MG (version 2) (version 2) ...
CCGGCCGTTCGTCGCCGCCTTCATGCCCGACGTGCCACTGGCCTCGAGCGGTGCGATCGGATTGTTCAGCCAGACATCCACACCCGACACGAGTGCGCGGGCGAGCAGCAGGTCGTAGTCCTCGAGAAACACCACGCGACCCACGAACTCCGGTGCCAGCATGAGTTGCTTGATCTCGCGCAGCACCTGCTGGCCGGGCTGGTCCGCCGGGTGGGCCTTGCCAGCAAACAGGAAAAGCACCGGCCGCTCGTGGTTGTTGACGATGCGCGCGAGGCGCGCGCGATCATTCAGCAGCAGCGCAGCCCGCTTGTATGTGGCGAACCGGCGCGCAAAGCCGATGGTGAGCGTGTCGGGGCGCGACGGGTCGAGGTGGCGCGTGACGTGGCGCCATTGCGCGGGGCTCAGGCCCTTGCGGGCGTACTCACGCTGAAGCCGTTCCCGCACGCTCGCGAGCATGCGGGACTTCACGGTCTGTGCCGTCGCCCAGTACTGGTCATCCGGCACGTGCTCGATGGCGTGCCAGAACGCCTCGTCGCTCAGCTGCTCGCGCCAATCCCTCGGCAGCGTGCGATCGAACAGATTTGCCCAGGTCTGGTGCAGGAAGGTGGGCACGTGCACGCCGTTCGTGACGAAGCCGACCGGGTTTTCCTCCGGCGGCACTTCGGGCCACTGGTCCGCACACAGGCGCGAGGTGACCACGCGATGAATACGGCTCACCGCATTCACGCTGCGTGTGCCGTTGAGCGCGAGCCGGGTCATGTTGAACGCGTTCGGTGCGCTCGGTGCGCGCCCCAGATCGAGGAAGCGATCCACGGACACGCCCAGCTCGCGAATGAAATCGCTGAACTGGGAGACGAGCAGCTCATGCCCGAACGCGTCGTGGCCCGCGGCCACCGGCGTGTGCGTCGTGAATGCGCACTGCGCGGCCACGGCTTCGAGCGCCGCGTCGAACGGAAGACCGCGCGCCAGATGCTCGCGCAGCAGCTCGAGAATCAGAAAAGCGGCGTGGCCCTCGTTCAGATGCCACACCGCCGGTTGCAGTCCCAATGCACGCAGCGCACGTGTGCCGCCGATTCCGAGGATCATCTCCTGACGGATGCGGGTGGACTCGTCGCCCCCATAGAGGCGATACGTGATGTCCCGATCGGCCGGCGCGTTGTCGTCGCAGTTCGTGTCGAGAAGAAACACGGGCACGCGGCCGACACATGCTTTCCACAACCGTGCCGTGACATCGCGGCCCGCGATGCGCACCACCACCTTGAGCCACGTGCCATCCTCTTTGCGCACGGGCTCGACGGGCAGGTCGCGCGGATCGTGATCCTTGTACTCCGCGTGCTGCACGCCATCGTTGTCGACCACCTGCGTGAAGTAGCCCTGGCCATACAGCAGGCCCACGGCAACGAAGTTCAGGCGCTCATCGCTCGCGGCCTTGCAGTGATCGCCCGCGAGCACACCCAGTCCACCGGAGTAGATCGGGAAGCTCTCGTGAAAGCCGTACTCCGCGCAGAAGTACGCAACCAGCGGGGCGTCGCCCGATGCGGGCGCGGAAACGTAGGCATCGAACGCCGCGAGGACCTGCTGATATCGCCCAACATAAGCCGGATCCGCCGCGGCACGGTCGAGCGCCTGCTGGCTCACACACCGCAGCAACAGGCGCGGGTTCCCCCCGGACTGCTTCCACACCTCCGGATCGAGATCCTCGAACAGGGCGCGCGTCGGCCGGTGCCAGCCGAAAAAGAGGTTCGCGGCGAGCTCGGGCAGACGGGCCAGCACGTCCGGGATCACCGGGGTCACTTCGAGTATCGGTTTTCGCATCTCTTGTTGGCTTGCGTAGAGAAGCGCGCGAGTCTAGCAGCGCAAGTTTCAGGGGCTACCGCGGCCCAGAGCGTTGCTGAATTCGCGAGGCCGCGCTCACGTTACACTGCGCGCATGAAGTGCAAGAAGGCCGTCGTCGTTGCCGCGCTGCTCTTGAGCGTGCAGTCCGCTTCGGGCCGTGAAGATGCACCCCCTGCGGGCACGCACCCGGCAACCCCGGGCGATTCCGGCGCGGCGCCCGCGGGGTGCCTGCCCAGCGGCAACGGCTTCCTGCGTGCCCGGATTCGAGGCGCCCTGAACCTCGATATCAGCTGGGCCAACGCGGAGCTCGAGTGCGACGGCGGCATGCGCCCTGACGGGAGCGGCATCCGGCTGAGCTTCGCCGGGCCGACTCAATCCGACGGCCGGCGACTGCGAATGGTGTTTGGCGTGGCCGATGCCGCCGAGGGCGAGGATGGCTCGGCGCTGCCCACGAACCTCACGATCATTTTCGAAGGCGAGCAGCGCATGTTCGCCACGCGCGGGGACGATCGATGCACGGTGGACAAGCTGCAGCAGGAGCGGCTGGGGCCGCTCGGAGGCGACGTGCGGTCCTACCGGGTGATGGCGAGCGGATTTTGCATAACGCCGGTGCCGTCCCTGAATGCGGATGAGCGCATCGTGGTGAACAGCTTCGATTTCGCCGGGCGGGTCCGCTTCACCACGCTGCCGAAGGTGGAACCCGATCAGGCTCGCGTGGCCCGCAACGCGCCGGGCATGCCCGCACGCGCCCCCTTGAATGCGCCGCCCCGAGGAGTTTTGCCGTAATGCCAACCGAGTACCTGCCGAACATGCACCCGTACGCCCGGAGAACCCGTCGTTTCCACATGCTCTTCGCCGCTGTGATGCTCACGATGGGTACGCTGCTGGCCTTCGTGCCGGCACCCGCTTCCCGGGCTCAGAGCGGCCTGCTGCCCCTGGCCGAGTTTCCGCAAACCACTCTGGAAATCCGCAGCCGCGGTGAGAAGCATGTTTTCGCGGTCTGGGTCGCCACCACTCCCCAGCAGCAGAGCCAGGGCCTCATGTTTGTGCGCGACCTCCCGGCCGACCGCGGCATGCTGTTCACGGCCAGCGAGCCGCGCGTCTTCACAATGTGGATGAAGAACACCTACATCCCCCTCGACATGGTGTTCATCGGCGCGGACGGCCGCATTGCGAAAATCGCCGCCCGCACGACCCCGCATTCGCTCGACCTCGTGAGCTCCGGCAAGCCCGTGCTGGCCACTCTCGAGCTGAAGGGGGGTGAGGCGGCGCGACGGTCGTTGCGCGTGGGCGACGAAGTGAGCTGGAGCGCACCGCACGGCTGAAGTCCCCGTCTGGCACGCTCGTTGCTGTTGGACAACGCGCCGCATTCTCATCTGACATTTACCCACCTGCCGGTCGTTGAAGGCCCGGAAAAACGGGCGTTCGTCCCAAACGCGGAATGGTTTTTTCGTACAAGCCGCGTTGTTGTCTTTTCACCAAAATTCTTTTACGGCTGTAGCCTCGCTGCTACTATCCGCGCCACGCGAAGCTGAGTCTGGTCCCCAGCCCGGCTCATCTTCGAGACAAGACAGATCCCCGCGCCGCGCCGTCGTGGGCGTCGCCGGGGTAAACAAAATTCGAACGGTTCGACCGTTCGCAGGAGGAACCCGATGACCCGTATCGCAAACCACGTCGTCGCGCGTGCCGTGCGACGGACGCTCGCATTGAGCGCCGTCGCGGCGACCACCGTCGCGAGCATGCCGGCGCACGCACAGGAACCCGGCGAGGAAGCAACCGTAGTCGTGACCGGATCGCGCATCCAGCGCCAGGACTACGAATCTGCGAGCCCCATCGTCACGGTGGGTGAAGACGCGTTCAAGCAAACGGGGTCCACCACGGTGGAAACCCTGCTGAACACGCTGCCGCAGTTCGTGCCTTCCGTCACAAACACCTCCAACAACCCGTCGAACGGCGGCCAGGCGAACATCGAGCTGCGTGGCCTCGATACCTCCCGCACGCTGGTTCTGCTCGACGGCAAGCGTGTCGTGCCGGCCAACGGCACCGGGGTGGTCGACCTGAACATGCTGCCTGCGTCGCTGATCTCGAATGTCGAGATCATCTCGGGCGGCGCGTCGGCGGTGTACGGCTCGGACGCCATTGCGGGCGTCGTCAACATCAAGACGCGTGACTTCGAAGGTCTGCAGTTCGATACGAACTACGGCGAGACCTCCGAATCCGACGGTGAGGAGTGGCAGGCCTCGGTCACCGCCGGCACCCGGTTTGCCGATGGGCGCGGCAAGGTGGTCGCGAATTTCGCCTATTCCGATCGCTCTTCCGTCCGCGCCGGCGATCGTCCGTGGTCGCGCGTGGCACTCGGCTACTTCGGCCCCGATACGGGATTCCTGCCCCTGGGCTCCGGCACGATCGAGGAAGGCAGTGTGTCGGTCGCCGCGAGCCAGGCCGCGATCGACGCGGTGTTCGCGGGCTACGGCGTGGCGCCCGGCACCGTGAAGAACACCACCTTCGGGTTCAACAACGACGGCACCATCTTCTCCACGGGCGATGGCAGCACGTCGGGCAGCGTCGCGAACTTCCGCGGCACGATCGACGACACCTTCAACGACGCCGCCTTCTCGTACAACTTCTCGCCGCCGAACTACCTGCAGTTGCCGCTCGAGCGCAAGACGGGGTTCCTGCGCGGCAGCTTCGAGGTCACGCCGGCTGCCGAGGTCTATGCGCAGGGCATCTGGGCGGAATACGACGCGAACACGCAGCTCGCACCGAGCCCGGCCAGTCAGCTCTTCATCCCCATCACGAACCCGTACATTCCGGACGATCTCGCCGCGCTGATTGCCAGCCGCGTGGACGATCCCGACACGCCCATCAACGAAGCGACTCAGCCTCTCAGCATGGGCAAGCGCCTGAGCGAGCTCGGCCCGCGCTTCGAGAACAACCACTACAACGTCTACCAGATCATGGCCGGCGTGAAGGGGAATCTGAGCGACAGCTGGGCGTACGACGTCTACGCGTCGCACGGCAAGGTCGAGGTCGACAACACTCAGCTCGGTAGCGTCTCCCGCACACGCTTCGAAGAGCTGGCATTCGCGGCGGATGGCGGTGAGTCCATCTGCGGCGGCATGAACCCCTTCGGCCTCGGCTCGATTTCGGCCGAATGCGCCGAGTACATGACCGTCGACGCGGTGAACCGCATCAACGTCGAGCAGAACGTGGCCGAAGCCAGCGTCACGGGACCGGTCTTCGCCATGCCCGCCGGTGATCTGCAGGCTGCCTTCGGTATCTTCTACAAGGAAGACAAGTACTCGTTCATCGCGGACGACAAGCTGCGTGCCCAGACCACGGGCGCGTTCGGCCTGCCGATCCGGGCAGACGTGTCGGGCTTCAATGCCAGCGACAACACCGTCGGCAAGACGGATTCCACCGAGCTCTACGTGGAAACCCTCGTGCCGCTGCTGAAGGACATGCCCGCGATCCGCAAGCTGGACCTGACGCTCGGATATCGCTACGCGGACTACTCGACCGCAGGCGGTGTCAACTCCTACAAGGCCGAGCTGACCTACGAGCCGGACCAGCCCGTCCTGTTGCGCGGTTCGTATCAGCGCGCGGTGCGTGCGCCGAACATCACGGAACTGTTCCAGCCGCAGCTCACGAACTTCCCGAGCTTCAACCCGCCTGATCCGTGCAACGCGACCAGCCCGCAGCGCACCGGCCCGAATGGCAGCGCCGTGCGCGACCTCTGCCTGGCGCAGGGTCTGCCGTCGTCCCTGATCAACTCCTTCGCCTATTCGAACCAGCAGGTCGAAGGACTCCAGGGCGGCAACCCGGACCTGCAGGAGGAAACGGCCGACACGCTGACCTTCGGTCTGGTGTTCCGCTCGCCGTGGGAAGGTCTCATGGAGAACTTCCAGGCGTCGATCGACTGGTACCAGATCGAAATCGAGGATGCGATCGATGCGGTGTCCGCGGCGACGTTCATCGACCGCTGCTACGACCCGGCGTTCAACCCGACGTTCGACGTCAACAACTTCTACTGCAGCTTCTTCACCCGCAACACGGTGAACGGTGAAATCACCGCCGCGGCGGAGACGCAGCAGAACCTGGCGGCGATCAAGACGTCGGGCGTCGACTTGCAGTTCGACTGGGCGTTCGACGTGGGCCCGGGCCGGCTGGCGGTGAACTGGGTCGGTTCCTGGCTCGACAAGTGGGACCAGCAGGAGCTGCCGGGTGACTCGTTCACGCAATACGCCGGGACCATCCGCGGCACCATCGGCACCGCGTTCCCGAAGTGGAAGTGGACGATGAACCTCAACTACGCCATCGCGGGCGTGGGGCTCAACGCGCGCTGGCGCTATGTCGACAACATGACGGACCAGAGCGAGACGGAGTTCAAGCTCCCGAGCATCAGCTACTTCGATGTCGCGGCGAGCTATGGCTTCCAGAGCGGGATGCTCGATGGCGTGACGCTCCGCGCGGGTGTCACGAACCTGACGGACAAGCTGCCGTTGATCTACCCGAGCTACGTGCAGTCCAACACCGATCCGTCGACGTACGACGTGCTGGGCCGCCGCTACTTCATGGCGGTGACGTACACCTTCAAATAACAAGATTCTTCGAAGAAGAAAGTTCAGCGGCGGGCCATGTGCCCGCCGCTTTTTTTTTGGCTCGCGGCGCCGGGGCGGATTGCATGAGGCGCTTGGGGTGGCGCGGAAAGACCTGCGACAATCCGCACCGGTCGAGGCACCCTCACATCATGACGGACACACACACCGACCTTGCCCGGGCACTGAAGCTCCTGCGTGAAAGGCGGTTCGCGGACGCGGAAACGCTCTGCCGCGAATTGCTGCAGCGGTCGCCTGGTCACGCCGAAGCGCTTCATCTGCTGGGCCTGGTCCGCAAGGATGCGGGAGATCCGGTCGAGGGCGAGCGCCTCATCCGGGCCAGTATCGACATCGAGCCACGCCGGGCGGAGTTCCGCGCCAATCTGGCCAATCTCCTGCGCCGGCAAGCCCGCCTGCAGGAGGCGAAATCGAGCTACGAAGCCGCCCTGGCGCTCGATGGCGCCCATCGACAGGCGCGCCTGGGGCTCGCACGAACGCTCAATGATCTCGGGCAACACGCGGCGGCGGAGGCCGAATGCCGTCAGCTGCTGGCGGCGCAGGAGCGCGACGCCGAGGCCTGGGGAACACTCGCAGCGGCCTTGCGCGAGCAGAATCGTCTGCACGAATCCGAAATGGCGTACCGTCGCGCCATCGCGATCGCGCCGAACTACGGTGTCGCACACCACAACCTCGGAGCCCTGCTGTCCCGGCTCGATCGGGCGGAGGAAGCGCTTCAGGCGCTCGAGCGGGCGAGTGCACTGGGCATTCGCACGGCCACCCTTGCGCAAAATGTCGGCCGTACGCTCATGCAGCTGTATCGGCTGGAAGAATCCGAGCGGGCTTACGCCGCTGCCGTGGCGGCCGAGCCGCGAAACGTCGATGCGCAGCTGAGCCTTGCACAATTGCGCCACATGCGCGGCGATCCGCAGTTCGCGCGAGATATCGTGGCCGCGCGAGCAAATCACCCGGACGATGCGCGCCTCGACATGCTGTATGCCGACGTGCTGCGGCGAACCGGCGATCTGCCGGGGTCCGAGAAGGTACTGCGCGAGCTGGCGGGCCGCACGGGCATGACGCCGGACCTCTCCGCTGCACTCGCCCTGGTGCTCCATGAGCAGGGGCGCCTCGCGGAAGCCGAGCTGCACGCGCTCGATGCTGCGGTTCTCAAACCGAACGATGTGGATATCGTGGAGGCGCTCGTCGCCATCCAGCTCGCACGAGGCAGGCCGGACGAGGCGAAGCCGTTCATCGAGGCCATGCGCAAGCGCTTCCCGGATGAGCAGCGCTGGATCGCCTATGAGGCCACTGCCGCGCGCGTCGCGGGTGACGCCTTGTATCAGGAACTGTACGACTACGACCGGCTCGTCCGCGTGTATGAGATCGAACCGCCGCGTGGCTGGTCCACGCTGGCCGCGTTCAATGCCGACCTCGCGCGCGTGCTCGACTCGCGGCACGGCTTTGCGTTGCATCCCTTGGATCAGAGTTTGCGCAATGGCAGTCAGACCGCGCGGAGCCTGCTGAGCGATCCGGACCCCACGCTCCGCGCACTGCTCAGCGCCTTCGAGGAACCGATTCGGCGCTACCGTGAGGCGATTGGCACCGACGCGTCACACCCGCTCTCGGCACGCAATCGGGGCCCGGCTCGCCTGCGCGGATGCTGGTCCGTGCAACTGCGGCGTGGCGGCTATCACGTGAACCACCTGCATCCGCAAGGCTGGATCAGCTCGGCATACTATGTGTCCGTGCCCGAAGAAACAGCGGATATGAACCTCGCCTCCGGATGGCTGAAGTTTGGTGAAACGCGCTTTCCCGTGCCGGGTGCCAGTGCGGCACGTGTGGTGCAGCCTCAGGCGGGCCGCCTTGTGCTGTTTCCATCGTACATGTGGCATGGGACGACCCCGATCCACGGCCCGGAGCCGCGCATGACGGTGGCGTTCGACGTCGTCCCGGATACGGCGGGCGGGTGATACGGGCATGAACCAGAACGCACCACCCGTACGCTTTGCCGGAGGACTGGACGTTCGCGCCATCGCGGGTGTTTACGCGGCTGTCGGGCGAGTGCACGTGCGTCCGATCTTTACGCGGGAAACAGCGGAGAGCGTATATCACTCGCTCACAAACGAAATTCAGTGGCAACTGCAGCTGAACGACGGCGACAAGCCCATCAGCAGAGATGGTGCTTCGTTCGAGGCGCTGTCCGAAGCGGACCGTGCGCGGGTCATGCAGGCCGTGTACGCGAATGCGGCGAGAGGCTTCCAGTACATCTACAACAACTTCCCGATCTCCGATCTCTACGAACAGGGTCAGCAGCGCTCGCTCTACGTGATGCGTCTTTACGAGTTCCTGACCTCACCCGAGTTCCTCGAGTTCGCGCGGGCGGTGACAGGGGTGCGCTCGATTGCGGTCGTCGATGCCCAGGCCACTCTCTATCGACCCGGCCACTTCCTCACTCGACACGATGACCTGCAGCACAGCAAGAAGCGTGTCGCCGCGTATGTGCTCAACTTCACGCCGCGCTGGGTGGCCGATTGGGGTGGCGTGCTGCAATTCATCGACGGGGACGGTCACGTGGCCGAAGGCTATACGCCCGTGTTCAACGCCCTGAATCTGTTTCGCGTGCCCCAGCCGCACAACGTCAGCCTCGTTGCGCCATTCGCGCAAGGCGGCCGCTACAGCATCACGGGATGGCTGCGCGAGGCATGAGCACGCACGCCACGCCGGCCTGCATGGTTGCGTCCGTCGGCGTGGCTGATCTCGCCGCATGCGTGGCGCGGCTCGCGTAAGGGACGGGTCTCACGCGATGCAGCCCTCAGATCCGATCTTCGTGGGTGGCGTCCCGCGCTCCGGCACGACGCTGCTGCGCGTGATCCTCGACACGCATCCCCGTATTTATTGCGGGACAGAGCTGCGTGTGGTTCAGGCCTTGGCCAACCTGCACCGCAGCGCCGAGCAGACCGGGCTTTCTCTTCTCACGAGCGCGTACGGCGTCGACTCCACTCACCTGCAACGGACCTTTGCTGAGTTGATCCTCGCGTTCCTGAGGCCCGCATGGCATGCCAGCGGCAAACCTCGTGTGGCCGAGAAGACTCCGTGGAACCTGCTTGCCTTCCCGCAACTGCATCGGCTGTTTCCGGAAAGCCCGCTGATCCACGTCATCCGGGATGTGCGCGATGTCGTGGCATCCCGGCTGGAACGGGATCGCATCGCCGCGGCCGGGCAGAGCATCGACACCGTTGCGCTCGCTGCACAACGCGCACGTGAATGGGTGGATGCAATGTCGATCCGCCGCAGGATTCTGAGCGAGCCCGAGCTCGCCCGGCGCTACTTCGAAGTGCGCTACGAAGCACTGGTTCGAACGCCGGAACCGGTGCTGCGGGCCCTGTTTGCGTTTCTCGAAGAGGCATTCGACCCGAATGTGCTCGCATTTCACCGCACGTCACGCGAGGTGAGTGGCTCGGAAGAGTGGAGCGCGCACGCCGTTCAGCGGCCGCTGTTCGAAAGCTCGATTGGCCGGTGGCAGCGCGATCTCACGGCGCGCGAGCAATCCGCCGTGATCGAAGTGGCCGGGCGAACGCTCGAGGAGCTCGGATACACGAGCGGGAGCGCGGGATGAGCGAAGGCGAGCGCGTCGATCCCGTCATCATCACGGGCGTGCCACGATCCGGCGTCCGGTTGATGGCGGCGATTCTCGATGCCCATCCGAGGCTGGCGAGCGGACCGGACCTGCCCTTTCTGATCACGATGGCGCTTCAGTGGCGTGAGATCGCGACGACACTCGGCGCCAACCACGCGAAGTTTCACAACCTGCCGCCCGAATCGGTGCGTGAAGCGTTTCGAAGCACGATGCTGGCGTTGTTCGAGCCGCGCCTGCGGCGCGAGCGCAAAGGCCGGTTCGTGATGCAGTCCTTCGCGGCGATGCTTTCGCTCGACGTGCTGGCTGCGCTCTTTCCTGCCGCTCATTTCGTTTTCATGGTCCGCGATCCGCGCGCCGTGGCCATGTCGCTGCAGAAGTGCGACTGGCGCAATCCAGCCAATGGTGCGCGCCTGCCGTACACAGTGAATCCGACCGCGGGAGCACGCCTGTGGACCGAGCTCATGCAGGCAGGCTTGCGCAGCGTACCGGCGCTGGAGCGAGTCGGGCGGCTGCACATCGTGCGTTACGAAGACTTGTGTACGAATCCCGGGGCAACCCTGAAGCGGCTCGGGGACTATCTCGGCGAAGCGGCGCCGGCGGCCGGCGTGACGCACGCCTCGGCCGCGTGTGTCGTTGCCTCCGCTGACAACCAACACCCGCCGCTGCGAACGGGGGTCATTGACGTGGACGCTGTCGATGGATGGCGCGGAACGATGCGCGGCGACACGTTGCGCGAGGTCACTGCGTGCACATTCCCTCTTGCGTCACGGTTCGGATACGGCTGACCGATACCCAACCGCGAGCCTGGCGGAAGGCTATTCCGACCGCGCCGTGCGCTCGGTGGGCGGTGGGGACGTCACGTCGAAATAGATGTCGCGCTCACGGAAATCGATGATGAGCGCCCCGACGGTGCCGAGCACATCCATGCCGATGAGTGCGGCGGGCCGCTTGTCCAGGTTCCACAGTTTGAAGATGTGGAAGTCACCGTACGTGATCTCCGTGCCCGTGATGGTCGCGGCGCCCAGCTTGATCGGCGGGGCAATCGACGACTGGCCGGAGAGGATGGTTTCAGTGGCACCGTAAACATCGGTGTCCTGCCACTCCACGCCGCGGCGACGGGAACGAAGCGCGTCGCGAAGTTCCGTGTTGCCGAGAG
>Ga0182749_1003263_pt1 | contig 11210 bp, 7 predicted proteins | sample eDN3rd37CKraftMG_FD_128875 | JGI IMG/M metagenome (GOLD analysis project Ga0182749, IMG submission 128875) | Enriched Miracle-Growth compost microbial communities from Emeryville, California, USA - eDNA 3rd pass 37_C Kraft MG (version 2) (version 2) ...
GGCGCCTCGAACACCTACGCGGCTCCGCGCTCGGCTTCCGGAACCTGACCCACTACATCGCCCGATCACTCCTCGAAGCCGGCGGCTTCAGACCCCGACTACACCCTCGATTGGGATGAGCCGCATAACTGCTCTGGAATATAACATGAATCTATCGCCGCGACAATACTAAAAGTGGCTCTCGCCGGGCATTTATCCTTCACTTTGCGATATTCCTATTCCGGAAAATTGCGGATTATGCGAGAATAGAAGGTAGATCGCAGTGTCCAGGTCGAGCCGTCCAGCTCCCGCCTGCGACAGCCCGGCCCGCCCGAGCGGCGCGGCACCCTAGCAGTGTCGGAGGCCGCCGGTACCGTGGGACACGGCACTATGAGAACAACTTAAGACGCGCCCTCGGCGCGGAGGAGACCACACAGCATGAGCAAGTCCCTACTGGAGCAGCTACCCGGCATCGTCGCCGCGGGTAAGCGTCAAGCGGCACAGATCCTGGAGCAGCTGGAAGGGCGGAATCGCGTCAGCCTGCAGACACGTGAGCTCGTGATCCCGTCGAAGGATCGCGGTGGCTTCAACTACTGGGGTAACGACGGTGCCGACCCGACCGAGACGCCCAACCGTCTGATCTACGGCGACAACCTCCTCGCGATGGCCGCACTCCTCGCGGGCGACGAGGACACGCCAAGCTTGCGCGGCAAGATCGATTTGATCTACATCGACCCGCCCTTCGACTCCAAGGCCGACTACCGGACAAAGATCACACTGCCGGGAACGACAATCGACCAGAAGCCCACAGTGCTCGAACAGTTTGCATACTCGGACACCTGGTCCGACGGTACGGCTTCATACTTGGCGATGATCACGCCGAGGTTGATCCTCATGCGTGAGTTGCTGTCGGAGCGTGGGTCGATCTATGTCCATCTCGACCCAACCGTCGGTCACTATGTGAAAATCGTGCTCGACGAGATATTCGGAAAACGCAACTATCAACGTGAGATCATCTGGCGTATCGGTTGGATATCAGGCTACAAGTCAGCGGCGAAAAACTGGATTCGCAATCACGACGATATCTATTTTTATGTCAAGGATCGCGATCACTTCTACTTCAGAAAGCAGTACATTCCGTACCCCGATGACTACGTCCGGCGAGACGGAAACCGCCCAACGGGCCAGGGATATCCAATCGAGGACACATGGAACTCATCGGAGATGGATCGTCTTGATTCCATCCAGATCATGAGCTTCTCCAAGGAAAAAGTGGGATACGCAACGCAGAAGAACGAGTCACTTCTGGAGAGAATCATTACCGCCTCCTGCCCTGAAGGTGGGCTCGTAGCTGATTTCTTCGTCGGCTCGGGTACGACGGCGGCGACCGCCGAAAAACTTGGCCGTCGTTGGGTGGTCAGCGACCTTGGGAAGCCTGCTGCCATGATCACCAGAAAGCGCCTCATCGACCAGGACGCGAAGCCTTTCCTCTACCAGGCAATTGGCGACTACCAGGTCGAGCAAGCACGTTCGACGCTTGGGCGCTCGTTCCGTGTCGGCGATCTTGCGAAGGTCGTGCTCGACCTCTTCGGTGCGCTTCCCCTGCCGCCCGAAGAGAACGTGAACGGCAGCCTTGGTAGGTTGCCCGGCACGCGTACTCTCGTCTATGCGGACAGCCCGTCGCGCCTGACCACAATTTCGACGTTGAAACGCGCGCAGGGCTATCGCGAGGTCAAGATGGGGGGCTTCGACAAGGTTGTGGTGCTCGGGTGGAACTTCTCTGCTGGCATCGGCCAGGACATCAACGATCTCAACGATCCGAACCTCGAAGTGCTGGTCATCCCGCCGGATCTGCTCGATCGCTTGAAGAAGAAGGGGGCGGAGAGGCTCGCTTCTGATGTGCGCTTCTCGAGCCTGCAGTATCTACAGGCCGAGGTTGCCGCGCGCACAACAGACGGTGAGCGCGAGTCTCTGGCGGTGAACCTCCAGAACTACGTACTGCTATCACCAGATGCGATCAATCTCGATCAGGCAAACCGGGCGAAACTCCAGGAAGTCATGAACACGGAACCACTAGCGCTCATCGAGTACTGGGCGGTCGATCCCGACTACGACGGTGAGGTGTTCCGCTCGGTCTGGCAGGACTATCGGGGCAACACGGATAACGACGGCGATGAGCTGCGGGTTGTCACGACAGCAGTACTCGACCTGCCTCGCATCGATGGCCCGCGCACGGTCTGTGTCCGTGCTGTTGACGTGTTCGGCTTCGAGTCTGAGGTCGTTATCGCTGGCGTGGAGGTACAGTCGTGAGCGGTTTTGCTGACTTCCCGCTTGCCAAGGGGCTTTCTGCGGTCGTTGACCCGCTGATCCCCGGGATCGTAGACGGCAGTGGTTCGAAGCTGCTCGACCAGGTCACTCCGGTGACGGCCGAGCTGCTGCGTTTCTGGTTCCAGCAGGACTACTGCGAACTGCGGGAGCTGAATTTCCACGCTGGACAGCGCGCCGCGATCCTCCACATCATCTACGCGCACGAAGTCCTCGGCACGACCCGTCTGCGTGATCTCTACGAGACAGTCGCTCCAGAAGCGATGCTTGAGGGCGGCGTGCTTGGCGAGGTGACGCGTGACCGCCATGATCACCCGAAGTACGCGGCGAAGATGGCGACGGGCACTGGTAAGACGTGGGTGCTGAACGCCCTGCTGGTCTGGCAGTATCTGAACAAGCTCGCGAACCCGCAGGATCCGCGTTTCTCCAGCAACTTCCTGCTCGTTGCACCGGGTCTCATCGTGTACGACCGGCTCCTGGACTCGTTCCAGGGCAAGGAGCAGGATGGCGAGCGAGACTTCGCCACGAGCGACATATACCGCCAGCAGGATCTGTTCATCCCGGACACCTACCGCACGCAGGTTTTCACGTTCCTTCAGTCCTCCGTCGTGACCAAGACCGAGATCGGTCGCAAGGTCACCGGATCGGGCCTGATCGCGATCACAAACTGGCATCTGCTCGCAGGCAAGGAGGACCCTGACTTTCTCGACGATGACGAGGTCGAAGCGCCTGGCGCCGAGATCGACCCGAAGGCCGCGATCGAGAGTTTCTTCCCGCTCACTCCTGGCACGAGCGCCGGGAATGCTCTCGATGTGCTGGACCGACGGTTCCTTCGGGGCGGCCCGCTCCAAGCGTTGAAAGACCTGCCCGATCTGGTTGTGTTCAATGACGAGGCACACCACATCCATGAGGTGCGCAAGTCTGATGAGGTCACCGACGTCGAGTGGCAGAAGAGCCTGAGTGAGATCGCTTCGACAAAGGGACGCCGTTTTATCCAGATCGACTTTTCCGCGACCCCCTACAACGAGGTTGGCTCGGGGCGCTCGAAGGGCAAGGCCTACTTCCCGCACATCGTTGTTGACTTCGACCTCAAGTCCGCCATGCGTTCCGGACTCGTCAAGTCGCTTGCGCTCGATAAGCGCAAGGAGATCGCGGCGCTACCACTGGACTTCAAGGCAGAGCGAGACGAGCAGAAGCGCGTCACCGGCCTGTCGAACGGTCAGCGTGTCATGCTCCAGGCTGGCCTGAAGAAGCTCCAGATCCTCGAAGAGCAGTTTGCCGACGCCGATCCGGACAAGCATCCGAAGCTGCTGGTGGTCTGCGAGGACACCAACGTCACACCGCATGTCGTTGAGTACCTCCAGAGCACCGGGCTCTCTGAGGACGACATCCTGCGTGTCGACTCCGGACGCAAGGCTGAGCTTGGCCCGAAGGACTGGGAGCCGATCCGCGAGAAGCTGTTCGACGTCGACCGACACAAGCAACCCAAGGTCATCGTCTCGGTGCTCATGCTCCGTGAAGGATTCGATGTCAGCAATATCGCAGTCATCGTGCCGCTGCGCTCGTCACAGGCGTCCATCCTGCTGGAGCAGACGATCGGACGCGGTCTGCGCCTGATGTGGCGCGGCGACCCCTCGATCGACGAGCTTAAGGCGGAGACTCGGGAGCGCATCAGTAAGGGGCTGGAGCCGGCCAACTACTTCGACGTGCTGTTCATCGTCGAGCACCCGGCGTTCAGCGACTTCTACGATGAACTGCTCAGCGGCGGACTCATGGTCGAAACCGGTGACGATGCCGACAACACCGGTGCCACCGGCGACCTGGAGCACGTTGACCTGCGACCTGGATACCAGGCGTACGACTTCGAGATCCCCGTCATCTTGCGCGATGCCGACGAGGAACTACGCCAGCCGAGCATCGATCCGCTCGAGCTATCTGCGTCGCCGTATCCGCTTGACCTGATCATCAAGACCGTTGGCAAGGGCGACCGGTTCGTCTCGCACGACGCTGAGACGGGTACGCAGTACGGCGACTACCGCGTCGATGGCGGCGTTCTGACTGCCACTGGCTACAACGACTACCTCTCGCGTATGACAACGCGCATCACCGAGGCGCTCGGCCGGACGATGACGAAGAGCCAGAGCAAGTACAACGAGAACGCAAAGTTCCCGATTCTTCAGGCGTACCGCCCTCTGCTCACCGGCTGGCTCGACAGCTACATCCGACATCGCCTATTCGGTCAGGAGTTTGACCCGCTGGCCGAAGAGAACTGGCGCGTGCTGCTGCTTGACGACGTCGCGCACAGCATCGCCGGAACGTTCGCCACCAAGCTCGTCGAGCTCCAGGACAGCCAGGTTGTGGCCTCCGCCGAGGTACAGCACCGTTCATTGTCCGAGGTCACCACGATCCCGGTTCGAGGCAGCACCGCCGAAGAAGTCAACAAGTGCATCTACCCGAAACTGCCGATCCCATCCCAAGGCGGCGGGCTTGAGCGACGCTTCATCCGCTGGGCCGACAAGGACTCGGGCATCGAAGCCCTGGCCAAGGTGCACGAGTACCGGCACGATTTCCTGCGTCGGCCTTACCTGAAAGCGGATGGCATGCCCGCGCAGTACTCACCAGACTTCCTCATCCGCACACCGTTCACCATCTACGTCGTTGAGACCAAGGCGCAGTCGGCGCTCAGTGATGAGAACGTGCAGCGCAAGCAGAAGGCTGCGCTGGCATGGTGCGAGCAGATCAACGAGCTACCGGAGGAACAGCGCGACGGCCGGGATTGGGCATACGTGCTGCTCGGCGAGACGATCGTGAATGAGTGGCATAAGAAGAACGCCACGGTGACCGATCTTCTCGAGTATGCGAGGTTGCGGCGGACGACGACGGCACGACAGGAGCGACTGTTATGACGTCTTCCTACCCGCTCTGGTCGGATGAGCCCGCGACCCAGGATCTGTTGGCCTTTCGTGCCGTGGCGGAGACAGCCGCGGACGCGATCTTCGACGATGGACTCGACCCCGTCGCAATCGGTCTGTCTGGTGCTTGGGGCAGCGGCAAGACCAGTGTGCTGGAGTTGATCAAGTCCGAGATCACGGAACGCTCCAAAGATAGCGATCGCAAGGTGCTCGTCATCCCGACGCAGCCGTGGCTTTATGACCCGGCGGTTGGCCCGAAGGAGAGCCTCATCGCTGAGGTGCTGGGCGCGCTCAGCAAGGAGTTCAACGAGACGGATCCGGTCGGCAAGGCTGGCCTCGAGGCCTTCAAGAAGCTCGTCCGCAAGGTGAACTGGTCGAAGGCCGTCAAAATGGCGGCGCGGACTGCCATCACCATGCAGTTGCCCAACATCGACGACGTTTTTGGTCTCGTCAGTGACGAGCCCGAAAGCCTCGAAAGCGAGAAGGGTATGGCCGCCTTCCGCGAAGACTTTGGGAAGCTCCTGGCCGATCCCGCGCTGGCGCACCTGTCGCGTGTGGTGGTCCTCGTTGACGATCTCGACCGTTGTTTACCAGACACCGTGGTCGAAACGCTTGAGGCTATACGCCTGTTCCTCTCAGCCGAGGGTATGTCCTTTGTTATCGCGGCCGATGAGGATCGCGTGGCAGAAGCGATCCAGCAGAAACTCAAGACCGCAGCGCCGAAGGATGAGGACGAGGATCCTGCCAAGCTCTACCTGCACAAGATCGTCCAGACAACCATCCCGCTTCCCGCGCTGAGCCGGTTCGACACCGAGGCATATCTGTTCCTCCTGCTGGCGAAGGCCGAGACGGGCGACGATGAGGCTGAGTATGCGGCTCTTGTCTCCAGGTGCGATGAGCTGCGCATCGATGGTGGCAGTCTGGATGACCTTGAGGTCGAGGAGGGCAGTGCGCTTGCGGAACATCTCGTCACGGCAACGCGCCTGACTCCGATCCTCTACGAGAAGTTCCACGGCAATCCGCGCCGCATCAAACGGTTCCTGAACGACCTGAACGTGCGCCAGGCGGTTGCTCGGCGTCGCGGGTTCGAGCTGGAGCCGGACGAGGTCGCCAAGCTCATGGTGCTGGAACGCATCCTCACCGAGGATTTCGAGACCGTGCTCGGCTGGCTCGCGTCAAACCAGCTGCGCGACAAGCTCGATGCACTTGACGTCGCCGCCAACGGCCGAGTTGAGGAGACCGAAGAGACCACGCCCGAGCCGTCCGAGGACGAAGCTCCGAAGACTGCGCCGGTCAAGAAGGAATCTGCTGCAGCTCAGCCGGAGCAGGAGCCTGCCCGTGACGACGACTTCAGCGACACGCTTCGACGCTGGGCGAAGCTCCCGCCCGTGCTCGATGCCTCGGCCATTTCGGGGTACCTCTACCTGGCGGCGTCGTTCGCCAAGATCGAGGTCATCGACACCGGGCTGCCCGAGCGTCTTCGTGACCTTGCAGTTGCGCTGACCTCGAGCCTCAAACTTGACCGTGCGGGCGTCACCGACGAAACACTGAAACTGCTGCCGGAGAGCGACGCGCAGATCCTGGTCGGCCATCTTGGACGCCGTACCCGTGACCAACCGGGACTGCAGAAGTTCACCGTCGAGAGCCTGCTCCGCCTCGCAGCGCAGCAGCCCACCACCCAGCCGAACGTGGTGGCGGCGCTCAAGGGGCTTCCTGCGGTGAACGTCGAACCGGCAACGATCATCAAGTTGCGACCTCTGGACCAGACGGTCTACCGCCCCGTACTCGATACCTGGAAGGCCGGCTCGGATGACCAACAGCTCCAGGCATCGGTGGGCATTGTCGAGAAGGCGTGGAGCGGCAATGGGAACTAGCGGCTCATTTGGCGGCAGCGGCGGCAAAGACGCGGGCGACCTTCGAGACAACATCGCGGCATGGCTTGACGCCGTTGGCGCGCCCGGTGGCGCGGACGAAACCGACGTCAGTAGTGCAGACGGAGCAGACAAGCCCGCTGATCCGTCGCGCCCAGGAACTCCCGGACAAGCGCCGAGGATTGACCTCGGGCCAGCACTCCGCGTGCTGCTCAACTCGCGCGGGCGTGGCGGGAGGAGCGACGGACCCGGCGGAGGTGGCGGTGGTGCCCGAGGCGGGGGCGGTGGCCGTTCGTCAGGCGGCGCGACCCGCTCTGTCGGACGGGTGTCTCGCGCGGCCGGACGTGCCGGACGACTTGCTCTCGCCTACTCGTCGGGCAACCGGGAGGCGCTGCGTGAGGCGGGCCTCAACTACGACGATCTGCAGGCGCTCGGTGATCCCGTCGCTATCGGACTCAAGATCATTGAGACTGCGTTCGACTCCCAGGCCGACAGTACGGTCGCGGATGCTGAGGAACGCGACATCGTCGCAAGCGTGGTCGAGTGGATCCTGGAGCAGCCAGCGGACCAGCCGCCGACACCAGAAGACGTTGTCAGAAAGTCCATCGAGACGACGATTGCGGAGACTGCTCTGACCGAGGTGTCCTCGACGGTCTACGCGAAGGACGCCAGCTTTGAGAAGCGCCGCAGCCTCGAGCGTCAGATTCGCGACGTGGCAGCGGAATATGCGGCCCAGGCGACGCTGAATCCACGCGGCGCGACCGAACAACAGATGGCGCAGGCCATTGAGAACGGCATCCGCGACATTGGGCAGATCTTCGGAGTCAGGTCATGAGTCGGCTGCTGCTCACGCTCTCCGAGACGACCGCCGATGAGGCGCAGCAGAATGGCCGCTTTGACGAGGTGTTCCTCTGGACCCGCAACGGCCGCACAACCTTCACCGGCGGTATCGATCCGCATCTTGCGGGGCTCGGCGTGGTGAACCCGCGCAACGTCGACCTCGTGCGGATCGCCCTGAGCGTCCTCGCCGCGGATCGCTCGGTGCTTCGCGAGGGCGGCGGCTCCAGCTGGAACGCACGCGATTTCGACCTCACCGTGGAGGTGGACGCTCCTGCCGTATGGGCGTCACACGCCGAGCAGTTGTCGCGCATGGTCGGCTTCCTGTCGGGCGACCATTGGACGTTCAGCTTTACGCAGGCACCCGAAGCCGAAGAGACGGGTCTTCCGATCGAGGAGCAGCACCACGACCGAGCGGTGCTACTGAGCGGTGGCGCAGACTCGGCCGCAGGTGCCCTGCTCTCCGCCGTCGAGCTTGGCGCTGGCCACTCACAGGCCCTGGTGTCGCACTACAGCTCAACCGCGATCTCTCCTGTGCAGCAGGGAATCGTCAGCGCCATCGCAGATCTGGTGCCCGGCATTGGTCAGGTGCACCGCCAGTTCCATCTTCATCGTGGATCGAAGCGTCTGGATGGCTCATCGTTCCGAAGCGAGACCTCGACTCGTTCGCGCTCACTGCTTTTCCTCGCGCTTGGGCTCGCCGTCGCTGAGCGCGCTGGATCGACGCTCTGGATCGCCGAGAACGGCTTCGCCTCGCTCAACCCGCCGCTCGGCCCTGACCGGCGCGGCAGCCTCTCGACGCACACGACTCATCCGCGCTTCCTGCGCGAACTCTCTGCACTGATGCAGAGCGTCGGCGGACACGGTCTTATCGAGAATCCCTTTGAGGCCCTCACCAAGGGCGAGATGTTCCGCCGTGTGGCGGACGCCGTTGGCGTTGACGCCGCATCGCAGTACCTCAGCAGCACCAACTCCTGCTCGCACACCGACGCGCGCTACAGCGGTGCCCCTGTTGGCTCGTCCTGCGGTGTGTGCTTCGGTTGTCTTGTCCGTCGCGCGGCATTCATTGCCTCCGGAGTCCCCGACACCACCACCTACCTCGTTGACGATCCAAGCGGCAGGTACGACGCGTTCGTTCGCCAGAAGTCGATCGTGGAGCCGCTCCGAGACTTCGTCGATCGGGGTATCCGGGCACGCGACGTGATGGCAATGTCGCTACCGGAAGGCTATGCGGCGCAGGACGCGCTTGCTCTGTTGCGGCGTGGCGTCGAGGAGCTGCGAGGGCTCTTCTGATGACCCCACAGCTTCCCCCGCTCGATCTGCACGCACACATCAATCCGAAGACCCGCCCAGTCGACCTCGAGCGGCTCGGAGCGGTCGTGTTCGCCGCGACCCGTTCCCTGGATGAATACGAGTCTGTGAGAACACGTCGCGACCAGGTCACCGTCTGGGGTGTTGGCTGCCATCCAGGCGTCGCGCAGGCGCAGCACGACTTTGACGCCGAGAGGTTCGGCTCGCTGCTTGCGTCGACTGCATTCGTGAGCGAGATCGGTCTAGACAGGCGCTCAAAGGTACCTCTTGAGGAGCAGGAACGGGTGCTTGACTCCATCCTCGGCCACCTGCAGGCTGCACCTCGCATCGCTTCTATTCACAGTTCTGGCGCACCGGGGCGCGTACTTGACGCACTGGAGCGCAGACAGATAAGGGGTGCTGTGCTCCATTGGTGGCGCGGTGACGATAGCCAGACCCGGCGAGCAGTCCAACTTGGTTGTTGGTTCTCAATCAACGCAGCAGGCGTGAAGTACCCGCACCACGTCTCCCTGATTCCAATCGAACGAATCCTGACAGAGACCGACCACCCGTCGGGCGACCGAGCCTCCTCTGCGCCAAGGCAGCCAGGATCCGTTGCTGACGTCGAGGAAGCCCTGGCGCGGATCTACGGAACCACCGTGGGATCCATCCGGCAGCAGATCTGGGCAAACTTCGCGCGGCTGGTCGACGAGAGCTCGACCGGCACACTGCTTACTGCGCCCGTTCAACGAATGGTCGCTGCAGCAGAGCCCCAGGAGCGTGGCCATGACTGATCTCATCACCGGCAGGGTGCGCGGTGTCTTTCGCGACGCCGTCTCGCAGCGCATGGTGCTCCGGGAGATCGATCGCATATGGCAAGCCGAAGGCTTCGCTCCGGGGACAACTACATTTCTTGGCGGCCAGCGCGTCACACTCTGGGCCGAGTACGAGGCATCCGTTGACTGGGCAAGCCTTGAACACATCCGTCGTGTCCTCCGCGTCTACGAGAGTTTCCTCATCGAGTTTGGAGGTGACGACATCACTCCGTTCACTCGCGTGCTCGAACTCGATGGCTTCTCGGTCGACCCGAGTCGCAAGATCACGATGGTCGGCGGTGCGCTCTCGAGCCTCTCGGGCTTGGACGGGCTACGTGATGCCTCAGGAATCCGCGACGCTTTCCGCCGTATCGAACTGCTGCTCGACTCCGACCCGGCCGGCGTGGTCGGCGCGGTCAAGGAGCTGATTGAGGCAACGGCCAAGACCGTCCTCGAACATCTCGGAGAGACTGTCGCCAAGGATGCCGATTTGCCCTCGCTCCTCAGCCGGACGCAGGACGTGCTTGGGTTGTCAGCCTCAGGTGTGAGCGGCACCGTTGATAGCTCAGGTGCGATCAAGAAGGTGCTCGGTGGGCTCAAGGGGGTTGCCATCGGGATCACCGAGCTGCGCAACGCCGAAGGAAGTGGACACGGTCGTACGCGCGCCTCGAATCTAGCCGCCAGACACGCGCGTCTCGCCGTGAACGCCGGGCGCACCTGGTGCGAGATCGTCCTCGATACATACAGTGATCCGACCGCGCCGTGGCGACGTCGTGCTGCTACGGAGTCCGCAGCGCCCGCCTGATCGTCGACTCGCTCACTCCGTACATCTCCATCAGCTCGCGTCGGGTCGCCCCGCTGGCGAACAGACGCCGAGCCTCGGCCTTCTGCTCCTCGCTCAGGGCTGCGCGCTTCGACTTGGCGGTGAGGTCGAACCCGGCGCGCCGGAGCGTGTCGCGGACGGTGTTGCGGCGCACGTTGTACCGCTTGGCAAGCTCATACGTGGATGCTCCGGCCTCATAGTCATCGATGATGAGCCTCACGACCGATCGATGCAGTGCGTTTTGCTGGGGGAGTGGCCGGTCATCCGCTTCCCGCGTCGAGCCTCGCGCAGTGGCCAGGAGTTCGGCCAGTTCCGCGGTTCTCCGCCCTTGTTGGCAGTAGTTTCGCAGCAGCCCGAC
>Ga0182749_1003264_pt1 | contig 11210 bp, 7 predicted proteins | sample eDN3rd37CKraftMG_FD_128875 | JGI IMG/M metagenome (GOLD analysis project Ga0182749, IMG submission 128875) | Enriched Miracle-Growth compost microbial communities from Emeryville, California, USA - eDNA 3rd pass 37_C Kraft MG (version 2) (version 2) ...
ACCGGCGCTCGTCTGCGCCGCGGCGCTGCACTCGCCGCACACGGGCATCATCGACACTCATACCTACATGCTGGCGCTCCGTGGCGACCTCGAGGATCGCGGCGGCATGATCGCGTTCGAGACGCCGGTCCTCGGTCTCGAGCGCCGTCGCGGCCGGTGGGTCGCACGCTTCGGCGGCGCGGAGGCGGGCGAGGCCGTATTCGACGCGGTGGTGAATGCGGCCGGACTCGGCGCGCAGGCGATCGCCCGCGCCATGCCCGATTATCCGCCGGCGCGCGTGCCGCGGCTCGTGCTCGCCAAAGGCAATTACTTTTCCTACCTGGGCCGGCCGGCTTTCGCGCGGCTCGTCTATCCGACGCCGATGCCGGGCGGCCTTGGCATGCACGTGACGCTCGACATGGCCGGGCGCATGCGCTTCGGTCCCGACGTCGAATGGATCGAGCGTGAGGATTATGCCGTCGATCCGGCGCGTGCCGTGGTGTTCTACGCGCGCATCCGCACCTATTGGCCCGGCCTGCCGGACAACTCGCTCGTGCCCGACTACGCCGGCATCCGCCCGAAGCTGTCGGGCAAAGGCGCGCCGCAAGGCGACTTCATGATCGACACGCCCGCCGCGCACGGTCTTCCGGGACTGGTGCAGATGTTCGGGATCGAGTCGCCGGGCCTGACGAGCTCGCTGTCACTCGGCGAGGCGGTCGCGGAGGCGCTTCTCACCTAGCGTCCGTGTTGAAGCTGCGCGCTGCGCTCGTCCTTCGGACCCGGCATGGTGCCGGTGGCTTCGTGGCGCGGCACGCCGTAGTCCTGCGTCACGCGCAGTTGCGACAGCGCCGCGCGCTCGCCCTTCGGCAGTCTCGACGCGGCGAGCGGCGTGAATTCCGCGGTGCGGTTGTGGTTTGTCTCGACCGCCACCAGGCCGCCTTTGGTCGCCACCACGTCGCCCGGACGCAGCGTCGGGTCGTGCGCGACATCGACGGGCGCGAGGCCGAACGCGCTGCGGCCGTTGCAGGTGCAGCCGGAAACGAGTTGCTTGCGATAGCGATACGCGTTGGTCAGGTCGGCGTAGCGGCTGCCGTCGGTCGTCGTCGCGTAGTCGATATTGCTGCCGGAATAGACCCTGGTCTCGGTGGCTGGGCAGAAGGAGCGGCAGGCTTCCGCCACGCTCATGCCGGCATGCGCTTGCACCGGGAAGAAATGACCGTCGCAGGTGCGGACGCAAAATCCGCGGGTCGGCCCGGATTCGCGCGAAACCACGCGCTCGCCGCCGTGCGGCTCGTCGCTGCTCAAGGCGCGGGCAAGGCTGCTGAAGGGATCGGAAGGGGGCTGGGAGGGGCGCGCCGGCTCGGAATGGTGCGGCGCAAAGGCCTGGCGCAGGCCGCCGAAAAGCTGCTCGAAGAACCCGGCCGAGGCGGGCGTCGCGGCAAAGGTCGTGGCCGCCGCGATCACGCCGACGGCCGCCACCAACGCCATCACGCCACGACCGGCCGCCATCGTCTGTCCGCCCCTGCCTGTCACCCCGCAAGGCACGGGGCCGGCATTCCAACGTGCGGGACGGGCGAAAGGTTCGCGCCAGCGCCCCGGCCACGCGAACGTGAGCAAAGCGCAGAAGGGGTAAAGGCAGGGTTAGCGGCCTGGTTTCAGCTCAGAAATAGCGCCACCACAGATAGACGTGGCAGATCGCGACCGAGACCAGCATCATCGGGAAGGCGTAGAGCGTATAGGTCACGAACTTGAACGGCACCTCGTTGCGCTCGCCGATGCCGGCGACCGTCAGGTTGGCCGAGGCGCCGATCAGCGTGCCGTTGCCGCCGAGGCAAGCGCCGAGCGACAGGCACCACCACAGCGGCTGGATGTGCTCGGGGCCGCCGAAGGCCGGCGCCATGTTCTTGATCAGCGGGATCATGGTGGCGACGAAGGGGATGTTGTCGACGATCGCCGACAGCACCGCCGAGGCCCATAGGATGGCGAAGCCGGTGGTCGAGATTTCCCCGCCGGTCGCCGCCACCAGCTTGTTGGCGAGCAAGGTGAGCAGGCCGCCGACGTCGACGCCGTGCACAACGACGAAGAGGCCTATGAAGAAAAAGATGGTGATCCACTCGACGTCGCCGAAGGTCGAGTGGATGTTGTGCGCGGCCTTCTCGGAGTGATGCGCCCAGTTGTCGAGCAGCATCAGGATCGCCGCGCCGAGCAGCGCGATGGTGGCGGGCTCGAGATCGAGCGGCCGCGCCAGCACGAAGGCGACCATCACCGCCGCCAGCACGGCAAGCGACTGCTTCAGCAGGCGCCAGTCCTCGATCGCGTCGGAGGCCTTCATTGCCATCACCCGCTCTTCCGCGTCGTGCGATGCGCGCAGGTCCTTGCCCCACAGCACGTGGATGATGATCGTCTGCACTGCCATCACCGCCAGGATGACCGGCGTGAGATTCCAGACGAAATCGTTGAACGAGAGGCCGGCCTGCGAGCCGATCAGGATGTTCGGCGGGTCGCCGATCAGCGTTGCGGTGCCGCCGATGTTGGAGGCGAAGATCTCGGCGAACAGATACGGATAGGCCGGCACCTTCAGCGTCTTGCAGATCGCGAGCGTCACCGGAACGATCAGTAGCACGGTGGTGACGTTGTCGAGAAACGCCGAGAGGACCGCGGTGGTGATCTGCAGGATGAACAGGATGCCGGCGGGATGCGCCTTCGCTGCCTGCGCCGACCAGACCGCGAGATACTGGAACATGCCGGAGCGGCGCGAGATCGACACCAGGATCATCATGCCGGTCAAGAGGCCGATGGTGTTGAAGTCGATGCCGCGGATCGCCTCGTCCTGCTCGAGCACGCCGACGAGGATCATGACGCCGGCGCCAATCAGCGCGACGATGGCGCGATTGACCTTCTCCGACATGATGATGGCGTAGGTCGCAGCCAGGATGCAGGTCGAGACCCACATCGGGCTGAGGCCGAAAAAGACGTGCGAAGCCGCGTGCGCAGGCATTGCCGAAGTTCCCCCCAGGACCGTCGCGGGGGCGCGTGGTCGGTGAGCGGCCGGCGCCCTCTACCCCTTTGCGGGCGCAACCTCCGGCAAGCGACAGGTCAAGTCAAGACAGGATCAGGATCGGTGGGATCGGCAACAGCGTGAGGATGATGAAGAGCGGGATCAGCACGACCGCCGCCCAGCCGAGATAGCCGAAAAAGCTCGGCATGCGGATGCCGCGCTCGCTGGCGATGGCATAGACCATCAGATTGGGCGCGTTGCCAATATAAGTCATGGCACCCATGAACACGGCGCCGAGCGAGATCGCCGCAAGCGTGCCGGCGAGCGGTCCCGCGAGCGTATGCGCGTCGCCGCCGGCGAGCTGGAAGAAGACGAGATAGGTCGGCGCATTGTCGAGGAAGGCGGAGAGGCTTCCGGTCAGCCAGAAATAGGCCGCCTCGTGCGGACGACCGTTGGTTGTCGTCACCGCGTCGAGCAGCGGCGCGAACACACCGTCGCGGCCGGCATTGAGCATCGCCAGCACCGGGATGATGCAGACGAAGATGGCGGCGAACAATTTCGCCACCTCGCGGATGGGCTCCCAGGTAAAGTCGTTGGCGGCGCGGTGCTCGTCGGGCGTCAGCCATACCGACAGGAGGGCGATCGCGACGAGCGCGACGTCGCGGGCGAGGTTTTGCACCTCGAGCGTCGTGCCGTAGACCGTCACTGCGATGCCGGGCTTCCACACCGCCGAGGCCAGGATGGCCGCGATGATCGCCGCCAGCAGCGGCAAATTGACAAGGCCGTGCACGCGGATCGGCGCGTTCTCGCGCGGCGCCGGCGTCTCGCGCCGCGCCAGATAGGCGTCGACCGCGTAGAAGAGCGCCAGGAGAAGCACCGCCGCGATCATGGTCTGCTGCCACAGATTCGCGAGCGGCCAGAAGAAATCGATGCCGCGCAGGAAGCCGACGAACAGCGGCGGGTCGCCGAGCGGCGACAGGGCGCCGCCGATATTGGCGACGAGGAAGATAAAGAACACCATCACGTGCACATTGTAGCGGCGCGCCGCGTTGGCGCGGATCAGCGGCCGCACCAGGATCATCGCCGCGCCGGTGGTGCCGACGAGACTCGCAATCAGCGTGCCGAAGGCGAGCACCGATGTGTTGCCGCCCGGCCGGCCGCCGAGACTGCCGGTGACGAGCAGCCCGCCGGCCACCGTGTAGAGCGCGAACAGCAGGATGATGAAGCTGAGATATTCGGCGAGCATCGCGTGCAAGAAGCCGGCGAATGCGGTTGATGCACCGAAGGCGATCGCCAGCGGCGCCAGCGTCAGCAGCGCCCAGCCGGCGGCGATCTTGCCGTAGTGGTGATGCCAGATCCGCTGGAACAGCAGCGGCCCGGTGGCGATGGAGAGGAGAAGCCCGGCGAAGGGCAGCGCCCAGGTCCAGCCCATCGCCGCACCGGGAAGCTCGTTCGCGGCGAAGGCCGGAGGAGCGCCGAGTGCCGATGCGATTGCGATGGTGAGGATGGCCGTCGGTCTGAATTTCATCGCGGTTGCCTACCAGCCAACCACGCCGGCGGCAATTCGACCCTTTGCGTCCATCCGCCGCGCCATGAAATGATCGTAGCCGGAGCCGATCGAAGGGAGCCGACCATGGCCACGAAACCGCGCTTTCTCAATCCGAAGACGCTGGCGCCACCGCCGGGCTACACCTACGTCGTCGAGACCACGGGCCCCGGCCGCACCGTTTACATCGCCGGCCAGCTCGGACTCGACCTCGACAACAGACTGGTCGGCGCCGCCGGCGACTTCCGCGCCCAGTGCGAGCGCGCCTTCGAGAATCTCGGCCACGCGCTCGAGGCCGTCGGCGCGACCTTCGCCGACGTGGTGAAGATCAATAATTATCTCGTCGACATGACGCACATCGGCATCTTCCGCGAGGTACGCGACTGCTTCCTCAACACCGCTGCGCCGCCGGCCTCGACGACGGTTGCGATCTCGCAACTCGCGCGACCGGGCGCGCTGTTCGAGATCGAAGCGGTCGCCGTGCTGCCGCCGGCGCAACCCTAGAGCCGGCGCTTCGCCGCGCTCGCGACTGGTGACAATCCCGTCGTTCGACTAGCATGACGTCAGGGGCTGCCGGATTTCCTCGCACCGCGCCCGCGGTGCTCCGGCCGGTGTGTCGTTTTATGCGTGTTGTCGGCGTGCTCTCGGCGATATCGATGGCGTTGTGCCTTGCCGGCTGCGGCACGGTGCACAATCTGCCGCTCAACGAGCCCTCGGCCAATCCGCTTGCCGGCATCGTTACGCGCGCGGCCGCGGCGGAGCGCCAGGGCCCTCCGCGCCAGGCGCTCGACGAAGGCGACGTCATCGCGCTGTCCTTCTCCGGCGGCGGCACGCGCGCGGCCGCCTTCTCCTTCGGTGTACTCGAGCAACTGGCGCGTACGTCGGCGTCCGGCGGCGGCCGCGATCTCGTCGATCACATCGGCATGGTGTCCGGCGTATCCGGCGGTGCGATCACCGCCTCCTATTTCGGCCTCAAGGGACGCGCCGCGCTCGCCGACTTCCGCGAGCAGTTCCTGACGCAGGACCTGATGGCCGAGCTGCGCACAGACCTCAGCCTCGTCAATATCGGCCGTGCGCTCGGCGGCGGCGCCAACACCGACAAGGCGCTGCGGCGATGGCTGGACGCGCGTCTCTATCACGGCGCCACCTTCGGCGACCTGATCGCGCGCGGGAGGCCGATCACCCTGATCAACGCCACCGACATCTACAGCCGCACGCCGTTCCTCTTCGTGCCGCAGACCTTCCTCGCGCTGTGCAGCGATCTCGAGTCCTATCCGGTGGCCGCCGGCGTCGCGGCCTCGGCCGCGGTGCCGGGCGCCTTCGCGCCGGTCGTGGTCGAGGCGTTCAAGGACCGTTGCCAGACGCCGCTGCCGCCGGAGGTCGAGCGCGCGGCGCACGATGCGACCGGCTCGCCGCTGGTGCATTCCTACGCGCAGTCTCTGGTGCGCATGCGCTCCGGCCCGGTCAAATATGTGAAGCTGCTCGACGGCGGCCTCGTCGACAATTACGGCCTCTCCGGCGTCACTATCGCGCTCGGTCTCTCCGGCCTGCCGACCGGGCCGCTCAAGCCGCGCGAGGCGGTCAACATGCGGCGCCTCCTGTTCCTCGTCGTCGATTCCGGTCGCGGCCCATCGGGCGATTGGGCGCAGACCCTGGAGGGGCCGACCGGCAAGGATCTTGTCGGCGCGGTGGTCGACGCCGTCATCGACGCCAATACGCGCTCGAGTTATGCCGCGTTCGAGGCGACCATGACGAACTGGCGCGAGCGGCTCGTACGTTGGCGCTGCGGTCTCAAGCCGGCGGAGGTGGCGCGGCTGCGCGGACACGCCGGTGCGTGGAACTGCCGCGATCTCAAATTCCTCATCGGCCGCGTGTCGTTCGACCAGTTCGAGGCGGATCGGGCGAAGCGGCTCAACGCGGTGCCGACCTCGTTCACGCTGCCGGCCGACTCGGTCGACGCCTTGCGCGAGGCGGGCAGCGACGCGCTGCGCGGCAATCCCGCATTCCAGGCATTTCTGCGCGAGGCGAGGTGAGGCTGGCCGCTCGGGCCATGCCGTTATAAGAAATTGCGCATCGCGTTCTCAACCGGGTCCCGCCATGCGCATCACCGCCATCGCCGACGTCGTCGTGCCGATCTCCTCGGCCATCGCCAACGCCTATATCGACTTCTCGCAGATGACGGCGAGCGTGGTCGCGATCTTCACCGACGCGGTGCACGACGGCCGGCCGGTGGTCGGCTTCGGCTTCAACTCCAACGGCCGCTACGCGCCGCAGGGCCTGCTGCGCGAGCGCTTCATCCCGCGGCTGAAGACCGCGAAGCCGGAGGACATCGTCGACGGCCGCGGCATCCTCGATCCGTTCAAGTGCTGGGCGGCGATGATGAAGAACGAGAAGCCGGGCGGGCACGGCGAGCGCTCGGTTGCCGTCGGCGTGCTCGACATGGCGCTGTGGGACGCAGTTGCAAAGGCCGAAGGCGTGCCGCTGTGGCGCCTGCTTGCCGACCGCTACAACAACGGCCATGCCGACAAGACAGCCTGGGTCTACGCCGCCGGCGGCTATTACTATCCGGAGAAGGACATCCAGGGCCTGCAGGACGAGATGAAGCACTATCTCGACCTCGGCTACTCGACGGTGAAGATGAAGATCGGCGGCGTGCCGCTGAAGGACGATTTGAAGCGCATCGAGGCGGCGTTGAAAGTGGTCGGCGGCAAGGGCGATAACCTCTGCGTCGACGTCAACGGCCGCTACGATCTCGACGCGGCGCTCGCCTGCGGCGATGCCATCGCCCCCTACGGGCTGAAATGGTACGAGGAGCCGCTCGATCCGCTCGATTATCTGCTGCACGCAGCGCTGGCGACGCGCTATCGCGGGCCGCTCGCCACCGGCGAGAACCTGTTCTCGATGCAGGACGCGCGCAACCTCATCCGCCACGGCGGCCTGCGCGCCGACCGCGACTGGCTGCAGTTCGACCCGGCGCTCTCCTACGGTCTGGTCGAATACATGCGCACGCTCGACATGCTGAAGATGCACGGCTGGTCGCCGCGCCGCTGCGTGCCGCACGGCGGCCACCAGTTCGCATTGAACATTGCGGTGGGCTTGGGCCTTGGCGGCAACGAGTCGTATCCGCAGGTGTTCGCACCGTTCGGCGGCTTCGCCGACAGTTGCAAGGTCATCGACAGCCGCGTGCCGATGCCGGACGTGCCGGGCATCGGCTTCGAGGCGAAGAACGATCTCTACGCGGTGATGAAGGGGATGCTGAAGCAGCGGCCGCACTGACCGTCATTTCCTCCCCTCCAGCGCCATGCTGATGGCGAGGCCGCCGAGCATCGTGCCCATCAGCCAGCGCTGCGCCACGAGCCATGCCGGCCGCGCCGTGAGAAACGCCGCGATCGAGCCGGCGGCGCAGGCGATCAGCGTGTTGATGATGATGCTGATGACGATGTGCAGCGAGCCGAGGGCCAGCGACTGCGTCAGCACGTTGTGCGCCGGGTCGATGAAGTTCGGCAGCAGGGCCAGATAGAAGATCGCCATCTTCGGATTGAGCAGGCTGGTGAGCAGCCCCATCAGGAACAGCCGGTGCGGGCGCGCCGTCGGCAGCGACTTCACCTGGAACGGCGACTTGCCGCCCGGCCGCAGCGCCTCGAAAGCGAGCCAGGCGATGTAGGCCGCGCCGACGAAACGCAGGACGTCATAGGCATAAGGAACGGCAAAGACGATGGCCGTCAGGCCGAAGGCTGCGCAGAAGAGATAGACGACGAAGCCGAGGGCGACGCCGGCATAGGCGATCAGGCCGGCCATGCGGCCCTGCGTGATCGCGCGCGAGATCATGTAGATCATGTTCGGCCCGGGCGTCAGCACGACGGCGACGGCGAGCGAGGCGAAGGCGATCAGGCTGGCGGTGGCGGGCATGGGCAAGCTTTACCTGCGGCGGGTTCTCTCCGACCTCATCCTGAGGAGCCGCGCGTAGCGCGGCGTCTCGAAGGATGAGGGCCTTGGGGCCTCATGGTTCGAGACGCGCTGCTGCGCAGCGCTCCTCACCATGAGGGTCAACCATCAATGCGCCTCGTCCCAGTTGTCGGCGGCGCGGGCGTCGACACGTAACGGCACGTTGAGCGCCACCGCCGGGTGCGGCGCGCTCTCCATCACCTCCCGGACGATGGTGACGGTGTCCTTCACCTCGTTCTCCGGCACCTCGAAGATCAACTCGTCGTGCACCTGCAGGAGCATCTGCGCGGAGAGCCTGGCCTCCTCCAGCGCCGGCTCCATGCGCATCATGGCGCGACGGATGATGTCGGCGGCGGAGCCCTGCAGACGGGCGTTGATCGCCGCGCGCTCGTTGAAGGCGCGGATCGACGGGTTCGATGCCTTGATGTCGGGGTAGTGGCACTTGCGCCCGAACAGGGTCAGCACGTAGCCGTGCTGCCGGCAGTAATCGCGCGTCTCGTCCATGTAGTCGCGGATGCCGGGGAAGCGCTCGAAGTATTTCTTGATGTAGGCGCCGGCCTCGTTCTTGTCGATGCCGAGCTGCGCCGCCAGGCCGAAGGCCGAGATGCCGTAGATGATGCCGAAGTTGATCGCCTTGGCGCGGCGGCGCACCTCGGCCGGCATGTCCTTGACCGGCACGCCGAACATCTCCGACGCGGTCATCGCATGAATGTCGATGCCGTCCTTGAACGCCTGCCGCAAGGTCGGCACATGCGCGACCTCGGCGAGCAGCCGCAACTCGATCTGCGAGTAGTCGGCCGAGATCAGCTTCATGCCCGGCGCGGCGACGAAGGCCTTGCGGATCTTGCGGCCGTCCTCGGTGCGGATCGGGATGTTCTGCAGGTTCGGATCGGACGACGACAGCCGCCCGGTCGAGGTCGCCGCCAGTGCGTACGAGGTGTGCACGCGCTTCGTGGTCGGATTGACGAAGTTCGGCAGGGCCTCGGTGTAGGTCGAGCGCAGCTTCGACACCTGCCGCCAGTCGAGGATCTTGCGCGGCAGTTCGTGCTGCTCGGCAAGGTCCTCCAGCGTGCGCGCATCGGTCGCCCACTGGCCGGACTTCGTCTTGGTGCCGCCGGGCAGCGCGAGCTTGCCGAACAGCACGTCGCCGATCTGCTTCGGCGAGCCGGGATTGACCGCCTCGCCGGCGATCTCCTTGATCTCGTCCTCGAGCCGCGCCTGCTCCTGCGCGAACTCGCTGGTCAGCCGCGACAGCACCTGCCGGTCGATCGAGATGCCGCGCCGCTCCATGCGCGCGAGCACCGCCGGCATCGCCCGCTCCAGGGTCTCATAGACGGTGGTGACGCGCTCGGCGGCGAGCCGCGGCTTCAGCGCGTACCAGAACCTGAGCGTCACGTCCGCGTCTTCGGCGGCGTATTCCGTCGCCTTCTCGATCGAGACGCAGTCGAAGGTCACCTGCGATTTGCCGGAGCCGGCGACGTGATGGAAATGGATGGTGTCGTGGTTCAGCCAGCGCTTGGCGAGGTCGTCCATGCCGTGGCCGCCTTTGCCGGCGTCGAGCACGTAGGAAATCAGCATGGTGTCGTCGTAGCCCTGCACATCGATCCCGCGCTGGGCGAAGACGAGCCAGTCGTACTTCATGTTGTGCGCCACCTTGAGGACGCTCTCGTCCTCGAGCAGCGCCTTGAGCGCGGCCAGCGCATCGAGCTCGGGGATCTGTCCGTCGCAGAGCTTCGCCTCCGGCGCGAACAGGTCGGAGCCGCCTTCGCCGCCGCCCTCTTTATGACCGATGGGCACGTAACAGGCTTCGTTCGGCGCCACGGCGAGCGAGAACCCGCACAGATGCGCCTGCATCGCGTCGAGACTGGTCGTTTCGGTGTCGACCGCGACGATGCCGGCATCGCGCGCGCGCGCCACCCATTCGTTCAGCCGTTCGATCGTCGTCACCGTCTCGTATTTCGAGCGGTCGATACGGGTCTCGCGCGCGGCTGCGCTGCGCGCCGTGGCGAGCGCGATGGGGGTGAGGGCGGCGGCCTCGGCGCCTCCTCTCCCTCCCGCGGGGGAAGGTTGGGGAGAGGCCGAAAACAAATCGCCGCTTCGCGCGCCGGCCTCCGCCGCAGCCGGGGGAGGTGAAGACGAAGCTGCGAGACTTGCATCCGCCTCGATCTGGCTGGCGTCGATGCCCGTCTTCTCGGCGATGCGCCGGGTGATGGTGGTGAACTCCATCGCCTTGAGGAAGGCGATCAGCCGCTTGTAGTCCGGCTCGTGCACGGCAAGATCGTCGACGACGACGTCGAGCGGCACGTTCTGCTCGAGCGTGACGAGGCGCTTGGAGATGCGAGCGACCTCGGCATTGTCGATCAGGGTCTGCCGGCGCTTCTCCTGCTTGATCTCGCCGGCGCGCGCGAGCAGCGTCTCGAGGTCGCCGTATTCGGCGATCAACTGCGCCGCGGTCTTCACGCCGATACCAGGCACGCCCGGCACGTTGTCGGTCGAATCGCCGATCAGCGCCTGCACCTCGATGACCTTGTCCGGCGGCACGCCGAACTTCTCGATTACCTCGTCGCGGCCGATGCGCTTGTCCTTCATCGTGTCGTACATGGTGACGCCGTTACCGACGAGCTGCATCAGGTCCTTGTCGGACGACACGATGGTGGTGGTGGCCTTGGCCTCGCAGGCGAGCCGCGCATAGGTAGCGATGAGATCGTCGGCTTCGTAGCCCTGCTGCTCGAGGCAGGGGAT
>Ga0182749_1003265_pt1 | contig 11206 bp, 3 predicted proteins | sample eDN3rd37CKraftMG_FD_128875 | JGI IMG/M metagenome (GOLD analysis project Ga0182749, IMG submission 128875) | Enriched Miracle-Growth compost microbial communities from Emeryville, California, USA - eDNA 3rd pass 37_C Kraft MG (version 2) (version 2) ...
ACCGGTGTGGACGGACGGATTTGGAGGTCGCCGACCCGGTCCCCGCCGTTCCACCGCCAGACAGGCCGCGCACGCCACGCTTCGTCCTCACGCACCATGTCTTCTGCGAGGAGGACGTTGAACCGCAATCCCAGGTCGGCCGCGGCTGGGTACACGCGCAGGCGTTGGTGGCCAGTTGCATGGAGGTGAGCGAGGGCCTGATTGAACTTGAGATGCAGATCGATCATGTCAAACGGGTCACCATCTCTTGACGCGATCACCTTGGCGTGGTCATGAGCGGTCGATGTATAGAGGTAGAACCCGGGGATCCGCTCTAGAGAGTCCCCCAGCGATACGCGATGGACAACTCCCTTCGTGCTCTTCACGACCGCGAAGTCGCCTCGGCGCCCCAACGCCCGGGCCAGATACGCCCACACTCCCTCTCGCGTGCTACCTCCCCGGAGTTCGCAGCGCTCGTCGCCGAGCTGGACCGTCGTCATCGTCTTGCTGTGAGCGCTTCCAAGCGTCGCTCCCGGTTCAGCCCGCGCCAGCCACTCCAGCAGCACCGCGTTGAACTGCGCGACGGATTCGCACGAACTCGGAAGGCGGCCGACCTCGCTCATGCTCACTCCTCGCCGGATCACATCGTCGTGTCCTACGAAAACTGTAGGTGCCCATGTCATGAGTGCGTGCGATCATCGGGCCAACAGTCGGATAGTCACCACGGGTGAACGTGCCCGTTGAGGACGGAGGCAGGTGCGATGAACACCTCGAAGATGAGATCACGAGCCGAGCTCGTAGCGCTCCGGCGGCTCACCCTCGGCGATGAGCCGTCCTGTGAATGCATGGTCTGCGACCTCCCGGAAGGCGCCGAGCACGGCCCTATCCGCTGGAACGTCGTGCTCTGGTTCCCCGGCCCGTACCCGAAGGAGGGCGAGGCCGACATGCTCCTCTGCGATCACTGCAAGGACGACTGGGGCGACGGAGAGAGGGAGCCACCGTTAGACAACTTCATCGTCACCCAGTGCACACCCGTCTGACTTTCTCGGCGGGCAGGGCGTCGGCCTTCCGCCCCGCTACAAGATCCGGACGCCGGTCGGCCCGGCCACAATGTCCAACTGCTCCCGCGCGGTGGTGACGCCTCGCAAACAGATCGCAAATCTGGGCACGTTGAGCGTCGGTCATCAACTGGGGCGCCTCCTGCTGAGGCGACCTCGTCGTGTCGTCGAGATCGAACGGTCCCCCTGTCAGCCTTCGACCCTGCCTGCCTCTCCCTGAGGACTCTGGCTGTAACAGGTACAGGTCCTAGTCTCGGATCAGGTTTCGATTCGAAGGGGTTCCTGTGCGTCTAGAGGACATCGCGTCGACCGCTCGCCTGGCAGGTATCGTTCCGGGTCGTGCTGTGACGGTGCTCGCCGCTCAGATGCACGGTGCGAACGCAGTCGAGGTCACCTACCAGGAAGAGAACGGCGCGTTCGGCCAGGTGGTGCTGTTCCGCGAAGATGAGTCGAAGATCTCCCCCCACCTGGAGTCGGGCCGCCCGTTCGATGCCGACCCGCGGAACTTCCGGCTGGCGGCGGAGGCGCAGCGCATTATGCTCGCGGGCCTGCATGACCCGATGCTCGCGGTGGCCACAAGTGATGTGCAGCCGCTGCCACACCAGATCCGCGCCGTGTACGGGGAGTTGTTGCCGCGCACGCCGCTGCGGTTCCTGCTCGCTGACGACCCCGGCGCCGGGAAGACGATCATGGCTGGCCTGTATATCAAGGAGCTCATCCTCCGCGACGATGTTCGGACCTGCCTGATCGTCGCGCCCGGCGGTCTCGTCGAGCAGTGGCAGGACGAGCTCGCGCTGAAGTTCGGCCTCGAGTTCGACATCCTCGGGCCTGGTGCGGAGGACACGGTCCCAGGCAAGAGCGTGTTCGAGCAAAAGCCGCTGCTGATCGCCCGCATGGATCAGTTGGCCCGCAACGAGATGCTGCTGGAGCAGGTGGAGCAGGTTGAGTTCGACCTCGTGGTCGTGGACGAGGCGCATCGCATGAGCGCGACGTGGTTCAGCGGCGAGATGAAGGCTTCCAAGCGGTTCCAACTAGGCCAGCTGCTCAGCGAACGCGCCCGCCACTTCCTTCTGATGACTGCGACGCCGCACAACGGCAAGGAAGAGGACTTCCAGACGTTCTTGTCCCTGCTGGACCAGGACCGTTTCGCGGGCCCTGGCGACAAGCAAGCGCAGTCCGGTGCAGCCGATGGGCTCATGCGCCGCATGGTGAAGGAGAAGCTGGTCACCTTCGAGGGCCGACCGCTCTTCCCGGAGCGGATCGCGGAGACCGTCTCGTACCGGCTGTCGCCGGACGAGCAGTTCCTCTACGAGCAGGTCACCGAGTACGTCCGCAACGGAATGAACCTCGCCGACAGGTTGGAAGGAAAGCGGAAAAACACGGTCGGCTTCGCCCTGACAGTGTTGCAGCGTCGCCTGGCGTCGAGCCCGGAGGCGATCTTCCAGTCGCTCCGCCGCCGCACCGACCGACTGGAACGCACCCGCGCCGACCTGCTGAACGGGGTCGTTGATGCCCCATCAGGCGAAGCGTCGTCGCTTCTCGGCGAGGACCCCGATGCGATCTATCTCGACACCGACGAGCTCGGCGCTGAAGAGCTTGAGGAGGCGGAAGAGGAACTCGTCGACGCGGCGACCGCCGCGCGGACCGCGGCCGAGTTGGAGACCGAGATCGCCGATCTCCGACGGCTGACTGAACACGCTCGCAGGGTGCTCGAGTCGCAGCAGGATGTGAAGTGGCGTGAGCTGCGCGGGGTGATCGAGAGCGAGGTGCTCACCGCGCCCGACGGCAAGCCGCGCAAGCTCATCGTGTTTACCGAGCACCGCGACACGCTGAACTACCTAGAGCGACGCATCACGCAGCTGCTCGGCAGACGCCAGGCCGTCGTAACCATACACGGAGCCGTCCCCCGGTATGAGCGCCGCCGTATCACTGCGGAGTTCACCACGAACCGCGACGTGCAGATCCTGATCGCCACCGACGCCGCCGGCGAGGGCCTGAACCTCCAAGCGGCGCACCTCATGGTTAACTACGACCTGCCCTGGAACCCCAATCGCATCGAACAGCGGTTCGGCCGCATCCACCGCATCGGCCAACAGGAAGTCTGTCGACTTTGGAACCTCGTCGCTGAAGACACCCGCGAAGGCGAGGTGTTCATCCGCCTACTTGACAAGATCGAGGAACAGCGCGCTGCGTACGACGGCGAGATCTTCAACGTGCTCGGGACGTCGCTCGGCGACCTGTCTCTCGCACGGGTACTACGAGACGCGATCCGCTACGGGGAACAGCCCGACGTCAAAGCGAAGATGTGGGAGGTCATCGACGAAGGCGTCTCCGCTGGGCTCCAGGAACTCATCGACGAAGAGGCACTCGCCAGCGAATCGCTCGCCCCCAGCGATTTGGAAGCCTTGCGCCGACAGATGGAGGATGCGAAGGCGAAACGGCTGCAGCCTCACTTCATCCGTGACGCCTTCCTTGAAGCCTTCAACCGCGCCGGCGGACGCATCGAACGACGCGAGAAGGGCCGTTACGAGATCACCCATGTACCGGCGAGCATCCGTGAACGCGCCGGCCGCGCGCCCGTTTCCCGTCGCTACGAACGGGTCACCTTCGACGTCAGCACCATCGACGTCGCTGGCGCACCGCGCGCCGAACTGTTGGCGCCCGGGCACCCGCTGCACGATGCAGCTCTCCACCTCGTAATCGAACAGTACGGGGCCACGCTCGACCGTGGCACCGTACTCTCCTCCGATGCCGTGATCGAGCCGACGCTCCTCGTCGGAGTCATCAACGAGGTTCGTGACTCCACGGGGCAAACCGTCAGCAAGAGGTTCGGTTACTCCCTCGTCGGAGCAGACGGGACCGTTCGCGAAGCGGGGCCCGCACCATACCTCGACTACTCGCCCGCCGACGATCAGCAACGCGCCGAGGGCACAGACCTTCCGTGGCTCACTCAGAGAGAGAAGGATGCCGTCTCCTGGGTGATCACCGAACAGCTTCCCGCATTCGCAGCCGAGGTCACCGCCCAGCGCACCCGCGAGTACGAACGAATCCGCACCCGCGTCGCCACCCGGCTTACCCATGAGGTGAACCGCCTCTACACCGCGGCCTTGAAGACTGACGCCGATGCCGCGGCAGGCAAGAAGATCCGATACTCGTCGGACACCCTCCGCCGCCGCGCCGAGGAACTCGAGGAACGGCGTGAGACACGGCTAGCCCTCATCGACCGGCAGCTCGCCATGTCGCCAGTTGCCCCGCGGATCACCACGATCGCGCTCATCATGCCGATGACGCCGGAGGCTGCAGCTCCGGGCGATGGCGCGGCAAGCGCCCTCGCCCGCGCTGCGGTCGAGCGAAGGGGCGTTGACGCTGTTCTCGCAGCCGAGCGCGCCCTCGGTCGCACACCCGAGGAGCAGGCCCACAACAATCCCGGCTTCGACGTCCTCTCCCGCCCCGTCGAAGGTCCAGGCATCCGTATCGAGGTGAAGGCGCGGATCGAAGGCGCCGACACGTTCACGATCACACGCACCGAGGTGCTCACGGCGCTGAACGCTGCCCCCGACCACCGGCTTGCCCTGGTGCGAGTCAGTACTCTCGGCCCCGAGCATGATGAGGTCCGCTACGTCGGCAACGCGTTCGACGGTGTCGAACCCGCCTGGCTCACCGACTTCGACGTCGTCTCCCAGAACCTTTCTTGGAACGACTGGTGGGCACGCGGGGACCAACCGTTCTGACGTCGCGCCCAGCGGCAGCGCGAACGAGCGGCACCCCGTCCCGGTTCAGCCGTGCGCCCGGGTCCGACCCCGAAGGTAGGCTCGGCACGCAGTACAACCGTGCGTGAGAACGCATTCGAAAGGAATCCAGTGGCAGGCAGGCGCAAGCTGATCGAGGTTTCGATCCCGCTCGACGAAATCAACAAGCAGTCCGCCCGCGAGAAGTCGATCCGCCACGGACACCCCAGCACCCTGCATCTCTGGTGGGCGCGGCGGCCGCTTGCCACAGCGCGAGCAGTGCTATTCGCACAACTCGTCGACGATCCTTCGGCCCGTGAAGCCGAGTTCATCACGGAAGCTCGCGAGAACGGACATGAGGACCCCGAGGCCTGGGCCGAACATCGAATCAAGCAGGAACGCGAGCGCCTGTTCAGCCTCATCACGCGGATGGTCAACTGGGACAACCTGGGCGACGAAGCCCTCTTCGAGGAGGTCCGCGCTGAGATCCAGAAGTCCACCGGCGGGAGCCCGCCCCCGATCCTAGACCCCTTCGCCGGTGGCGGAACTATTCCTCTAGAGGCGCAGCGCCTCGGACTGGAAGCCCACGCAGCCGACCTCAACCCCGTTGCCGTTCTCATCAACAAGGCGCTCATCGAGATCCCGCCACAGTTCGCTGGTTGCGCGCCCGTATACCCCGAGGCGGCAACCGCCCGCACGGATTGGCCGAAGGCATCGGGCCTGGCGGAAGATGTACGCCGCTACGGCGAGTGGATGCGCGACGAAGCACAGAAACGCATCGGCCGCCACTACCCCAAGGCGGAGGTGTCGGGGCTCGGGGAAACGCCAGTCATAGCATGGATCTGGGCACGAACTGTCAGTTGCCCGAACCCTGCCTGCGGTATCGAGATGCCACTCGTGCGGTCATGGTGGCTTGGCAAGAGGAAGGGCAAGGAAGCCTACATCGTGCCACTCGTAACTGGTGGACGCGTCGAGTACTCGATCGGGCATGATCCCGAACTATCTCCTACGAAGAGCGATGACGGTACCGTCGGTCGGACCGGCGCAACCTGCATCTCTTGTGGCACGGCAGTCCCACTCGAGTACATCCGTGAGGCTGGTCGACGCGGCGATATGGGCGCTGAACTTATGGCGGTTGTAGCTGAAGGATCGCGGTCACGCATCTACATCGCTCCGACCGCTGAGCATCGGGAAGCCGCGGAGGTCGACCGGCCCGCCGACCTCCCGGTCGGCGGGCTTCCAGAAAAGGCGTTGTCGTTTCGAGTGCAGGCATACGGAATGACCGAGTGGGTTGACCTCTTCACGAACCGCCAGTTGGTCGCTCTGACCACTTTCAGCGATCTCGTCGAGGAGGTTCGCGAACGAATCCTTGCCGACGCCCGCGCAGCGGGTCGTGCCCCAGGCCTGCGACTTGAGAAGGGCGGCAACGACGCTGAAGCATATGCAGACGCAGTCTCGACCTATCTGGCGATGGCGGTTAGCCGCGTGACCGATTATGTCTCAGCGCTCTCGACGTGGTCAAGTCACCCCAAGAACGAAGTCATCGTGCATGTATTTGGTCGCCAGGCGATCCCAATGGTGTGGGAGTTTGCCGAGTCCAATCCCCTTGGAAATGGGAACGGATCATTCGTATCCATGACCAATGCGATCGCGCGAGCGCTCGATTATCTTCCGGCAAGCGGAATAGCCGAGGTCAGGCAGGCAGATGCCACGACCTCGGTCACCTCTCCCGCCGTTCTGATCTCCACTGACCCACCGTACTACGACAATATCGGGTACTCGGATTTGTCCGACTACTTCTATGTCTGGTTGCGACGCTCCTTGCGGACAATCCATCCCGAGCTGCTGAGCACACTGCTCGTGCCCAAGTCCGAGGAACTTGTCGCAAATCCGTATCGACACCGCGGCCGCGACGGAGCCCGGAAGTTTTTCGAGGCAGGATTCCGGCGCGTATTTGAGAACGCGCGCGCGGTGTCAAATGAATCATTCCCTATCACGGTGTACTACGCGTTCAAGCAGTCTGAAACTGACGAGTCTGGTACCGCCTCCACGGGCTGGGAAACGATCTTGGCAAGCATCGTCCGTGCAGGTTGGACCGTCACCGCAACTTGGCCGGTTCGGTCGGAGTTTGCTGGACGAATGGTTAGCAACGGTACCAACGCTCTTGCTTCCTCCGTAGTGCTCGCTCTTCGACCGCGCGCCGACAGCGCGCTAGTCACCGACCGCCGGGGTTTCATCGGGGCCATGAAACGAGAGCTCGCCCCAGCTCTGCGAGACTTGCAGCATGGTGGAATCGCCCCTGTCGACCTCCGCCAATCCGCGATCGGGCCTGGAATGGCAGTGTTCTCGCGATACGCAAAGGTCATCGAGTCCGACGGCTCGGAAATGACGGTGCGCGCAGCGCTCACACGCATCAATGACGTATTGGACGAGTTGCTAGCCGAGCAAGAAGGTGACTTCGATTCGACCACGCGATTCGCTCTCGCCTGGTACCGCAGCAATGGCTATGAATCGGGACCATACGATGACGCCGAAAAGGAAGCACGCGCTCGCGCAACCGCCGTCTCTGCAATGGAACGCAGCGGCGTCCTGAGCGCGCGAGCCGGGAGGGTTCAGCTATACCGTCCGTCCGATCTTCCGGAAAACTACGACGTAGGCAGTGACCAGCACACCTCAGCCTGGGAAGCGCTACACCACGCCATCCGCATCCAGGAAAGTATGGGCATACCTGCAGCTGGAGCCTTTCTCGAGGAGGCGAGTCGCCGACCTGATGGCGCGGTCGACCTCGACCTAGTGAAGGAGTTGGCTTATCTGCTGTTCCAAATCGCCGAGAAGAACGGCTGGACGAAAGACGCGATCTCTTTCAATGGCGTCGCGACCTCCTGGTCAGAGCTACTCGAACTCGGAAGGACCGCCCCTGCGCCGAGCACCCCGACAATGCTTGATTTCGATGCGCTAGACGGGTGAGCGCGTCCGAGCATTCATCCGCGGCAAGACTAAGACCGCCCTCCCAAAGGGTACGGCCCCGTTCCGGCCCCCGCGAGAGCCGATTGGGAGCCGCGTCCAATGCGTATCGGTAACCTGTGGCGAAGGAGGCTTTCAAGTGGCGACATCTAATCGGGACCGCGTTGGGCGGATGTTCGAGATCCTCGGTGAGGCGCTCGATACGTTCATCACGGAGACGCTGGCACCCGAAATCGGCCATTCGGACTGGGCCCTAGTAGTCAAGCTCGCTGATGAAGCTAAGGGGATCAACGTCGCGGGGAAGGACTACAGCCGCGAGGATCCCCAGGTGCAGCTTCGCATGCTCACCGAAGGCCTCACGGGCCGGGTCAAGGCGGGCTGGTATCCCTTCCGGGGAGTCATCACGCATGAGCTCGAGGCATACGCGAGCCTGCTTCGCTCCGTACGGAACGACTGGGCACACAACAAGAGCTTCGACGACGACGCAGCGCTCCGCGCCCTCGACTACGCCCGACTTCTCCTCTCCGCCATCGGGCAGACCTACGCCGCTGACAAAGTAGATGCGATCCGACTTGACCTCCGGCGGATCGCCGCAGGCAAGCAGGATTCCCAGGCACTGAAGTCCTCCACGGTGGTTCCCGGGGCGTCGGGTCTGGCCCCGTGGCGGCAAGTGTTGAAACCACGCGACGAGGTTGCGACGGGCAACTTCCAGTCCAGCGAGTTCGCCGCCGACCTCTATAAGGTCGCACGGGATCCCGCGGGCACGAGCGGTGAGTACTCCGACCCGGCACAGTTCTTCGCCCGCACGTACCTCACCGAGGGTCTACGCGACCTCATCGGACGGGCGGTGAAACGCCTGACCGGGGACACGAACGCTTCGCCCGTCGTGAACCTGCAAACCAACTTCGGTGGCGGCAAGTCCCACTCGATGCTCGCGCTCTGGCACCTGGCAGGCGGTCTCCCGCTGTCCCACTTCCCGCAGGAGGCCCAGGAGCTCCTGACCGCGAACGGCTACCCGACGGCGGGCATCGCCGCTGGCAGGGTGGCCCTGGTGGGCAACCACTTCGCCCCGCAAGGAGAGCAAAAGCCCGACGGCACCCGAGTGAACACGCTGTGGGGCGAGCTGGCGTGGCAACTCGGCGGGCGTCAAGCCTACGAGATTGTGCGCGAGCATGACGAGAAGCGCACCAACCCCGGCGGAGACCTGCATGTCCTGCTGGCGAAGTACGCGCCCGCGGTCATCTTGATCGACGAGTGGGTCGCCTACGCTCGACAGCTCTACGGTCGGGAGGATCTCGCGGGCGGGACGTTCGACACCCAGTTCACGTTCGCGCAGTCGCTGACCGAGGCAGCGAAATCCATCCCCGGGGTGCTGCTGGCGATCTCGATCCCTGCCTCTCACGACGGCGATCACAGCCAGGTCGTTGCTGGCGCCGTCGAGGAGGTCGGCGGATCCAACGGCATGGAAGCGCTCAAGCGTCTCCAGAACGTGGTGCGCCGTGTGGCTGATCAGTGGCGCCCCGCCTCCAGCGACGAGGCGTACCGGATCGTGAAGCAGCGCCTGTTCGAGTCGGAGGATGCGCAGGCGCTCGCCCAGATCGCGGCGACCGCGAAGGCATTCAGCGACTTCTATCAACTGAACGCGAGCGAGTTCCCCAAGGAGGCCCGCGACCCACAGTACGCGCGGCGCATCCAGCAGACCTACCCGTTGCACCCGGAGCTGTTCGACCGCCTGTACGAGGACTGGTCGTCGCTGGAGCGGTTCCAGCGGACCCGTGGCGTGCTGCGTCTGATGAACGCGGTCATCCATGCCCTGTGGGTCGGCGAGGATCAGGGTCCGCTGATCCTGCCGGGGTCGATCCCGCTGTCTGTCGCGTCGGTGAACGCGGAGCTGACGCAGTACCTTCAGGACTCATGGAAGGCGGTCATCGACGCCGACGTGGACGGGCCTAACTCGGAACCGGCCCGCATCGACAGCGACAAACCCGTCCTCGGGCAGCGGTCTGTGACCAAGCGGCTGGCCCGCACCGTTTTCTTCGGCGCGGCCCCGACGATCGGCACCGCGCACAAGGGCATCGACACTCAGCGGGTGTTCGTCGGGACCGCGGTGCCGGGCGATGTAGTCGGCAACTTCCACTCCGCGCTCACCCAGCTCGGTGACCGCACGACCTACTACTACTCGTCAGCGGGCAAGCACTGGTATGACACCCAGGCGAACATCACGCGCCGGGCGAAGGACGCCGCGGATGCCCTGCACCCCGAGGATGTGTGGGCAGAAATCGTCAAGCGGCTGCGCGGCGAAGAGCGCGTGCGCTCGGACTTCTCTGGCGTCCACGTCGGTGCGACCGACTCCGGCGACATCCCCGACACCGACCAGGCTCGACTCGTCATCCTCCACCCGAAGTTCCCGCACCGTCGCAAGAAGGACGACTCGCCCGCACAGGAGTTCGCGCACGCCGCCACGGAGCGGCGCGGAACATCGAATCGCACGTACCGGAACATGATCGTCTTCCTCGCCGCCGACGAGGAGCGCCTCGCCGAGCTGGACCAGGCGACTCGCTCGTTCCTGGCGTGGAAGGAGATCGCGGACAAGGCGAACGAGCTGAACCTGACGCCTCAGCAGCTGGCCCAGGCCACGGACAAGCGCGATCAGTTCAGCCGCACCGTCGACGACAGGCTCGCGCTCACCTACCAGTGGGTATTGAACCCGGTCGCGCCCGACCCTGGGTCGCCGTTCGAGCTGGAAGAGCTGAAGGCGGATGGGCACGCGGGCTCCCTTGCCGAGCGCGTTGCGAAGAAGCTTGGCAGCGCGGGCGCGTACTCGACTCAGCACGCCGCGCGTTCGATTCGCCTCGCTCTGGACACCAAGGTGCCCGCCGCGTGGGCGGCGGGGCACATTTCCATCGGTGACCTGTGGAGCCTGTACGCGCAGTACCCGTACATGCCGCGCCTACGGTCCCGGGAGGTGCTGACCGATGCCGTCGATAACCAACCGCTGCTGTGGCAGAGCGAGAGCTTCGCGCTCGCTGACGGCTACGACGAGGCGATCGGGCGCTACACCGGGCTCTGGCTGCCCGGGGACACCGGGCGTGCCGCCATCACCGATGCCACCCTGATCGTCAAGCCGGCGCTCGCGGAAACCCAGCGCGCCAAGGACGTGGCTGCCTCGGCGACCGTACAACCCGGCCCTGGACCGGGAGGCGGTGAATCGGACGGCGCACCTGGGCTGCGGCCCACAGCGGGCGGCGGAACCGTCTCCCCGCCTCCGCCTGCTAAGAAGCCCTCGGTGACTCGGTACGTCGGCAGCGCACCGATCAACGCCGATCGATACTCTGCCGACTTCGCCAAGATCGCCGCCGAGGTGCTCGCGAATCTTGCGTCATCCGGTGCGAAGCTGGAGATCTCGATCTCCATCGACGCGGTCAACCCTGACGGTTTCACGGAGCAGCAGGTGCGAACCATCCGTGAGAACGCCGC
>Ga0182749_1003266_pt1 | contig 11204 bp, 12 predicted proteins | sample eDN3rd37CKraftMG_FD_128875 | JGI IMG/M metagenome (GOLD analysis project Ga0182749, IMG submission 128875) | Enriched Miracle-Growth compost microbial communities from Emeryville, California, USA - eDNA 3rd pass 37_C Kraft MG (version 2) (version 2) ...
CGCCGATCGGCTCGCCGCGATGATTGTTGTGGGCCGGCGCCTGCTTGCTCGGGGCCGCCTGGGGTGGGCCCATGCGAGGCGCGGTGGCGACGGCCGCCGCGGTCGAGAGCAGGACGAACAGGCCGATGCCGGCGATGGTCGCGAGGATCGGTCGGAACACCAGGATCCGTACGGCGTCGGCCAGCGAGCGCGGGCCCGGCATGACGGCAGAGATCAGCGCGATAAACGCCGCAATGATGAGGGCGGAGTGAGCGTTGAGCGCGAGCTGGATGATCATGCGCAGTCGTCCCCGTTGAGGCGGCGCGCCGCCCAGTGAGCAGCCTCGGTGCGAGCGCGAGCGGCGTCGGCTCGCCGGCGAGCTCCGAGGCTGATGACGTTGTCCAGCGCGGCGGATGTCGCCTGAAGCTGGCCGATCAGGGCGTCGAACTCGGGGGAGGTCCGGACGCCGGCGGCGCGCTGCGCGGCCAGGTCGGCGTCCAGGAGAGCGATCTCGAGCTCGCGGGAGGTCATACCGGCGGCCTCGACGAGAGGACCGCGTTGAGCATCTGCTGAACGCTCTCCAGCCGGCCGCCGAACGACGTCATGGTCGAGGTGATCAGCTGGCTGATCCGGCCCTCGAGCTTGTCGATCGCCTTCTCGAATTCAGGGACCTTGACGGTGGTCTGCTCGAGGGTGCGAACCCTCTTTTCGAGCTCGTCGCTCAGGGCGAGAGCCGATTCCGCTTTGGAGGCGGCGACCTCAGCGGCCGCGAGAGCCGCTCGGTCGCGCTCTCCGCGGCGATAGATCAGCGTGCCGACCGTGATCGCGAGGCCAAGCATGCCGATGATCGCCATGACCAACGCGGTCTCGATGGACATGGTCACGGCTTCCACCCGCAGAGGGCCGCGCCCTTACGATTGTGCTCGAGGGTCGCGGTGACCGATGCGTCCGACATGTCCGCGACCTCGGCCGCGGTCGGGCGGATCGGCTTCGCGACGTCGCAGAACGTGCCGCGGGTCGGGGCTGCGCAGCCGGCGAGCAGGAGGGTGACCGCCAGCACGAAGACCAGGATGGTCGCTGCCCCGTAGCCTCCGAGGCTCGTGATCCGTGGTTTGGCCCACTTCCAGATCGCGAAGGGGGCAGTTGTGATCATGACGACAGCCATGAAGGCCGCAGTCAGGAAGCAGAGCATCCACCAGATGTATGCGTCTGCGGCGAGCTTGAACGTGCTTTTCTCGGAAAGAATCACGTCAAACACCTGCGAGACATCTTCACGATGCTTGGCGTCTGAAGCAAAATATAGGACGATGAATTCAAGCAGGTTGACGAGCTTGATGATCAGGTTGCGGATCACTTGCGGCTCCACTTGGCGAGCTCGTCGCGACGCGCGTCCGAGGTCATACTGTTGACGGCGTCTTCGACCTCGCGGGCCTCGCGGACTGCGCGGAGCTCGGCGTCGCGCTGCGCGGAGGCGGCGGACTTCTTGCCGACGGAGAAGACCTTGATGAGCAGGAGGCTGACGGTGCCGGCGATCGTGAGCCCGGCTGCCAGCCAGCGGCCCACGCGCGAGGTGAGGAACCAGGCGATCATGCCGGCACCACCGGGGTCTTGAGCGCGGCGCGGATCTGAGGGATCGCGAGGCAGACGCCGCCGACCACCGTCAACCCGAAACAGGCGTAGGTGACCCAGGGGCTGACGCCGCCGAACGATGAGAGCTTGTCGGCCGCGGTGAGCGCCGGCTGACCGAGCGTGCCGGCTGCGGCGGACACGACACCGAAGACCTGCGTCACCCTCGAGGTGGGCGATGGCCGCTCGTCCGTGCGAGCCGAGCCCGCCTCCAGAACAGCCTTGATCTTGGCTTTGGTGACCGCGCCCGCGATACCGTCGACCTTGAGGCCGGCGGACTTCTGGAACCCGCTGACCGCCTTGGCGGTGGCGGGGCCGAGACGGCCGTCCGCCTTGATCGCGTAGCCGAGCGCGATGAGGTCGCGCTGCAGGAATTCGACGCCCTTGTCGACGTCGGCGACCTTCCAGGACGACGCGCCGCCCGAGGCTACCTTGAAGATCTTGTCGAACAGGGCGACGCGGTCGGCGATGCCGTTGTAGCCGCCGTTGATCCTCTTGGTGAGCCCGTTGATGTCGTTCTTGTCGGCCAGCCCGTTGAGCTTGTTGTCGAGCCAGAACTTGATCGCCGGCTTGAGGATGTTCTCGGGCTTGGCGAGGTCCTCGGGGTTCGCCTCGAACCCAGCCAGCGCATGCTGCTTGCGGCCGGTGTTCTGAAGCGGTCCGTTGCCGCGATAGCGCCAGCCGTCGCCTTGGCGGATGTTGCCGAGGTCCTTGGCCTTCTTCGGGTTCCCGAGGCCGTAGACGCGCTCGGCGAGCGCAGGACCGCTCTTGGCGAGCTTCTCGGCCTCGGATTTGGTGATCGCCGCGGAGTGCTTGCCGACGCCGAACACTGCCAGCAGGCGGCCGGCGCTGTAGCTCATGTTCTCGCGCACGACCGTATAGCCGGCGCACTCGTGGCCGCACTGGGCCAGGAAGTGCGAGATGCGGAGCGGGGTGTCGATGCCCGCTTCGATGAGCAGCTTGTCGCCGTACTGCGCGAACGCGTCCTTGTAGACCTGGCTGGCCTTTGGGAAGGACTTTGCGAAGAGGAGTGAGGGCTGGATCAACTGCACGTTCCTGGCGATGACCAGGAGACGCTCTCATCCGCGATCCGAATTAGTTATGCGGAAATGCAGTCAGGCCGCTTTTTCTTTGACGAGCACCCGATCAGCGTAATCGGAGATGCAGATCGCGTCGGCTTCATTGTCGTCAGTGACGTGCGGGGCAAGCGTCTGAGCGTGGGCAATGGAGGCCGCCTTGGGGTCCTGCGGGTTTCCGCGGCCAAGGATGGCCTTCTTCCAAGACGATCCGGGCACCGCGATGACCCCGAGGCCGGCGTGCTGCGCCTCGGCCATGGCGACGCCGATCAGACGGTGGAGCAGCTGCGACCCGGCCCCCCGGGAGAAACCTCCCTCAATCACAAGGAAGGTCGGTTCGAAGTCCGAGACGAGCTCGCGGATGAGGGTCGCGAGGGCGCCGAGAATATGAGGGTGACGGACGAACTCGCCGGCTTTCTCGGAACAGTCCAGGGAGAGGTCGACGACGCCGCTGTGCCGCCGGCCGTCGATCAGCGCGCACCAGCCGGTCCGGGTCGCGATGTCCATGCACAGGACGCGCATCAGGCGGCGCGCCGATAGTTGCGCAGTGTCTGATAGCCGATCGGGCGCTCGGTAAAATACCTGCGGTTCTCAGGCCGATGCCGCCGGATCTCGGAGACAGTGACGATCTGGCCGCCCTTCATCACACAGCGGCCGCCGTCGGCGATCACCGCGGAGCATCCGGGCCGGGCCATCGCGGCGATCTCGACGAGGCGCGATTGGATCCAGATGAGGTCGACGCCCGCGGCCTGCAGGAGATCGATCGCGTCGCCATCGTCCCCGGCAGCTAGAGATTCACGGCGGCGAAGAACCCGCTCAGCGTAGCGCCGGATTGCGTGTCTGGTGACCGGAGGATTGTAAGTGAGGGTCATGGCTCATGCGGCCATGAGGAGCTGTACCGTCTGCCGATGCAGCTCAAGCATTTTGAATCTGTAGCGGTAGCGCTCGGCAGTTTTGAATGCATGGCCGAGGCTGAAGGGCGTCCATTCCTCAGAGTTCACCAGGCCGCGGCAGATGCGCTGCCTGTATGCCGCCTCGGTTTCGGTCTCGAGAGAGAAAAACTCCGGGCACGACCGCATCTTCTTCTTAAAGAAGATCGCCAGCTCCTCGAGCAGGGCGTCGCGGAACTGGTCCTGAGTTGCGGTTTTCCTGGGAGCGAAAGAATGCTTTCGCTGTTCCGGACTGGGGGAAGGCATGCGCGGAGACCCAAATCGGCAAATCGATCGTGCCGAAATGGTCTCATCCCGATTCCGAATTAGCTATGCTGTTTTTCGCTCGTTCGATTTATTCGACAAAAAGTCGCTTCCGCGAATCCCTCATTCGCAGATTTTTCGTGGGACTTTCCCGATAATAATCCTCGAAACGGCGCGGGCAGCCTTGGCGGGCCCCAGGGTTAACGTTGTCAATGTTGACAACGACCTATCCTGAAAGGATCGGTTGCCTCGCTCAATCAACCTAAAGGCACGGTCTGGCACTTATAATCTGCGCCGGACCACGATTTGGTATTGCGACAATCCAGGGCTGGTGAGAGACTCACGGGATAGAGGCGCGGGTTGGCAGCCCCCGCCTCGGTCACAGCTACTTGAGGCCTCTCGAAATGCATTCGGAGACCGGCGACAGCGCACCCGCGCGCGCCGAGGACACGCGTCCACACTTCTGGGGACTGGTGCACGCCTGGGACGGGCGTCGGCGCCCCGAATTCATCGCCGCCGTCGCTGCGCTCGCGGACGCGCATCTCGGCGCGACGCATATCCATGAGGTCCCGACCGGCGGCTTCGACTTTGGCCCCGCGACCACCGGCCTCATCCGGCTCTATCGCTGCACGAGCAAGCCTTCCGACCGGCAGTTCGACATCGCGGACCCGGCTGACGCGGCGGTTGATAGCAGCCATCGAGTGATGTGGCGGTCGACCCGTCCGGATGTCATCGAAGCATTCCAGATCGACGAAAGCACAGTCCAGACGGTCGATCCGGGCTCCCCGGCGGTCCTCGCGTTCGAAGCCGCGGTCGCTGACTCCTTTCAGCCAGTGGACTGGGATCTCTACGGCAAGGCCCCGGCGGTCCTGCATCGCGGCCGAGCCTCGGACGAAAAACATGCCAAGACCATCGACATGTCGCCGGCGGCCTGCGAGGCGCGTGAGCGCATCGCCGAGCAGCGCCGTGACCTGATCCGCAACCAGGACGCCGGTCGCGGGAGCGGCCGGTGGACGAGGTTTTTCAACGTCGGCCGCGAGATGACCGCGGCCGGCTGGCGAGTGTTTCCTCAGAATTATCAGTACAATAGGTCGCCCGGCCCCGGGGTCCGCCCCGGCGAGATCCGGGCTGCGCCGGTCGCCAGGCACGAGCTGGACTACTGGCTCCGCAGCGAAAAGCACCTCGGGCTCAACACCGCGGTTCTCACAGGGCAGGCGTCGGGCGGCCTGCTTGTGCTCGACGTCGACATCTCATCAGACCCGGCGGCTGCGATCGAATCCGAGCGCATGATCGAGCAGGTCCTCGGCCAGACCGATTTCAAGCGGCTTGGGTCGTCGCCAAAAATTGCCTTGTGTTATCGCCTCGACCGGCCGTCGACGAAGGAGGAGTACGCAGAGCTCATCAAGTCGCCGCTCAACCTCGGCGGCGGCGACCAGATCGAGATCCTCTCGGATGGCAAGCAGATCACGGTGCATGGCCTGCACCACAAGACGACCGCACAGTTCGTCTGGACGCGCGACATCGCCCAGATCACGCCCGCCGACCTGCCGGCGATCAGACACGATCAGCTGAGGCTGCTTCGCTGGTATTTCGCCAACCGGATGACCCTCTCGGAGACCAAGGGCGGCGGCGCCGGCTTCGCCGTCGAGGACCTGCCAGAGGATGTCGGCGACATCCGTGTGCCGACGCTCAAGGATTTTCCGCGCAATGGCGCCGGGCTGATCGACGACGCCCGCGAGAAATACGCCCACTCGCTCTGCTGGAACCTGATCCGCGCCAACCCGGCGACGTCATACAGCGATGCGGACCACGACCGGCTGACCGCGGCCGCGCTGAAGGCGTTCAAGGCGAACTGCGTGATGGAAGGCCCGCGCTGGGGCTCCGACGAGGCGGTCGCCCGCGAGCTCCGGGAGCGCGTTCAGCGCTTCGCCAGCCTGATGGCCGCCGGCGAGATGACGCCGATCCGCCGCATGCCGGCTGCGCCCGCGTTACTCTCGACCACCGCGATCCCGACGCCGTCGAAGCTGGTCGACCGCTTCCGTGACGAGACTGGCGCGTTCCGCTGGCTGATCGACAAGACGTTCGAGAGCCCGGCTCCCGGCGGCGTCGAGAAGGTTCGGCCCGTCGTCAAGACGCCCGAGGCCGTCGAGCAGGACCGCAAGACCCGCGCCCTGCTGAGCGAGATCGAGCGCGGTCCGCATCATCGCAAGGTGCAGGAGGCCATCAAGGCTGGCTTCTCGGCGTTCATGGCGAACGCCCGCAAGCGCTCGGACGCGCTGGCCAAGCTTGCCGGCATGTCTGAGGGCCGGCGTCGTCGCGCGATCGCCGAGATCGAGGCTGGCAAGGCCTACATGATCAAGGCCGTCGCGGGCGGTGGTAAGACGACCCGGGTGGCCGAATACCTGGCCGAGGAGCTCACGGACCGACCGCTGGCCCAGGGTCAGAAGATCGTGGCGACCTTGAATGAGTACGCTCTCGGCGAGGAGCTGCTCGCGACCTATGCGCGCCTCGGCTGCACGATCGTGCGCTCGTCCGACACGGCGGCGCCTGCCTGGAAGCCGGGCGACCCGCCGCTCGTCGGGCTGTTCGAAGGCCGGTCGCGCCTGACCTGCCGGCGGGCGGAGCTCATGGGACCGCTGCGCGAAGCCGGCCTCGCAGGTTCTGGCCTGTGCTCGGCTACGGTCGCGCTGTCGCCGCAGGAGGCGGAGCGTCAGGGCCGCAAGACCGAGACGGTCGAGTGCCCCTTCAAGAACCACCCGGATCCCGACCAGCGCTGCGTTTTCTACCGCCAGGCCGAGGTCATGGCCGGCTGCCAGATCGTCGTCTCGATGAGCAGCTGGCTCACGATCGGCTGCGAGTTCCTGTCGCGCGACACCGTCGCGCTCATCACCGACGAGGATCAAACGCTCAGGCTGCTCAAGAACCACACGCTGTTCGATGCAGACGTCGAGCACATGCGCGGCGGTCGGGTGACCAAGTCGCTGGCCAAGCGGGGTCTCGAGTTCGAGGACCTGGAGCCTCACCGGCGGGTGGCGATCCGCGTCGCGATGGACGCGCTCAAGGCCGGTCGGTGCCCGAGTGAGGCTCTGTTCCACTTCCGTGATGGTGATGTAGACGGCAGGGTGGTGCTCGACGCCGCGATGGCCGCCTGCCGGCGCCGAGATCCTGCCTCGCAGGATCTGACGCCGCGATCCTCGCTCGAGGACGTGCTCCGCATTGCACAGATGCCAGCGGTATCACCAGGAACGGCCGCCGAGCTTGCATTCTGGCAAGTGGTCGATGAGCGCTGGCCGGTGGTGAACCGGTGGAGCCTGGAGCGCACCTACCACGTTCGCAAGGGCGGCCGGTCTGAGGATTTCCCGCAGCTGCCGGTCGATGCGCGCCTGCAGCGCGTCATGCGCCACCGCGCGGGCTCGAACGTCGCGGTCGAGCCGGCGACGCGCATCAGCAAGCGCGCCACGCCGAGGTTCGCCGGCCTGCCGATGCTCGCGCTCGACGCCTCGGCCAGTGCGCCGCGGCTCGCCAAGACATTCGGCCGCGAGGTCAAGACCTTCGAGGCTGACTGCCCGCCGCACTTGCATGTCTGTGTCGACCCGACGCGGACGTACGCGAATGGCGATTTCATCATCACCGAGCGCGACAGCCCCGAGACCCGGGCCGCCAAGCGCGCGTTGACCCGCGACGTGCGCCTGCTGATCACCCGGGCGGCCGCCGAGTGCCCGGATTCGCGGATCCTCGTGGTGTCGACCCGCGAGGTCCGCCGGCGCGTCAACGCGCAGCACTGGCAATGCCCTCAGAACGTCGATTTCCTTCACTTCGGCGCCGTGCGCGGCCGCGACTTCGCGAAGCAGTACGCGGGCGTCATCTCGATCGGCCGAATGCAACTTTCCATCGGTGACGTCGACGCCGACGCGGCCGCATGTGGCTATGACGACGCGTCGCAATACCAGCCCTTCGACCGCCGTGGCGACGGTCTCAAGGAGACCGTCGGCGAGGACGGTGAGGTGGTGCTCGAGCCGCTGTTCAGGGACAAGGAGCTCCGGACGTTCCGCATGCGCTCCGGCGAGGATTTCGAGGTCGCCGTTCCTGAGCTGCCGGTCGGCTGGGGTCGCGACATCGACCACGCACGGCGCGAAAATGAGCTGTCACAGACGGCCGCCCGGATGCGTCCGGCCTATCGAAATGGCGACAGCCGCCCGCCGTTCTGGATCTGCCTAGGCGTGTCGCTCCCGGACACATATGTCGTCGACGCAGTCGCGCGGTTGTCCACGATGATCCGCGGCGCTGAGCTCCCGGAGCAGGCTCGCAAGGCCGGCCTACTGACGGCGCCGGGCGGGTTCGCAGAGGTCGACAACAGCCTGCGGGACGAGGATCCGCTGCCGGACGCCACAACCCGCGCGGAATACGAGGCGTTCATCGACCAGGCGGCCGCTGCCTTCCCGGGAGCCGACGTCGTGCACGCAGTTGAATGGCTCATCGAGCGCCTGGAGCGTGCCGCCCGGCTGCGCGCGGTCGGCACGACTCTGGAGGTCCTCGACAAAGTCGAGCATGCTGACCCGATCAAGGACAAAGAGTTCCTCGACCAGATCGACCTGCATATCGCGGAAGTGGAATCGTGGACGATTGACGCGCCGCCGCTCGCCGCGGACTTCGATCAGATCGAGGAGCTGCAGGCGGCCTAAGCCGCCTCGCGGACCGGCGGGCGGTGGGCCTTGGACTGGTACTGGCTGAGGCCGAGAGGCTTGCGGTCGACGGTCACGTCCAGAGTGCGACCATAGCTCATCACCACGCGCATAAGGCGCTCGAGGCCAAGCCGCCCCTCCGGGTCGTTCTTGAATATGGCCGCGATCTCGGATTCGCTGATGCGCCCCACAAACCGGGCCGCAGAGCGCATCGTGTGGCCGGCCTTGTTGATCTCATCGCGCGCGATCTGCAGCAGATGCTGCTTCAGCGGCACGGAGATCCCAGAACGGTCGTCAGCGGGCATGGATGCGCTATTCCCGGTTTGTCTGCAACGACGGTCCGGGGCTTCTGCGCAAGTTCCAAGAGTTATTTCAACGACCTAGCAGCATAGTCTATTCGAGATGACTATGCTGTTGCGTTGCTTCAGGCGCTCTCGAGGGCGGCGAGACGGCTCTCGACGCTCACCTGGAACGCCTCGGAGCTCGCTTGGAAGCTCTGGAGCGTCGCGATGTCATCCTCGGCGGCCAACATCCGCGTCTCCAGGGCGTCGAGGCGCGCCGAGATCGAGAGGCTCTCGAGATCACCGACGCGTGTGTTTAGCTCGGCCTGCAGCGCAGTGATGTCGTCGCGCGCGCCCTCAAGGTTCGAGGTGACCGCGGACAGGTGGCTCTGCAGGTCGATGTCCGAGCCGCTGTCCATGTAGTTGACACGTGACGCGGGTAGGCGCCCGGCCTCCTCGGTGAGCTTGTCGGTCTCGGACCTGAGCGCATTGAGCGCGACCTGGACGTTCAACCCATCCGGAAGGCCGGTGTCGCGGTCGTAGGTCTTAATTTTGACAGCCTCGACGCCGGCAGTCGCGAATTCCGCGCCGATCGCGCCGATGATGTCGCTCAAGACGTCGGAGACGCTGCGGTCCTCGCCATATTCGACCAGTCCGGCGTCGATGGGACCACCCCCGCCGCCTCCTACCTCGACCGCATCGAGCCGGGCGTCCAAGTCGACGAGCGCCGCGGTGAGCGAGCCGCCGCCCGGGATGGAGACGTTGTCGGAGCTCGTAGCGCCGCCACCGCCGCTGCCGAGGTCCTCTTCGAGGGTCTCGACCTTGCCCGCGAGCGTCGCGATCGACGCCGTGTGGGCGTCCACCGTGTCCTTGAGGTCGCCGAATGCCGTGTCGAGCCGGCCGTGTTCCAGATCGTAGACCTGGTCCCAGGGAGTGTCGCCGCCCTGCTCTAGAGCGTCCTCGACCGCGATCACCCTGGAAGTTAGCGCGCTGACGGCTACGGTCGCGGTATTCGCGGCCTCCAGCGCGTCATCAATCAAGCCCTCGAAGGCCTTGGTCGCAAGAAGAGCCTCATTCGCCGTCGCTTCGATGGCGGCGATCTCGCTGTCGAGGTTGTAGGCAATCTTGAGCCAAGGAGCGCCCGTCGGAGCTGTGCCCGCCTCGATGTCGGAGGGGGCGAGCCAAACGATCGTCTTGCCGTCGACGCCTGTCGTCGTGACCGCCTGGCCGGCGTTGTAGTCCGTGTCAGGGTCGTACTTGCCGACGACCCCACCGACGCCCGGGGAGTATGGGACGAGCTGCTGGAATCGGCCCGCGGTCTGATCGGCGTCGAAGTCCACGGCAGTGTGCTCGACCGAGACGAGGAACGATGTCCCCATCCGCTCGAACACGTCATTGACCGCCAACGGCTTGCCGACGACCCACGCCCCGACCGGCCTCATGGTCGGGATGAACGAGAAGGGCCCGTAGATCTCACCCCTCGAATCCTCGACCACGACTGGCCCGCCTGGGGCCGCCTGACGGACGTCCGCGATGCCGTTGGGCGTCGCGCCAGGACCACCCTCGAGGGTTGTCAGCCGCGTGTCGAGGTTCTCGATATTGCCGTCCAGCTGGACGGCGGTCATCGGACCGGGCAGGTCCCGACGATAAGTGATAGGCGGCAGAGCCACAGACACACTCCCCCTGGATTATCAGCGAGTGTGAGCGGCGCTGCGTTGGCGGTTCACGGGGTCAGGTAGCGGACCCGAGCGGCCGGGCGGTGGCGTATTTCATGTTGCCGCTGAGCTCGGAACCGACCGAAATCGTCTTGTCGGGCTCACCAACCGCCGGAAGGCTCCCATCGTCGAGCACGAACGGCGGATGCTGGAACGCTACCTTGACCTTTGCGATCGTGACACCGCGGTCCTTCTTCTGCCGCACGGTCGGCACGAACGGACGCGCGGTCTTGATCGGCGGGAACTTTGCGTGCCGACGAATGCGCTCGTCGGTCATTATCGCCAGCAGGTCAACGTTGCTCATGGCTCTCCTCCCGTCACCAGGTCGATCCCGCGCGGGCTCCGCAGGACCTTGGCCGCGACCTCGTACTCGCGGCGGATCTGAGGCTCCGAGATCAGCGGGATCATCTCCACGTCGACGCTCGTGCTCGGGGCCTGAGGGCGGTCGTAGGACCAGGCGTTGCGGATAATCTCCGCCATCTGCTGATCGGCCTCCCAGCGCTTGTCGACGCGGTAGACCGAGTAGTTGGGGTCGTGCAGCCGCGAGCAGTCGATCGGCCGACGCAGGGGCTCGGCCGTCCAGTCCCACACGGTGTCGCCGCCCACGTAGCGCGCCGGCATCTCGCCGAAATCATCGATCACGCCCGGCGCG
>Ga0182749_1003269_pt1 | contig 11200 bp, 9 predicted proteins | sample eDN3rd37CKraftMG_FD_128875 | JGI IMG/M metagenome (GOLD analysis project Ga0182749, IMG submission 128875) | Enriched Miracle-Growth compost microbial communities from Emeryville, California, USA - eDNA 3rd pass 37_C Kraft MG (version 2) (version 2) ...
ATGGTGCCGGTGACCCGTCGCTGATCGGCCCGGATCCGGAAGGCGCCGCCATCGAGGATCAAGGCCTCGGCTGGAAGAGCGGCCATGGCACGGGCTTCGGCGCCGATACCATTACCGGCGGCCCGGAGGTCACCTGGTCGCAGACGCCGACCAGATGGAGCAACTACTTCTTCGACAACCTGTTCAATTTCGAATGGGAGCTGACGAAAAGCCCGGCCGGCGCCTGGCAATGGAAGGCGAAAAACGCCGAACCCACCATTCCGGATGCCCATGACCCGTCGAAGAAGCATGTTCCGACCATGCTGACGACTGACCTGTCGCTGCGGTTCGACCCGGAATACGAGAAGATATCGCGGCGGTTCCATCAGAATCCCGACCAGTTCGCGGACGCCTTTGCGCGCGCCTGGTTCAAGCTTACGCACCGCGACATGGGTCCGAAGGTGCGCTACCTCGGCCCGCTGGTGCCGAAGGAGACCTTGATCTGGCAGGATCCAATTCCTGAGGTCGATCATGAACTTGTCAATGATCAGGACATTGCCGACCTGAAGGCGAAGATCCTTGCATCCGGCCTTTCAGTGCCGGAGCTGGTTTCGACGGCATGGGCTTCCGCCTCGACTTTCCGCGGCTCAGACAAACGCGGCGGCGCCAATGGCGCGCGCATCCGGCTTGCGCCTCAGAAGGACTGGGAGGTGAACAATCCCGCTCAGCTGGCAAGGGTGCTCGAGAAGCTCGAAGCGATTCAGAACGATTTCAACGGGGCCCAGTCCGGCAACAAGAAGGTCTCGCTCGCCGACCTCATTGTCCTCGCGGGTTCGGCGGCGGTCGAGAAGGCCGCCAGGGACGCCGGCGTCGACGTGAAGGTGCCCTTCACGCCGGGGCGCATGGATGCGTCGCAGGAGCAGACCGATGTGGAATCCTTCGCGCCGCTCGAGCCGCGCGCCGACGGCTTCCGCAACTATCTCAGCGGCAAGCAGTTCATGATGCCCGAGGAGGAGCTTGTCGACCGGTCGCAACTGCTGAGGTTGACGGCGCCGGAGATGACGGTTTTGGTCGGCGGCCTACGGGTGCTCGGCGCCAATGCCGGTGGATCCGAGCATGGCGTCTTCACCAAGCGGGTGGGACAGCTGACGAACGACTTCTTCGTCAACCTGCTGACCATGGCCACGCAATGGCAGCCCGCCTCGGACGGCACCTATGAGGGCCGCGACCGCAGGACAGGCGAGCTGAAGTGGCGGGCGACGCGCGTCGACCTGATCTTTGGTTCCCATTCGCAGCTCCGGGCGCTGGCGGAAGTCTATGCCTGCGCCGACAGCCAGGAGAAGTTCGTCAGGGATTTCGTGGCGGCGTGGACGAAGGTGATGAACGCCGACCGTTTTGATCTCGTTTACGCCAAGCAAGCGGCATAACGGAACGCACCTCCCAAGCGACAGGACGGGCGCGGAGCAATCCGCGCCCGTTTTAATGCGAGATATGACAGTTGCACGCGCTGAGCTCACACGCGCAGATTCTTGAGCTTGGGCGCGAAGAACCAGAGCGCGATGGCGAACACGATGACGACACTGGCCATGGAGGCCATCGCCATGCGCGTGTTCGTCAGGGCCGCGAGGGTCGCGGTGGCCGCGGTCCCCAGCGAAACGAGACCACGGCTCATGAACAAGGTCGAAAGCACACGTCCGCGATAATTGTCGTCCACCGACATCTGCAGGATGGCGTTGTTCGAGGAATTATAGGCGATGTGCATCGCGCCCGCGCAGAAGAGAAGCGGGATTGCCATGTAAAATGCGGGCGCCATGGAGAAGCCGAGCAGGAACAGGCCGAAGCCGCCCATGAACAAGAGCATGGTCGTGCCGCGCCGGGCGTCACGCTGAACCCAGGCGGCGAACAGTCCGCCCGCAATCGAGCCGCAGGCAGCGATTGAGACCATCAGCCCGAGGCCCCCCGAACCGGCATCGAATACATCATGGGCGAACAGCGCCAGAAGCTGCACATAAGGCTGGGCGAAGAAGGTTGGCACCAGGGCCACCAGGACCAGAAGAAGCAGCGTCGAATCGTTTCTCAGGTACCGCACGCCGTCGAGCAGGCTCGCCGCGAAGCTCTCCCGGCGTGCTTCGCGCACGGGCTTGGGAGGAAGGTCCATCATGAGCAGCGTTGCCAACACGGCAGTGAAGCTCAAAGCATTGACGAAGAAGCAGGCCGCGACACCGAAGGCGCTGAGGATGGCGGCTGACGCCAGAGGACCAACAACCTTCGACGTGTTCAGGGTGACTGAATTGAGCGACACGGCGCTGGCCAGGTCATGATGCGGCACCAGTTCCGAAATCAGGGTATGGCGCGCCGGCGTGTTGAAGGCGATGACGACGCCGCGACCGGTGGCGAGCAGGAGGATGGCCCAGATCGGCGCGTGGCCGGAATACACCAGGATCGCCAGAAGAAGCGCGAAGACCATGGCGCAGCTTTGCGTTGTCATCAGCAGGCGCCGTCTGTCGATGCGATCGGCCACCACCCCGCCGGCCAGCGCGAAGAACACCAGGGGCATTCCGCGCGCGAGATTGACCAGTCCCAGATAGATCGGGGAATTCGTGGTCGATATGACCAGCCAGTTCAGTGCGACCTGGTCGATCCAGTCGCCGGAATTGGAGATGAAATTGCCGAACCAGAGCAGGCGGTAATTGCGGTGCTTAAGGGCGGCGAAGGTGCCGCTTCGCGGCGTTCCGTCGACAAGCAGATTCGACAATCCCTGCCTCCTGTCGTGCGGTCACCTCTCAACCGGGGACCGACTCGCGCAAAACTTAGTCCAGCGTTTTTTCACCTCTTTAAGGACTTCCTCCAGACTCCATCAAGACTTTGAACAAGTCGAGAGCCATTCGTCCCTCGTCGGCCGCCGTCTTCCGAAGGAAATCGTGGATGGCGCTCCCGGCACCACGATGATCCAGTGACCTAGACAGAGGCCAGGCTGATCCGGCCCTGCACTCTGCTCAATATCGACGCTTCTATCTCAATTTTATTGGCCACTTTCCCGGCCTTATTCAAGCAACGAAAACGCATATATGGGATTCAATTTATCTTCCATGCAAAAGCCACTTAGTTTTATTTGTATTAAGCTAGAGATAAAAATGATTTAAATCGACTCGCCTCTGGGTCGGCCTATTCTGAATCGCACTTCGCCAAGCACATTACTGCGAATGACAGCAAAGAAGGACGGATTGCCCATGAGATTGATGCACGATATTCTGGAATTGGCTCAGCATTCCGAGAGCCACGCCCCAGTTGAAGTTGGGTGATCTACGGCCGGCATCCTCGAACGCTAGCTTGCGGCGCAGGCCGGCGGATCCTTTGTATCGCGATAAGATGACCCCAAGTCCAATTTACCGCGCCCGCTCTGTGTTGTAGACTTTTGGCGGCGAACAATCGGGGCGTGGGACGTGGAAGCTCATCCGCGTTGGGTTTGTGACGGCTGTGATGCCGAATTTCCATTGCGGCAGAATGACAAATGGCGAACGCTTCGACTGCTGATCGGCCACCCCGAAGCCGCGCCACGGGTGGAGCAGCTTTTCGAACTCTGCCCGAACTGCCAGTTGAAGCTGACAAAGATGGCGGATCCTCGAAACTGGCCACGCCTTCGATAGGCGACGGACCTCTGCCGGATTAGCTTGAGTGCTGGCCAAGACGAGCCTGGAAAACTTCGCCAACAGCCACAGCATTACCGGCACGATAGGCTTCCGCGTCAGCTGGTAGGCTCTCGCTAGAACCTCACCGATCGCCACGCAAACTGTCCCAGCCAGGCTGAGCTGGCGGGCTGCGCTCTTGTAGAAATCCGCTTTGCTGCAACCCACGAGGCATGCTGAACGTTGCAAGGGGCGCAAAGCTGGAACGTCCCGTGCCGCACCCGTCTCATCTGGTCGATCGATGGTTGTCAAAGTCCCTCGCCAAGCAGTTCCTGCTGACGGGCGGATTTGTTTCGGTCATCGCCATGCTGCTGGTGGGCTTGCTGGTGACCAGGCTGATAGAGGAAGCGGTCACACGCAACTCCGCCGCGAGCACGGCTCTCTACGTGGATAGCATCATCGCTCCCCTTCTGCCCGACATGAGGACGGCCGAGGAGCTGGATGATGCCGTGGTGCGCGCGCTCGATGAAACGCTTGGACTGGGCGCCCTAGGCAGGCGCTTGGTGTCGTTCAGGATATGGCGCCCAGATGGCACCATCCTCTATGCGAATGACAAGAGCTTTGTGGGCAGGCGTTTCGAGCCCAACGAAAATCTTCGAACGGCGTTTTCCGGCGAGATGGTAGCGGAGTTCAACCGGGTCGACGAGCCGGAAAGCGACACCGAGCGCCGCTCTGGCCAGCCCCTTCTCGAGATCTACAATCCGATCCTGCAGCCATGGTCCGGCGAGGTGGTCGCGGTTTCCCAATTTTCCGAGATTGCGACAGACTTCCAGAGGAGTCTCAATCACGCGCGCTTCCGCAGTTGGCTTGCGGTCGCAGTGACAACGCTCTGCTTCTTCCTGACGCTGTCCATGATCGTCTTTCGCGGCAGCCGCATCATCGACCGCCAGCGGGCGGCCCTCAGGCGGCGCGTTGGCGAGTTGTCGAACCTGCTCGCGCAAAACAAGGCACTGCATGAGCGGGTGAGGCGGGCCTCCGAGCGCGTCGCCGCACTCAACGAAGGCCATTTGCGGCGCATTGGCGCTGAGCTCCACGATGGACCGGCCCAGCTTCTTGCCCTTGCCGCCCTTCAGCTTGACAGCGAGACGCTCAGACACGCCGCAACATCAAGCAGCAAGCTTTCCCACGAAGTGTCGACGATCAAGTCGCACCTCGACGAGGCGATGCGCGAGATCCGCAGCATATCGACCGGTCTTGTGCTTCCCCAGATAGAGAGCGCCGACCTTCCAGAAATCCTCGATCGCGTTGTGCGTGCCCACCGGGAAAGGACAGGCAGCAAGGTGAGCCTCACCTGTTCAGACACACCGCTTGCGTTGTCGCCCGCCGCAAAGATTTGCATTTTTCGTTTCGTCCAGGAGACGCTGAACAACGGCTATCGCCATGGCGGTGGGATCAACCAATCCGTGAAGCAGACATTTCAGGACGGGTGTGTTTCCATTGAGGTGTCCGACGACGGGCCGGGGTTCGAACCTGATCGGATCCGCCCCGAGGCGATAGGCCTTGCGGGTTTACGAGAGCGTATTGAGAGCCTCGGTGGCCGCTTTATGGTGGAAGCCTCTCCGGGAAACGGGACGCGCGTGTGCATGTCGCTCAAGATTGAAGAGATGGAGCGGACGTCATGAGGTCGATAAGCATTGCGGTGGTGGACGATCATCCGCTGTTCCGGGAAGGCGTGACACGCAGCCTTGCCGAGTTCGGAGATTTTGAGATCGCAGGCGAGGGTGGAACAAGCGAGGATGCACTCCGGCTTGTCGAGGAGCAACGCCCGGACATTTTGCTGCTGGACATTTCCATGCCGGGTGGCGGTTTGATCGCCGCCAGCCAGATCCTCGAACGCTTTCCGCAGCAGAAGATTGTCATGCTTACCGTTTCCGAAGCGACGGAGGATGCTGCCAAGGCCCTGGCCGCCGGCGCTAAGGGCTATGTTTTGAAGGGTGTTGGTTCCCAAGCACTCGCGGAGGCGATACGGCTCGTCGCGGCGGGCGAGAGTTACGTGTCGCCAACGCTGTCCGCGCGATTGTTCGGCGACTTGTCGGCGCACAGCAGGCCGGCTTCGGCGCGCCTGATGACGCAGCTCACCGCTCGTGAACGCGAAATCCTGAGGCTGGTGGCCGCTGGTTTGAGCAACAAGCGCGTCGCGCTTGAACTCGACCTGCAGGAGAAGACGGTCAAGCACCACATGACCAGGATACTCGCCAAGCTGCAGGTCAGCAATCGCACTCAGGCCGCGATGGCCTTCCGCGACGCGACGGAGCAGCGATCACCGGTATGAACCGGCGAGGACGCACGCCCACCCTGCGGGACGAATGACGGCGGCGTTCAATTGGCCATTCGCTGCAGTCTTGCCACGTCCGATCTTTTGGCGGCGCGATCGATGATCGTGCGCCCCTGCGCATCGGTCATGATATAGCGACCGTTCCGCACCCTTTCCGTCATCCCATTCGGGTGGCGAGCCTCGATCGCGGATCCATCGCTAACCACCGTAGCGCTGCCGGAGGGACGCTCACCAGGCATACCGCCTCGGCCGCTGGAGCTGCGGCCATTTCCGCCGCCATTGTTGCTGTTGCCAGGGCTTTCCGAGCGGCCACCACCACCATTGCCACCGCCGTTACCGCCACCGTTACCACCGCCGTTGCCGCCGCCATTGCCACCACTGTTGCCACCACCATTGCCTCCCCCATTACCGCCACCATTGCCTTGTGCTCTCGCTGCACTGGTGCTGGCCGCACCCAAGGCGGCGCTTACGGGCAGGCTGATGATGCCAACCAGGATTTTGCGGCGGCAAATCATGGTCATTCCCTTTCAGGCCCCAATTCTTGGCCCTACGATGTCGGCGCTTTGAGAAATGGCACGGTATTCTCCGTTGAAAAAGTTACTTTAGCTTTCGGCCCTGGCAACCGTTTTCACGGAATAGGTGCCCGCCGAGGACTCTGGAGTCCTCGGCGGGCTTTCCGGCGCAGGAAGGGACGGGTACATGCGCCGCAGAAGAACTGCCTAAACTGCAGCAGCGCCTAGAAGGAACATCCCTAAGGTGAGTCCGAACAGGGCTGCGAGAAGCCAGCGGGCCTGATAGACGCTCTTTTCCATATCCACCTCGCAAGATCCGTCGCGGCAACGAAATGCTGCTGCTTGAGTTCCTGCATCGGGACCTTTGCCCGGCGCATCCGGACCTAAGCTTTGCAGGCATTGGGACCAAAGTCCGAGGCGGAGCAGGACCTAAGCCCCTCATCGGAACGCCTTACCCTCAGACAAGTTGGTGGGGGGAATGTCCTTCGAGTGCCGCGCACGACAATCCCGCACACGAAGGACACCGCTCAATGGAAGCGGACCAAGTCCTGATGTTCAGAGGAGACTCATATGAAAGCCTTCAAGCTAAGCAACCTTGCAGCTGTTCTTCTTGCCGGAACGGCTTTTGCAACCTTCCCGGCACTGTCACAAGAGCAAGGGAATACTCAAACGCCGCCGCGAATCCTGCCTCAACAGGGTGAACAAGGTGGGGCAGAGTCCCAGTCCGAGGGTGCTGGCGGAGCCGCTACGCAGCAGGACCAGAACACCGGCCAGACAGGCGCCGGAGCGAATGCCGAGACCGCTCAGCCGAGCAACGAATCCGCCCGCGACCAGGCCCCTGGCCAGCGGATGCAAACCGGCGATACGGACACCGCACGTGAAGCGGCGCCCGGTCAGAGGCAGAACGCCGGCGAGGTCGACAGCGCTAAGGAAGCAGCTCCGGGTCAGACCAAGGATGATGATCAGGCCGCTGCTCCGGAGACCTCCGGCGAGACCACTGCTTCGATCAATATCTCCGACGAGCAGAAGACCGAAATCCGCAGCGTGATCGTCGAAAGCGACGTCGAGCCGGTTGATGTGGATATCGATGTCAGCGTCGGCGTTGCGGTGCCTGAGACGGTGGAACTGCATCCGCTTCCGCCGCGGATCGTCGAGATCGTTCCGGAATACGAAGGCTATATGTACTTCGTCCTGGCCAGTGGCGAGATCGTGATCGTCGATCCCGACAGCCATGAGGTCGTCTACGTCATCGTCGCCTGATTGAGGCGCGCTGCCAGCCAGCCGCGACTTCGCGGCTGGCTGGTATAGGAGGTAGCGATGCAAGAACCTGAAGAGAAAACCACGATTGTCGAGACGAATGGCGGCGGAGGCGTGGGGATGATCGCCGGGATACTCCTCGCCGTTGTCGCCGTCGTGCTGGTCTTTTTCCTGTTTGGCGGAGGCCTTTTCGACGGAAACGTGGACGGAGAAATGACCTCCGGCATCACGCGCGACGCTCCCGACGTGAATATTGAAACGCCCGATGTGAAGGCGCCGGATGTGGACATCAACAAGCCCTCGGGTGGCGCTGCGCAGGGCGGCGGTGCGGCACCGGGTGGTGCGGAGGGCGCTGGTCAGTAGCTCTCTAGAATAGCCCGTTATGGCCGATGGAATAGGCCGCAGGCTTGTGTCTGCGGCCTTATATATTTTTGCCTACCACTACGCCCGCCGTGGTGTTCCTGCCACAGATACTGCAGAAGTAGTAGTCCGCTTGCTGGCTGGCGGATGTTTCCCTGGAAAGGTCGGCGTGCGGAGTCTATGGAAGGATGATAGGTTCGGCTCAGCAGGCCGATTCCAGGGGGGATTTCATGGCCAGGGGGAATACGGCGGACCCCCGCCTCTTGTCGTCCATACCTGAAGATGTTGGGCCGCGCGGGATGGCTTTTCGCGGCGGCGCGGTCCATTCCATCCGGCCGCCGGGATCACAGAATTTTTTTTCGACTGGTCACGCTATCGGCGTTTGCCTGAGACCCGTCAACAACATGATGGTCGCGCTGGGAAGCGATCGCTTGGTCAAGGCGGATGTAACGAAGGGGAGCATAGCCATCCAGCCGGCCGGGTTGGACGGCTCTTCCACATGGTCCTCCAACATAGAAAACCTCGTCACCGTGATCTCGGCGGAGAGCTTGCAGGAGCTGGCGGCCAGCGAATTTGATCGGCTCGACTTCGAGCTTCGCCCAACCATGCCGGCCATCGACCGGACGGCACTCAAGATCGCCACCCTTATGAAAGAGGGGCTGGACCGGCCGGAATTTTCCAATGAGCTTTATCTCGATTCCCTGATAACGCTGCTCGGTCTGCATGTGCTTCGCCGATATTCAAGTATTGCGGCAAAGCCGAAGGGCATCGGTGGGGGGCTCTCGCCAAAACAGGCCTCACGCGTCAGGGAATATGTCGAGGAACACCTCACCAGGAAGATCGCGATCTCCGAGCTGGCTGCCCAATGCGGTCTCTCGCCAGGATATTTCATTTCGGCCTTCACCAAAACGTTCGGCGTTCCTCCACACCGTTTTCTTGTGGAATGCAGGATCGAATTTGCCGAGCGCCTGCTCGCCGAAACTGAAATGTCCATCCCCGAGGTGGCCTATCTGAGTGGATTCAGCAGCCAGAGCCACCTGACCAGCACGATGAAGAAATATCGGAATATGACACCGCTCGCGTTGCGGCAGATGATAAAAGCCCCGCGCCGGGCGGCCAACAATTAAGCATAGGCCATCACTCGTTGGCCCGTGACCAACGAGCATCGAACCGCCACCCGCGCGTCAGAACGTCCAGTACAGCGGAACGACAACCACTGTGACGATCAGCATCCAGGCCATGACAATCAGGCCGAGTTTCCAGAAATCCCCGAATTTGTATCCGCCCGGTCCATAGACCATCAGGCTGACCCCGTTGGCGAAGGGGGTGAGGAAGGATGCGCTGGCCCCCATGGCGACACCGAGCATCATGGGAAGCGCGGAGACTCCGAGTTCGGACGCCGTGGCCAGACCGATCGGCATCATGACCAGCGCCGATGACGTGTTGGAAATAAACTGGCTTATCGTTGCCGATGCGATGAAGAGTCCCGCAAGCACGGCAATCGGGCCGGCGGCGCCGAGCGCATTGACGATATAGTCGCCAATGAGAGCGGCGGCGCCGGTGTTCGCCATGGCCGTCGCCGGAGGTATCATCGCACCGATCAGAAGGCAGGTGTTCCAGTCGATGCCGCGATAGAACTGGTTGAGCGTCAGCACGCGCGTGATGACCATCAGTGCCGCGCAGATCACGGCCGCAATGGCCGCCGGCACGATGTTGAAGGCAAGAAGCAGGATCAGCAGCAGCAGGATGGCGATCGCCCTTTCTGCGCCCGGCCCCAGGGCCACCGCCTGCTTCTGCACGACTTCGGGGGAGTCGACGACCAGCACCTTCGGATCTGCAAGGTACCGGTCCAGGGCTTTCCACGTTCCCTGCAGCAGAAGGTGGTCTCCCGCATTCAGCACGATGCCCTCCTGCGGCATCTCATCATTGCCCCGCAGCACCGCCAGAACCATGAGTTCACCGTCTTCGGTCGTCATCCCGGGAAACACTGTCTGACCGATCATTTTGGAACGGGACGGGATGACGACTTCCGCCAAGCCCGAAGTGCGGCTGAGCAGCACGTCGGCGATTGGGCCGGTCTCCTGGCTTTCGCGAACGGCAAGATGCATGTCGACTGCAAGCCGCCCGGCCGCCTGCGCATCGCCGCGCACGACCACCAGGTCTCCTTCGGCGATCTGAGGTCGTTGCAGCGGGGCGGCGGTGGCGCTATCGAGCAGGGAGACGAGGTTCAGGTCCGGGTAGTCCGCCAGATCGATTTCGCCCCTCGACTTGCCGATAAGGGGCGATGTCTCCCGGACACGGAGGTACTGCAATCCGTCTTCCAGCCGGTACTGCTCGACGAGGGTATGTGCGTGAGCGCTGAAATCGGAAGGAATCGATTGGCTCTTCCGCTCCGGCAGCAACGCCCGACCGAAGAGGATCGTGATGACGATCGTTCCGGCAAGAAGCGGCACGCCGAGCACCGCCCATTCGAAGAAGGCGATATAGCCCACGCCGGCCTCCTCGGCCTGCGTCGCCGCGATCACGTTGACCGGCGTGCCGAGCAAGGTCAGCTTCGAGCCGGTCAGGCAGGCAAAGGCGAGCGGAATCATGAGGTGGGATGGTGCGACCCCGCTCCTGACCGCGACCACGATTACGACCGGCAACATGGCCGCGACCGCGCCGTTCATGCCGATGAGCCCGCTGAAGATTGCGGCAACGATCATGATCGCGACGAGGCGCCACATCTCGTTCTCACCAGTGCGGCGCATCAGGACCTGCCCCGCCCAGGCGCCGACGCCCGCTACTTCAAGCCCCGTCCCGATGGCGAGCAGTGCCGCAATCAGAATGACCACCGGATCGCCCAAGCCGGCAAGCACTTCCGGCGCCGTCAATATGCCGGCGAAGTAGAGAGCCAGCGACGCGCAGACCGCGACCATTGCCGCTGGGATGGGATTCCAGACGAAAAGCACCATCGCCGCCCCGATGACCGCGAGCGTGATGACTATCTGCGTTGTCATGTGGCTTGCTCCATCGGAAGCCCTTCGATGGCCGCGAACACCTCACGCTCCGGGCGGTGACCAAGCAATCCACCGGGATCTTTACGTCGTGACGGTGTCCTTCCGGCCGTCTTTCAATGGCCCAATGCGGCG
>Ga0182749_1003271_pt1 | contig 11197 bp, 9 predicted proteins | sample eDN3rd37CKraftMG_FD_128875 | JGI IMG/M metagenome (GOLD analysis project Ga0182749, IMG submission 128875) | Enriched Miracle-Growth compost microbial communities from Emeryville, California, USA - eDNA 3rd pass 37_C Kraft MG (version 2) (version 2) ...
AAAATTGAGAACCGGCGCACCGCTCCGGGCGGATATGTTCAGAGACAGCGGAACCGCCAGCACCTGCGGCCTTATTCCGTGCACCGTTCAGCATATGGCGCCACACGCGGCGCAAGCCCGCTGGCCCAAAGTCGATTCCAGAGTCGATGACTGCCGGTGTTGGAAGTTTTCGGACCGAAGTGGCGCACCCGACACAATTCGAACGTGTGACCTTTGCCTTCGGAGCTTTAACAGTATTCGTTCTCAAAATTACGCGCAAGTACTCAGCTTTACGATAAGATGCTGAATAGCAAACAATAATTCGCCAGAATTTCTCGCTACCCTTCGACAGTCTCACCTTGAATGCTCCATTTGTTAGTGAGCATTTGGTGAGTTCGTCAAGGAGTCATTCAATGCCCAAACTGACCAAGACCGCTGTCGAATCGGCGGTGCCGCGCGCCAAGCAATTTACGATCTGGTGCAGCGAGTTGAAGGGCTTTGGCGTTTTTGTGCAGCCGAGCGGGGTCCGTTCATATTTCGTGGACTACAGAAACCGCTCAGGCCAACGAAGGCGCATGACGATCGGCAGGCATGGCCCGATTACGGTCGAGCAGGCCCGCAAGTTAGCGATTGCAACGCTTGGCGCGGCCGTCAAAGGTGCTGATCCCGCAGAGGAACGAGCTCTGCGGCGTAAATCTCTGACGATGAAAGAGCTCAGCGAACGATATCTTGAGGCTGCAGAGAACGGCCTGATCCTTGGAAAGGGAAACCGCCCGAAGAAGGCGAGTTCCTTGTATGTCGATCGGGGGCGTATCAATCGGCACATCCTTCCTTTGCTTAGCAATAAGCGCGTGTTGGATCTGAAACCAGCCGACATCCATCGGTTCATTGCCAATGTCGCAAAGGGAAAGACCGCGACTGTTCAAAAGACCCGCAAGAAGCGTGGAAAATCGATCGTGAAGGGTGGCTTAGGCACGGCTACACGAACAGTCGGGCTCCTGGGTGGGATGCTCACCTATGCGGTGGAGCAGGGGATCATCGACAGGAATCCTGTCCACGGGATCCGTAAGGCTGCAGATCAGGTAAGAGATCGGCGGCTCACGGAGGATGAATACAGACAGTTGGGAAAAATTTTGAAGAAAAGCACGGCCGACGATCAGTTCAAGACAGCTGTAGAGATAATCCGATTTCTCACCCTAACAGGATGTCGTCGGGGCGAAGCAATCTGCTTGAAGTGGCAGGAGGTTGATCGGGATCACAGCTGCATTCGGCTCATCGACAGCAAGGAGGGAAAATCAGTCAGGCCGGTTGGTTTGCCGGTCTTAGACATCTTCGACTCCCGGAATGTCGGTAAAGGCAATGATTTCGTGTTTGAGGGGACTGTGGAAGGAAAGCCACTCGTCGGATTTCCGAAGCTCTGGAAGAAAATGTTCAAAGACACTGCACTCTCCGATGTCACGCCCCACGTTCTTCGGCATAGCTTCTCGAGCATCGCAAATGATCTCGGCTTCACCGAAGCAACCATAAGCGCGCTGCTGGGCCACTCGCGAGGCAGTGTCACCAGCCGTTACATTCATACGGTCGACACGCTTCTGGTAATGGCTGCTGACACTGTCGCCGGATACATAGACGGCCTTCTCGATGGCAAGACATTCCGCCAGACGTCATACGCTCTTGACCGCGCATCCCGTGAGGCAACGCTTGCACGGTTATTTGAGCAAGCTGTGCCAATGGTGAAGCGCGAAGCCGTTGGCCAAATGTCGCTGGTAGCCGTGTGACAGCGGCTTTGAACGATGTGCCGAATAGTATTATCTTATGATCGTCTTGCCTCAGCAGGGATCCAAGCCGATGGCTCCGGCCGAGAAGCTCACGACCACCGTTTCCACCAAAGGGCAGGTCATTCTGCCCAGCGCCATTCGCCGGCGGCGGGAATGGGGTGCAGGGACGCGGCTCCTGGTCGAGGAGACAGCCGAAGGCGTGCTCCTGAAGCCGGCAACAGCTTTCGCCGAGACGCGGCCTGAGGACGTGTTCGCGTCTCTCCCCTATCGGGATCGGCCAAAGACGGTGGAGGAGATGGACGCAGGAGTGCTAGCCGAAGCTAGGCGGCGACATGCTCGCGATTGATACCAATCTGATCGCCCGCTACCTCACCGGCGATCACCCAAAGCAATCGCACGTGCCCGCAGGCTCGTTGACGGCGAGCCGGTCTTCGCACCCATCACCGTGATCCTCGAAGTGGAATGGGTGCTGCGTTGTACCCGCGGCTATCGCTATCTGAGATCAAGAATGGCAAGATCAGCCGATTCAGCCTGAGTATATTGGTACGGCTTGCGCAGCGTGTGGGGCTGTCCGGGAATCAAACTGCAGAAGGCAGCGCGACGATGGTCATCAGATTCCCATGACGGACATCGTCGTCTGTCCGCGAGGCAACCTTTTGCGTAGGTGGCAGCTTGTGTGTTGCCTGCGCAGAATATCCATTATGGAATATTTTGTTGGCATACAATCGTATGCCCGTTCGGCGGTCGAGTGAGAAGAATGTAAATTGAAACAACTCAGACTTAGCTAGACTACCGATGGCAACCGAAGACACCACCAGAAACCTAGCCGCAATAACCGACCAAGGTGCGTTCGAGCGCCTTGCAACGGCCGTTCTGCGAGAGGCTAATCCACTCTACCGGCTGCTGACGCACCAAGGCGTCAACGCGGTCGGCAAGACGGTGAAGAGCCCGGTGGATGGAATTCTCTTCATTGCCGGGGCCTCTCCCCCGCACATGGTCGCGGTCCACCATACGACAGCCGAGCAAGCTGACCTGGAAGGTAAATGGCTTCACGATCCGTCGACGGTAAAAATGCGCGACGGAAAGAAGCCTACGCAACCGGCTGGCGATGTCCTGAAGACGCTGGAGGTCTTTCGCGAAGCCCAGGCAGATATTCCGGACCTTCGCGGCACGCTCGTCCTGACGACTAATAAGGAGCCCTCGGATGAACTGGTGAAAGATGTCACCGCTGCCGCGAACGCAGGCGGCATGGCCGTCGAAATCTGGTCCCGTTCAAACTTGTCCCATTTTCTCGATGTGGATTCGAACGGCCAATGGCTGCGCCGTAAGTTTCTTGGAATTGAACAAGAGCGGCTATCGCGCGATCTGCTCGTTGAGCTGTCAAAGGGCAGTATCGGATTCTGGCTTCCTGGCGATCACGACGCATGGATCGACCGCGAGCTTGATAAAACTCTGGCGGACCATGCCGCTCAGAGCGTCGTTTTCGTGGTCGGCGACTCCGGCGTGGGCAAGAGTGTCGCCTGCTTCAAGCGGCTTGCCCGGCATATTGCTAAGGGCGGCTTTGGGCTCATCCTGCCGCACGACACGATCACCAATGCCTTGTCGCTTGACCACGCAATAGACAACGCCCTGAGACAACTACATCCGACTCTGGCGCCAAACTCCGGCAGCGATGCCCGCGCGCTTGCGTCCGAACACTCGCCCTTATTCCTGATTGTCGAGGACATCAACAAGTCCGGTCATGCAGTCATTATCCTCGAAAAACTTGCGGCATGGAGTGTTGCTCAAGGAAAGGACGTCTCTACAGGCTCTACTCATATCCTAGCTCCGGTGTGGCCCCGGATAACTTCATTGCTGAACGAAGAGGCACGAAAGCGCATTGCCTCGCTGGCCATCGAGACAAATCGATTTTCACCGCAGGAAGGTGCTAACGCCGTCGAGCAGAAGCGTTGCCAGGCGGGCACTGCTGTAACCAGGCTCGAAGCCGAAGCCATTTCGTCTGCCCTGGGGCAAGATCCGCTCCTTATCGCGCTTCATGATCCGGCTGCTTCGCAAACCGCTGAGCAGGTGATCGGCAATTACATTGAGTCGTCTCTGGCGCGCTTGGCTGCGACCCGCGGACAGTTCACGACATCGGAGTATGTGAAAGCTCTTCGCGAGCTTGCCTCAGCGATGCTTGTGCATCGCAAGTTCGACCCCGACATGGAGGACGTTACAAACTGGCTGGGCCAATCAACGGAATTGATCCGTCACGTTGTTCATTTCCGTGAAGTTATCTGGCCTAGCGGCTCCGGCTCGCAGGAGCGTATTGCCTTTCGCCATGATCGCGTTCGCGATTGGCTTCTTGCCGACGCCGCATCCTCTGCCATTGCCTCCGGCAGCCTGAGCGATGAGCTCTTAAGTGAGCCGTTCTATGCAGAACTTCTTGCATCCGGTCTCTTGCGCTGCGGGCAATTCGCTGCGAGCGCTTTCCGCGTTTCCATTCTAAACCCGCTAGTGCCGTTTTACGTGCTGCATTTGACCGCACCGGGGACGCTCAATCATCAAACAGCTGTTCAGGTTATTAAGGGATGGCTTGGCGTCGACAAGAACCTAGAAAACACGTACGCCCACCTTCGATGGGACGCGCTGCGCATTCTGGCACGAACGGATTCGCCCGCAGTTATCGAACTCGTGCAGAAATTCAAATCGCCCAATAGCTTTTGGGCGCTGCAGGCGCGCTTTCGCAACGGCGATGTCGGTGCAGGGGTAATTTTCTGCCGTCAACACGAGCCGGGCGTCCGCATTATCGGGCGGCAGGAGCTCTTCGACTATGCGCAACGACGGTACGGCAAGTCGCTGACAGACGCGCTGAGCAAAACTCTTATGGACCGGAGTGTGCCAGACACCGCGCGCGTAGGTGCGTTGAGGCTCGCCGGCCACTTTGCCAGCCAAGAACTCGCAGATGCAATTCACGACTCGTGGCAAAATGACCCGAACCGCGAGACCACAAATCTGGACGAATACCTTTGGGCGGCCGCTCAGTGTTGCGGTAACGATCCCGCGCGTCTTTTGGGGCCGGTTTGCGACGCCTGGGCCGCCCTTCCCGACGAGAAGCCGGACCAGTCCACCCCCTCACCACGCAATAGCCTTGCGAGCGATCATGTCCGGTGGGCATTTCAGGAAGGACTTTCCAGCCCGGCGGCTCGTTACTTCATTGAGAGGGCGAAGTCCGAAGACCTAAAATGGCCTATCACTTACATGCTTCACAACATCGATGATCCTGATGCGCTGGAGTTTCTGGCAACCGAGCTCGCCAACACGGACAAGCGGCTTGAAGGAACGAACCATTTCTCACCGTTTGCGCACACGGCAACCAATGCCTGGACACGCCGGCAGGAAGATCGGGGACGGCCGATGTCGCCGGCTTCGAAGGATCGCCTCCTGACAATATGGGTGGACAAGACTCAGACGCGCCACATGCGGCGGCGCGCATTCCAGCTATGGGCTGCGACAATAACTGATGGCGATATAGATATTTTGCGATCCAAGGCCGACGACGACGAGCTTGCGAATTCCGTACTGTGGCAGCGCTTAATACGTGAAGACCGAGAAGCGATTCCAGCCTTTGTGGAGAAGCTTCGGGAAGAAAAGAATACGCATTGGTGGTCGCTCACGCGTTACATATGGTCGGATGAACTGATGGCTGCCCTCGATTTTGAACTGAGCCGGCACGGCAAGACTGCTCCGCGCGAATGGCACGACGACGAGACTGACCGGGCCCACTATCTCCGCGAAGTGATAACAAGACTGCCTGCTGCAGAGGCGGAACAGCGCCTGATAGAGCATTGGGAGTATCTGAAATATTCTAGCAACATTATCCACGCTGCGCTGTATGTAGCTACGCCGCGCTTGATCACGCTGGTCGCTGAAGCGGTCAAAAGCTGTCCTGATCCGCAGAAGCTATTCCGATTTATCATGATGCACTTTGGCTTTAAGACCCACGGTCATCCAGGGATAGCGCGCCGCACTCAAATTGAGGCGCTGGCGCCCTATGCAAAGTACCTTAGTGAGATGGCGGTTTTTGACGTTCTGGATATCTGCAACGCGCGCGGCTGGTTCGACTTGCGGCGCGCGCATTTTGACTCCCTTGCCAAGCGCGAGCGGCTGGGCCGCACCTACATTGATGATGATCTTGCTTTGGCCGAACTGGATGAAATGCTTGCGAAAGGCCGGGCCAGGTGGAGCGATTTGTGGCTCGAAGGCTACCTGAAGGCAGGCGCCACGCTCGACCATGTATTTTCGGTTCTACGCGCGTGGCTGAGCCGCCAAACCGATATTGTCGCCTTCCAGATTGCCCGGGACATTATCGTTCATGGCGGCCGCCGCTCTGACCTGGCCGTCCTCGATGCTTATCAGGGCGGCCCCGCTGACGCGGTCGAGGCCGGAAAGAAAGACGCTGCGTTTGCAGTATGTCGAAGGTCGCTACACTAGAGCGTTTCATATTCTGACGGAAGCGTATCCGGCGTTTGCGAGGTAGTTGTTGCGTTCGCTGGGACTGATGGTTGCGACGAGGCTTCCGATGTGTCGCCAAGTGTCCTCGATGGTGCGCTTCTGAGCGCAGCGCATCCAGTGCTTGATCTTGGCGAAGGTTTGCTCGATCGGATTGAGGTCCGGTGAGTAGGGCGGCAGGTATCAGAGCTTGGCGCCGGCTGCCTTGATCATGCGGTGAAGCGCTGCCGCCTTGTGGCTGCCGAGATTGTCCATAACGACGATGTCGCCGGGCTTGAGCACCGGCACGAGTTGCTGCTCGACATAGGCGCGGAGCCGCCGCGGCGCGACCGCGCTAGCGAAGCATCTTCAGCAATACTGGCATGACCGGGGGCTATCCGGCCGTGCGCTTCTGGGTCGAGCTGATCGACGAGCGCTTCGCGAAGGTGGCACCTATGAAATTTATCGGGTGGTCAGCAACCTCGTGAACGGAAGGCCGCCCCGGTATCGCGACGAGATGGCCCCGCCACCAAGTCCTCGGTGCTGACCGCTTGCGGCTTTACCGCCTGGCGGGCTCGCGGCGCCGCTTTCCCGGTCCATAAAGCTGCATCGCGGTCGCCAGAAGAAGGGCGATTGTCTCTTTCTGAACCGGCCCCTTCTGGGCAAAATCACGAATTTTTTCGTCAGTCTCTGCACTACGCTTAAAGACCTCGGCCATTTGTTCAACGAGCTTCTTGAACTCGGGGTCTCTACGCCACCGCGAAATCGTGCTCGCATTGACCTTCAATGCCCTGGCCAGTTCACGGGTGCCAACATTGGGAGCTTGCGCGATGATCGACGCCGCCTTCTCCTGCGTGTCAACGTCTCGTGACATCCCTTGGCGGTCGTTGTCGAGGTCGAGCAGCTCCCGAATGAGGCTGCAAAGAAAGTCGCCGGGCGGATAGTCCCACGTCTGGCAACTTCCCAGCATGTCCATGGCAATCTCGGCGATCAGGCTTCGCGGAACGCGGTTTAACGTCCGGACCGGAGCAGCCTTCTTTTCTTTCTCATCCTGCTTCAACGCGCGAAGATCGATCCTGAGAAAGAACGCGAGTGCCTCGGACGCGCTCATTCCCTTCTTCTTTTCTTTCTCCTCGTCGCGCAGCCGCTTGCCATGGGCGATCATCTCGTCAAGCTGCTTGGTCTTGGCCTCCTTGGACTTGTCCTTCTTGCTCTTCAGCACTTTTGCGCGAAAGCGCAGTGCGACTTCCTCGTCAGCCCTATAGACGAATAGCTCGACCGGCGTTCGCTCGTTGAAATTCTCCACGAGCTCAATAACTTCTTCAGGAATGCCGCCAGACTTGCGCAGCCTGGCGAATGCATCCGTCCGCCGGCGATGCCATTCGTCGGGCGAAGGCTCGTATTCCGGCTGGCTGATGTTGGCGCGGCGGCCCCGGAGCTCAAGCTGAATGTGGTGGCGGTTCTTCACCGTCGGCATGAGTGCCCTCCCGGCACCGTCACAAGTGTTGCACGCAAAACCATGTGCGCAACACCATTCTTGCCTGTAGGGGTGGGAACATGAAGCCGCTGGACTTCTGGTGCACCCGGAAGTCAACAGCTTGCGCAGCCGGAGCCAACCCGACATCGAACCATGAAAGATCGTTTCAGCCTCGTTTTCATATCCGCAGCGACACTGACCGGCTTGTGCGGGCTGCTGATGGTGGCAATCGCCCTCTATGCCCCCACGCCGCTGACGCCGGCAACCGCTGCCGTTTTTGAGACCCTTAAATACGGCTTCACGGTCGGCATGCTCAGCATCTTCGCGCTATTGGGGCCTAGCCCCAGGAGCCGACCCCCGCGGATGTAGGGCAGATACTCGGTCCAATCTATTCCGCAGACGCCTTGCGCAGATCCTCATGCTCAAAAGCCGATGACATGCGTTCAATATCGCTTTTGGGCAGGCCGATATCCGACGCCGTCTTCCGCCATTGTGAAGCGGCGGCGCCCACTTCGCGCATGATGGTGCGCGCTTGCGTGAGCTTGAGGCCGTAGTGCTCCGCTGTCTCCAGCGCGAGCTCGACGGATGCCGTCCCGTCTTCTTCGTCAATGGCCGTGGTCAGAATGCGCGGCTTGATGTCGAGCGGCACGGGGTTGAGGTCGTAGGCCGGCGCGAGACGCCAGCCTCCTTCGACATAGAGGAAGCCGTGGTTGCGCAGATGATCGTCGCTGTTCGATATCAGGATGTTGAACATGACGCGCCGCCATAGCTGCGCGCAATCCTCGGCGGGCTTGGCCCCGTACTGGCGGATGGCATCGGCGATTTCGAGATAGCTGTGCAGGTCATTGTCGATGGCATCCAGCATGCTCATCGCCGACAGAAAGGGAATCCGCCGCTCGCCGTCCCGGTCGAAGCGGCGAAGGAGGAGAACGTCCCGATCAGCCACCTTCTCGAGCCGCCACGTCGGCGTGGGAATGCCCGCCTTTGCGGCAAGCGTAAGCGCGGTCGCCTCCCACAGGGACACCGGAACGAGGTCGCCATGCTGCGGAAACTTGGCGATGGCGAGTTGGCCGTCCCGGTCGATGATGGAGGCCTTCGGGCGGGCACCGCCCAGCGATGAGCCGGGCGCCAGGAGCAGCTTCAAATCCGCATCGCTGTCTTTTTCCGCCGTGACGTTCAAGGCCGCGTTGAGGAGTTCGCCGAGGCGCAGGAGCGGCGGGATACGCACGCCTTCGGCGAGGAACGCGCCTCCCGGCTTCTCCGCAAAGCGCAGCGCGCCTTGCCGCGCGGTGTCGTTGACCGCGAGCAGGTAGTCGATTTCACCGAGGCTGTGCGGCGGCCGGTTTTCTTCTCTGGCCTTGCGGCGCTCATTGCGCTGGATGAGCACGCGGCCCCAACGATCGGGAGCGGAATCCCCGATGGCCCCGAATATCTGACGTCCCGCTGGCGTATGTAGGGGTCCCTTGCCAAGGGCCAAGGCCGGTTGGAGGGCGAAGCGCGCGGGATGCTTCAGCCACGCATCGTCGTACTCGAAGGTCGCGCTTTCCTTGCCCTTGCGCATGCGGCCCCAAAGCTGGCCGACGAGCTGCGGCGTGCCACCGAGGTCTACGTAGACAAAAACATGCCGGTCGGTCATGGCGGACTCCCGGCGGATTTCCTCGACTGGCGGATGCGCTTGGGCAAGCGCTCCTCCTCAAGCTGGAGCCCGAGCTCGTCGCTACGGGCGTCGGCCAGGTCGGCGAGCCGGTCTGTGAGGCCCAGCACGAACAGGACGACGGCATAGATGCCGAGCGAGACGGAAGGGTCGCCGCGCTCCACCTTTTGCAGGGTCATGCGGGTGATGAAGGCGCGCTCCGCCATGATCGTCGTCGGGATGCGACGGCGAAGCCGGGCGCTCTTGATATCCCCGCCGAGCTTGGCGAGAGCCCGCCTGACGGGCAGTGGCAGAGGGGGTGTCTTACGCATGCGCCTACCTGTAATGTACATGTTCTTATACAATAGAGTTCTTAATGTCCAATTAAATTGGCATTACAGAATCGGCGTGATTTCAAGGGCTTAAGGCCCCGTTCTCGCCCCCTTCTCCGCCTCGATGATCATGATCGGCCTGATCATCACCGTCGTCGGTGTCAGCGTCGGCATCACCGCGCCCATGCCGGTTTCACCGCGCGTGTCGTGCTCGCCACCGATCATCATCGTTCAGCAATCAGCACCAATGGCCGTGATTTCCGCCGCCGAGCGTCACCGGGAAAATCCGGGATGTCCACGTGCTTTGCCTAGCCGAGTTGAGACCCAAGGCCCGATCGGCGTATCACGCACGCTAGAGCGTGGCGCTGCAGCTTATTCCGGCTCGCTCAGCTCGAAGCTGATGGCATGATCAGCTGACAGTCGCTCCATAACCGTCGACAGCAACTGTGGTATAGGCAGCGTTAAGTCGCGGCTTATACTTGGATCGCCCTCGCGACAGCGCAAACTATCTGAAATCAGGCCTCCGACCGTCTTGACGTTCGATAGATCGATCCGCCCCTCGCTCACATCATCCGACGGCACAACGGCGATGCTGGAAGGCCCATAAACCCAGACGTAGGAGGATTTTGTGCGCGCCCGCATTTTTTCCGTCTGCTGATGCAGTGACCGTCGTGCGGCTGATGTTGAAATGGCATCGTCCCATTTCGACTGAATCATCATTTCTTTGTTGATACGAACGCCGGGCGCGTTCACGACGACAGAGATATAGACGTCGCCTCCGGACTTACGTTCCATGCTGCCCGCACCCTTGTCCGGAAAATCCTGCGCATGGACGTTCACGCTTATTCCAAAGATGTTCATATCGTTGAGCCGTTGCTCGATACGATCAGCTATCTTGCTGGTGAACTGATTTTCTTGCGTCGGAGCAAAATAGTGTCGTTCGCACGCCTGAGCGACAATACCATCAACGACCTCGCCGATGATCTCATACACCTGCTCGCGTCGCGCCGCATCTTCCGATGTATCAGCCATCCCCCTCGCGTGCACTTCTTTAGCCGATGGCCTTGGTCACGTAGTCGATTGTCTCCGCAGAATACTGCCGGCTCATAACGCTGGCATACGAGGCGCCCGCTAGCCTCCCGAGCAGATCGGGGTCGAGGTAGTACATCGCTCCGGTGAGAGTCATGATTTTGTCGGCGATCATCTTATCGAGAACCGCTTGTCCCGTGCCCTTCGTCATGCGGTCGTGATCGAGCTTGTCCCGAAACCGTGCAAGGCTTCCCTTGCTGTGGGAGCGGAAAGAAATCACGAATTTTCTGAACCGCCGAAGTGCTTCCTCGACGCGGGGATCGGTAACAGCCTGCGGAGAAGTCGAGAACGCCGTCCAAGGATGAGCTGTCGCGCCTGACCCACCACTGCGACATCGTCGAGACCGGCAACGACAGCTGGCGCTTCAAAAGCCGCGACGACGATCACGCCACCCGCGCTCGTCTCGTCTCCGCAATCCCGGCCAGCTCCGACGAGTCGA
>Ga0182749_1003272_pt1 | contig 11195 bp, 8 predicted proteins | sample eDN3rd37CKraftMG_FD_128875 | JGI IMG/M metagenome (GOLD analysis project Ga0182749, IMG submission 128875) | Enriched Miracle-Growth compost microbial communities from Emeryville, California, USA - eDNA 3rd pass 37_C Kraft MG (version 2) (version 2) ...
ATCTCGATCGCTTTCAGTCGCTCGTGCTCGGGCCCACGCCCACTCGCACGACCCTGCAGGTCGCAAGCCTGAATGCGCAGTGGTCGATCCGCGATACGCTGGAGCTCAATGCCACAACCTCCTACATCGAGGACCTCACCACGGGCCAGAGCCCGCAGAATTTTCACCAGGGGCTGCTGAGCTATCAGGCGGTGGGGAACGCGCACTACAGCGAGCCCGGTTCGCCAGTCGTGACCATTCCGGGTGGCATCGGTCTCAACCCGAATATCACGGGCACACCGAACGGGCTGGGCCTGGGCGCCTATATCGAAACGAATACACGCAACTCGCGGCACGGCATCGCGCAGGAAATCCGGTTGTCGTCTACGGCAGAGCGGATGTTCAACTATGTGGTGGGCCTGTACTTCGCCCGGACGAACGCCGTGGTGCGCCAGCGCGCAGATGCCTCGGATGAGGGGTTCATCCAGATGACTGGCCTCAGCATCGAGCAGCGCTTCGGTGTTCCCAATCCCGGCTACTTCGCGCAGATCTACGAGCACGACCGGGACGAGGAAATCGCCGGCTACGGCAACCTGACGGTGAACCTCGGCGAGCACCTGCGCCTCATCGGCGGTGTGCGCGTGACGCGCATCGAGACGAGCTTCGAGCAGGCGAACTACGGACCGAACGGCTTCAATCTGTCGCCGTCGCTCGAGGATGGGACGCTGGTGGTCGGCAACATTGCGGAGACGCCCGTTACACCGAAGCTGTCCGTTCAATACCTTTTCAACGACGACAACTTTCTCTATGCCACCGCATCGAAGGGATTCCGTGCCGGTGGTGTGAACCAGGTGTTCTCCTCCGCGGGCCAGGGGCAGCTCTTCGGACAGTACGGCCTGACGAAGGACATCCTGCCGCAGACGTATGCGTCCGACAGCGTGTGGAATTACGAGCTGGGCGGAAAGTTCGGCTTTCTTGACGGGCGCGCGCAGATCAACGCTGCGGTGTACGAGCTGCGCTGGAAGGACGTTCAGACGAACGTGTTCATCGGTGGCGACGGCTTCGTCGTGAACGTGCCGAGTGCCCGCAGCCGGGGCGCGGAGCTCGAGGCGCAGTGGCGGCCTTTCCGCGCACTGACGATCAACGCCGCGACCTCGTACGGCAAGGCGAAATACACCTCGACGCTCGCGTTCCCCGGTGCGCGTGGCCTCGACCTGTTCGCCGCGCAGGATGGCCAGGAGTTCGCGCAGCCGGCGTGGACGGCAGACGCCGGTGCGCGGCTCGAGATCCCCTTCGGTGGGGGAGACTCCCTGTTCTACGGGCGCATCGATTACCGCTGGCTCGACAAGTACGTGCTCGCGCCGCCCGGATCCCCGAACTACACACCGGACTCGAGCGAAGTGCCGGAGCAGCAGAACATCAATCTGCGACTGGGCATCGAGAGAGGCAATTTCGATGTGAACCTGTTCGTCAACAACCTCACCGACGAAAAAGACGGCGTGCTCGGTGGTGGTCGCAGCGGCTGCACGAACGCGGATTGCTCGACGTTCCTCAACTACAACGTCGTTCGGACGATCGCGGCGCCGCTGCCGCGGCAGATCGGGATTCAGGCGGCGTTCCGATATTGAGAGGCGCGAGAGGTGAGCATGAAGTTGATGACCTCGGGTTTCGTTTTCGCGGCAGCCTCTGTGGCGCTGGCGCTCGCGGCGGCCGATCGCGCGTCCGCGAGCGCTTCGGACGTGGTGGATAACAGTGCCGCGCCGCTCATTCCGTTCGAAACCGTGGACTTCATCCAGTTGAAGCGGGGCGAGAACCTCGGCGAGGTGCTCGGTATCGCGGTGAACTCGAAAGGCAACGTCGTCATTCTGAACCATCCGGGATCGGCGACCACGGGCCCGCTCTACGGGAATGCCACGACGCAGATCCTGGAGTTCGACCGGAACGGCCGGTTCATTCGCGAGATCGGGCGTGGGGTGTACGCGCTCGGCTACTCGCATTCCGTGCGCTTCGACAAGTACGACAACCTCTGGGTCGTCGACAAGGGAACCGATTCCGTCATCAAGTTCGATCCGAACGGAAAGGTGCTGATGAACCTCGGGCGCCGGCCCGAGGGGTTCGACTCGGGCTTCCGGCCGCACCCGAAGCAGGCGGACGCCGTGCCGATCGACGGCTGGTTCCGCGCCCCGACGGACGTGACCTGGGACCCGGACGACAACATCTTCGTGAGCGACGGCTATGTGAATTCACGCATCGCCAAGATGGACAAGGACGGGAACTGGATCAGGTCCTGGGGCCAGTACGGCCATGGCGGGCGCAACGCCGACGAGAATCCCTACCATTTCGATACCCCTCACAGCATTCAGGCGGATCGCGAGGGGAACATCTACGTCGCGGACCGCGGCAACCGTCGCATCCAGGTGTTCGACCGGGACGGCAACTTCAAGCGCTTCCTGTTCCTCAACGCGCCGTACGACAAGACGCGGCACCCGGTATTGGGGAACGTGCCGGCTGACCCGCAGAGGCGGCCGGACCAGACGGCGCCCTGGGCACTCTGCATCACACCGACGACGCCGCAGTATCTCTTCGCCGTCGATCACGAGCCGGGCCGCGTCTACAAGATGACGCTCGATGGCAGGATCCTCGGCATGCTGGGCGAGTCCGGCCGGCGCATGGGGCAGTTCAACTGGGCGCATGCCATCGCGTGCCCGACCGACAACACGTTGTTCATCGCAGACATGAACAACTGGCGCGTGCAGAAGATCACCTTGCACCCGAAAGATGACAACGTGCCCGCAAGGCCATGACGGAGACGACCGATGCCGCCGCAGGCCATCGCGCGCTCGTCGTCGTGGCCTCGTCCATGGGGACTGTGTTCGAGTGGTATGACTTCTTCCTGTTCGGCACGCTTGCCTCGATCATCGCGAGAAACTTTACCGCTGGCAGCGAGAGCGCGGGGTTCATCTTTGCGCTCGGAGCCTTCGCTGCCGGCTTTTTCGTGCGGCCGTTCGGGGCGCTGTTCTTCGGGCGCATCGGGGATCGGACGGGACGCAAGCGCGCCTTCCTGCTCTCCATTTCGATCATGGGGGCGTCGACCGTGGCGATCGGGCTCCTGCCGACGGCGGAACAGGCCGGCATGCTCGCGCCGGTGCTGCTTGTCGCCATGCGCGTCCTGCAGGGGTTCGCGATGGGTGGCGAGTACGGCGGTGCCGCCGTGTATGTCGCCGAGCATGCAGATGCGAAGAGCCGCGGGTTCCTCACGGGCTGGATTCAGGTCACCGCCGCTCTCGGCCTGGTTCTCGCGCTTGGCGTCGTGCTGGCTACCCGCTTCGCAACTGGTGAAGCAGCGTTTCAGGAATGGGCATGGCGTCTGCCGTTCCTGCTATCGGCGGTGCTCCTCGCCGTGTCGCTGTGGATCCGGCTGAAACTCTCGGAAAGTCCAGTGTTCCAGCGAATGAAGAGCGCCCAGCAAGTGTCGCGTGCGCCCGTTTCCGAGGCATTCCGCGGGGAGAACCTCCGGCGCGTCGTGACAGCGCTCGTCTGCATCCTGTTAGCACAGGGTGCGGTCTGGTACGCCGCGCATTTCTACGCGCAGTTCTTTCTCGAACGGGTCCTCAAGGTCGATGGGCGGACGGTCAATGAGCTTTTGATTGCGGGCGTGGCGCTCTCCGCGGGCGGTTACGTGTTCTTCGGCTGGCTCTCCGATCGCATCGGACGCAAGCCGGTCATGCTCATCGGGATGATCCTCTCTGCCGTGCTGTATTTCCCGGCGTTTCACGCGTTGACGGCAAGTGCCAATCCGGCGCTGGAGGCGGCAGCACGCCGCGCGCCGGTCACCGTGCTCGCCGATCCTGCCGACTGTCACATCCAGTTCGACGTGCTGGGTCGTGGCGCGTTCGACAGCTCCTGCGACATCGTGAGACGTGTGCTGTCGGATGCGGGCGTTCCGTATCGAAATGTGGCGGGACGGCCGGGCGCAGTCGCGCGAGTGATGATCGGGGATGTCTCCGTCGAGAGCGTGTCGCTGGCCGGCATCGGCCCTTCGTCCACAGCGACGGGGCGCGCGCGTGTGCGGGATGAACTGCGGGAGGCACTGAGCGCAGCGGGATATCCAACCGAGGCTGCACCGGAGGATGTGAACACCGCGGCGGTACTCGCGATCCTGTTTCTCTTGATGCTGGCGTCGACTGCGCTCTACGGACCGCAGGCCGCGGCGCTCGTTGAGCTCTTTCCAGCCCGCATTCGGTACACCGCGCTCTCCGTTCCCTACAACATCGGCACCGGATGGGTGGGCGGCCTCCTGCCCGTGAGCTCGTTTGCGATCGTCGCCGCCACCGGGAACATCTACTCCGGCCTGATCTATCCGCTGGCGTTCACGCTGGTGAGCATCGGTGCAACGTTCTTCTTGCTGCCCGAGACACACGGGCGGCCTCTCGACCATGTGAATGCAGACCAGAAGGAATGGCGTGATGCAGGCGTTGCCGCAATCCGTTGATCTCCGCCTTTCAAGAAGGCAAATGCTCACCGGCCTCGTTTCAGCGGGTGTGGCGATGTCACTGCGCGGCCGCGCCGTCAGCGCGGCGACGACTGCGGGCAATCAGATCGTCGATGTGCACGCGCACTACTATCCGCCGGTACTGAAGGAGCTGGGCACACCCAGTCCGATGAACGACTGGAGCCTGCAGAAGCATCTCGACGAGATGGAAGTTGCAGGGGTGAGCCGATCATTGCTTTCACTGACCACGCCTGGCATCCCGGTGCCCGGCGACAAGGGCAGGAAGCTGATGCGCGAATCGAACGAGTGGGCCGCGAAGACGTGCGGCGATCAGCACGGCAAGCTCGGATTCTTCACGTGTGTGCAGCTCGAGGACATCGACGGCTCGCTGCAGGAGATCGAGTACGGATTCGACGTGCTCAAGGCGCAGGGCGTGGGTCTCTTCACGAGTTATGGCAATCGCTGGCTCGGCGATCCCGCATTCGATCCGGTGTTTGCCGAGCTCGATCGGCGCAAGGCCATCGTCTATGTGCATCCCACCACCGCCGCCTGCTGCGGGCGTCTTATCCCCGGTGTGTTCGACACACTCATCGAGTACGGCACAGATACGACGCGCGCGATTGCCAGCTACATCTATCGCGGGGCAGCGCGCCGCTTCCCCAACGTGAAGATGATCTGGAGCCACTCGGGCGGCACGATGCCGTTTCTCATCGAGCGGTTCGATGGCGCGGATCGCGCGCCGGCCGCCCGTGCGGAAGCCCCGGAGGGTTTTCGCGCGGCGGCGTCGAAGTTCTTCTACGACATCGCGCAGGCCTCCAATCGCGTCGCCACGACGGCGCTGCGAAGCGTGGTGCCTGTCAATCACATCGTGTTCGGCACGGATTACCCGTTCCGGACACCGCTCGAGCACGTGGATGCGCTGGAAGTCGGCGGCGTCTTCACGCGCGCCGAGCTGCGCGGTGTGTATCGCTCAAACGTCGAACAATTCCTTCCTGCCCTGGTGAGTGGATGATCATGAAAATGAAGACCTGGCTCGTGTGGTGTGCCGTCGCGGGAGGGGCTGCGGCCCTGCCTGCCCAAGGCAAGGACGTGATGCTCATGAACCGCATCGGGCCTTCGAAAATGGCGCTCTACATCGCGAATGCGGACGGTACCGGTGAGCGCCGGCTGCTGCCGGACTCGACGGGTCTCGATTACGACCCGAGCTTTTCACCGGACGGGCAGTGGATCGTGTTCACCTCGGAGCGCGATCCGGAAGGCTCCGGACAGGCGGACATCTGGCGGGTGCGGCCGGACGGGACGGGCCTCGAACGGCTGACCCATGACACCTCGATGGAAGATGCGGGCGCGCTTTCTCCGGACGGAAAGAAGCTCGTGTACGTTTCGACAAAAGGTGGCGCACGCACCGCGAACATCTGGGTGAAGGATCTTTCGACCGGAAAGGCGAAAAACCTCACCGGAGACGGCAAGACCGCGCCGCCCCCCACGATGAACGGCAACTTCCGTCCGGCGTGGTCGCCGGATGGGGAGTGGATCGCGTTCACCTCGGATCGCGGCGAGAAATGGCAGGGCGCGGAGGGCGGCGCCGGCGCGGGACACTGGCACCCGACGAGTCTCTACATCATGCGCGCCGATGGCTCGGGGCTGCGCCGGCTCACATCGCTCACGCCTGCGGAAACGGTCGGCTCGCCGAAGTGGTCGGCGGATGGCAAGAAGATCGTCGTCTATCAAATGGCCACGCGCGAGACCTTCGCGGCGCGGATGGACGGCTTCCCGGGCGTGCGATTTGCACCGACCTCGCAAATCGTCGAGATCGACGTGGAAACCGGCGAGGCGAAGGCGCTGACGAGCGGCCCCGGTCTCAAGACGAACCCGCAGTATCTGCCGGACGGCACCGTCGGCTTCCTCTACAAGGCGTCATCGGCTGATGCGCCGAATGCCGGAGTGGCCTACACGCGCGGCGGAGCGGGGCCGCGGGGCGTGCTGCGCAATCCGTCGTGGTCTCCGGATGGAAGCACGGTCGTGTACTACAAGCAGGATCTCACCAATCGCGCTCAGTACACACGGCTCTATAGCTGGGACAAGAAGCGGGAGTATCGCTACACGGATGTGTTTCCGGCGATCTGCCCGAAGTCCGGGAAGCTTGCGCTGACGGATCTGGATTTTCCCTTCGGCAATCCCACCGCGTCCGTCAGCGTGATGAACACCGACGGCACCGAGCGCAAGAAGCTTTTCCAGCGCCCGGATGGCGCCTCGCTCGTGCCGACGTGGTCGCCGGATTGCCAGTGGATCGCGTTCGGCTTCGGCACCTTCTTCGGCGGCCGCGGGTTCGCGCCCGCGCGCATCCTCATGGTCAACGTCGACGGCACGGAGACGAAGGAAGTGCTGGGCGGTAACGCAAACGTCGGATTCCCGACGTGGAGCCCGGATGGCAAGACGATCGTGTATCGCACGTGGGGAGATGAAACCAGCAAGGAGGCGCGCGGGCTGCGCGCGCTGAACCTGGCCGACGGGTCGATCAAGGTACTCACGACGGAGTGGGACAACTTCCCGTTCTATTCCCCCAGTGGAGATCGCATCGTATTCACGCGCCGCATGCCGGACACGGACTTCGAGGTCTTCACGATGAAGCCCGACGGCTCGGACGTGAAGCGCCTCACCACGACGAGCGGCGCCGATGCGCACGCGACGTGGTCCGAGACGGGCAGGGAGATCTGGTTCGAGAGCTCGCGGACCGGCTTCAAGGATGAGGCGGCGCTTTACGACACCTCGCCGCAACCGTACGCACAAGTGTTCCTGATGAACCGGGATGGAACCAACGTGCGTCAGCTCACGGACAGCAAGTGGGAAGACTCGATGGGTATGTATCTCCCGCGGAAGTGAAAGCGCCAGTGAAAACCCAACACGCACCTCAGTCGCGCTGGTCGCGCCGCGCGTTGCTGCAAGCCGGGGCGGGCGCGGCAGTGCTCGCAGCGATCGACGTCCGTGCGCAAGCGACGGCGGGCTCACGAGCCGGGGCCGGGTTCGGCGCGCCGCCCGCCACGATCATTCACTCCGAGCTGAAGCAGCTTTCGGCGACGACCTATGCGTTCCTGCAACGTGAGGCACCGGGGCAGAGCAACTACTCCGTCTCCAACTTCGGCATTGTTGCCGGACCCCGGAGTCTGCTCGCGATCGACGCAGGCGGCGCTCCGCAGCACGCACGCAATTTCCTCGCGGCCGCGAAGGCGCTCGGCAAGTCCTTCGACCGCGTGGTCATCACACACTCGCATCCGGATCACATCCTCGGTCTCGCGCAGTTCGCCCCCGGGATCGAGATCGTCGCGCAGGAAGAGACCCGAGCGCAGATGACTCGCCTGGCCGGGATGCCGACGCCAGCGTACTGGGCAACGAACCCCGCGTGGGGCCGGCCCGGAGACGTGAACAAGCTGATCCTGCCGACGGTCACGTTCCGCGATCGGATGACGGTGTACTACGGCGACACTCAGGTGGAGTTCATCTGGCCGGGCCGTGCCCACACCACGAGCGATGTGCTCGTGAAGGTGCCGCAGGACAAGATCCTGTTCATGGGCGACATCGCGTTCTTCGGTGTCACGCCGCTGAACGGCTCGGGGTTCATCGAGGACTGGATCCGGCTCTGCGATCGCATCATCGAGGACGCGAGCGTCGAGATCATCGTGCCGGGACACGGTCCCGTCGGCGGCAAGGCGGAGCTCAAGGAGATGCGCGATTACCTCGACCTGCTCTGGCGCGAAGGCCGCAAGAAGTTCGATGCCGGCGTGAGCGCAGGACGCGCCGCCGCCGAAATCGATCTCGGCAAGTACGCCACCTGGACCGATTCCGACCGGATCGCGAGCAACCTCGCGCGCTTGTACGCCGAATTCCGGGGGACGCTCGGGTCGCCGGCAGAACGGGACGCGGTTCGCCAGGCCGTGGCGGAGTACAACGAGCTGAAAGGGAGACACTGAATGAAGCGCCTCAACAAGACTGCGCGCGTCGGCCGTCGGGAACTCGGTGCAGGCCTGGCGCTGCTGCTCGCGAACATGGTCGTCTCGCCCGCGATCGCGGCCGAAGTCGTGAAGGATCCGCTGTACGGGGATCCGAAGCATCCGAATATCTCGGGCATGTGGAATCCCGAGTACGCGTATTTCGGTCCGCCGATCGACGAGGCGTCGGGTCCCGCGGCGGGCCCGGCGGATGCACGAGCGGCCCGCTCGGCGGGCGGGCCTGCGGCAGCGGGAGGCGGCCCGCCGTCCGGTCCTCCCTTCGGGATGCCGCCGCGTCCGCCGATGCCGCAACTCACGCCGCCGTACGCGAAGCGCTATGAGGAGTGGCGCAAGAAGTTCGAAGTCGGCGAGCAGGAGCCGGACACGGTCGCGCGCTGTCTCGCGTTCGGCATCGTGCGCTTCGGCACGATGCCGGTGGAGATCATCCAGACACCGGGCCAGATCACGATGAATCTTGGTGTGCTGCACGACATCCGGCGCATCTATCTCGACGGCATCGGCCACACGATCGGGGCGGATCCCAGCTTCAACGGCGATTCGGTCGGGCACTGGGAAGGCGACACGCTCGTCGTCGAGACCAACAACATCCGCGCGGCGACGATGGACCGGAACGGCGTTCCCTACTCGGACAAGCTCACCGTGGTCGAGCGCATCCGGCGCGTGAGCCCCACGCGTCTGGAAATCGAGACCACGCTGACCGATCCGGAGGCTTTCCTGGCGCCTTTCACCTTCAAGCGCGCGTACGTGCCGATGCCGCCCGGCAGTCGATTCGAGGAGTACATCTGTGAAAACAACCGAGACTATTAAGCGCATCACCGTAGGGCTCGCCGTGCTGCTCGGCGCGGCGGCCGTGCAGGCCCACCACTCGTTTTCCATGTTCGACATGTCGAAGACGGTGAGCTTCAAGGGCACCATCAAGGAGCTGCAGTGGACGAACCCGCACGTGTGGATCGAGCTCACGGTGCAGGAGAAGGACGGGCCGGTCACCTATTCGTTCGAGGGCGCCGCCATCGCCGTGCTCAAGCGTGTGGGATGGATGAGGGATACGGTCAAGGTGGGCGATGTGGTGACGGTCGTCGGGCATCCTTTCAGGGACGGGCGTCCCGGCGGCAGCATCGATCATCTGATTCTCGCGGACGGCCGCAAGCTCGGAACCGGTGATGCGATTCCCGGCGCGTTGCGCGTTCCGGGCGTGCAATAACGAGGCGCGACAGTGGGGATCTCATGACGATGGGGACATCGATACTCGGTCGCGCCATTGCGCTGTGCATGGCCTCAGCGTGTGTCACGGCGACGGCGGCGGATGCCACGCCGTTCAAGGTGGGCACGTTCGAGCTGCGCGGAACGGAATTCGTCGGGCTCGTTCTGCAGGACAAGACGGTCGTCGACATTGCGGCGGCGAACGCGGCGTTCGAACAGCGCAATGCAAGCGCGCGGAAGGTTGTCGCGCCCCGTGACATGAGAGACCTCATCGCGCGTTACGAGGCCGACGTGGGCCCGAGGTTGCGAGAGCTTGCCGCGGCGAACGCAACCGCGGTGCCGGGTTCGGCCGCCTACGTGCATGCGGTGACATCGCTCAGGATCCTGCCGCCGGTGCGGCCGGCGGTGATCCTGAACGCAGGTGCCAACTATCCCGCGCACGCGCGAGGCATCATCGAGCAGGGCGCGCGCGCTGCGGCTGCTGCCCGCAATGCGCCGGCGGGCGGTGGCGCGGCGCCCACGGCCGGGGGGCCGGCGCCGGCAGCGGGCGGTCCCCCTGCCGCCAACGCCGCGCGGCCGGCTCCCCAGGTCGGCTCGGCGCCCGGCCTCTGGGAACGCGATCCGTCGGACACGCGAACCACGAATCCTTATCTCTTTCTCAAGTCACCGACGGTTGTCGTCGGCGCGAACGACGACGTGGTCGTGCCGAAAGGCCGCACGCAGATCGACTGGGAGTGTGAGTTCGCGGTCGTCGTCGGCGCCACGGCGAAGAACGTGTCCACAGCGGACGCGGCGAAGCACATCTTCGGCTATACCATCGAGTTCGATGTCTCCGATCGGGGCGGTCGCAACGATCGCAAGATGGGCGGCGGCCCGGACTGGTTCGTCCAGAAGAACCACGACACGTTCGGGCCGCTGGGGCCGTTCATCGTGCCGAAGGAATTCCTGCCGAACCCCATGAGCACCCGTCACTACTTCATGCTGAACGGCGAGATCAAGCAGGACGCGAACACGAGTCAGATGGAATACAACATGTGGGAGATGCTGTCCTACGCGTCCAACGTGCTCACGCTGAGCCCCGGAGATATCCTCGCGCTCGGGTCACCGGCCGGCACCAACATCGAACGGGAGAATCCTCGCTGGATGCGTGCGGGAGATGTCGGTGTGTGTGTCGTCGAGGGTGTGGGCGAGCAGCGGCACAAGATCGTCGCGCAGGAATAGGGCGCAGGACGGCCCTCATGAGTGCGTGAGCGTGAAGCTCACGGCAGCGCTTACCGGAACCGAGCGGCGGCAAGGCCAGGGCGACCGTCGTCGCGTGGCTCGACTGCAGCTGGCTGGGCGATTCGCGCAGTTGGTTTCGATGAGCGAACTGCGCACCTTGTAGCAACCAGATCGCGCGCGGGGGCGGGCTGTTGCCGCCCCCGCGCTCAGTGTGAGTTCAGACGAGCCGGAACACGCGGATCAGCACCGCATTCCGGGTGCCTTTTCGTGCGCCCAGCGTTCCGACGCACATCGAC
>Ga0182749_1003276_pt1 | contig 11190 bp, 9 predicted proteins | sample eDN3rd37CKraftMG_FD_128875 | JGI IMG/M metagenome (GOLD analysis project Ga0182749, IMG submission 128875) | Enriched Miracle-Growth compost microbial communities from Emeryville, California, USA - eDNA 3rd pass 37_C Kraft MG (version 2) (version 2) ...
ACCCTGCGGACTTCGCGCGTTGCTGTCATTCATCACGACACCAGCGGCGGAATCAGCGCCATCGAGCGCGGCGTTGCCCGCCTGCGCCGCCTGAGCGCCTAGCTGGGCGCCGGATTTTCCGCCTGTCGTCCGCCTGCGCGAAGCTGCTTTCAGGGTGAACTCGCCCTGAGCTCACCCGCCCAGGCGCCGCGCCCCGCCGGGGCCGGTGAAGCGGTTGCGCAGCACCCCCAGGCCCGTCAGGGCTACCTCCACCACATCGCCATCGGCCAGGTCGGGCGAATGGCCGTCGGTGCCCATCCAGAGTATGTCGCCGGGGTACAGCGTCAGGTAGCGGCTCATGGTGCTAATGAAGGTGTCGATGCCGAACAGCATGTCGTTGGTATGAAAGCGCGTGCTTTCCCTGCCGTTCAGGCTGACCACGGTTTCCATTTGTTCGACGTCCGCGTCCGTCTCGATCCAGGGCCCCATGGGCTTGAAGGTATCCGAATTCTTGGCTCGCCAGAAGGTGCGGTCCGATTTCTGCCAGTTGCGTTCGCTGACGTCATTGCCGATGGTGTAGCCGAATATGCAGGACCGGGCTTCGGCGGCGCTCAGGTTGCGCGCGCGCTTTCCGATCACCACCACCAGTTCGCCTTCGTAATGCACGCTGGTGGCGTCGGGGGGCATGACGACGTCCTGGCCGTGCGCGATGAGCGCGTTATTGGCCCGGTAGCCGACATCGGGCTTGTCGGGAATCCTGAGCCCTTCGGTCGCGATGTGCCGGGTGTAGTTCAGGCCCACGCAGTAAAAGGTCGGCGGAATCACCGGCACCTCGAACCGTATGTCATCCAGGCGCAGCCTCTCTCCGGTCTGCTCGAAGCCGTCAAAGGGGGTTCCCCGCACGGGCAATACCCGCTCGTCGTCGAGCCGGGCATAGAACACCTCCGCCGGCGCGGCGAGCGGTTTCGCATCGGGGTCCGCCAGACTGGCGCGTATCCATTTCATGGTCGTCTCCTCAGGCGCGCAGCGCGGGCATCGCGAACGCGGGCTCGTCTCCGCGCATGTCGTTGATCAGCCATTGGCCGTCCACGCAGGCCAGCTCGATATGTAAGGTGCGGATGTTCTCGATGCCGGCCAGGGGCGCGGGCCCTTGCAGCGGCGCGCCGCTGTCGTGGCGCACCACCAGCATGTAGGCTCGCATCACGCAGCGGCCATCGCCCTGGCGGTCCGCCATGAGGTTGACGATGAGATGATGGATGCGCTGCGTCCGGGACCGCAGGGCCAGGGCGTCCAGCACCGCCCGGCGGCCGGCCAGGGCCTTGCCCTGGCGGTGCCAGACGCCGTCGGGCGACAGCCGGCCGGCCAGGTCTTCATAGCGGTTCTCGTCCAGATCGCGATAGAAGGCCATGATCTGGTCGCGGCACAGGGCCAGGACGCCGGGGTCGCGGATGTCGCGAGCCCGTTCGGCGGAACGCGGCATATCGGGCATGGTCAATTTTCCTCCATGAGTTCGGGTACGCGGGCGGCCGCCTGCCGGGGCGCGTATGGCCCGTATGGCGGAAAGGGGCGAGGCAGGCGCAGTACGCCGGCGTCGATAGCGTCCAGGCTGGGCGTGCCGCAAAGCTGCATGGTGCGCGCCAGTTCATCGCGCAGGATGGCCAGAGCCTTGGCGGCGCCGGCCTCGCCGCCGGCCAGCACGCCGTACAGCGTGGCTCGTCCGGTCAGCACGCCGGCCGCGCCCAGCGCCAGCGCCTTGTAGATGTCGCTGCCGCGCCGCACACCGCCATCCAGCAGCACGGGCACGCGGCCGGCGGCGGCCGCAACCACCTCGGGCAGCGCCCACAGCGTGGCGATGCCGCCGTCGAGCTGGCGGCCGCCGTGGTTGGATACCACCAGCGCGTCGGCGCCGAGCCGCACGAGAGGCTCGACGTCTTCGTTGTGCACGATGCCCTTGACGATCAGCTTGCCCCGCCAGCGGTCGCGCAGGCGGGCCAGGGCGGCCAGGTCGAAGGCCGGATCGTAGTTGCGGCCCGCCACCGAGCGCATGGCCTTGCGGTCCGAGGCCACCGCGTTCAGGCCCGCCAGGCTGGGCATGGCGGGCGGCCTGCGCAACGCCATGTCCAGCGACCAGGCCGGCTTGCAGGCGAACTGGAAGAAATTGCGCGGCGTGATTTTCATCGGAAAGGCCAGGCCATGGGCGAGATCGCGTTCCCGCTTGCCGCCCACCGGGAGGTCCGCCGTGATGACCAGCGCTTCGTAGCCGGCCGCGTCGGCCCGCGCGATCAGCTCATGGAGGCGGTTCTTGTCCTGCAGGATGTAGGCCTGGAACCAGAGCCGGCCCGGCGCCTGCTCGGCGATCTCCTCGATGGAAGCCGTCGCCGAGGTCGACAGGGCATACGGAACGCCGGCTGCGGCGGCCGCGCGCGCCAGCATCACGTCGCCGCCGCGCCAGCCGAAACCCACCGCGCCGGTGGGTCCGATGGCCAGCGGCAGGCCGGACGGGCCTCCCACCAGCGCGCCTGACAGCTCCACGCGGGACACGTCGCGCAGTATGTGCGGCGCCAGCTGCACCCCGGCGAATGCCGCGGCATTCGCCTCCAGCGTGCGCTCGTCCTCCGCGCCGCCGTCGAAGAAATCGAAAACGGGACGCGGCAGGCGACGCCGCGCGCGCTGGCGCAGGCGCTCGATGGAATAGCAAAGGTCGAGACGATGCGTCATGATGCCGGCGCCCGGGTCATTCCTCGCCCTTGACGTGGCCGCGCTCGATGACGCCGGCCCAGCGCACCTTGTCCCGCACCAGGAAATCGCGAAACTGCTCTGGCGTGCCGCCCACCGGCAGCGCGCCCAGCGAGGCGAACTGCTGCCGGACCTCCGGCCGCGCCAGCGCCTCGTTGACCGCATGGCTCAGCTTGTCCACGATGGGGCGCGGCGTTCCCGGCGGCGCCAGCAGGCCGATCCAGGAGGCGCCCTGGTCGAAGTCGTGGTAGCCCAGCGACTCCATCGTGGGCACGCCCGGGAACTCCGGCATCGGCTCGCGGGTACCCACGGCCAGCACGCGCAGTTGCTTTTGCTGCACGTAGTTGGCAATGCCGATACTCGGGTAGAACATGAAGGAAATCCGCCCCGCCAGCATCTCCTGCAACGCCGGGCCATTGCCCTTGAACGGCACGTGCACCATCTTCAGGCCGCTCGAGGTCGCCAGCATTTCGGCGGCCAGGTGCGCCGAACCGCCCACGCCCGACGACCCGAAGGTCAGCTTGCCCGGACGTGCCTTGGCATCGGCCACCAGGGTTTTGAGATCCTTGTACGGCGAGCCGTAGCTGGTCACCAGCACCATGGGCAGCTTGCAGATGTTGGTGACCGGCGCCAGGTCCTTGACCGGATCGTAGCGATAGCGGTCCGGGTACAGCAACGGATTCACGCTCCAGGTCAGCGAGGTCACCAGCACCTTGTAGCCGTCCGGCTCCGCACGCATGACGTCGCTCGCGGCAATGGATGCGCTGGCGCCGGGCTTGTTCTCCACCACGACGGAGGTCTTGAGGATATCGCTCATCTCCTTGGCCAGAATGCGGGCCAGCACGTCGGTCGGTCCGCCCGCGGCGTAGCCTACTTCCATCCGGATGGGGCGGGAGGGATAGTCGTCGGCGCGGGCCGGGCCGGCCGGCAGGCTGGCCGCCAGTCCGAGAACGGCCCAGGCGGCCAGGGTCTTGTATGTCTTCATATCTGTCTCCTTGGGTTTTATTCGTCGTCCGCGTGTGCGCCGCGGACTCGGCCGGTTCATCCAGCGGGCGTCAATACAACTCGGGAAAATACTTGTCCGCCATCACCTGGCAGCGCTTGATCAGGCGCGGCTCATCGGGCCGGTAGTCGGCCACCGCGTTGTGGATGGTTCCCATGTTGTCCCACATCAGCACGTCGCCCTCCGTCCAGTTGTGGCGATACTTGTATTGCTCCTGCACCTGATGGCGGAACAGAAACTCCAGCACCTCGGCGCTGCGCGCTTCCGGCAGCTCGTTGATGCGCACCGAGTAGCCTGGATTGGCGTACAGCACCTTGCGGCCCGTTATCGGGTGCGTCAGGAAAACGGGATGCGAAACGGGCGGCTTGCGGCGGCGCTGCTCCTCGGTCAGCGGCGGCCGCGCGCTGCCCTTCTCGCGGCGCATCATTTCCCAGAACTTGTTGAAGTCGTGCGTAATGGTCATGCCGTCCAGCTCCCGTTTCAGGTCTTGCGGCAGCCCCTCGTACGCGGCGTGCATATTGCAGAATTCGGTATTGCCCAGCGGCTTGCCATCCCGCATGGGAATGCGAATGCCGAACAGCACGTTGGCGAATGCGATGGTGCGGCTGTACGACATGTCGGTATGCCAGTCCTGGCCGGCGTCGCTCAGGCCGATGGGTTTGCCGTTCTCGACGATGTTCGAAAGAATCATCACCTCCGGCAGGTCGGGCTCGTGGTACAGGTTGGCCACGTTGACCTCCAGCTTGCCGAAGCTCTCCGAGAAGCGCTTGAGCTGCGTCGCGCCCAGGTTCTGCCTCGGGAAACTGACCACGCCGTAGCGGCCGAGCGCCGCTTCGATGGCGCGGTAGTCCGGTTCGGCCAGCGGCTGGGCCAGGTCCATGCCTTCGATGCGGGCGCCCAGCGGCGTGCCCAAGGGGATGATGTCCATGATGTCTCCTTCCGGGAATGAATTTCAGAATGCGGCGTTCAGGATGGCCAATACGTCGGCCGGCTGGCTGACGGGACGGGGATTCACGGCCAGCCCGCGTTCGGTCATGACCTGCGCAGCCAGCGCCGGCAGGTCGCCGGCGGGCACCCCCAGCTCACCCAGGCGGGCGGGCAGGCCATGGCGGCGCTGCAGCGCGCGCAGCCACGCGGACAGCGTTTCGTGGGGCGCGTGGGCGCCCGCGGGAGCGTGCCGCGGCGCGGCGCCGGCGCGGTTGACGCGATCAAGTGCCGGCGCCAGGCGCGCGGCCACGGCGGCGTCGGCTTCGTTGTAGGCAATGGCGTGCGGAAGCACCGCGCTGTTGACCGCGCCGTGCCCCAGCAGGTAGCGCGCGGCCACCACGTGGCAGATGGCATGGTGCAGACAGCTGCGCGCCATGGCCAGCACCATGCCGCCCAGGTGGGCGGCAGCCAAAATGTCCCGGCGTCGGCGCACGGCATCCTCGACCTGGCCCAGGGCCTGCTGGAACAGGTCCAGCGCCTGCATGGCCAGGGCGTCCGACACGGGAGAACGGCCGGTGGAATACAGCCCTTCCAGGCAATGCGCAATGCCGTTCATCGCGCTCTGATGCAGCGCCGGGGCCGGCACGTCTTCGGCCAGCTCCGGGTCTATAAGCACTGCGGACGCCGACACCTGCCGGTTCCAGAACATCAGCTTGTGGCCCCGGTCGTCGGCCACGCCGAACGAACAGGTAAGCTCGGCGCCCGAGGCCGTGGTCGGCAACGCGATGATGGGCAGCTTGGGCCGCACCCGCCGCGGAACGTGCACGCCCCGCGGCGGCTCGTAGCGGCAGACGTGGTCCTCCAGCTTTCCTCCCTCGGCCAGCAGCAGCACCAGCGCCTTGGCGCTATCGGCCACGCTGCCGCCGCCGATGCCCACCACACAATCGGGCCCGAAATCGCGCGCCCGCGCCGCCAGCTCCGCGACGAGCCCGGCGCTCGAATGCGGCGGGACGCCCGCCAGCTCGAGATGCTTCAGGTCACGCCATTGAGCGGCCAGCCCGGCATAGCGCGGCGAAGCGGCGATACGGGTCTGGGTCAGGATCACCGGCCTGCGGCAGTCCAGCGCATCCAGCTCGGCGCGCAGTCCGGCCGCCGCGCCGTCGCCAAAGCGCACGCGCGTGCCGTACAGGTGATAGTCGAACGAAACGTCGTCGGACAGCGGATCGCTCATCGGCTCTCTTGCGTATTTTTTGGAAAAAGCCGGCGCCGCCATCGTCCGGCGCGGCACTCAGCATGTGCCGCGTCAGCGGGGGCGGCCTCATAGGGAAAAGCAGTGTATAGGCCGGCCTCGATCGGCGACACCAACAAGGAATAAAATTATTTTTTCCAAACAGGAAAAGGCTGGAGAACGTGAACCTGATCGAATGCCTGGACGTGTTCGTCGAAGTCGGCAAGAGCCTCAACTTCTCCAAGGCGGCCGCAAGCCTGGGCGTGAGCAACTCGACCGTAACCAAGAAAATTGCCTGGCTGGAGGCGCATTTCGAGGTGCAATTGCTCAACCGGAACACCAAGCACGTCAGCCTGACGGAAAGCGGCCGCCTGCTGCTGGAAAACGCCGACATGCTGGCCCAGAGCGTGCGTGGACTCAAAGAGCTGGTCCAGGGCCCCGTGCTCACCGCCAGCGGCCGGATCCGCATCGGCACGCCCCCCTCCTTCGGGGCCGTGCACCTGGCGCCCGCCATCGAAGATTTCCTGCGCCGCTACCCCTCGATCAAGGTGTCGCTGTTGCTGGACGATGGCCGCAGCGACCTGATCGCCGAAAACCTCGACCTGTCGGTGCGCATCGCGCCGCGCCTGAAAGACACCAACCAGATCGCCTACCGCATCACCGTCGTGCCGCAAGTGGTGGTGGCCACGTCCGCCTATCTCCAGGCGCACGGCACCCCGCGCACGCCCGCTGATCTGGAGCGCCACAACTGCCTGGTGCACACGCTCAAGGCGCCCACCAGCCACTGGACTTTCACCGACAGCCGGCGCGCCACGCACGTCGTGCGCGTCAACGGCAGCTTCAGTTCCAACCTGGGCGAGTCGATCCAGAACCTCGCCCGGCTTGGCCACGGCATCGCCATGCACCCGCGCTACATGGTGGAAAGCGACATCGCCGCGGGCAGGCTGCAGGTGCTGCTGCCGGGCTACGAACCGCAAGGGCTGGACATCTACGCCATCGTGCAGACGCGGCGCAACCTGCCGCATAAGGTGCGACTCTTCGTCAAGCACCTGCGCGCCTGGTTCCGCGACGCGGACTGGAAGCGGCGGCCGGTGCTGGAGTGATCGGGGCTCGCTAGGGGTTTTGAACGACCAGCAACTGCGAATTAGCAGCCACGCGCCACCGCCCCGCCCCTTTCACGGCCGACAGCGCCGATCCGCCATCCCGGCCAGATGAGCCGCCTCCATCCGCCAGGCATGGTGTGGTAGCGAGCCAGGCTCATGATTACTCATATGCAGATACGGCTAACCCAAGACCGCTGGGGAGCCGGCAGTTTGCACCCTCCATGCCCTTTACACATCGCATTTGGGAGCTCTCCAGCAAAACTCATCGCTGCGAGTGAAATCATGCACGATCAGCCCGGTTCGGGCTGGCAGTGCTATGCAGACTTCGATGTATGGATTGTCATGGACGTTTCGCGTCAGCAGCCCTGTCCAATAGGAGACATAGTTTGAGGCCGTGTCGCTGCTTTCTGGCATGTCCAGCCAGCCCATATCTCGGAAATAAAAAGAGTTGGGCGGCGCGATTATTTCAAAAATCCTTATAGGATCTGAAGTCCGGTTTTCGGATCTGTGTGCAAACACCTTGGCATCGTGAATGGAGAGCGCCGCAAAAACGCTGCAAAGTCTAGACGGAACCTGGCCGCTAACGTTGGGGTTGTGTGTGCGGATCCGTTCTAGCATGAGCTCTCGCCTGATGTGTCCGGCGTGGTGGTCGTAATGGTGCCGTAAGAAAGGAGCATATGCGCGACCGAAGCAGGACAGCCCGTCGGCCCCAAGGCGAAGCTCTTGGTTTTCAGACAGCGTTCCTGCTATGTCAGCGTGATAGAAGACTCGATGCGGTTCCATAACCGAGGTTTTAGCATTCTGTGTTGGGCCGCTTGGTCGGGCATTCTTGCGTCGCCTGCTTGGCCAGCGGCAGGGCCTCCGGCTCGATCTCCCGTTCGCGGCGCTATGAACGCATGTGCCGCCAATATGGTCGCAGGCCGAATGGTGCCTACTTCCGCGACCTGGCTCGGCAGTGGCGTTAAAACCGGGCAGTATCCCCGATTTACCACCCCTGCCGCAGGCCGGGTTGGGGACCAAGGTAGTAGGGATGCCTGCCCTGCCCCCCTGAGCGCTCATCCTTGGGCGTTTTGGCGTGTCTCAGCGGTATCAAATGATGCGCCGATCCGTCTCAAACGACGCGCCGCGCTACAACTCGGTAACCGGAATTGCGGAAAAGAGTCCCGATTGCGGAAAAGAAAACGGGCCTCGGATTGCTCCGAGACCCGCGTCTTTCTTTGGTAGGCCCCCCGAGAGTCGAACTCGGCACCAACGGATTATGAGTCCGCTGCTCTAACCAAGCATGAGCTAGAGGCCCAGAAAACGATTACTGCCCTTCCAGGAAGCTCTTCAGCTTGTCGGCCCGGCTGGGGTGACGCAACTTGCGCAGCGCCTTGGCTTCTATTTGCCGGATGCGCTCGCGCGTAACGTCGAACTGCTTGCCCACTTCTTCCAGGGTCTGGTCGGTGCTCATTTCGATGCCGAAACGCATGCGCAGAACCTTGGCTTCACGCGGGGTGAGAGAGTCTAGCACTTCTTTCACCACGTCGCGCATGGAACCGTGCAGCGCGGCGTCGGAAGGCGCCAGGGTGGACGTGTCTTCGATGAAATCGCCCAGGTGCGAGTCGTCGTCGTCGCCGATGGGCGTTTCCATGGAGATCGGTTCCTTGGCGATCTTCAGGATCTTGCGGATCTTGTCCTCCGGCATGTCCATCTTCTGCGCCAGGGTGGCGGGATCGGGCTCGGCGCCCGTTTCCTGCAGGATCTGGCGGCTGATGCGGTTCATCTTGTTGATCGTTTCGATCATATGGACCGGGATGCGGATGGTGCGCGCCTGGTCCGCGATGGAACGCGTGATGGCCTGGCGGATCCACCAGGTGGCATACGTGGAGAACTTGTAGCCGCGGCGGTATTCGAACTTGTCCACCGCCTTCATCAAGCCGATGTTCCCTTCCTGGATGAGGTCCAGGAACTGCAGGCCGCGGTTGGTGTATTTCTTGGCGATGGAGATCACCAGGCGCAGGTTGGCCTCGGTCATTTCGCGCTTGGCCTTGCGGGCCTTGGCTTCGCCGGTGGCCATGCGCTTGTTGACGTCCTTGAGGTCCTTGAGCGGCAGCACCACGCGGGTCTGCAGGTCGATCAGCTTCTGCTGGAGTTCCTGGACAGCCGGGATCTGGCGCTCGAGGGTCTCGGCGTACGGATGGCCGGCGGCGACTTCGTCCACGACCCACTGCAGGTTGGTTTCGTTGCCGGGGAAGACCTTGATGAAGTGCGAGCGCGGCATGCCGGCCCTGTCCACACACGTGTGCAGGACCGCGCGCTCGAGCTGGCGCACTTCCTCGACCTGGCTGCGCAGGGTGTCGGCGAGCTTCTCGACCATCTTGGCGGTGAAGCGGATGCCCATCAGTTCGTTCTGGATGGCTTCCTGGGCGCGCACGTACACTTCCGACTTGTAGCCGTCCTTTTCGTAGGCCTGGCGCATCTTGTCGAACTGCTTGCTCACCTCGTCGAACTTGGCCAGCGCCTTCACGCGCAGATCTTCGAGCTGCTTGCTCGACATGCCGCCCGCCGGGCCATCGTCGCCCTCGTCTTCGTCGGCCGAGACGCCGGCGCCGGCGTACTCTTCGCCGTCTTCCGGATCGACCAGCCCGTCGACCACTTCATCGATCTGGGCCTGGCCGTCGCGCACGCGGGCGATATAGGCCAGGATTTCGTTGATGGTGGTGGGGCAGGCCGAGATGGCCATGACCATGTGCTTCAGGCCGTCTTCGATGCGCTTGGCGATCTCGATTTCGCCTTCGCGCGTGAGCAGCTCGACCGAACCCATTTCGCGCATGTACATGCGCACCGGGTCGGTGGTGCGGCCGAAGTCGGAGTCCACGGTGGTGAGCGCGGCCTCGGCTTCGTCTTCGACGTCGTCGTCGTTGGAAGCCACGGGCGCGTTTTCGCTCATCAGCAGCGTTTCGGCATCGGGGGCCTGGTCATAGACCGAGATGCCCATGTCGCTGAAGGTGCTGATGATGCCGTCGATGGCTTCCGCGTCGACCAGGTCGTCGGGCAGATGGTCGTTGATCTCGCCGTAGGTCAGGTAGCCGCGGTCCTTGCCCAGCTTGATGAGCTGCTTCAGGCGGTTGCGGCGCGCTTCGTATTCCTCGGGGGAGACGGGGCCGCGCGCGATCAGGTCCTTGGGATCGGCCTTGCCGCGCTTGCCGCCGCGCTTGGGCGGCTTCAGGTCGGGCAGGACCTCGCCCTCGCCGTCCATGGGATCGTCGAAGGTGTCGGAATCGTTGTTGGCATTCTTGGCCGGGCGGCCGGGGCGGCGCCCGCTGGGCGCCGGACGGGCGGCGCCGACCAGATCGGCGAGCTTGTCCTCGGCCTTCTTGGCGCGCGACTTGGCAGCCTTTTCAGGCTTGTCCGCCGCGGCCGCCTTGGCCGTCTTCTTGACGGCCGCCTTGGCGGCAGGCTTGGCGACCTTCACCGCCGTCTTGGCGGACGCTTTTTCCGCCGCCATGCTCGCGGCGCGCTTGGGCGCCGCTGCCTTGGTTTCGGCCGCGTCAATTGCAGAGGAGGTTTTGCCAGTGGATTTGGTCATAGTCGCTTCCGTGGTCGTCGCAACCCGATTGGGCATGTTGCACCGCATAAGGCCATCCATGGGCCATGGACGGGAACATACGGGTAAATCTGGTGAAGTCGGCGGAAATCATGCGGCCGCGTTGGTCGCGGCCCCGGCCCTGACGGGCCCTGCCGGACGCCGTCGGGGGGTGCACCCTTTCTGCGCGTCCTGCCTTACATGACTTCATCCAGCCGCGGATTCCGCGCGTCGGGCGGGGCTGCCTGCCTATGAAATAGGCTTTGCTTGCTCGGCGCATTGCCTGGAGCAGCTACGATGGACACAGCACCCAGGCCGCTGACGCCTGACGGAATGCCTGCGCTGAACTGCAAACTCACCGCTCAGCTAGTTTAATTAACTATGTAACAAACAGGGCGCAATTTTCCCTGCGAACCGGCCCGGCTTCCTACGCCAGGCAGCCGCAAGGCCCGCGCCCGATGATTCTTTGGTCTCCCGGCTTCCGTTTTGATGGACCCAAAACAATTAGATGCCTGAAAACAAAATAGATTCCGGAAAAATCTCCGTCCAGCGACTTCTTCCCCGGCTTTCCGCCGCCATCCGATGCAACAGGGAGCGCTTCCTGCCGGCCGCCGCCATGCGCAAAAAGCCCGAAACCTCGCCCGAA
>Ga0182749_1003278_pt1 | contig 11182 bp, 14 predicted proteins | sample eDN3rd37CKraftMG_FD_128875 | JGI IMG/M metagenome (GOLD analysis project Ga0182749, IMG submission 128875) | Enriched Miracle-Growth compost microbial communities from Emeryville, California, USA - eDNA 3rd pass 37_C Kraft MG (version 2) (version 2) ...
ATCGTTGCCGACGGGCGACACGATCCCAAGGCCAGTAATGACGACACGTCGTTTCACGGATGGCTCCTGAATGAAAAAGGCGGCTCAAGGCGAACAGGCGCACCCTCGGACCGGCAACGGGATGGCCAGGACCGGAGGCGGGACTATTCCCCTGAAGCCGCCCTTGGACGACGCCGCTGCATGCCAGGACGCCGACCGGAAGTTGATATTACTGCTTGCTGTGCGAATTGATGTAGTCAACAGCTTGCTGAACCGTCGTGATCTTTTCGGCCTCTTCGTCCGGAATCTCGGTTTCGAATTCGTCTTCGAGTGCCATCACGAGCTCGACCATATCGAGCGAATCGGCACCGAGGTCGTCAAGGAAGGAAGATTCGTTCTTGATCTCGGCTTCGTTTACGCCAAGTTGTTCAGCGACGATCTTCTTGACGCGCTGTTCGATGCTTTCCATGCAGATCTCCAATTGGGGAAAATTCCCGCGAATTATAGCCAAACGAAAAATTTATTGGTGCTGGCCATGACAAAAAAACGGTATTCGATACCTGGAGCGCCTGCGCATCGCAGGCGGCAGGCCCGGTTCGGAACACCTGTGGACCTTACAGATTTTACCCTACGGCTACATAACTGTTAGGTGAATTACATGTACATGCCACCGTTGACATGCAAGGTGGTGCCTGTGACATACCCCGCCCGAGGGCCTGCCAGGAATGCCACAGCCGCCGCGATATCCTTCGCGTCACCCAGGCGCCCCAGGGGAATCTGCGAAAGAATCGCCGAGGTCTGTTCCTCGTTCAGCGCGCGTGTCATGTCGGTGTCGATAAATCCGGGCGCGACACAGTTCACGGTAATGCCGCGGCTGCCCAGTTCGCGTGCCAGCGCCCGCGACAGGCCGGCCACCCCCGCCTTGGCGGCGGCATAGTTTGCCTGACCAGGGTTGCCAATGGACCCGATGACGGAGGTAATGTTGATGATGCGGCCCGCGCGCGCTTTCATCATGGGTTTGGCCACCGCGCGAGACAGGCGGAATACCGCGGAAAGATTGGTGTCTATCACTGCCTGCCAGTCGTCATCTTTCAGGCGCATGGCAAGGTTGTCGCGGGTAATGCCGGCGTTGTTGACCAGTATGTGCGGCCCGCCCTGGGCCGACAGCTCGGACACCAGCTGGCTGCACGCTTCGGCATCCGTGACATTGAGCACCACGCCGCGCCCGCCCTGCGCCGACAGCGCTTCACTGATGCCCTGCGCGCCGGCTTCGGTGGTGGCCGTGCCAACGACGATGGCGCCCTGGGCGGCCAATTCCTGCGCGATGGCTTTGCCTATGCCTCGCGAGGCGCCGGTGACAAGCGCGATCTTGCCTTCGAGTTGTTTGTCCATGATCTATCTCCTCAAGCCTTCAGCGCCTCAAGCGCAGCCTGCATGGATGCAGGATCTGTAATGGCGAGCCCCGCCAGCTCTTTGTCTATGCGCCTGGTCAGGCCGGCCAGCACTTTGCCGGGGCCGCATTCCACGATATGGGTTACACCCTGCGCCTTCATGGCGGAAATGGTTTCGACCCAGCGCACGGGATGCCAGGCCTGGCGGACCAGTGCGTCGCGGATCGCAACGGGATCGGCCGGGCTGGCAACATCCACATTGTTGATGAGGGGGATGGCCGGCGCTTGAATGGCAATATCGCCCAGGGCCTTGGCCAGCACCGCCGCAGCGGGCTCAAGCAGGCTGGCATGAAACGGCGCGGACACTGGCAGCACCAGCGCACGCTTGGCGCCCGCCTGGCGGGCCAGCTCGCAGGCGCGCTCCACAGCGCCTTTGTGGCCTGCAATCACCACCTGCGCAGGCGCATTGAAATTGACCGCCTCGACAACCTCACCCTGTGCGGCCTCGGCGCAAACCGCCTTGACGGCGTCATCCGCCAGGCCAAGAATGGCCGCCATGCCGCCGGTACCCACTGGCACCGCCGCCTGCATTGCGTCGGCGCGCACGCGCACCACGCGCACGGCGTCCTCCAGGCTCAGCGCGCCAGCCGCAACCAGGGCGGAATACTCGCCCAGGCTATGTCCTGCCACAACGTCAGGCTGCGGGCCGCCTGCCTCGATCCAGGCGCGATACGTCGCCACAGCACTGGCCAGCATGACGGGCTGGGTGTTGGTGGTAAGGTTCAGGTCCTCGGCGGGCCCCTGGGCGATCAGCGCAGCCAGATCCTGCCCCAGTGCCCGCGAGGCTTGCTCCAGCGCCCCGGATACGGCGGCATTGCCTGCCCAGGCATCCATCATGCCGACTGATTGCGAACCTTGTCCGGGGAAAACAAATGCGATTTTCATATTATTGGCGCAAGAATGAGGTTGAAGAAAGGCCGGGCGCCCGGCCCGCTACATGCGAGCCAGCACCGAGCCCCAGGTGAAGCCGCCGCCCACGCCCTGCATCAGCACGGTTTCGCCTGCCTTGATGCGTCCGTCGCGGCGGGCAGCGTCGAGCGCAAGCGGCACACTGGCTGCCGAGGTATTGGCATGGCTGTCCACTGTAACCACAACCTTTTCATCAGGAATGCCGAGCTTGCGCCCAAGGAAATTGATGATGCGAACATTGGCCTGATGCGGCACCAGCCAGTCGATATCGGCAAGCTCCACGCCAGCCTGGACACAGACCTCACGGGCGGATTTGGCCAGCGACGTGACGGCGAGCTTGAACACAGCCTGGCCATCCATGCGCAGGAAAGGATCGCCAACGACCTGGCCGTGGGCCACATTGCCCGCGGCGCAAAGTATCTTGGCCTGGCTGCCGTCGGCATTCAGCTGGGCGGCCATGATGCCAGGCTCGTCGCTGGCGCGCAGCACCACGGCGCCGGCGCCATCGCCAAAGAGCACGCAGGTTTTGCGGTCGCTCCAGTCGAGAATGCTGGAAAAGACCTCGGCCCCGATGACCAGCGCCGTGCGGGCACGGCCAGCCTGGATGAAGGCATCCGCCGTCGCAAGCGCATAGACGAAGCCGCTGCATACGGCCTGCACATCGAAGGCTGCGCCGCCGGATGCGCCCAGCCTGTCCTGCACAAGGCAGGCCGTGCTGGGAAAAACGAAGTCGGGGGTGGAGGTGGCGACAATGATGAGATCAAGCTCGGCCGCCTGGACACCCGCATCCGCAAGCGCGGCCTGGGCGGCCAGCGTCGCAAGCTGGCTGGTGGTGACGCCTGGCTCGGCGAGGTGGCGCTGCCGGATGCCGGTGCGCTCCACGATCCAGGTGTCAGAGGTTTCGATCTGCCGGGTGGCCAGCTCTGCGGCCAGCGCGTCGTTGCTTACGATACGGGGAGGCAGGTAGCCGCCCGAGCCGATAATCTTGGCATAAGGCATGATGATGTCCGTAAACCTGGCTAAGGCGCAGGATCAGAGGAAGCGTTGGAGGAGGCCGCAGCGGCAGCGGCGGCAGCTTGCAGGCTTTGGCGCAGACCATCTATGGCTCGCGTGGTGCCATCCAGCAGCCCATTGCGCACCGCATCGCGGGCGCGTTCGAGCGCGCAGCCAAAGGCATAGTCGTCGGCGGAGCCATGGCTCTTGATGACGATCCCGCGCAGTCCCAGCAGCGCCGCACCATTGTAGCGGCGGTTGTCGACCCGGTCGCGCAGACGGTTGAGCGCCGGCTTGGCCAGCGCGCCGGTCGCCATGGACCAGACATCGCGGGTGAATTCGGCATGCAGCATGGTGGCAATCATTTTTGCCACGCCTTCTATCGACTTGAGAACGACATTGCCGACAAAGCCGTCACAGACTATGACATCGACCGTGCCCTTGCAAATATCGTCGCCTTCCACGTTGCCGTAGAAATTCAGGCCGCTGCCGCGCAGCAGCTCCGCCGCCTGCTTGACGACCTCATTGCCCTTGATGACCTCCTCGCCGATATTGAGCAGCCCGATGGTGGGCTGCTCGCGGCGATCGACAATGGAAGCCAGGGCCGATCCCATGATGGCGAACTGCAGCAGGTGCTCCGCCGTGCAGTCGACATTGGCGCCCAGGTCGAGCATGGTGGTTGCGCCACCCTTGACGTTGGGAATGGAAGTGGCAATGGCGGGGCGGTCTATGCCGTCGAGCGTCTTGAGGATATAGCGCGAAATTGCCATCCATGCGCCGGTATTGCCGGCGGAGATGCAGGCGTCGGCATGGCCGTCCTTGACGGCCTGCGCCGCGATGCGCATGGAAGAGTCTTTCTTGCGGCGCAGCGCGACCTCGACCGAGTCGTCCATCAGGACGACCTCGGAGGCGGGAAGTATTTCGTACCATGCCCGCGCAAGGCTGCCGGCACTCTTGAGCGCGGCCTCGATGGCCGAAGGCTGGCCCGCGAGCAGGAAGCGCGTATCAGGGTGCCGCCGGGCAAACTGGAGGGCAGCCGGAATGGTGACCGGCAGGCCCACGTCGCCGCCCATGCAATCGATGGCAATGCGGATTTCAGTTGCGGACATCAGGCGCGCAAACTGTGGCGTATCTCAGTGAATGAAACAGCCGATTATTCGTCGTTCTTGGTCTTGAGAACCTTGCGGCCACGGTAGATGCCGTTGGGGCTGATGTGGTGGCGCAGGTGCAGCTCGCCCGAGGTCGGCTCGATTGCCGTGGCAGGCGCGGTGATGAAGTCGTGCGAACGGTGCATGCCGCGCTTGGACGGGCTTTTCTTGTTTTGCTGAACGGCCATGATTACTCCTGTAAGCGGAACGCGTATTTTACGCGAGAGTCCGCAAGTTGAATGCTGCGTTAAATCAATCTTTCTTTAGCTTGCCCAGCACGGCGAAAGGCGATGGCCTGGTCTGGCCGGCGCCGGAATCCGCAAGCGCTTCCGGCAATGCCGGGCATGCTTCGTGCTTGGGCACGTACGGCAAGGCGAGGATGAGCTCGTCCTCGACCAGCGCGAGCAGGTCCAGGCGGGGCGAACCGACGATACGTTCGGTATAGCCTTCCTCGTCGGTCTCATCCACCTCCTCGGCAGCATCGAGCGCCGCCTCGGACTTCATCATCTGAAGCGTGTTGCCGGCCTGCACCGCCAGGACAAAAGGCTGCATGCACCGCTGGCACCTGACCACGAGATCGGCCCGCGCCGCAACCCTCAGCCATGCACGGCCCAGGGAATCGGTCTCACCGCCCACCGACCACGAAACCTCGGCGCCCGCCCGCTGTTCAGGCAGGTCGGCAACAAGGCGCGCAAAGCGGGCAACCGGCGCCTGGCCGCGTACTTCCCGCCCAAGTCGCGCAAGTTCAAAACTATCTTGAATTTGCGCGGGGCAATCTTGCCTGGGGGAGGTCACGGTATTTTCACCTTGCCGTGCTTTTCAAGCACACGGAAAACGTTAGATAATAACGTGTTCCGCCATTTACAGTCAAACGATTCCCCTCTCATGCGTCTCATCCTGGCATCAAGTTCGCCCTATCGCCGCGACATGCTGCAACGTCTTGGCCTACCTTTTACCACGGTCTCGCCGGGCGTGGACGAAACGCCGGGGCTGGCGGAAACGCCCTGGGAGCTCGCCCTGCGCCTGGCGCAGGCAAAAGCGCAGGCGGTCGCCGCCCTGCACCCTGGCAGCATTGTCATCGGCTCGGACCAGGTCGCCACCTTCGATGGCGCTCCCATAGGCAAGCCCGGCAATTTCGAGCGCGCCCGCGCCCAGCTTGCCCAGCTGAGCGGGCAGGCCGTAGAATTTCACAGCGCGCTGTGCGTCACCGACGGCGCGCGCACCGAGACCGAGGATGTCGTAACGGTATGCCGCTTCCGGCAACTGTCGGACAGCGAGATCGTCAATTACCTGCGGCGCGAGCAGCCTTACGACACCGCCGGCAGCGCCAAGGCGGAAGGCTTGGGCATCGCGCTGATGGAAAGCATGCAGTCAGGGGACCCCACGGCCATCATAGGCTTGCCGCTGATCTCGCTCTCGGGCATGCTGCGCCGCTTCGGCCTTGATCCGCTGGCGCAGGCCTGAGGACCTGCCCGCCCATACCGCCAGCAGCGGGCCGCAACGGACAGCCGCGGCCCATCGCCCATTCCTGGAGAAGCATGAAAAATACCGGCACACTGCACCTGATCCCTGTCGGACTCGGCACCGCGCCCACCGAAACCTGGCTGCCCGCGGCGGCCCGCGAGGCGGCGGCAAGGCTGCACACCTATATTGCGGAGAACGCCAAGACAGCCCGAGCTTTTCTCAAGCTCGTGGGAACGGAACGCCCTCTCCAGGAAATCACCATACACACGCTTGATGCAAAGGTGGATGCGCAGCAGATGCGCGCCTGGCTTCAGCCCCTGGCGCAGGGGGGCGAAATCGGCCTGGTGTCGGAAGCCGGATGCCCGGCAGTTGCCGATCCGGGGGCGCGGGTCGTTGCGGTCGCCCATGACATGGGTATACGGGTCATGCCCTGGGTAGGCCCGTCGTCCATCCTGCTGAGCCTGATGGGCAGCGGCCTGGACGGCCAGCGTTTTGCCTTCCACGGCTATGCCCCCATCGACCCGGCGGAGCGCGCCCGGCAGATCAAGGCCTGGGAACAGGCATCGCGCAAGCTGGAGCAGACACAAATTCTCATAGAGACCCCCTATCGGAACGACGCCATGCTGGCCACGCTCAAACAGACCCTGCAGCCCGCAACCCGCCTGTGCGTCGCGCGCTCGCTGACTACATCGGAGCAATGGATACAGACGCACCCTGTTTCAAAGTGGAAAACCATGGCGGCTCCCGATCTTGCCCGCAAGCCCGCCATTTTTCTGTTCCAGGCGGCGCGCTGATGCTGACGGCGCTGAGAATCGGCCTGGGTGCGGCAACGCTGGCCTTGCTGGGCGCCTGCGCGTCCTATGATCCGGACAAGCTCGACATTGACCACAGCGTTCAGGCCAAGAGCCAGAACAGCCGGGTGGAGGTGCTCGTGGTGCATTACACCTCCAGCCCCAACGAAGCCTCGCTCAAGATACTGACGCAGCGCAATGTAAGCGCCCACTATCTCGTAACAGACGAGCCGCGCCCCCATATCTACCAGTTGGTCGATGAAAGCCGCCGCGCCTGGCACGCCGGGGTCAGCAGCTGGTATGGCCGCAGCGACATCAATACCAGTTCGATCGGCGTGGAAATCGTCAACGCGGGCCGGAAGGGGGAGCACTGGGCGCCCTACCCGGATATCCAGATGCGCGCCGTGGCGGCACTGCTCAAGGACATCGCCAGGCGGCACCAGATAAAACCGCACAATATCGTGGGTCACAGCGATATCGCCCCGCAGCGCAAGATAGATCCGGGCCCGCTCTTTCCATGGAAGGCGCTGGCGCGCCAGGGCATTGGGCGCTGGTATGACGAAGACCTGGCGCAACAGCATGCCATGCAATTCCAGCGCCAGGGCCTGCCCGATGCGACCTGGATACAGGACCAGCTTGAACGCGCCGGCTACGAAACACCGCACACCGGCGTGCTGGACAAGGCCACACGCAATGTCATCGCGGCATTCCAGATGCACTACCGGCCAGCCCGCCACGATGGCGAGCCAGACGCCGAAACGCTCGGGATACTGAAAGCGCTGCGTTGATCAGCCCCCCCGAAACGGGCAGCGCCCTCGCGCCGCCCTATGGGCCACGCCCCTAATGGCTACGCCCCCAAGGTCCACGGACTCATCTTGGCCGCGGGGGCCAGGCAAGCATTCGCAGGCCCAGCAGCAGCGCCAGCACCGCGCCATAGGCATAGGGTTCCGCAAAATCGTTCTTGCCAGCCCGCACCAGCCAGAAATGCCACGCTGACAGCACCGCAATGACATAGATGCTGCGATGCAGGTCCTGCCAGCGGCGCCCCATGCGCCGCATCCATCCATGCGTAGAGGTAAGCGCCAACGCCACCATGGGAAGAAAGGCCAGCGTTCCCACCGTGATGAACGTGCGGGTCATGATGTCGTTCCACATGGCGGGCGCCGACCACCCCTGCTCCCACCAGGCCCAGCCCAACAGATGCAGCACGGTATAGAAAAAGGCAAACAGGCCAAGCATCCGGCGCAGGCCCGTCAGGGCAGGCTGCCCGAGCAGGCGGCGCAATGGCGTGACGGCCAGCGTAAGCCAGAGCGCGACCAGCGCCCACAGGCCCGAGGAGCGAATAAGGAATTCAGGCGGATTGGCGCCCAGGCCGCCGGTCCAGCCCAGCCAGATCCAGCGCGCGAGCGGATACGCCGCAAGCAGGAACACCAGCGGCTTGGTTCGGGAAACCTCGGCGGACGTCCAACGCCGCCCCATCAGTAATACCGCCGCAAGTCCATGCCTTGATAGAGGGACGCAACCTGCTCCGCATAGCCATTGAACATCAGCGTCTTGACCCGTGGCGCAAAGAAACCGTCGCCGATCCGGCGCTCGGTTGCCTGGCTCCAGCGCGGGTGCGGTACCTCGGGGTTCACGTTGGCATAGAAGCCATATTCGTTGGCCGCTGCCTTGACCCAGCTGGTCATGGGCATTTTCTCGACCAGACGTATCCTGACAATGGATTTGCCCGACTTGAATCCATATTTCCACGGCACCGCCACCCGCAGCGGCGCGCCATCCTGATTGGGCAGCAGCTTGCCGTAGAGCCCGAACACCAGCAAAGACAGCGGGTGCATGGCTTCATCCATGCGCAGGCCTTCGACATAAGGCCAATCCAGTATGCCCGCGCGCACCCCCGGCATGGTGTCGGGCGACAGCGCGGTCACGAATTCGACATACTTGGCATTGCCTGTAGGCTGGACTTCGCGCAGCAGGGCCGAGAGCGGATAGCCCACCCATGGAATCACCATGGACCAGGCCTCGACACAGCGCAGCCTGTAAATGCGCTCTTCCATTGGCGCGAGCCTGAGCAGGTCATCAATGTCAAAGACGCGGGGCTTGGCCACCTCACCCTCGACAGATACGGTCCAGGGCCGCGTCTTCATGTCACCCGCATACTCCATGGGATCGGTCTTGCCGGTGCCGAATTCGTAGAAGTTGTTGTACGAGGTAATGTCTTTTTCAGCGGTGAGCCGGTCGTCCAGCCGATAGGCCGGATTGGGCGTCGACGCAAGCGGCGAGCGCGCAGCTTCGGCCGCGGCGGCAATCGCGGGCCCGAGACCGCCCGCCCCCACGGTAACCGCGCCCAGCCCGGCCAGCCTGAGCCAGCGGCGGCGCGACTGCCAGATTTCTTCCGAGGTGATTTCAGATGGCGGAATGTGCGGCGGCTTGATCATCGACATGACGCATCTCTCATGCGGGGAAATTACATATTACCCATAGACGCCGGGGAAAGCAGTTTTGTTCCGCCATTCAGGCCTTTCCCCGGCCCGCGCCCGAACCCCCGGCATCTCAGATACGCATCATCAGCCAGTCGCGCATTTCGGCGACGCTCGATACCATGACGGTGGGGCTGGCCTGAGCCAGCGTGGGCTGATCATGCGCGCCATAGGTGACCGCCATGCTGTCCACGCCTGCGGCGTCTGCCATCTGTATGTCGTGCGTCGTGTCTCCCACCATCAGCACCTGCTCGGGATCAAGCGAGAGAACATCCATGATTTCGAGCAGCATGGCCGGATCGGGCTTGCTGGCGGCTTCATCCGCGCAGCGCGTGACATGGAAATGTCCGCCCAGATCCATGGCGGTCAGGACGCGATCCAGCCCGACCCGGCTCTTGCCCGTGGCAACCGCCAGCGAAACGTCACGGGCGCGCAGCGCCCCAAGCAGATCGACCACACCGTCAAAGAGCTTGATTTCAGGGTCGCGGGCCAGGAAATGATGGCGATAGCGGGCGAGAAATTCAGGCATCTGCCCGGCTGTCAGCGTGGGCACACAGTGATACAGGGCGCTTTCCAGGGAAAGCCCGATCACCCAGCTTGCCTGGCTTGCAGCCGGAACAGGCAGGCCAATGTCGGCACAGGCCAGCTGGATGGCGCTGACGATGCTGTGGGTGGAATTCATGACGGTGCCGTCCCAGTCGAACACCACTGCCGCGTATCGTTTCATCAATTGCTCCGGACTGCCTCGCCCTGCAAGGCGGAAAAATCAAGGGTTGCGCTCAAGATAGCGCAGTATAGCCATGCACTCCGCCGGCAAGGGCGACTGTAGCGAGAGCGGCTGCCCGGACAGCGGGTGGAGGATATCCAGGTTGCCGGCATGCAGAAACATGCGCCGCAGGCCCAGCCGCGCAAAATGGTCGCGGACTTCGTCGCGCCCATATTTTTCGTCGCAGACGATGGGAAAGCCCGCCGCCGCCAGATGTACCCGTATCTGATGCGTGCGGCCTGTGCGCAGCTCGGCTTCCAGCAGAGAATACCGTCCGAACCGCTGCAGCAGCGTGACAATGGTATGGGCGGCCTTGCCCTGCGCATCGACCCGGACGCGGCGCTCGCCGCCGGGCGTCAGGTATTTCAGCAGCGGCTGGCGCATGTGCTGGCGGTCATTGACCCAGTCGCCCACCACCAGGGCCTTGTAGCGCTTGCGCCCGGCGCCTTCGCGCATCATATCGTGCAGGCGCAGCAGCGATTTGCGCTGCTTTGCAACCATGAGCAGGCCGGAAGTCTCCCGATCCAGCCGGTGCGCCAGCTCCAGGAACTTTGCCTCGGGCCGGGCGGCGCGCAACTGCTCGATCACCCCGAAGGAAACGCCGCTGCCCCCGTGGACCGCGACGCCCGCAGGCTTGTCCAGCACGAGCAGGGCCTCGTCTTCGTACACCACGGGAAAATTGCCTTCCGGGACATATCTGGGCTCGTCTGCGCGGGGCAGGCGCAGGGGCGGCACGCGAACGAGATCGCCCTCGACCAGCCGGTAGTCGGCACTGGTGCGTCCCTTGTTTATCCGGACCTCCCCGCCGCGTATGGCCTTGTACAGGTGGCTCTTGGGCACGCCCTTGCATATGCGCAGCAGGAAGTTATCCAGGCGCTGCCCTGCCTGGCCGGCGTCAATCTCGACAAAACGCACGCTTGGCGCCTGGCCGTTTTGAACAACTATTTTGCGCATAGGGAAAAGGGGAATATAATCGCGTCAGCCTATAGAAGCTGAAAAACGCCTGACGTAGAGATGCAAGGGTGCGTCTCCGTCGGTCCGATAAAGGCCATATTGTAACGCCTGGGTTTCAGCTTCTGGGTCATTAGGTCGCCGGGCAAGCGCGATCTGCCGGATAGTGGCATGGCGAACAGCCCGCTATCGGCGTGCAAGCAGCAGCCCGCGTGCGACGCTGAATCTTTTGCAGATGTCATCGTTTTTA
>Ga0182749_1003281_pt1 | contig 11178 bp, 8 predicted proteins | sample eDN3rd37CKraftMG_FD_128875 | JGI IMG/M metagenome (GOLD analysis project Ga0182749, IMG submission 128875) | Enriched Miracle-Growth compost microbial communities from Emeryville, California, USA - eDNA 3rd pass 37_C Kraft MG (version 2) (version 2) ...
ATGAAACGTCCTGCCGGCAGTTGTTCAACGCGGTCGGCTTTGAAGGCATACGGGTCGACGAGGATCCGCCCCTGCCACACGGCTTCAAGAGCGCCTGCCGCGCCCTTCTGTGGTCGGCAATCGGGCTCATCGCCAAGTCGGTCATGCTGATCGAGCGCGGCTATGTCGGCGGCGTCTGGACAGCGTGCATGTACGTCGTCGCGTTCAAGCCTTCCGCCGTAGCAACGCCATAGGCGACTCCACCCATCAGGGGCCCGCGAGCCCCGCTGCCGCCAGCGCCTCGCTTTGCCGCGCGGCGACCGCATCGAGCGAGAAGTTCTCGATCGCCTCGCTGAACAGCCGGTGGAAGTTGAGCTCGGCGGCCAGGTGCAGGAACACCGCGCCGAGGCCGACCGCGGCGCGGTCCATGAACACGAATTCGCGTGGCACCGTCACCGGCCCCTTCTGCTTGAGCGCCTGGTGCACGCGGAACGCCTCGCGGCGGCCGTAGTCGGACGGCTTCACCCCGTCGGCGATGGTGCGCACGCGGTCGTCGAGCAGCGGGCCGTAGATGAAGCGCGCCCAGATGTTGAGCGTGTCGATGAGGTCGCGGCTGAGCCGCTTGAAGCCCCAGGTCTCGTAGGCGTGGACGACGCGCGCGTCCTCGCCGTGCAGGAGGCCGTGATAGAGGTCGACCACGCCGCCGACGAATGTCGGCGGGAAGATGCGGATGCAGCCATAGTCGAGGAGGTTGATGCCCGCGGGCCGCCCCTCTTCCGCGAAGACCGTGTAATTGCCGAGATGCGGGTCGCCGTGGATGACGCCGAAGCGGCTGAACGGGAACCACCAGGCGGTGAACATCGCGGTGGCGAGCGCATTGCGCACGTCGAGCGGATCGTCCTTGTGCCGGAGCATGCGCGTGCCCTCGAGCCAGTCGAGCGTCAGGAGACGTCCCGTCGACAGCTCCGGCCACACGTTCGGCACGCGCACATTCGCCTTGCCGGCGAGCATGTGACGGTAGAGCGCGACGTGTTTGGCCTCGCGCGCATAATCGAGCTCCTCGCGCAGGCGCGCGGCGATCTCGACCGCGATCTCGGACGTGTCGATCGCCGGGTCGAAGCGCTTGCGCAGCGACAGCAGCAACTGGAGCTGGTTGAGATCGGCTTCGACCGCCGACTGCATGTCGGGATACTGGAGCTTGCAGGCGAGCGGCGAGCCGTCGCGCGCGGTGGCGCGATGCACCTGGCCGAGCGAGGCGGCCGCGGCCGGCTGGTGCTCGAACGAACCGAATTTCGCCTGCCAGTCTGAGCCGAGCTCGGCGCTCATGCGCCGCTTGACGAAGGCCCAGCCCATCGGCGGCGCTTCGCTCTGCAGCTTCATGAGCTGCGAGGCGTATTCCGGCGGCACGGCGTCGGGAATGGTGGCGAGCAGTTGCGCCACCTTCATGATCGGGCCCTTCAGACCGCCGAGCGCGGCGGCCAGCGCGATGGCATTGCCCTCGCGGCCGCCCTGCGCGCCGACGAGGCGCTGCCCGGCGATGCGGGCGGCGACGCCGCCGACGCGGGTTCCGACCGAGGCGTAGCGGCGGGCGCGGGCGGAGAAACGGTTGCGTTCGGAATCGTCGGAGGGGGGCATGGGCAAGGCTCGGTCCAGGTCCGAGACATAGTCATCTCAGGGCTGGATACTAGGCGCATCCAGCGGGCGCACATGCTCGCGCAGCCAGCTCGCAAGCACCTCCTCCGAGATCTCGCCCGCGGCGAGGCTGAGAACGACCGCGGTCAGTTCCTCCGGCGCGGCCTCGACGTCGAGCTTGTTCAAGCCGAAAAACACGATCATCGACGCGAGCGCAGTGCGCTTGTTGCCGTCGATGAAGGGGTGGTTCTTGGCAATGCCGAAGCCGTAAGCGGCGGCCAGCGCGGGGATGTCGGTCTCGCCGTAGCCGAACTTGTTGACCGGAGGGGTGAGGGCCGACTCGAGCAATCCGATATCGCGAACCCCTTCAGGGCCGCCGAACAGCGCCAGTTGCTCCGCGTGAAAATCAAGGACGAGATCGACGTCGAGCCATTCAGGCTCGGCGCTCATTTCGCAAGCGCCTTGTACGTATCGGCGTATTTGCGAAACGAGCGGCGCGCAATCTCCATGCCCTGAGCATGCTTGGGGTCATACGGTGTGAGCTTGATGCCGCGTTCTGTCTGCTCGACGACGTGGAGCTTGTCGCCTTCCTTGAGCTTCAGGCGCGCCAGCAACTCCTTCGGGAGAATGAACCCGAGAGAGTTACCGACCTTCTTGATCTGCAGCAGATAGCCTTCGATCTCGCGATTATCCGGCCGCTCATTCATGGCACATCCTCCGTAATACAAATGTATTACGGAGGACCGCAGACGGCAAGGGGCTACTTCGCCCGATCCAGCGCCTCCAGCTCGTCGATCAGCCCGGCGATGACGCTTAGGCCCCCGTCCCAGAATTTCGGGTCGCGTGCGTCGAGGCCGAAGGGCGCCAGCAGCTCGGAATGGTGCTTGGTGCCGCCGGCAGCGAGCATGTCGAGATAACGCTCGGCGAAACCGTCCGCCGCCCTCTCGTAGACGGCATAGAGCGAGTTCACGAGGCAGTCGCCGAAGGCATAGGCGTAGACGTAGAACGGCGAATGCACGAAGTGCGGGATGTAGCACCAGAAGGTCTCGTAGCCCGGCTTCAGTTCGATCGCCGGCCCCAGGCTCTCCGACTGCACCGACATCCACAGGTCGCAGATCTTGTCGGCAGTGAGCTCGCCGTTGCGGCGCTCCAGGTGCACCTTGCGCTCGAAGGTGTAGAACGCGATCTGCCGCACCACCGTGTTGATCATGTCCTCGACCTTGGCGGCGAGCATCGCCTTGCGTTGCTTGGCGTCCTTCGTCCCGGCGAGCAATTTGCGGAAAGTGAGCATCTCGCCGAACACGCTCGCGGTCTCGGCAAGCGTGAGAGGCGTCGGCGCCATCAAGGGCCCGTTCGGCGCCGCCAGCACCTGGTGCACGCCGTGGCCGAGCTCGTGCGCGAGCGTCATTACGTCGCGCGGCTTGCCCATGTAATTGAGCAGCACGTAAGGATGCGCCGACGGCACCGTCGGGTGCGCGAAGGCGCCTGGCTGCTTGCCGGGCCGCGCCGGCGCGTCGATCCAGCGCTTCTCGAAGAATTCGTCGGCCACCTCGGCCATCTTCGGCGAGAAGGCGCCATAGGCGGTGAGCACGGTCGCGCGCGCGTCGCTCCACGAGATCGTGCGCTGCGGCACCTTCGGCAGCGGCGCATTGCGGTCCCAGTGCGGCAGGGTCTTCTTGCCGAACCACCGCGCCTTCAGCGCGTAATAGCGGTGTGACAGCTTCGGATAGGCGGCACGCACCGCCTCGACCAAAGCCTCGACCACCTCGCGCTCGACGCGGTTCGACAGATGCCGCGCGTCGGCGACATCCTTGAAGCCGCGCCAGCGGTCGGAGATCTCCTTGTCCTTGGCCAGCGTATTGGTGATCAGCGCGAACGGGCGCAGGTTCGCCTTGAACGTCTTCGCCAGCGCCTCGGCCGCCGCCTTGCGCTTCTTGCCGTCGGAATCCTGCAGGAAATTGAGCGTCGGCTCGATCGGCAGTTCCTTGCCGCCGACCTTGAAACGCAGGCCCGCAATCGTCTCGTCGAAGCTCCTGTTCCAGGCGGAGTAACCGGTCACCGACTTCTCGTGGAAGAGCTGCTCGACGCGGTCCTCGAGCTGGTACGGCTTCTCCTTGCGCACGTCCTCGATCCACGGCCGGTAATGGCCGAGCGCCGGATCGGCCATCGCCGCCTCCAGCACCGCGTCGTCGATGCGGTTGAGCTCGAGCGTGAAGAAGAGGAGATGGATGGAGGCGTTGGTGATGCGCTCCTGCACGTCGCCGTAGAACTTCGCGCGCACCGGGTCGCTGTTGTCGCCGGCATAGAGGAGCGAGGCGTAGGAGTAGAGCCGGCCGAGAAGATCGTCGATCCCCTCGTAGCGCTTGACCGCCGCGGCGAGCGCGGCGCCGCCCTGCCCGGCGAGATCGGCAAGCTTGCCCTTGAAGTCGTTTTCGAACGCGACGCAGTCGGCATCGCCCCGCTCGAGGTCGCGCTTGAGCGCCGGGTCGTCCATGCCGGCATAGAGGTCGGCGAGGTTCCACTCCGGCAGCGCCCCCAGCTTCGGGCCGGCCTTCGGCTTCGTCTTCGGCTGGGTCTGGGGCCTGGTCTTGGCGCGGGCGGCGGCAGAACGAACGGGCATGAACGAATCCGTGGGCTGAACGGGCGCGGAATCGGTGCGCCGGGGCTGCGATCGAGACGCGAAGGCTCAATATCGGCCGCGGCGGGCGATGGTTCAACCGCCCTTCATCTCCGTTCGTCCCCGCGAAAGCGGGGGCCCGGCCGAGCCGCGCCCCCCGGCGACGAAGCCTGGGTTCCCGCGTCCGCGGGCGACCGGGTTGAAATTCCGCAGCTCCTTCTGCCTGTCCGCGATCCTCGGGTAACGCGTCGTTAAGGCTGCGGGGTGAGAGTGCGCCAAATCGGTACAGGTCAGTCCCGGAGTGCTCGATGCCCGACCTCATCCTCATCGCCGACGACGATCCCGTCCAGCGCCGCCTCGTCGAGTCCATGGTCCAGCGCTTCGGCTATGAGGCGGTCACCGTCGACGGCGGCGATGCGGCCGTGCGGATGCTCACCGGCGAGGGCGCCCGCCACGTCGACTGCCTGATCCTCGATCTGGTGATGCCCGATCTCGACGGCCTCGGGGTGCTGGCGCGGCTGCGCCAGGCGGGCTGCGACGTCCCGGTCATCGTGCAGACCGCGCATGGCGGCATCGACAACGTCGTCTCGGTCATGCGCGCCGGCGCCACCGACTTCGTGGTCAAGCCGGCGAGCCCCGAGCGGCTGCAGGTGTCGCTGGCCAATGCGCTCGCCACCCGGCGGCTGGCCGGCGAGCTGCGGCGCGTGCGCAGGCAGCAGGACGGCACCTTCGCGATCTCCGACATCGTCACCCGCTCGCCGGCGATGGCGCCGGTGCTGCGCGCGGCCGAGAAGGCCGCCGCCTCGGCGATCCCGGTGCTGATCGAGGGCGAGTCCGGCACCGGCAAGGAATTGCTGGCGCGCGCCATCCACGGCTCCGGCGCGCGGCGGGCCAGGCCCTTCGTCGCCGTCAACTGCGGCGCGCTGCCGGAGAACCTCGTCGAGTCGATCCTGTTCGGGCACGAGAAGGGCGCCTTCACCGGCGCCACCGAAAAGCACGCCGGCAAGTTCGTCGAGGCCGACGGCGGCACCCTGTTTCTGGACGAGGTCGCCGAACTGCCGCTGACGGCGCAGGTGAAGCTTTTGCGTGCGCTGCAGGAGGGCGAGGTCGAGCCGGTGGGCGGGCGCAGGCCGGTCAAGGTCGACGTGCGCATCGTCTCGGCGACGCATCGCGACCTGATCGCCGACGTGAAGGCCGGCCGCTTCCGCGAGGACCTGTTCTACCGCCTGCACGTCTTCCCGGTGATGGTGCCGCCGCTGCGCCGCCGCCCCGAGGACATTGCGCCCCTGACGCGGCATTTCCTCGCCCGCTTCGCGGCCGAGGAGGGCAAGCGCGTGCGCGCCGTCACGGCCGAGGCCATGGCCCTCATCGCCGGCTTCCCCTGGCCGGGCAATGTCCGCCAGCTCGAGAACGCCGTCTTCCGCGCGGTGGTCATGACCGAGGGTCAGGAAATCGGCGTCGACGAATTCCCCCAGCTCGCCGCCCTCGCCGATGCCGCGCCGACGCAGCCGGCGCTGCCGACGCAGGCGCTGCACATCGGCGACTGGACGGGTGAAGCTCGAACGCCCGCGCCGGCGACCCTGCGCTTGACCGACCCAAGCGGCCACGTCCGTCCGCTCGAGGAGATCGAACGCGAGGTCATCCGCTTCGCCCTCGCCCATCATCGCGGCCAGATGTCGGAAGTCGCGCGGCGGCTGAAGATCGGCCGCTCAACCCTCTATCGGAAACTCGAGGGCCTCGGCCTCGGCGAGACCAATGCAGCCCCCGTCGACGAATTCGCCTGACGACGACCCGCCGCCCGCGCCGTTAAGGTGAATATCTAAAATTTTAAGCAAGCAATTCGCTAAAATTTTAATCACGCGCCGCGCCGTTAGCTTTGATCGGAATTAAACGGCCGCAGCGGGCAAAATTGATACATTGCAAGGTGCGGCCGGAGCATAATGCCGACCGCATGCACGCCCCTGTCGGTTAACGGGCTGCATGATATTTTATAAAAATCGTGTCGGTGGAGTGAAGCCAATGCGTGAGATGAGGCTCGACCATTTCCTGGCCGGAACCGTCTTCGCCATGACCGTCGCCATGCCATGCTTCGCATCGGCCGCTCCCCGGGTCGAAACCGTCTATCCCGCCCCGCCCTCGCTCGACGGCCGCGTGATCCGCCACCGCCAGCCGGCACAAGTGCCGCCGACGCGCGCGCTGCCTCCGCAGACGCAGACCCGGGATGCGCCGCCGCTGCCGCCGGTGCAGCCGGCTGCGCTCAGGCCCGAGCCTGCGCCGGCGCCCGAACCGGCACGTGCCGCCGAGGCCAGGAGCAGCGTCGATCTTGCCGCGCTCGACCGCACCCTGTCCGCAAGCGACGCGCAGATCACGTCGAAGCTCAAGGAACTCGTCACATCGAAGCAGTTTGACCGGCGCATCGACCGACCGGCCGAGCGTCGCGCCGTCGAATCGTTCTACGCCGCGCGCGGTTATGCGCCGCTGTGGATCCGCGACGGCCGTCTGACGGCGCAGGCCAAGGCTGCGATCGTGCAATTGAAGAATGCCGCCGAGGACGGCCTCGATGCCGGCGACTACGCGGTGCCGGAATTCGGCAGCCTGAACGGCGCCGACGCGCTCGCCGCCGCCGACCTGAGGCTCACCGGCACCGTGCTCACTTACGTGCGGCATCTCGCCGTCGGCCGCATCGCGCCGACCCGCGTCACGGCCGAAGTCGAATATGGCGACCACACGCCCGATCCGGACGATGTGCTCAAGAAGCTTGCTGCGGCAAACGACATCGACGCCGCGATCGAGAGCTACAACCCGCCGCACCGCGGCTTCCAGGCGCTCAAGGCGAAGCTCGCCGAGTTGCGCACCGGCAACGCCTCCGTCGATACCGATCGGGGCCGCATCCCCAACGGACCGACGATCAAGCTCGGCATGAAGGACGCGCGCATCCCGCTGCTGCGGGAGAAGCTAAACGTGCGCGGCCGGCCGCACGACCTCGCCTACGACAAGGCGCTCTACAACGCGGTGCGCTCGCTGCAGTACCGCAAGGGCGTCAAACCCACCGGTCTCATCGACGCCCACACCATCGCCGCCATCAACGGACCGAAGCCGGGCGACGTGATCGCCCGCCTGCGCGCCAACATGGAGCGGTGGCGCTGGCTGCCGCGCAACCTCGGCGCCACCTATGTGATGGTCAACATCCCGAACTACACCCTGAAGGTGGTCAACGACGGCCGCCAGGTCTGGACGACCAAGATCGTCGCCGGCAAGCCGCAGACACCGACGCCGCTCGTCTCGGCGCCGATGCAGCACGTTATCGTCAACCCGTCCTGGTACGTGCCGCAATCGATCATCCAGAACGAATTGCTGCCGCTCTACGCCAGCGATCCGAACATCTTCGACCGCATGGGTCTCGAGGTGAAGAAGGGGGCGGACGGCCGCATCAACGTGGTGCAGCCGCCCGGCGCCGGCAACGCGCTCGGCCGCATCAAGTTCGCCTTTCCGAACAAATTCCAGGTCTACCTGCACGACACGCCGGAGAAGAAGCTGTTCTCCTACGACCGCCGCGCCTTCAGCCACGGCTGCATGCGCGTCGAAGACCCGACCAAGTTCGGCGAAGTGATGCTGTCGCTGGCGATGGGCGGCCCGACGCCGAACGAACGGCAGATTCAGCACATGTTCGGTGAGGAGGAGAAGACTTTCAGTCTGCAGAAGCAGCCGATGGTGCACCTGACCTATCAGACGGTGTTCGTCGACGAGGCCGGCAAGATGCACATCGACGAAGACCTCTATGGCTTCGACGCGCGCATCAATTCGATCCTGCACAGCGACGAGCGCCGCGTCGCCGACGTCGCGCCGCCGCAAGATCCCAAGCGCGATCTCGCGACCGACAAGGCCAACCAGGAGATCCTGCGCCGCGTCGAGCGCCGCGAGGCGCAGAACCCGTTCGCGTTCTTCGACAAGCTGTTCCGCTGAACGCGGGCACGTCGTCTGCCATTGTCGGCTGGGCTCGTCGCGGACGGACCTGAAAGGCCTTATCCCGTAGGATCGCCGCTCGCAGATTTGCAATAAGCGCAGCGAGCCTGCCCGTTCACGCGCGCACCGAAGCCATGACCAGACGGGAGTCGCTTGCCGCGCGAGCGCCCGGGAACGGCCGCACATGCGGAGCGCGCCACCGCCACGCCAGGGATGCGGAACAATAGTTCCTCCCCGGCGCGCGACACACGCAAGCCTCTCCTCTGCAATGAAAAAGGCCGCAGCGGCGCGGTGCCATGAGACCGAAGTTTCGCGCTCCTGCCGCAGACGTGCCCGGCGCTCGGCCATTTTCTGCCATGCTTCCTGTGTAAAACGCTCGCTCCATCGGGGAGATGGCGAGCCGTCAACAGCTCGTTAACCGATCCCGTCAACACTCGATAAGCCGTTGTTGCGTCGACGGTCCTTCGGCGCTGCGCCGGTTCGTGGGGTTACCGAATTGTACGGGTATCGTCAGTGGCTCTGAGCGCCGCGCGTCGCATATTGCGCTCCGGCACGGTTGCGCGCATGGGCGCCACCGTGGGCGTCGCCGCCGCCCTGCTCGCTGTTGCCAGCGTCTCGCTGCAGAGCGCGATCGCCGAAGGCGACACCCGCTCCCTCACCTTCCACCATGTGCACACCGGCGAAGACATCACCATCACCTTCAAGCGCAACGGCCGCTACGACGAGGCCGCGCTGAAGAAGCTCAACTGGTTCATGCGCGACTGGCGCAAGGACCAGGCGACGACCATGGACCCCCACCTGTTCGATCTGCTGTGGGAGGTCTATCGCGAGATCGAGGCGACGGCGCCGATCCAGGTGATCGGCGGCTATCGCTCGCCGGCGACCAACGCGATGCTGCGCCAGCGCTCGTCCGGCGTCGCGCAGTTCAGCCAGCACACGCTTGGCCATGCGATGGACTTCTACATTCCGGGCGTGCCGCTCGAGAAACTGCGCGAGATCGGCCTGCGGCTCCAGCGCGGCGGCGTCGGCTTCTATCCGACCTCGGGCTCGCCCTTCGTGCACATGGACACCGGCACCATCCGGCACTGGCCGCGCATGACCTATGCGCAACTTTCCAAGGTCTTCCCCGACGGCCGCACCGTGCACGTGGCGTCCGACGGACGGCCGCTGCCCGGCTATGCAATAGCGCTTGCCGATGTCGAGCGGCGCGGCAACGTGCCGAACGCGGTGTCGCTCCACCAGGCGCGCGCAGCGGGCGCCATCACCGGCGCACAGGAGCAGACGGCTGAGGCGGCCGCCCGCCAGCCCCAGAAGCCGACGCTCCTGGCACGCCTGTTCGGCGGCAATGCAAGGGACACCGACGAGGCCGCGGACGAGGGCGAAGCCGCGGCCGCGAGCCCGGTCGAGAGCGCGAAGCGTGGCCGCATGACGGTAGCGCGCGCCGACGCAAAGCCGGTCGCAACCGAGCGCATCGTGCCGCTGCCGATGGCGCGGCCGCAGGCCGTAGCCGTGGTCGCGGCGGCAAAGGCCCCGCCGACGCCGACCAGCGCGTCCTATGCCACGGCCGCGATCGGTCCCAACATGTTCGACAGCCGCGGCCTTTGGGAGGCGGCGCCGGCGCCCCTCGCCGCGCTGACCAAGGCGGCCGAGAAGACGAAGCCGGTTGAAATCGCCGCGGCCGAGCCGATGGTCACCGGTGCTGTGAGCCGACAGGCGCTCTCTTATGCGGCGGATACGCCGCCGGCGGGCGGCGATGCCTCACCGGCCACCCCCGCGCCGCGCGCCAAGGCGATGGGGCTGGGCGTCACGCGCGCGATGGCTAGCGAGGCCACGCCGAACGCCCCAGCCAACACGACCGTGGTCGCCAAGGCCGGTACGGTGTCCGGCACGTTCGCGCCGATGACCAGCGGTGGCCAGCGGCTCGACAGTCCATGGCTGCGCGCGGCCATCCTGACGCCGAGCGTCAGCCACGCGCTCACCACCACGCGATTCGGCAGCGTCGATCCGCGTGGCTTCGAGGTGTTCCTACACAAGCCGGCGCAGGCGCTGACGATGGCATTCGCCGCCGATCCCAATGCCGGCCTGCGCGCCGACCGCTTCACCGGCAGCGCCGTCACCTTCGTCGCCACCGCGACCTTCGTTCGCCCGCAGACCGCGTCGCTGGACTAGGTTCATGCCGAGGGCACTGCGAAGCAGTGCGTCTCGAATCATGAGATCGCCCCGCTTCCCTCCGGGCGCTCTCAGGACCGGACGGAAACAGGCTGCGACGGGCGTCGGGCCTGCTTACTGCGCCATTCCCAGCGCGTGCATATAGGTCTCGAGCACGGCTTCCTGCTCGCGGCGCTCGTCGGTGTCCATCTTGCGCAGGCGTACGATGGTGCGCAGCGCCTTGACATCGAAGCCATTGCCCTTGGCCTCGGCATAGACGTCGCGGATATCGTCCGAGGTCGCCTTCTTCTCTTCTTCCAGCCGCTCGATACGCTCGATGATCGCCTTGAGCTGGTCCCGGGCAAAGCTGGTGTTGGCTCTTTCGGCTTCTCCGGCTTCGAGTTTCTCGGCCGCGGAACTGGCTGGCATCGACGTCTCCTTGCAACCTGGCAGCGGCAGTACCCACCGTCGCTTTGAGGGTTGAGCATTCGGATTTGCGCCCCGCGCGGTCAAGGCGGCGGCACGGTCATCCACGTTGTTCACACCGGTGAATTTGCAACGAGAAAGGGCTTGCGCCCGCCTGCCCCACAAGCGGGGGCGAACTTCCTGTTGCCGCTTTGGGGAGAAGGTTCCGGTGAAGAGCCCGCCGCTCAATGCTGTGGCTTCGCCTTCTCGAAGGCGGCCTTCTGCTCGGCCGAGGCTTCCTTCTGGTGCTCCGCGCGCCACTGGTCGTAAGGCATCCCATAGACGATCTCGCGGCTCTCGTCCTTGCTCATGGCGAGGCCTTTGGCGTCGGCGGCGTCCTTCATCCAGTTCGACAGGCAGTTGCGGCAGAAGCC
>Ga0182749_1003283_pt1 | contig 11175 bp, 10 predicted proteins | sample eDN3rd37CKraftMG_FD_128875 | JGI IMG/M metagenome (GOLD analysis project Ga0182749, IMG submission 128875) | Enriched Miracle-Growth compost microbial communities from Emeryville, California, USA - eDNA 3rd pass 37_C Kraft MG (version 2) (version 2) ...
CTGCCGCCGCTCTTTCTGTTCTGGCAGCCGGAATTCGGAGTTTCCTACGCCACCCTCGGCCTCGCCACGGCGCTGATGAGCGCGACCACGGCGGTATTGCAGACGCCGGTGGGCTTCCTGGTGGACCGGCACGGGGCGCGGCCCTTCCTGGTGGGCGGCACGCTGCTGATGGCGCTCTCGATCTCTGCCATGGCCTTCGTCCCGGCCTTCTGGATGATCCTGCCGCTGGCCGTCCTCTCCGGCATCGGCAACAGCGTCATCCACCCGGCCGACTACGCCATCCTGGCCGGCAGCGTGAACAAGGGCTTCATGGGCCGCGCCTTCGCGCTGCACACCTTCACCGGCAATCTCGGCTTCGCCCTGGCGCCGCCCGCCATCGCCGCTCTGACTGCGGTGATGAGTTGGCGCGGCGCGCTGCTGACGGTGGGGCTCCTCGGCGTGCCAGTGGTCGCCGCCATCCTGGCGCAGAGCCGCATCCTGCGCGACCAGGCGAAACCTGCGAAGAAGGGCGAGGAGCCCAGCGGCCGGCAGGTGCTGCTGACCCGGCCGATGCTGCTGTTCTTCGCCTTCTTCCTGCTCTCCTCCATGGCCGGCTCCGGCGTCCAGGCCTTCCTGATCACCGTGCTGGACCAGATGTGGGGCATCCCGGTGGCGGTCGGCTCGATGGCGCTGACGGGCTACATGCTCGGCAATACCAGCGGAGTTCTGGTCGGCGGCTGGTTCGCCGACCGCTCCACCCGGCACGCCACCTTCGTGATCGGCCTGACGCTGGTCTCCATCACCCTGCTGCTGATGCTCGGCATCATCCCGGTGCCGGGCTATGCCGCCGTCGCCCTGGCGTTTGGCGCGGGCTTCGCCCTCGGCGCCAGCCGCACCCCGCGCGACGTGATGGTGAAGGATGCCGCGCCGCCCGGGCAGATCGGCAAGGTCTTCGGCTTCATCTCCTCCGGCCTGCCGCTGGGCGGCGCGCTGACGCCGGTGCCCTTCGGCCTGCTGCTCGATGCCGGATATCCGCATCTCGTGCTGCCGCTGGTGGCCGGGCTGCTGGCGCTTTCGCTGCTCTGCATGGGCAGCGCGCGTGGCACGGCGCTCGCGGAGAAGACGGCCCGGCCCCTGCCCGCCGAATAGCTTGCCCTCATCCTTCGCCCTGCTGCTGGAGGCGCTGAACTGGATCGGTTCAGCCGCCTTCGCCGCCTCCGGTGCGCTGACCGCCTCGCGCAAGCAGCTCGACCCTGTGGGCTTCGTGCTGATCGCCGCCACCACTGCCTTCGGCGGCGGCACGGTGCGGGACGTGCTGCTGGGTCGCCCCGTCCTGTGGCTCGACACGCCTGGCCTCGCGCTGATGGTGGCCGTGGTAGCGCTGATCCTCTTCTTCGCCGCGCACCGGCTGGAGCGGCGTTTCGTGCCGCTGATCTGGGCCGATGCGGTGGGCATGGCGCTCTTCAGCGTGCTGGGCGCGGAGGCGGCGCTGAACGACGGCGCCAGCCCCTGGGCCGCCATCCTGCTCGGCATGATCACCGCCACCTTCGGTGGCGCCCTGCGGGATGTGGTCTGCGGCGAATTGCCGCTGATCCTGCGGAAGGAGATCTATGCCACGGCGGCCGCCCTGGGCGCGGCGGGCTTCGTGGCTCTGTCGCTGCTGGGGGCGGATCGCGGCATCGCCGTCTGCGCGGGCATGGCGGCCGCCTTCCTGGTGCGGGCGGCGGCCATCCTGCGCGGCTGGTCCCTGCCGACCTACAAGGCGCGGCCGGGGCGGGACTACCCGGATGCCCGTTGAGCGACGCGCGCTCCCCCGCTTGCCGCCGCGGGGGGGGGGTGCGGCCACCTTCGGCACGGCAAGGAAGGCCCCCATGGAAACGACCATCCGTCCAATGACGGCGCAGGACCTCGGCGCGGCAGACCGCGTGCTGCGCCTCGCCTTCGGCACCGAGCGGGGCCTGCCCGACCCGATGCGGTTCCTCGGCGATGCCGACCTCCTCCGCCCGCGCTGGCGCACCAACCCGGCCGGCTGCCTCGTCGCCGAGGCTGGCGGCCAGATCCTCGGCAGCGTCGCGGTCATGGACTGGGGAAGCCTGGCCGTGCTCGGCCCGCTCAGCATCCGGCCGGACTGCTGGAACCGCGGCCTAGCCCGCCGGCTCCTTGCTCCCGCGCTCCTGGCGGCGGAGGCCTGGGGCGCACGGCTCACCGCGCTCTACACCCAGCCCGGCAGCCCCCGGCACCTCCGCCTCTACGAGGATGCAGGCTTCCTCTCCCGGCACCTGATCGCGGTGATGGCCCGACCGGTCGACGGCACCCTCTCCACCGCGCCGCCGCTGCTGTTCTCGCAGCTTCCGCCGGGGTGGCAGGCGGCGGCGCTGGCCGGCTGCCGCCGAATCACCGGCGCAGTGCTGGAGGGGCTCGACCTCGACCGGGAGATTCGCGCCACCGCGGAGCAGCGGCTCGGCGACACGATCCTGTTGGAGGCGGGCGGCGAGATCACCGGCTTCGCCCTGTATCACGAAGGCCCCGGCAGCGAGGCAGGCAGCGGCACGCTGGCCATCCGCTTCGGCGCCGTGCGGCCGGGCGACGCGGCCGGCTTCCAGGCGCTGCTGGCTGCTGCGGCGGCGCAGGCCGCGCGCTGCGGGGCGCGGCGCCTCCAGGCCAGCGTGACCCATGCGCGCCGTGCCGCCTATGCGGCGATGAAGGCCGCCGGCTTCCGCACCGAGCTTTCAGGGATCGCCATGACCCGGCCGGAGGCAGGCGGCTATGACGCCCCGGAGGGCCTGATCCTGGAGGAATGGCGTTAGGCCCGGTCCTCCACCCGGTAGGGCTCCGGGATCACGAACACCTCGTCGGCCCAGCCCCAGCCGCCATCCGGCACTTCCTCGATCAGCACCATGCTGTGCGGCCGCGCCGCCGCACCAAAATATTCGACGAACATCGCGGTGATGCGGTGCACGATCGCCTCCTTCCGCGCCCTCGAGAGCGCGGCCTCGGCAGCTTGAGATCGGCAAAGGGCATGGGGGGGGCCTCCTGACTGGGGAAAGGCCGCTCAGGCGGCGGGGTGGAGCAGGTCGGCCAGGCCGATCCGCTCGAGCAGTTGGGCGCGGACGCGGTCGGCGACGCCATTGACCACCGCCGCCCCATCCTCCGAGGGATCGACATGGACGCGGAAGGGGCGCCGGCCATGCGGCAGGCCCACGATCCGCACCATCGCCTCGGCCACGGCGGCGGGGTCGGCCCCGTCGGGCTCGAGCGCCGCCAGCCCGCGCAGCACCGCCTCGTCGGTGCCGGCATAGGGGCCGGACCAATAGGCCTCCGCGCGCGCCTGGTCGGCCGGCGCAGCGGCATGGGCGAAGTGCTGCGTGCCCTTGGTGAAAGCGCCGGGCACCAGGATGGTGGTCTCGACGCCGAAGCGCGCGAGTTCGAGCGCGTAGCTCTGCGCCAGCGCGTCCATGCCTGCCTTCGCCGCGAAATAGGGGGCAAGGAAGGGCGGCGTGCCGCCGCGCGTGCTGCTCGACCCGACCCAGAGCACCAGCCCGCGGCCCGCCGCCCGCATGGCGGGCAGCGCAGCGCGGTTCACCCGCTGCGTGCCGACGACGTTGACGTCATAGAGCTGCGCGAGCTGCTCTGGCGTGAAGGCCTCCGCCGGGCCGAAGCCCATATGGCCGGCATTGTGGACCAGCACGTCGAGGCGGCCGGCCTCGGCCAGAACCTGCGCCACGGCGGCCTCGGTCGAGACTTCGGAGGTCACGTCGAGCGCGAGCGGGCGCAGCGCCAGCCCCTCGTCGCGCGCGAGTTGCTCCATCGCGGCGGCCGGCTCGCCCTTGTGCGCGGCGAGGTCGCGCATCGTGGCGTAGACGTGGTGCCCCGCCCGGGCAAGCGCCCGCGCCGCCATGGCGCCGAAGCCGCTCGAGGCGCCGGTGATGAGGATGGTCTGTTGCATGCTGCGCGCCTCCTCAGATCATGCCGCCATTGGCGCGGATCACCTGGCCGTTCACCCAGCCGCTCTCCGCGCCGGCGAGGAAGGCGACGACGCCGGCGATGTCCTCCGGCCGGCCCAGCCGTCCGAAGGGGCTCATCCCGGCGACGGCGCGCACCTGCGCCTCGGTCTTGTCCTTCAGGAACAGTTCCGTCTCGACCGGCCCGGGCGCCACCGCATTGACCGTGATGCCGCGCGGGCCGAGTTCCTTGGCGAGCACATGGGTCATCGCCTCCACGGCGGCCTTGGTCGCGGCATAGACGCCATAGCCCGGCTGGTAGAGGCCGACGACGCTGGAGGAGAAGCTGATGATCCGCCCGCCCTGGCGCAGCCGCCGCGCCGCCTCGCGCAGGCCACGGAACACGCCGCCGAGGTTGATGGCGACCTGCCGCTCGAAAGCGGCATCCTCCACCTGCGCGATCGGCGCGAGTTGCATGATGCCGGCATTGTTGACGAGGATGTCGGCGCCGCCGAAGGCCTGCTCGGCGGCGTCGAACAGCGCGGGCATGCCCTCCGCCGCGCCGATATCGGCCTGCGCCGCGACGGCGCGGCCGCCGGCGCCCTCCACTGCGCGCACGACCTGCTCGGCCGCCTCGCGCCCATGGGCGTAATTGACCACCACCGCGAGGCCCTCACGGGCCAGGCGCTGCGCCACCGCCGCGCCGATGCCCTTGGACGCGCCGGTCACGATGGCAACACGTTGACTGGGGTTCGTCATGGACAGCCTCCTGGGTTGCTGGCCCAGGAAATAGCCGCGCGACGGCCCCGAATAATCCACCGGAGCTTGCCATGTTCTTTCGGTATTGCTGAACAATCGCCATGGACCGCTTCGACCGCATGCGCCTCTTCGTCCGCCTCGTGGAGCGCCGCAGCTTCACCGCCGCGGCGGCGGATCTCGGCCTGCCGCGCTCGACCGCGACCGAGGCGCTGAAATCCCTCGAAGCGCATCTCGGCGTGCGCCTGCTGGAGCGCACCACCCGGCACGTCGCGCCCACCCTGGACGGCCAGGCTTACTACCAACGCTGTCTTGCCATCCTGGCCGAGCTGGAGGAGGCCGAAGGCGCCTTCCGCGATGCGCGCCCACGCGGCCTCCTGCGCGTGGATGCCAACAGCCAGCTCACGCGGACCTTTCTCCTGCCGCATCTGCAGGCGTTCCTCGACCGCCATCCTCTGATCGAGCTGCATCTCGGCCAGGGTGACCGCTTCGTGGACCTGGTGCGCGAAGGCGTGGACTGCGTCCTCCGTGCCGGCGAGCCGACCGAAAGTGGGATGATCCTGCGCCGCCTTGGCCTGCTCCGGGAGGTCACCGTCGCCAGCCCCGCCTATCTCGCCCGGCACGGCATGCCCATGGCACCCGACGATCTCGCCGGCCACCACATGATCGGCTTCGTCTCGTCGCGGACCGGGGACATCCTGCCGCTGGAATTCACGATCGGCGGCACGCTGCGCAAGGTGGCCCTGCCGGCGCGGATCACCGTGAACAACTCGGACACCATGGCGGATCTCGCGCGCCTCGGCCTGGGCCTGGCGCAGGCGCCCCGCTACCGCTTCGCGCAGGACCTCGCGGAAGGGCGGTTGGTGGAGGTGCTGGCGGACCATCCGCCCGCGCCGACGCCCCTCTCCGCGCTCTACCCGCAGAACCGTCAGCTCGCACCGCGCCTGCGTGTTTTCCTTGACTGGATCACGGGGATCTTCCGGAACGCCGCGCTCTAGAGCAGATCCCGATCAGGTGGAGATGTCCGTCGAAATCACAGGCGGAAGCGGCCGAAGTGAGCCAGGGCGGACGGAAACCGCTGCGGGCCCTCTCGTCGGGGGGAATCGGATCCCCCCGGACCTCTGCCTAGCGGAGAAGGGCCGGCGCGCGCAGCGGGAAGGCAAGGGCCGCGCTGGGCCATAGGATGGCCGAGGGTCAGATCGCGGGTCCGGCGGCGTCCGTTGCAGCCCGGCCGCCCCGCCGTGCCGCCCGCCCCAGAGCGGCCAGAAGACCGGTGAGCAGCACCACCAGCAGGGCGAAGGGCCCTCGCAGATGGACGAGCAGCAGAGCATCCGAGGGAAGCATGCCCAAGGTGGGCAGGCCTGCCGCAGCCAGCCCTTGCTGCGACAGCAGGCTTCCCAGGCGCATCCGCGGCGGGTCGATGAAGCGCAGCCCAAGGCTCCTTCAACCGCAACATGGCGATGGCTGGAAGGCGGCGCCGGTTCTCGCTCCGGGTGGCCCGCCTTCAAGAAGGTGTGGGCGTGGGCGAGGGCAGCGCCTCAAGCCGGGCTCCAGCGTGTCTCCGGGTCGAGCGGCAGCACCGGGCGGGGCAGCCGGGTCCAGTTGAAGCGGTCCAGCATGGGCGAGGTCAGCCCCGGCGCATCCACCTCGACGATCCGCCCCGGGGTGAAGAACTCGTCGAAGCCGGCGCGGAAATGCCCGCGCGACTTCACCACCACACAGCGCGCCGCGCCGATATCGAGGCCGAGATGCTCCAGGAAGGCGGGGTCGGCGCATTGCGTCCGCCGGCTGATCACCACCACCACGATGCCGCCCAGACGCAGCGCCGCGGTGGGGCCGAGATCCATCGCCGTGCGGGCGAAGATGCCGCGCCGCCCCGTCACCTTGCCATCGGAAAGCGCCTGCACCTCCGCTTCGGCCGCGAAGGGATGCGCAAAACTGTCCTTCGTGGCGCGGTTGAAGCGGGCGGTGAAGCGCGCGCCCTGTCCGAGCTGGTGCGCCTCGGCGGCCAGCGCCGGGTCGTGGATCACGCCGAAGATGGCATCCCGCACGCCCGCCTTGTGAAAGGCTTCCAGGATGTACATCGTGTTGCCGCCGCCCCCACCGCCCGGATTGTCGGCGACATCGGCGAAGGCCAGCGGCACCTCGGTGGTCAGCGCCCGCTGCACCGCCTCGCTGAGTGGCGTCAGCTTCGCCACGAAGCGGGCGCGCTTGCTCCAGGCATCCCTGGCCAGCTCGTCGGCCAGAGTCTCGCAGGCCGGCCTGTCCGGCCCGGTGACGACGATGGCGAAGCCGTTGAAAGGCGTATCGCCATAAGCGAAACCGCCCATGACTGAGACATTCGCCACCTTCTCCGGCCCCAGCACCTTCGCGCGCTCCTGCCCGAACTCAATCACCTCGCCAAAGGGTCCCTTGGCGGTCAGCAGGCTGACGGTGGGCGCCACGATCGGCAGACGGCGGAAGGCGCGATGGAACCGCTCTCCCCGCAGCAGCCGTCGCAGCAGCGCGGCGGATTCGGCACCACGCTCGCGCATGTCCACATGCGGGTTGGTGCGGTAGCCGACGAAGGCGTCGCATTGCGCCACCATCGCCTCGGAGACATTGGCGTGCAGGTCGTAGGAGCAGACCAGCGGCACCTCCGGCCCCAGCACCTCCTTGACCAGCCGCTGCAGCGCGCCCTCGGGGTCATCGAGCGCCGTGGTCAGGCCGGCGCCGTGCATCACGCAATAGATGCCCTCCACCTGGCCGCGCAGCGCCTCCAGCCCGGCGCGCCAGATCGCCATCATGCCCTCGAAGGCGGCGTGGTCCACCGGCCCGTTCGGCTCGGCCATGGCAAGCAGGATCGGGCGCGGCTGCCAGGGTCCCTCGCGGTCCATGGCGGCGACGAAGCCCGGCATCTCGCCCAAGGCCACCGGGGCGGGGCTGCGCGCATCGGCGAGGATCGCCTCGCCCTCCAGCCAGCAGCGGAAATCCTCCCGTTGCGCCACCGGGGCGAAGCGGTTGCACTCGATGGAGAAACCCAGCAGGGCGACGCGCGGCCCCATGCTCCCCTTGACGCTCCCCTGGGCGCTCCCGGCGGCGCTGCTCACAGGGCGAGCCCCAGCAGCTCCGCGTGGCGCTGCGTGGCCTTCAGTCCGCTGCCGGTCAGCACCACCACGGTGGTCTCCTCGCGCCGGATGGTTCCGCTCGCCAGCAGCCGGGCGAAGGCCGCCGCCGCCTGGGCGCTGGTCGGCTCGACATAGAGGCCACGCTTCGCCAACCCGGCCGTCGCCTCGGCGATCTCACCCTCCTCCAGCAGCACCGCGCCGCCATGGCTCCCCTCCAGCACGGAGAGCACTTCCGGCGTGCGGATCGGCTGGGCGATGGCGGTGCCTTCCGCGATGGTCGGGCGCGGCGTGACCGGCGCCTCGCCGAGGAATTCCCGTGCGATCGGCCCGCAATGCGCCGGCTGGGCAGCGAAGATGCGCGGCAGGCGGACGATCTCCCCGGCCCGCAGCAGCTCGGAAAAGCCGAGGCCGCAGCCCAGCACATTGGAGCCCGCGCCGCAGGGCACGATGACGTTGTCCGGCGCCTCGAAGCCCAGGTCCTCCCACAGCTCATAGGCGAGCGTCTTGGTGCCGTGCAGGAAGAAGGGATGCCAATTGTGGCTGGCGTAGAAGATCTCCTTGGCCTGAGCCAAGGCCGCGTCGGCGCAGTCCTGCCGGCTGCCGGGGATCAGCTCGATCTCCGCCCCCACGGCGCGGGACTGCACCGTCTTGGCCGGGCTGGTCGATTCCGGCACCAGGATCTTGGCCCTCATGCCGCCCGCCGCCGCATAGGTGGCGATGGCCGCGCCGCCATTGCCGGAGGAATCCTCCAGCACATGGGTGATGCCCTGCGCCCGCAGCAGCGAGAGCATCACCGAGGCACCACGGTCCTTGAAGCTGCCGCTCGGCATGAACCACTCGCACTTGAAGCGCACCGGCGCCCCCGCCCATTCCCCCGCCACCAGTGGCGTGCAGCCCTCCCCGAGGCTGATCCGCGCCCCGGGCTGGAAGGGCAGCGCGGCGGCGTAGCGCCAGAGGCTGCGCTCCCCCGTCGCGATCGCGGCACGGGTCAGGCCGGGGAGGTCGGTCAGCAGCAGCGGCTGGCCCTCCGGACCGCACCAGCGGGGTTCGGAAAGCGGCCAGGTGCGGCCGGTGCGGGGGTCGAGATAGGCGGCGTCTTGCATAGCCGGTGAGCCTGCCGCGCCCCGCGCCGCCCGGCAAGCCGCCTCGCCGCGCGGCATCACCCCGATGTGTAGCCAGGGCGCCACGGTCTACAACTTATGATTGCTCGGATGGACCGCGGCGCAGCCGACAGAGGGTCGAGCGAGCGCCACATGATCTCAGCGGTTACGGAGAAGCATTCGTCATGCGACTGGCAAAGCTGATTTCCGGCGCCACGGAATTGGTCTCCGACGTCATCGATGCCGCCTTCGACCATATCCCGGACCATTTCCACCTGGGGAGCACGGAGCCCAACGTGATCACCGCCTCCGGCAATTTCCTCTCCGTCCTGGGCCGTGGCGGCGACGACATCATCACGGCCACGGCGGAACCGGGCGGCCTCTGGGGCAACACCATCCTCGCCGGGGCGGGCAACGATTCCGTCACCATCTACGGCGACCGCAATGTCGCCTTCGGCGGCACGGGCAATGATGACTTCTACGTCGTCGGCACGGATTTCGGCCCCGGGCGCAACAATGTCGTCTATGGCGATGAGGGCGACGACACCATCAGCGCCTCCGGCATCGGCACCATCATCCATGGCGGCATCGGCAATGACATCCTGAGCCTCGGCGGCACCGACAACCGCGACAATTTCGGCTTCGGCGGCGAGGGGGACGACACGCTCTACGGCACCGGCCTGGCGACCACGATCGACGGCGGCAATGGTAACGACCAGCTCATCGGCACCACCTTCAGCCTGACGCCCGAGGTCGATGCCGGCATCACCATGACCGGCGGCGCCGGCCAGGACAGCTTCACCGCCTGGAGCAGCACCTATCTCACCGCCGAGGGCGATCTCGACGGGCAGATCTCGCAGGGCGACGTCATCACCGGCGTGATCAGCGCCATCACCGACTACGAAGCGGGCGAGTTGGTGACGCTGGACGTCTTCCCGCAGGGCACGCGCGCGCTGCACACCGGGCCGGTCCTGCTGGGCGATCCGCCGCCCGCCCAGCCCACCCCGGCGCTGATCCTGAACCAGGGCGAATACGCGCTGATCCGCGGCGAGCTCTCCTCGCCCGGCCATTTCGCGGTGAGCGAGAGCGGCGGCGACCTGCTGCTGATCGCCGCGGCGCTCGACACCGGTGGGCAGCCGGCCGCCGCCAGCAGCGCGGTGGCATTCCTGAACGCCACGACGGAGGACATCCTCATCGCCTGACGCCCGGCGCGGCGGGGCGCATCCGGCCCCGCGCGCCGCTTGCCCCGGAGGGCGGGACGGGGGATAGGCATCCCCATGGAACACACCGACGCCGTGGCGCGACTCGCCAGCGAGCTGGTCCGGCTGGACAGCCGCTCCTTCGTCTCCAACCGGGCCGTGGCCGATCGCATCGCCGCCGCGCTGGAGGGCTTCGAGCTGGAGCGGCTGGACTACACCGACCCCGCCGGCGTGGCGAAGCAGGTGATCGTGGCCCATCGCGGCCCGCCCGGCGGCGTCGCGCTCTCCGGCCATATGGACACGGTGCCCGACACCGGCTGGGAGACCGATCCCTTCTCCGGCCGCATCGACGCCGATGGCGTGCTGCACGGGCTCGGCGCCGCCGACATGAAGGGGCCGCTGGCCGCCTGCATCGTCGCCGCCCGCACCCTGCCGGCGCATCTCCCCGCCACCCTGCTGATCACGACCGACGAGGAGACCACCAAGCAGGGCGCGCGCGCGATCGCCGAACGCTCCGCCCTGGCCCGCCGCGCGGCGCCGCGCGGCATCATCGTCGCCGAGCCGACCGACCTCGTGCCCGTGCGCGGCCACCGCAGCAATATCGACTTCATCGCCGTGGCCGAGGGGGTGCAGGCGCATTCCTCGCTCGGCATCGGGCGCAACGCCAACTGGGCGCTGATCCCCTTCCTGGTCGAGATGAAGGCCCTTTCCGAGCGCCTGCGCACCGACAGCACACTGCACGATGCGGCCTACAACCCGCCCTTCAGCGACTTCAACCTGATCCTCGACAACCATGGCGCGGCGGTGAACGTGACCGTCCCCAAGGCCACCGCGCGCATCAAGTTCCGCTACAGCCGCAGCATCGACCCGACGCCGGTGGTGCAGGCCGTCGAGGCCGCCGCCGAACGCGCCGGGATCGCGCTGACGGTCGTCCGCCAGGGCCGCCCGCCGGAAACCCCGGCCGACCATCCGTTCGTCCGCGCGGCCGAAGCCGCCACCGGGCACCAGGCGGAAACCCGCCCCTTCGGCACGGATGCCAGCGAGCTGCAGGAGGTCGCCCCCTGCGTGATCCTGGGGCCCGAAGTGATGGACA
>Ga0182749_1003285_pt1 | contig 11168 bp, 6 predicted proteins | sample eDN3rd37CKraftMG_FD_128875 | JGI IMG/M metagenome (GOLD analysis project Ga0182749, IMG submission 128875) | Enriched Miracle-Growth compost microbial communities from Emeryville, California, USA - eDNA 3rd pass 37_C Kraft MG (version 2) (version 2) ...
CGTCGAGAAGACGCCGAACAACACCGGCGCCTGGATCGCGCTCGCGGCGAGCTACGACAATATCCGCCGCTTCGCATTCGCCGACCGCGCCTACGCCACCGCCGTCAGGCTCGCCGGAGAGACGCCGCAGATCCTCAACAACCAGGCCCTGTCCTACATGCTGCGCGGCGACCTGCCGCGCGCGCGCGCCAAGCTCATGAGGGCGCTCAAGCTCGATCCGCACAACGTGGTCGCACGCAACAATCTCCGGCTGGTCGACGCGCGCATCGCCGACCGGCGCCATCCGCCCTACGTCCTGCCGTGTGCGCCCAACCGGTGCTGATCTCTCTGCAACAGGAAAGAGACGTGTCGTGACTGGACCGAATCTTCGCCCCCTTCTGATTGCAATCGCCGCGATCGTCGCGCTCGGCTCCGCGCTCGGCTCCATGCCCGCGGCCGCCGCCGACCTCTTCGTCAAGGCGAAGCCGGCAGTCTTCGTCGACCCGTGGGCGGGCTTCTATTTCGGATTCCACGTCGGCCACGGCTGGAGCAAGAAGACCTATATCGACAACTTCCCGACCTATGACGGCGAGGTCGATGCCGACGTCGGCGCGAACGGGTGGCTCGGCGGCGCGCAGGTCGGCTACAACTTCCAATTCCAGAACCTGCTGGTCGGCGTCGAAGGCGACTTCAGCTGGAGCGGCATGCAGAATCAGGACTTCGCCTGCTATCCCTTCGGCGACCAGCTCTGCACCGCCAAGCCCCAGCTCTTCGCCGATATCGCGGGACGGCTCGGCTACATCCAGGGGCCGTGGCTGATCTATGCCAAAGGCGGCGTCGCCTTCGTGCAGGACCGCTATGAGAACTACGCCACCTGCGCCGGCACGCAGCCGACGAGCCGCGGCGGCGTGAGCGCCGACTGCGGCGTCAAGTTCTTCGCCGACACCGCACGCGCCGGCTGGCTGGTCGGCGGCGGCGTCGAGATGCTCATCGACCGCAACTGGTCGGCCAAGCTCGAATACAACTACATGGACTTCGGCGGCGTCTCGGTGACCTTCAAGGACGGCGACGACGGCTTCTTCACCGAGGAGATTCACCAGAAGGTGCACATTGTAAAAGTCGGGCTGAACTACCATTTCGGCGCGCCCGGCCCGGCCCCGAGCGGAGCCCTGGGCTACGCCGCCGCCGGCAACACGACCGGAAACGGCAACGGCGACGACAACAACGGCACCAACAGGGTGGTCGGCTTCGCCGGCGCCGACGGCTCCAAGGACAATTACAGCGTCTTCGCCGGCGGGCTGATCGCGCCCTTCGGCGATCTCGATACGAGCGGCTTGCGCGTCTACATGCTCGGCGAAGGCGGCTATTACCGCTATCCGACCGACACCGGGCGGATCTCGGGCACGACCACCGCCGGCAGCCTGCTCGGCGGCTGGGCCTTCGAAGGCGATACCTATTCGATCAACCTCTTGACCGGCATCAACGCCATCAACCACACCCTCAGCAGCCTCGATCTGACGAACGACGTGCAGGGCACCGCCTTCGGCGTGATGGGCCGCGTCGACATGCACTTCAACCCGACGCCGCAATGGCTGGTCACGGGGGAAGGCGACTACTCGACCGCCTTCCGCACCTATGACGCCACGGTCAAGGTCGGCTACGAGATCATCCCCAATTCGCGCGTGTATTTCGGTCCCGAAGGCGGCACCAACGGCGACGCGCGCTCGCACCAGTGGCGCCTGGGCGCCCACGTCTCGGAAATCAAATTCCTCGGCCTTCAATTCGACATCTCCGGCGGCTACGTCGACGACAGCGACAACGGTCCCGGCGCTTATGGCCACATCGAGATGAGCCGTACGTTCTGAGGCCGGCGTCGCGCAGGACCGCCCCGGCGGCCCGCCGGGGCAACGATCAACCGTTCGCGCAATTATGAAGACCCTCTCGCTTGCGGCCGCCCTCGTCGCGATCGCGCTCCTTCCCCTGCCCGCCGCAGCGCAAGCGCCGGCCGACAAGACCGAGGCGCCGCGCAAGCTCATCCCCCGCTATCCGGCCGACCGCGACTGCCCGCCGGTGACGTCGTTCTTCGGCAGCTTCGACGATGTCGACGGCCGCAAGCGCGACGAACGCCATAGCGGCATCGACCTCGGCCGGCTCGGCGATCCGGTGCTCGCCCCCGCGCCCGGCGTGATCGTCGCCGTCTGGCGGGCCGATTGGGGCTGGGGTCCGGAGGGCGCGCTGATGATCCGCCACAGCAAGGCCGATCTCGGCCTCGAATACGGACCCGAGTTCTACTATTCGGAGTTCGATCACCTGCGTTACAACGAGATCGCCGATATTCGCGCCGGCCGCCGCGTCGCGCGCGGCGAGACGCTCGCCCACGTCTTCCGCCCCGGCGGCGATCCGGACAACCTGCCCGAGGTGCACTGGGAGGTCTGGTCGATCGCCGACGACGCCGCGACCGTCTGGACGCGCAACGAGCACCATCGGCGCGCCTGGACCAACGACACGGGCCACCTCGTCGACCCGCTCTACATGCTGTCGCTCAACGGCACGATCCGCGCCGACGGCAGCGTGTCGATCCAGGCCTTCGACCCGGCGCGCGACTACCGCAAATTCCGCGGCTTCACTTACGTTCTGCCCTGCCCGCCGGCGCACAACGGCGGCTGACCGCTCAGCGCGCCTCGCCGTGGCCGCTGCCGAGGTGTTCGACGCGCGCATGCACGATCTGCTCGGGCGGCACCGGAGGCGGCGCCGGCGGCGGCACCAGGGCCGGCGCCGCGACCGGCGGGCCAAGCCGCACGCGCGACGACACCGCGCGCTTGGTCGGGATGCCGGTCCAGGCGCTGCCCTGCGGCAGCACCTCGCCCTTCATCAGCACCGACAAGGCATCCAGCGACGCCCCCGGCTTCATCTCCGTGCTGTAGAGCACCACGGCCATGTTCCCGAGCGAGCAGCCGTTGCCGATCTTTAGCCGGTCGGATTTCATCACCCGGTCCTCGAACAGATGCGTCTGCACGGTGGCGCCGAGATTGAGCGCCGCCTCGTCGCCGATCTCGACGAGATCGAACTCGGAGAACAACGTCGTCTCGATGAAGACCCAGCGCCCGATCTTGCAGCCGATCAGGCGCAGGCACGGCGCGATGAAGGGCGTACCCATCAGCGGCGACATCGCGCCGGCGGCGGCGCCTTCGTAGAGCGCATTGACGACGTCGTTCATCCAGACATAGGGACTCCACAACGGCTTCTTGACCGGAACGAAGCGGCCCATCAGCACGATCTTGAGCAACGCCACGACCACAAGGGTCGCAAGCGACGAGAGCGCGACCAGAAACGGAATCGCGAGCGCGAAGCCCCACAGCGGCAGCGCGTAATAGAGATAGACCGCGGCCACGGCCACGCCGACGAGGTCGGCCGCGAACAGCACGCCCGGCAGAATGAGCCGCAGCGTCTCCACCAGAAGCCGCAGCGCGACGATGCCCTTGCTCGGATCGTAGGTGTCGCGCTCACTGAAGCCCGTCACCTCCTGGGTGTTCGGCAGCTCGAAACTCGGCGAGCCGAGCCAGCGCGTGTCGTCCGGCGTCGTGTGCACGCCTTGCGGCGGGATGGAGTTGACGCCGATCAGCACGTTGTCGCCGATCTCGCTGCCGACCGGCAGCAGCGCGCTGTTGCCGACGAAACTGCGCTTGCCGACATGCGTTCGGCGGATCTCGACGCCGCCGAGATAGCTGCGGTGCCCGCCGATCATGCAGGCGTCGGCGAGGAAGCAGCCATCGCCGACATCGAGCAGGTCCGGCATGATCTGCATCACCGTCGAGATTTCGGCGCCGCGACCGATCTTCGCCCCGAGCAGCCGCAGGAACGGCGGCAGGAACAGAGTCGAATAGAGCGGCATCACGATGTAGCGCGTGTTCGTGAGCAGGTAATTGAGGAACCAGTAACGCAGATAGCGCGCCGAGTACTGGCGGTAGATGCCCGGCTTGATGCGGCCGATGGCGACCCATTTCACCACGACCACCATCGTCAGATACCAGATGAACGACAGCGGGATAGCGACGAAGGCGACGCCCGCGCCCCACCACGGGCCCCATTCCAGCAACGCGTAGGCGATGGCCGCAATCGCCGGCACCGCCGCGAAGATGAGGAAATAGCCCATGACGTAAACGAGCAGCAGGTGGATCAGGCCGTAGAGAAAGCCGCGCAGGCGGCGCGGCCGCTCCGGCTCGGCGCTCGCCTGCAGTTCGCCGAGATCGACGTCGGCCTCCATGGCCGGCGCCCCGCGCATCGCCCGATCCGGAGCGATCGCCGCGTCGTCGACGAGGTGCGACATGTCGTCGAGCTTCGAGCGGTTGAACATGCGCGCGTTGAGGCCGAGGCAGCAATGGGTGCCGACGAAGCATTCCTCGCCGATCGTCACCGGCGCGAGGATCAGCCAGCCGTTCTCGACCCGGTAGCCGAGGATATGGGTCTCGGGACCGATGCTCGTGTCCTTGCCGATGCTGACGAGGTCGAAGGCGGAGCACAGGTTGGTATCGAGCGAGCAGTGGGCCCCCACCCTCGCGCCCATGGCGCGGAAGTAGAGATTCATCAGCGGCGTGCCGATGAAGATGCCCGACAGGCTCAGTTGCTGGAAGCGGCTGACCAGCCACCAGCGGAAATAATAGAAGCTCCACACCGGGTACCAGCCGGCCTTGTAGCGGCCGATCACCAGCCACTTGACGGCGATGCTCAGCAGCAGCCAGCTCGGCCAGATGGCGAAGCCGCCGATCGTGGCCAGGAACGTGGCCTGGTAGATGTCGAGCGCGCCGTCACGCACCATCAGGATCATCACCAGCGCCACGGCCGGCGGCGTCGCGATGATGGCATAGAGCAGGAGCAGGCTCGCCGCCTGCAGCGCCATGCACACGTAGCGGAACCGCGGCAGCGGCGGCCGCTGCGGCGGAGCCTCCGGCGCCGGCACCACGGCCGGCGCGGCGCCCGCCCCGGCCTCGGCCGGCTTGCGCTGGGCGTCGAGGAACTGCGCAAGCTGCCGCGCGGTGCGGAATTCGTAGATGTCGGGGACCGACACCGTCACGCCGGGCAGCCGCTGGCGCAGCTCGGTCACCGCCTGCGCGGCGAACAGTGAATGGCCGCGCAGGTCGGTAAAGAAGTCGTCGTCGATCGAGACCGGTGCAAGCTCGAACATCTTCTCCCAGTCGCGCACGATCATCCGTTGCGTCTCGGTCGTCGGCGCGACGATCTCGCGCTCGGTACGGCCGAGCACGGTGCGCGGCGGCGGCAGCGCCTTGCGGTCGATCTTGCCGCTGGTCATCTGCGGCAGGTCGTCGATGAGGTCGAGGTAGCGCGGGACCATGTATTCCGGCAGGCGCGCGCGCAGCCGTTCGGCGATGCCGTCGCGGTCGATCTCCTTGACGCCCGTTTCCGGCACCACGTATGCGGCAAGCTCCTTCAGCGCGCCGAATTCCACCGCGTTGACCGCCGCCGCCTGGATGGACGGCTCGTCCATCAGCACCGCCTCGATCTCAGAGAGCTCGATGCGGAAGCCGCGGATCTTGATCTGCGCGTCGGCGCGGCCGAGGAAGACGAGCTCGCCATTGTCGAGCTCGCGGACGAGATCGCGCGTCTGATAGAGACGGCTGACCTCCGGCGCGCGCCGGCCGAACGGGTTCTCGATGAAACGCTCCGCCGTCATCTCCGGCCGGTTGAGATAGCCGCGCGCCACGCTCTGGCCGCCGATATAGAGCTCACCCGACTCGCCGCGCTCGACCGGCTTGAGCTTGTCGTCGAGCACATAGGTCGTATAGCCGGGCAACGCCTTGCCGATGGTGACGGTGTGGCCGGGCTTGCATTCTACCGAGGTCGCGACGACCGTCGCCTCGGTCGGCCCGTAGGTGTTGAGGAGCCGGCGCGCCGGCGTCGCCCAGCGCTGCACCAGTTCCGGCGGGCAGACATCGCCGCCGAGCACGAGGGTCTTCACCGTCGGCAGATCGCCGCGGAACATCGCCAGGAACGGCGGCACGGTCGAAAAATATGTGATCCCCTGCGAGGTGATGAACTCGGCCGCGTCCTGCGCGGAACGGGCGATGTCGCTTTTCGGCACGACGAGCGTGCCGCCGACCGCAAACGCCCCCCAAATCTCCTCGACGGAGGCATCGAAGGCGAGCGAGAAGCCCTGATAGATGCGGTCGTGCGGCGAGAGCTTGTAGACGGACTTGAGCGCGCGCACGAAATTGACCGCATTGCGATGCTCGATGACGACGCCTTTCGGCCGGCCGGTCGAGCCCGACGTATAGATCACGTAGCAGACGTCGCTCGGCGAAGCCGCTCGCGGGGTCGAATCCAGCATCGGCATCGGACCCCGTCCCACCTCCTCGAGCGGCAGCACGACCGTCCCGTTCGGCGCGGTGATCCCGCGGCCGAGCGCGCCATCGGTGAACACCGTAGTGACGCCGGCATCCTCCAGGATCGCCTCGACGCGCGCCGCCGGAAATTTCGGATCGATCGGCACATAGCCGGCGCCGGCCTTGAGCGTGCCGATGAGCGCGGCGAAGAGGCCGCAGGACTTCTCGCCGTAGAGCGCGACGAGCGCGCCGGGGCCGACGCCCCGCGCGGTCAAACCGGCTGCGACGGCTGTCGCGCGCCGGTCGAGCTCGGCATAGGTCAGCACCTCACCGTCGCATTCGATCGCCGGGCGGCCGGGCTGGCGTGCGACCACGGTGTCGAAGAAATCGTGCAGCACGACCGGGTCGTGCCCGAGCGGCTGCAGCAGGTGCAAACGATCGGCCGTGCGCGGTTCGATGTGGGGCTCGGCCATGTCGTCACCCTGCGAGCGGCAGCGCGCCGTCGTTGTTGCCGGTTTCGGTCAGCGCCAGACTGACGATCTGCACTTCCGTCGTGCCGGCGTCCTGCGGCGGATGGCGGATCGCCAGCGACGCGAAGAAGAGGAGATGCTTGTTGGAGATGTAGAAGTTCTCGAACTGCGTCGCCCCGGCCGCGGTCTCGTCCGACGCTTCCATGTTCACCGGATCGAGCGTGAACTTGATCGATTTGAAGTCGAGCGCGTGCCCGGTGCCGGTGAGCTTGGTGTAGGCCTCTTTCAGCGTCCACAGCCGGATGAACTCGCGGATCTCGCGCGGCCGCGGCAGGCCGCCGATCGAATTGCGCTCGTCGACATGGGCGAATTCGGCGATCAGGTCCGGGCTGACGTTCTGGTCGACGCATTCGATGTCGAGGCCGATCTCGCGCTCGGCCGAGACGGCGACCGCGACCATGGGATCCACATGCGAGATGCTGAAGTGGATCTGCGGCAGGTCCGGCGCGACCGCCGGCTTGCCGTTCGGCGCCACCACGAAGCGCCAGTCGGCGGGGCGAACCTTGTGCTCGGCCGCATGCGACAGCGCGATGCGCAGGATGATGCGGGCGGCAATCGCCGCGCGCCGCCGGCTCGGATCCTGGTTGCGGTTGATCTGCTGCCAGTCGTCCTCGCTGAGCAGCGAGAGGCTCGACCGCGCCCGCATCAGATGGTCGGGACTGGCGATCCAGATTTCGATGTGTCCGGTCGGCGCGATCTGCGTCGGCTGCGTTGCACGCGACTGCGCAACCTTACGGCGCACCGCCTTGCGCCAGCCGTCGACGAACTGCGGACGGTCGGGCGAGCGCCGGTCGGTCCAGGGCTCTGCCGGCCGGCCGTTCTCGGACGTCTTGTCCACCATCAGCATCGTCGGAAATCCGGCTCGGGGGCGCGTTCGCGCGCCGTTTGCAGGCGCAGCAAAACATTGAGCCGATTTGTATTTCCGCGACGACGCGGCCGGGTGGCACGATTTTACCTTACGTGTTCGTCCGGAGGTGGCGTCGGCCGGCGGCGTTCACCCTAACGCTTAAGCTTGATTTTGCTCTGCAATTTCAGCCCCCCAAAGCCGCGCCTATGATACAACCCTACGTTGTAGTACGCATCTACTACTTATCGGGATGTCGCCGCCGTGCGTGTGCGCGCCAGTTTGTGGATATCTCTCGCCGCGGCCGCCCTGCTCTCGCCCGCGGTGCTGGTGGTGCGCGCGGTCCACGCCGATCTCGTCCAGTTCGCCGCCAGCCGCGTCATCCTGCCGAAGGCGCCGCCGCTGCCGCGCGCCCGGCAGGACGCGCCGGACTCCGAGCGGAAGGCCCAGACCCAAGCGACGGCGGCGCAGCCCGCGTTCAAGCCGCTCACCGTCGTTCGCAACAAGCCGGAAGAGCTCGGCCAGGTGCCGGACCATTTCTTCTGGCTGCGCCCGAACCTCATGGCGGTGCAGGACCCGGTCGACGACCAGCTCGTCTTCCTCAACGACGAGGGCCGCGTCGTCGGGCGCGGCACCCTGCCCCCGGACTTCACCATCGGTGAGATCGCCAGCGGGCCGAATATCGTGCGGCTCATCGACAAGAACGGCCGTCGCCAGATGAGCATCGCCCGCAACATCGATTCCGGCGCCATTCGCTCGATCCAGGCGCTGCCGATCACGCCGGACGGCGCGACGCGCGCGCGGCTCGTCACCCGCCGCAGCGCCGATGTCCTGCAACTGCGCGACGAGGGCGACGCGCGCGCAAAGCCGCTCGAGATCCGTTCGGTCACCGGCGCGCGGCTGGCGCAGGCCTACGAGATTCCGCCCGAGCCGGACCATTTCCGCTACGTCGTCAGCGAGGAGATCGCCGCCGCATCGCCGGCGATCCGCGTGCGGGTCTTCGTGCGCCGCTATACGCACGCCGGCGAACTGACCGGCATCGTCCACGTGCCGCTCGAGGGCTTCGAGATCGTGCCGCACGACTTCATCAGCGTCGGCGCCGACGGCATCGTGCGGGTGATGGTGCCGACCGCGGCCGGCGTGATCCTCCGCAAATACGAATTCACTGCGCCACCGCGCGCGCAGCGCGTGCGCGAGGAAGACCTGAAGCATCTCGGCCGCAGCCTGCGCGAGATCAGCGTCGATTCGCAGGTCTCGCAGACCGAGCCGTCCGATCAGTTCCCGGCCGCGCCCGCCCCCGTCCATGTCGAGGTCGTGCTGCCGCCGCCGCCGCCGATCACGCGCGCCGCGATCCTCGCCAACGCACGCGCCTTCCTGACCGTGAACTGGGTTCTGAAGGCCGACAACTATTCGCGCGCGGGCGTCGACAATACGTGCAGCCCGCGCCAGGGCAATATCTGGGTGCGCCCGCGCCATTTCACCCGCGATCTCATCGGCAAGACCATCGGCCCGATGCCGTACCGCTGGGGCGGCGACGACACGCCGCAAACCTTCCTGCTGCGCGTCGAATGGGGCGCACTTGCCGGCAACCTCTGCACCTGCCGCGATCCGACGCTGAACTACTGCATCTTTGCCGAGTCCGCCGGCACCGACTGCTCGGGCTTCGTCTCCAGCGCCTGGGGCATCTCGAAGCGCGGGACATCCGGCCTGCTGGACGTCACCGACACGCTGAAGGACTTCTCGGAGCTGCGCCCGGGCGATGCCATCGACTGGCCGAACCACCATGTCCGCCTCTTCGTCGGCATGGCCCCCGGGCCGGAGACCGCGTTCATGGTGCTGGAGTCGAGCACGCGCTACGACTGCGAAGGCGTGTGCGAGGCGACCTATCGCCCGAGCGAGCTGAGCGGCTACCGGCTGCTGCGATTCCGCGGCGTGCGCGAAGACGCGGAGGCGAAGCGATGATCCGCATCGCCTGCACGGCCGCCCTTGCCTGCGTCCTCCTCGGTGCGGCGGCGACGTCCGCCGCCGCGATCTCGCGCGAAGAGGACACGATCCGCGACCTGACACAGATCTTCCGCTCGCCATCGTCGGTCCTGCCCAACAATGCGTTCCGGCCCAACTCCACCCTCGAGCAGGAGAAGCCGCCGGTCGATATCGGTCCCGGGCCGGACGAGCGTCCGGAACGCGTGCCGATCCGCGGATTTCCGTGGGTCGTCGCGCTGATCGACGACAAGAGCCAGCCGCAGCGCAGCTTCATCTGCGCCGGCACATTGGTCGCTCCCGACTGGGTGCTGACGGCGGCGCATTGCACGTTCAGCTGGGCGCGCCGCTGGCCCGCCGACCCGCGGGCTTACGTGCTCACGGGCACGGAGAACCTCGCCAAGCCGGGGCCGACCTACGCGGTCTCGCGCATCGTCGTCCATCCCGAATACGACCCGCGGACGCGGCGAAACGATCTCGCATTGCTGAAGATCGAAACCGGCGGCAAGCGCATTGCTCTCCCGCTCGCGCTCGACGGGCCGCCCATCGGCGAGCAGGTCGGGCAGATCGCCAATGTCCTCGGCTGGGGCGTGACCAACAGGAGCCTCGCCACACGCGCGACCAGCGAAAGCCTGCAAATCCTGCAGGCCGTGGTGCGCGACGACATCTGTTATTCCGCGTTGAACTATCCGGAGCTGCGCGGCAGCGGCGTCTTCTGCGCCAGCTCGCTGTTGCGCTATCACGACACCTGCGCCCGCTTCGGCGGCGGCCCGATCGTCATGCGCGATCCGCAGGGCCGGCAGTATCTCGGCGGCATGGTCTCGTGGCCGGCCAGTTGCCCGCCGGCGGTCGACAAGATGACCGCCTACCTCGACGTCCAGAAATTCGTTCCCTGGATTCGATCGGTCATCGCGATGCCGACGGAGACGAAACGATGATGCGCGCATTCACCGGCTCATTCGCGATCGCCGTCTGGCTCGCGCTCGTGTCGCTCGCCGCCGCCGACGAGGCGGCCCTGCGCTCGATTCCGAAGGTCGAGCGGTTCTACGAGCGGCGTCTCGAAGACGCACGCGCGGGAAACCTGCCGCCGGTCTTCCACGGCAGCGCCAGCGTCGTGCCGACCCGCGTCGAAGGATTCACCGTGTCGCTCGGGCTGCCGGGCTTCCCGCAGGAGCGCGGCCACTTCTGCGGCGGCGTCATCGTCGATCCGCATTGGGTTCTGACCGCCGCGCATTGCGTATCGGAAAGCGCGGGCACGCGCTCCGTCCGCGCGCTGCAGTCGGGGCAGGTCCAGGTGCTGGCCGGCACGACGATCCTCTACAGCGGCGGGCAGACCAGGCAGGCCACGCGCATCGTGCTTCATCCGGATTTCAAGCTGGGCGCCGCAGGCACACCCGAGAACGATCTCGCGCTCCTGCATTTCGCCGAGCCGCTGCCGGGCCGGCCGATACCGCTCGCCTCGCGCGAGCTGGCGCAGGCCGTGACGCGCGATGGCGA
>Ga0182749_1003288_pt1 | contig 11164 bp, 5 predicted proteins | sample eDN3rd37CKraftMG_FD_128875 | JGI IMG/M metagenome (GOLD analysis project Ga0182749, IMG submission 128875) | Enriched Miracle-Growth compost microbial communities from Emeryville, California, USA - eDNA 3rd pass 37_C Kraft MG (version 2) (version 2) ...
ATTCTCGAACACGATCTCGAGTTCGCCCTCCGGCATCGGCCGGGCGCCGGACGGGGCCGCAGCCTCGCTGTCCAGCACCTCCGCCAAGCCCTCGGCGGCGCCGATGGCGGCGACCCGGTCGTGATAATAGGCGGCCAGCATGCGTAGCGGCAGGAAGAAGTCCGGCGCCATCAGCAGCACGAAGAGGCCGCTGAACAGGGTCAGGTTCGGCGCCGTGCCCCAGCCGATATGGCCGAGCAGGCCCAGGCCGACATAGGTGGCGACGATGGCGACCGCGACCGAGGCGAAGAACTCCAGGCTGGCCGAGGACAGGAACGCGATGCGCAGCACCCGCATGGTGCGGTCGCGGAAGGCATCGGCGGCGAGGGCGATGCCCTCGACCTCCGCCTCCGCCCGGCCGAACAGGCGCAGCGTCGCCAGGCCCTGCAGCCGGTCGAGGAAATAGGCGCTCATCCGGGCCAGGGTGCGGAACTGCTTGCGGCTCTCATCCGCCGCCTTCATCCCGATCAGCGCCATCAGCAGCGGCACGAACGGCCCGGCGATGGTCAGGATCAGGCCCGACACCCAGTCGACCGGGTAGACCGCGGCGAGGATCAGGACCGGCAGGATCACCGCCACCCGGCTCTGCGGCAGGAAGCGGGCGTAATAGCCGTCCAGCGCCTCGATCCGTTCGATCAGCGTGACCGCCAGGTCGCCCGTCTGCCGCTCCGCCCGCCAGGCGGGCCCGAGGACATGGACGCGGTCGAGGATCCGGCGCCGCAGCCGGGTCTTGACCTGGGTCGCGGCGACGGCGCCCAGCGCCTCCCAGCACCAGGCCGCCCCGGCGCGCAGCAGCGCCGCAGCCAGCAGGCCGGCGAAGAGCGGCCAAAGGCCGGCGAGCGTCGCCCCCTCCATCACCGCGCGCTGCAGGATCCAGGCGATCAGCGCGGCCTGGGCCACGCCGCACAGGCCCTGGGCGATCCCGACCACCGCGGTCAGGCCGATCGGCCCGCGCGCCAGCCCGGCCTGCCGCTTCAGCCAGCGGCCGGCAGCGCGGTCGTCGCCCACACCAACCGGAGGCGGGCCGGACGAACTCGGGCGGGGCGGGGTCGGGGCCAAGGGATCGGTGCTCCAGGAACTGCCAAGGGCGAGTTAGGGTGCCGGATCGGCCCGGTCAACGGCACGAAATGAAGCAGCTGTTTCGCACCGGCGCGGGGGATTGGCCTGCAGACCATAGCGTCATTGCGATCGTCCTCCCGTCATGCCTTGGTTTAGGTTTCCTGGACGTAGGTCGGGTTCGCGGCCCGCGAACCCGACATCCCGCCGCCGAGCCAGTGTTGGGTTCGCATCCGCGAACCCGACCTACGAGCCCTAAGCTCGGCTCTTCGCCGCGATCTCGTAGACGTCGCGGGACAGGTCCGGCGCCGCCAGGATACGGTCGAGCTCGGCCTTCATCGCCGCCTGCCGGCCGGGTTCGTGGCGCTGCCAGCGGCCGAGCGGCACCAGGATCCGCGCCGCCAGCTGCGGGTTGGGGCCGTTCAGCGCCAGCACCTGGTCGGCCAGGAAGGCGTAGCCGGAGCCGTCCGCGGCGTGGAAGTGCAGCGGGTTGCCCATCGCCAGGCTGGAGATCAGCGCCCGCGCCCGGTTCGGGTTGCGCAGGGTGAAGGCCGGGTGGCGGGTCAGCGCCTTGATCGCGTCGAGCGTGCCGGGCAGGGCGGAGGTGGCCTGCAGCGCGAACCACTTGTCGACCACCAGCGGCTCGTCCTGCCACTTGGCGTAGAAGGCCTCCAGGGCCTCGGTCCGCTCCGGCATGTCGCGGTCGCGCAGCACCGTCAGCGCCGCGAGCACGTCGGTCATCGTGCTGCCGGTCCGGGCCTGGGCCAGCACCAGCCCGGTCGCCTCGGTATCGCGTTCGAGCAGGCCGAGATAGCTCAGACAGGCATTCTTCAGCGCCCGGCGCCCGACGGCGGCGGCGGAGACGTCGAACGGCCCCTTGTCGTCATTGGCCCGATAGACGGCCAGCAGCCGGTCGCGCAGCGCCGCGGCGATGGCCAGCCTTGCCGCCTCGCGCACCGCATGGATGCCCTCGACGTCGATCACCGCCATCTGGTCGGCGAGGAAGGATTCGCTCGGCAGCGCCATCGCCTCGGCGACGAAGGCGGCGTCGAGCGCCGGATCCTCGAGCAGCCGGCCGACGGCGGCGACGAAGTCGGGATCCAGCCGCCACTCCCGCCCGGCCTGGTGCGCCGCGACGCCCTCCAGCAGCAGCTGCGTCGCCAGCTGCTGCCCGGCCTCCCAGCGGTTGAACGGGTCGCTGTCATGCGCGAACAGGAAGGCCAGCCGCTCGCGCGGCTGCGGCGCCAGCTTGATGGGGGCGGAGAAGCCGCGGAACAGCGACGGCACCGGCCGTCCGGTCAGCCCCTCGAAGACGAAGCTCTGGCGCGTCGCGGTCAGCGACAGCACCTGGGTGCCGGGCACGGCGTCGGCCTCGCCGGCCAGCCGCACCGGCAGGTCGCGGCCCTGCGCGTCGAACAGGCCGAGCGCGACCGGGATGTGCAGCGGCTGCTTGTCCGGCTGGCCAGGGGTCGGCGGGGTCGACTGGGCGAGGGTCAGGGTGTAGCGGCCGGCCGCCGCGACCCACTCCTCCTCGACCGCGATCTCCGGCGTGCCGGCCTGGGAATACCAGCGGCGGAACAGGGTGAGGTCGACGCCGCTGGCATCCTCCATCGCCGCGACGAAGTTCTCGCAGGTCGCGGCTTGGCCGTCATGGCGCTGGACGTAGAGATCGATCCCCTTCCGATAGCCCCCGGGCCCGAGCAGGGTGTGGATCATGCGGATGACCTCCGCCCCCTTCTCGTACACCGTCGGCGTGTAGAAGTTGTTGATCTCGATATAGCTTTCCGGCCGGATCGGATGGGCGATCGGGCCGGCATCCTCCGGGAACTGGATGGCGCGCAGGCGGCGGACATCGGCGATGCGCTGCACCGGCCGGCTGTTCATGTCGGCCGAGAACTCCTGGTCGCGGAAGACGGTCAGGCCTTCCTTCAGCGACAGCTGGAACCAGTCGCGGCAGGTGATGCGGTTGCCGGTCCAGTTGTGGAAATACTCGTGCGCCACCACGGATTCGACGCGCTGGAAGTCGCCGTCGGTGGCAGTCTCGCGGCTGGCCAGGACCAGGGCCGTGTTGAAGATGTTCAGGCCCTTGTTCTCCATCGCCCCCATGTTGAAGTCCGAGACGGCAACGATCATGAACAGGTCGAGGTCGTATTCGAAACCGTAGACCTGCTCGTCCCAGGCCATCGATTTCTTCAGCGACCGCATGGCATGGCCGACCTTGGCCTCGTCGCCCGGGCGGGTGAAGATCTTGAGATCCACCGTGCGGCCGGAGCGGGTGGTGAAGCTGTCCTCGACTGCCACCAGGTCGCCCGCGACCAGGGCGAACAGGTAGGACGGCTTCGGGAACGGGTCCTCCCACTTGGCCCAGTGCCGGCCGCCCTCGGCCTCACCGGCGCCGATCGGGTTCCCGTTCGACAGCAGCACCGGGTATCTGGCCTTGTCCGCGACGATGGTGGTGGTGTAGCGGGCCAGGATGTCCGGCCGGTCGAGATAGTAGGTGATGTGGCGGAAGCCCTCGGCCTCGCACTGGGTGCAGAAATTGCCGCCGGAGGTGTAGAGCCCCTGCAGCGAGGTGTTCTTCTGCGGCTCGATCTCGGTGGTGATCTCGAGGGTGAAGGCGTTCGGCAGGCCGGGCACGGTGAGATGCTCGGCATCGACCGTGTAGCTGTTGTCGCCCAGCGCCTCGCCGTCGAGGGCGATGCCGGTCAGCTTCAGCTCCTGGCCGTCCAGCACCAGCGGCGCCGCGGGGTCGGAGGTCGCCGGGTTGCGCCGCATCGCCAGGCGCGACGTGACCGTCGCCCCGTCCTCGCGCAGGTCGAAGACCAGGTCGACCGTGTCGATCAGGAAATCGGGCAGGCGGTAGTCGGCGAGGCGGACGGTGCGCGGGGCGCTGGTGGAATCGGTCATCGGATCTCGGCCGCTGGAGGACGGGGTTTCCCCTGTCTAGACCAGCGTGGCCAGGAGGGCAAAGCCCCTAGCCGAAGAACCCGACCCGGTGCACCACCGCGGCCGAGACCCGGCGGACCAGGCCGTACAGCTGCCGCATCGGCCGGAAGATCCGCTCGTTCTCGAACTGGTAGTTCTGGCTCTCGTCCGAGCGGTACGTCGCGGCCTCGCCGAAATCGGCCACGGCGATGGTGTCCTCGGTCAGCGGGAAGATCTCCTCCAGCGACTGCACTGCCGACAGCACGTCGAGATGCAGGATGCGGGCGATCACCTGCTTCAGCGTCAGATTATGCCGGCTGGAGAATTCCGGGATCCGCATCGCCAGCAGGAAGATCTCCTGCATCAGCGCCAGGCGCACGGCGTGCAGCACTGCCAGGGCGTCACGGCTGGCGGGGTCGACATGCGGCGCCTCGCCGGCCACGCTCTCCAGCCCGTCGCGCAGCAGGATGAAGTCCTTGTGCAGGGCGCGGAACACGCGGCTCTGCCGCTCCCACACCGGCATCGGCTCGAGATGGCCGGACAAGGCCACCATCCGGTCCGCCTGCTCGCGGTCGGCGGTCGCCGCGGCACGGGTGATCCAGGCGCCGGGATCGAGCGCATCGATATAGGATTTCATCGCCGCCGGAATGCTGGCCGAGGCGCCGTAGGTGATGATGCCGAGCAGCTGCCGGAACCGCGGCGAGGCGGCGTGGAGCTCGCGGAACCGCTCGGGGTCCTTGGCGATGGCGGCGCCGGCGCCGCCGACGCTGTTCGCCATCAGCCCGAGCTGCATCAGGATCGCGTTGTGCGGGATCGCGCGCAGCTGCGACGGCATGGCGTGGTCCAGCTCGCTCGGGTCCTCGTGCTGCCGCTTGGTGGCGCGGCTGCCGGAGGGGAACAGCAGGTTGGGACCCAGCGCCTGCAGCAGCACGCCATAGTCGCGGCTTTGCATCAGCCGGACCTGGAACTCCTTCACCGTGGTGAAGAATTCGCGGATGTAGGCGGCCTCGTCGTAGAACGGGTCCCGGCTGTCGTCGACCTCGGCGAGAATGTGTTCGAGGATCCGGGTCACGACGGCATAGGCCAGGTCGGGATGAGCGAAGTACAGGTAGCCGTCGCCGCCCTGGAAGCTGACCTCCTGCTTGAAGGTCACGCCCTGCGCGGCCATGAAGGCGCGGGTCGCCGGCGGGTCGACATAGGACAGGCGATCGGCGATGCCGCCGGGATGGCAGCCGCGGCCGATCGACTCGCCATGGGTGTCGAAGATCAGCAACTGCACGTCCGGCAGGCCGGCCTTGGCGATCACCCGGGTCAGCCGGAGCCGCAACCGCTCGATCGAGGCTCCGGCCGGGGTCTGGCCGAGATAGCGCCCCGCATCGGAATAGCCGGTCTGGACGCAGACCCGGCCGCGCCGCTGCACATAGGCGCGGTAATGCGGGTTCTCCAGCAGCTGCTCGATGATCCGGCTGCCGTTCTCCAGCGCCTTCTCGGTCTCGAACAGCGGCGAGATGTCGACCATCCCGTCCACCCCGAACAGCCGGGCGTAGTAGAGGGCGGTCAGGCAGGTGAAGGCGCTCTCGCTCTCGGCGATCAGGAACCGGATCGGCGCCGAGCGGTCGTTGTACTTCAGCATCTGCGCCAGCAGCATGAACAGGCGCTTGACCGAGGTGCGCTCCGCCAGCAGCGAGCCGAAATTCACCGTCACCGGCTCGACCGCGTCGAGCAGCGCGTTCAGCCGGTCGAGATAGGATTGCCGGTAGCGTGGATCATTGGGGTCGGACACCATGCCGACCGCCTTGCGGATGGCGTTGTGCACCTGGGTGGCGTTGATCCGCACATGGGTGTGGGCGGCGCCCAGGCCATGCGTCGCCAGCTCGGCCCGCAGCAGGCAGAAGCGGCGCGACAGGCCGGGGTCGTCGGTCCGCTCCAGCGCCCGGTCGACGATCGCGACCAGGCTGGCGGATTCGGTCAGGCGCAGCGCCTGGCCGGCATGGATGCGCTGGCTGATCACGCGGATCTGCTCGCGACCCGCGGCCGATCCCGGGTCGGCGACGGCGAAGGCGGCGACCTCGTCGCGGATCTGGGCGATGGCCAGCGCCACCCGGCTCTCCAGCAGGTCCAACGTCTCCAGGAGGTCGGCGGCGCCGCGCGGCACCTCGGCCCGGATCGCCCGCACTTCAGCCAGGTAGTGGTCCAATTGCGCCGCCTGGACCAGCAGGCGCTTGTGCAGCGTGTCGGTCCAGCGGATGTCGGAGCGGCCGTCGAGGTCGTAGCCGACCCAGGAGGCCAGGGTGACCAGCCGCGGGGTCAGGCTGCGCCAGTCCTCGGGGTAGGCGTCGCGGGCGACGTCCAGCAGGACGCCCCAGGCCCGGGTGAGGGCGGCGCGGGCATTGGCGATGGCGTCGAGCGACAGCGCGTGCTCGCGCGCCAAGCTCAGGTCTTCATCCGGCCGGTGCTCGACCGCGGCGGCGCGGGCGAGGAGGCCGGCCCTGGCCTCCTCGCTCAGCGGCGCGCCGTCGGCGGTGCGGCCGACCGCCAGCGTCGCCAAGTCGGCCATCAGCGCGCCGGAGAGGTTGAAGGTCGGATGGGCGGTGAAGACAGCGCCGAAGGCCTCGCTCTCGACCCGCCGGCGGAAGGCGGCGAAGGGCAGGGTGCCGCCGTCGGCGTCCTGCGTCAGCCTCTGGAACAGGGCGCGCAGGGTGGCGTCGTTGACGTCGGGCCCGGTCTCGCCGAGATAGCGGCCCAGCCGGGCGGCGCGATGGTTGAAGCCCTCGATCGTCAGATGGCCGATCAGCGCCTCGATATCCGCATAGCTCAGCTTGCCGTCGGAGAGGCGCCGCGACAGCTCCAGCGCCAGATGCTGGATCGGGTTGGCGAAAGGGTCCTCGCGCTGCGATTTCTCGTAGCGCTTCAGCAACTGCGTCAGCTCGCGGGCGAGGGGCGTCGTCCGATCCTCCTGCCGAGGTGTGGCGTGGCGCGTGTCCGGCATGGTGCGTCCCCTGCGGCAGAGGCGATTGCTGCAACTGCGTGACGCATCCATGTTGCGCTGCGAAGGGCTTGTCAATCGCTTTGGCGGCACAAATCAGCCCAGGAACGATCGAAACGAAAGCGCCGGGACCAGGCGCGGTCTAACGCGTTTCACGAAATTTGTTCAAAACCAACCGATTGCAGTTCAATGCTGAACCAAAAAAGAAGCGGCCCCGACGCGGGGGGAAGCGTCGGGGCCTTTCTTAAGCCTGGGTCCGACCCGCTCGGAGGGGAGGGAGCGTCCGGCCCGGCTGACGGCTAATTCGATCCCATCGGAAGGATCTTGGCGATGGCTGGGGGGACGAACCATCGCCGGCCGCACTATGGATTTGGGGGCGAACTCGAAATTGTCAAGCAAGCCTATTCCAGAAGTTGAGCCGCGACGGTCCGTCGCATCACTCCGGCTCAATGCACGTCGGCGTGATTTCCGGCGCCGCCACGGTCGATCAGGTCGAAGCCGCGCTTCAGCGCGGCCCCGGCGCCGATGGTGCTGACGACGAACAGGCCGAGCCCGACCCGGTACAGCTCGGGGGCGGTCGCCATGATCAGCCCGACCACGGCGAGGATGCCGAGCAGGAAGGTCACCGCGAAGCAGGAGCCCGGCTCGGTTGGCAGGAAGGCGCGGCTCGGCCGGTCCTCCTTGGCGTCGAAATGCTGCTTGATCAGCAGCATCACGATGCCGACGCAGGCGACGAACAGGGCGATGCCCAGCACATACAGGTCATTGGTCTGGGCGCGGGCGGCGCTGACCAGGCCGAGCAGGGCGATGATGGCGGCGGCCGCCGCCGCGTTCAGGCGTCTCATGATCGGTGGATCCGATGGTCTCGCGAACTGCGCGTCACTATCGATACGGCCGCGCCCGGCCGCAAGAAGGAGCGCAGGGCGGCGACAAAAAAACCTCCCCGAGGAGCGGGGAGGTTCGGAACCACACGGTCATTGCGAGGAGGCGAAGCCGACGAAGCAATCCAGGGCGGCTCGCACCGGCCCCTGGATTGCCTCCCCGGCTCGAGGCCGGGGTCGCAATGTCGTCTTTTCAGCGGTTTACACGCCGATCTTGCCGCCGCCCTGCTTGGTGATCACGACGACCGACGGGCGCGGCGGCATGCCGTCCTGGAAGTCCGGCCACCGGGTCGACGGATCGGCGAAGGTGCTGGCGCGGCCGAATTCCGGCCATTCCTTGCCGCCTTCGCCCGGGTGCTGCACCGCGACGAAGAAGCTGGTCAGGTCCGGGGTGATCTTCGGGCCGCACATCTCGGCGCCGACCGGGACGCGGAAGAACAGCTTGCCGGTGCCGCGGGCCTCGCCCTCGGTCTCCAGCCCCCAGATGCCGTCGGCCCGGCCGCTGTACTTGTAGTTGTTGCCGTCGGTCGCGACCCAGAGCCGACCGTCGGCGTCGATCTCGCAGTTGTCGGGCGACCCGAACCAGCCGTTCTTGCTGGTGCCCGGATGAAAGCTGGCGCCGACCGCGGCCACGCTCGGGTCGCCGCACTTCACCAGGATATCCCAGGTGCCGGCCTCGGCGGCGTGGTCGCCATCCGCCGGGGTGATCTCGACGATGTGGCCGAACTTGTTCTCGGCGCGCGGGTTGGCGGCGTCGACCTGCTCGGCCTTGCGCTTGTCGTTGTTGGTCAGGATGACATAGACCTTGCCGTTCACCGGGTTCGGCTGCACGTCCTCCGGCCGGTCCATCTTGGTGGCGCCCAGCAGGTCGGCGGCGCGGCGGGTCTCGATCAGCACGTCGGCCTGGCTCCTGAAGCCGTTGGCCTCGGTCAGCGGGCCCTGGCCGAACACGACCGGCATCCAGGCGACCTTGCCGTCGGCGCCGAATTTGGCGACGTACAGCGTGCCCTCGTCCAGCAGGTCCATGTTCGCCGCCCGGTTGTTCGGGTCGAACTTGCCCTTGGTGACGAACTTGTACAGATAGTCGAAGCGCTGGTCGTCACCCATGTAGAAGACGACGCGGCCGTCCTTGGCGACGATGCTCTCGGCGCCCTCGTGCTTGAAGCGGCCCATGGCGGTGCGCTTCTTCGGGGTCGAATTCGGGTCGGTCGGGTCGATCTCGACCACCCAGCCGAAGCGGTTCGGCTCGTTCGGCTCCTTGGTCAAGTCGAAGCGGTCGTGGTGCAGGCTCCAGGCGTATTCCGTCTCGCCCAGGCCGTAGCGCTTGTAATTGCGCGCTTCCGGATGGTCGTCCTTCAGCTCGCCGCCGAAATAGCCGTTGAAGTTCTCCTCGGCATGGACGGTGGTGCCCCAGGGGGTGGTGCCGCCGGCGCAGTTGTTGATCGTGCCGATCACCTTGGTGCCCGTCGGGTCGGCCTTGGTCTTCAGCCGGTCGTGGCCGGCGGCCGGGCCGGTGACCAGGAACTCGGTCGACCGCGCGGTGATGCGGCGGTTGTAGGGGCTGTCGGCCACCACCGCCCATTTCCCGTCAGCGCCGCGCTTGATCTCGATGATCGACTGGCCGTGCGCGGCCATCTCGATCTCAACCTGCTCCCGGGTTTGCTGCGACAGTTCGTACTCGCCCTTCGCGTCGGCCAGGCCGGGGAACATGATCGCGGCGTCGGTGTATTCGTGGTTCACCACCAGCAGGCCGTGGTCGCTCGAATTCGAGCCCAGCGGCAGCGGGACGTAGCCGATATAGTCGTTGTTGTAGCCGAACTGCTTCTCCTGCGCGTCGGCCGACTGCTTGTTCGGGTCGAAGGCCGGGGCGCCCTTGACCACCGGGTCGCCCCAGCGGATCAGGATATCGGCGTCATAGCCCTGGGCGACGTGGTGCCTGGTGTCGACGCCGGCCTCCAGCTCCTCGAAGACATAGCGCGAGGCCACGGTGGCCTGCGCCGGGCGGCTCGACAGGAAGGCCGCCGGTCCGGCCACGGCGCTGATCGCCGAGACGGCCAAGGCACCGCGCAGCATCCCGCGCCGGCCGAAGCGGGCGTTGATCATGTCGCCCATCGTCGGGTTGTCGGAGAGGTTGCTGCTGCGGTCGTCCTGCTGCTCGTAGCGCTGCGTGCGCGACAGAGCGGAATCCTGGTCCATCTGATCCCCCTTCTAGGCTGGCTGCCATGGGCGGCGAGCTCGAAACCGGGCGGACCTTACCGACTTGTAATGTTGGACTTGTTGCAGAGATATGACGGTTCGATGACGGTCCGGCGGTCCGGCCCGCGGCGCGGATCAGTCCGTCGTCGGGGCCAGGCCGACCAGCGCCGCCGTGACTGATCCACCGTCACCCGCGAGCGGGCAGAGCAGGGCGGGGCGGCCGCCCAGCACGGCTTCGACCGGCCGAGCGTCCGCGACCATCCGGGCGAGGGCGGCCTCGGCGTCACGCCCGCCCAGCGGCGTGCGGTCCAGCGGCTGGTCGCCGGGATTGCCGCCCAGCGCCTCCTTCACCGCGGTGCCGGCCCACAGCACCCGCGCCTCCGGGCCGGAGAGGTCGAGCATCACCAGATGCGGCAGCATCGGCATGATCTCGACCGGGCTCAGTGCATCGCGGTGCGGCGGCCGGCCGTTCTCGGCACGGCCGTCCCACCAGCCCTGCAGCCGGTCGAAGAAGGCGGGGCGGTCCGTCATCCGTTACAAGGTCGCGAGGGCGTCGCGGAAGGTGGCGGCGTCGACATTGCCGCCGGAGCAGACGATGACGACGGTGCGGATGTCGTCCGGGATCCGGTTTTCCAGCGTCGCCGCCAGGCCGATCGCGCCGCCCGGCTCGACCACCAGCTTCAGCGTGTCGAAGGCCACGGCCATCGCCCGCAGCACCGCATCGTCCGGCGCCGCGACACCGCCGGACACGGTCTCGCGCGCGATCGCGAAGGTGATCTCGCCGGGGGTGGGGGATTGCAGCGCATCGCAGATCGAACGCGCCGAGGGATCGTTGCGGACACGCTCGCCGGCCGCGAGGGACCGCCGCATGTCGTCCAGCGCCTCGGGCTCGGCCGAATAGATCCGCACGCCCGGCAGCCGCGCCCTCACCGCAACCGAGATGCCGGAGACCAGGCCGCCGCCGCTGCAGCCGACCAGCACCGCGTCCGGCCGCACGCCCAGTTCGGCGCATTGTTCGGCGATCTCCAGGCCGATCGTGCCCTGGCCGGCAATGATGCCGGGGTCGTCATAAGGCTTCACC
>Ga0182749_1003292_pt1 | contig 11154 bp, 12 predicted proteins | sample eDN3rd37CKraftMG_FD_128875 | JGI IMG/M metagenome (GOLD analysis project Ga0182749, IMG submission 128875) | Enriched Miracle-Growth compost microbial communities from Emeryville, California, USA - eDNA 3rd pass 37_C Kraft MG (version 2) (version 2) ...
CCGAGCGCCTGCCGCAGATCGCCGCCCTGCTCCGCTGCCGCGGCCAGCGGTGCGCACAGAAGGACGATGCCGAGATTTGTGTTGGCGCCGGCGGTTGCAAAAGTCGCTTCGACCGCGCCGAGAATGCGCGCGCCGACGCTAGCGCCGCGCGCGGCCAGTGGCCCGGCGGCGGCGGCGGCGCTGCGCACGAAATCGTCGGCCGTCATGCGGTGACCGTCGGCGAAATGGTGCACGTTACCCGGCTTCGGTGCGGCGAGCTCGTCGAGACACGCCTGCTCGAACGCCGCGGCGATCGTCTCCGCGCTGAGCGGCGCATCAGACGGCACGTTCGGCCTTCGCGCCGAGCGCGGCGACGAGATCGCCGGCGAGCGCCGCGGCGATGTCGAGCGGCGTCGTGCGCTGCAATCCGGACCAGGCCGGCATGCTGTTGACCTCGAGCACGCTCGGGCGCCCGTCGCGGTCGAGGATGATGTCGACGCCGGCGAAATCGGCGCCGACGGCGCGGGCCGCGGCCAGCGCCAGATCCTTCATCGCCGCATCGGCGACCGCGGCGAGCGGCTTTGCTCCCTGTTTCACATTGGTGATCCAGTGCGCGGAGTGCCGCATCATCGCCGCGACGACGCGGCCGCGCGAGACGAGCAGGCGGAAGTCGTGGAAGCCGTCGCCGCCGCGTTCGACGAAGCGCTGCAGGTAATAGACCCCCGTCACCGCTTCCGACGGCGGCAGGTCGTCGGCGCCGCGGATAAGGCGCAGGCCGCGGCCCTGCGAGCCGAACAGCGGCTTCAGCACGAAAGTGCCGCCCTCGCGGACAACGATGGCGGACGCCGCTGCGCGCGATTCGCAGGCGAAGGACGGCGGCGTCGGCAGGCCGGCGCGCGCGATCAGGAAGCTCGTCGTCGACTTGTCGACGCAGCGTTCGACGGCACGCGCGGTGTTCCACACGCGCACGCCGAGCGCATCGAGCGCATGCAGGAAACCGAGCCGCAGCGTCACGGCCTGGAAGCTGCCGCCGGCCATCGTGCGCACGAACACCGCCTCCGGCAGGCCGGCGGCGAAGCCGGGCAAGGAGACGCCGCCCGGTGCCGCCGGATCGAAACGGCAGGCATCGAGACGCACGAGCCGCGCCCGCGCGCCGAGCGCGGCGAAGGCCCTGACCAGCATGCGCGCGTGCCAGTCGCGGTCGTCGGTGACGAGCGCAATCCGCGGTGCCACGGCGGCGGGGTGACCGGCGATCGCGTCAGGCGAAGGAGGCATCGATGAGCTCGGCATTGATGCCGCCGGCGTGGAAGCTTTCGCCGGCGTCGATGGCGGTGACAGTCACCTCGGCCGGGCTGAACAGCATCGGGTCGATGGCGTAGAAGTCGCCCTTGAACAGCCGGAACACGTCCGCGAAGGGCCGTCCGTAATCGCGCGAGGCGCGGCTCGGCAGCGCCTCGGCGAGCGCCTTCGCATCGGCTGCGGGACCGGTGACGAAAAGCTGCACGCGGCCGCCATAAATGATGGCGTCGTTGGTGCGGCCCATGGCGGTGACGAAGTCCGGATGCGGCGGCGGCAGCGGCGCCGCGCCCATGCCCTCGGCGATGCGCTCCAGCGGAAATTTCAGCTCATGCGCTTTATGCAGTGCGACTTCCAGCACGCGCGCGACGATCTGCGCGCCGCCGGCGAGGCTCTGCGTCGGCGCGTAGAGAAAGGTCAGTCGGTCGGGCGCGAGCTTGCAGGCTTTGGCGACGTAGGCGACGACCGGCGCCGGCGGCGGCGCGTCGCTCTCGATCACCAGCGCGGCGCTCGCCGCAGTGTCACGATAGGCCAAAGTATCGAACAGCGGTTCCGGCCGCGCCAGCGCGCGCGCCGGTCCCGAGCCGAGCGCGAACCAGGCGTCTTTGCCCTCGCCATGCGTCAGCCGCCAGCCGGCATACTGGCTCGCCAGGCACGCGACGACCGGATGCGCCGAATGCACGGTCACCGTCCACGGCCAGCGCGGCAATGCGTCGGTCGGCATCAGTGCGACGTCGCCGAGACCGCCCATACAGATGCGCGCGAGCACCAGCCCGGCGGCGATGCTGCCCGGAGTCGCGCGACCGGCGTCGATCAGGGTCTCGCTTTGCCCGCCGCGCGCAACGGCGATCTTCAAGGCGGCCGCATTCGCCTGCATCGTGTCGATGAGGGCCTGCGCGCGCGCATTCACGCTCAACGGCTGCGCGCTCATGCGACCTCCACCATCAGCGCGTGAACGCGCGCGCACCGCTCAGCGAGCAGCCGGCGCGCCGCCTCGGCGGTGTCGGCGCGTGCGAACACCGAGCACAGCGGCTGATCCTTCTCGATGCGGCTTTCGGGGGCGGGCCGATCGGCGATCCAGTCCGGCCACACCAGCGCCGGCACCGCCGCAATCGTGCGCTCGGCATAGACGATGGCGTCGGCCATGGCGCCGTCGAGCCGCGGCACGCACTCCGGCAGACGGCCGCTACAGGCGGCGACGTGCAACGCGAACAGCGAGCCCGCCTCCGGCTCGAACAGATCGAGCGTGGCGCCGGGACGCGGATTGATCTCGAGCAATTGAAACTGCTCGCCGCCGGCGAGGAAATCGGCGCTGCCGAGACCGCGCAGCGGCAGGCGCTGGCCAAGACGCGCGACGGCCGCCTCCATCGCCGTGCGCATGGGCGCATCGAGCGCAACCGGGCGCACCGCGCCGCCGTAGCGATAGGGATGGCGCGCCGTCGGCGCCGTCCACTGCTCGCTGAAGCCGAGCACCATGATGCGGGCGCCGTTGCCGAGCAGCAGCGCCGACACCGCACGTCCGGCGACGCGGCGCTGATAATAGACGCCCTCGCCGCGCTCGCCGTCGCTCGCCGCGCGGATGTGCCAGCCGCCGGCGCCGCCCATGCGCTTGACCAGCCAGCCCTCGCCCTGCGCCGGCGGCGACAGCGAGGTTTGCGGATGCGGCACCTTCGCCTCCGTGCACAGACGGGCGAAAGCGATCGGGTCCTTCAAGGCCGCAATGGTGGCGGGATCGGTGCCGAGGAGCGGCCAGCGCGCCGCAAGCCGCGTCAGGAGATCGGCACGATCCTCGAAGCCGGTGCCGCAGACGACGCCGATGGCGCCGCCGCCATCGTCCAATGTGTCGAGCGCCGCCATCAGCCTGTTGCCGTCGATCGGCCGCGCAAGATCAGCGAGCACATGCTTCTGCGCCGCCGCCAGCGTATCGAGATCGCCGAAGCGATCGGCGACGAGCGGCGCAAAACCGCCGCGTCGCGCGGACGCGGCAAGCGCACGGCCCGAGGCGGCGGCAATCAGCACCGGCCTTCCCCTATCCATTCAGTTCACGGGCGAGCACGAAAGCATCGCGAAAGTCGAAGCACACCGGCCTTGTCGCCTGGATCATCTTCTGGAACAGGCCGAACTCGGTCTTGTACTTGATGTTGCCGATGGCGAGAGGGCCGATGCCGAGCGTGCCGTTGTCATTGAGCGCGACGCCGTCGGCCATCACGTCGAGCCCTTCGACGCCGGCGGGCGGCACCGCATTGACGTCGGCGACCACGAGCAAGTCCTTCGCCGCCGAAACCTGCGCCTTCGACAGAATCTGCACGCCGGCGCGACCCGCGCACAGCGCAACGTCGGTGGCGGCCAGCACCGCCGCTTTCCTGGCGTCGTCGCTGCCGTCCGCCGCCTGCGTCCTCACGCCGAAGCGCTTCTCGATCTCGGCGGCGCTGTCGCTCACGCGCTTGACGCCGTCGTGGCCGACAAGCGTCACCTGCGCCTTCTCCAAAGCCGCGATCACCGCCGAGGAGAAGCCGACCACGCCGGTCGCGCCGAACACCGCGATACGGGCCCCGGCAAGCGCGCGCTTCTTCTTATCGCGCAAGTGCTTCTCGACACAGGCGACCATCGCCGCCGCGGTGGTGAACGAGCCGGCCGGATCGGCGAAAAACGACACGCCGAACGGCGGCACCAGCGCCTTCTTCGCCGCGTCGAGCATGTCGAGCGCGGCGATCGCCTGCTTGCCGCCGAAGAACACGCCGGTGCGCACGCCAATCTTCGGCGGACGCGAAAACATCGCGTCCTGCACCAGCCCGGCCACCTCGCCGGGCTGCACATTGGTATAAGGCTGCACCGCGTCGTAGCCGGCGTCGAGCGCCATGTTGACGTCGAACGGGCTGACATGCGGAAGCGGGCTCATCATGTGCAGAATGGTCTTGTCGGCCATGATCGTCTCCCGACCGCGGCGGCTCTCACGTCGTCGCGCGATCGCCGTCGCACGTAATTTCTGCGCCGCGATTGAGCCCCTTGCAAGCGCGGATGTCGAGACCTCGGCAGCGCGGATGGCTCCGCGCGACTTCGACGAGACGTTCCGCGTCGGCGGCGGAGCGTGCAAATGTAAATCCGGTCGGCCCCCAGGAACTCTGGCCACGGCCCAAGGCGCCGGCGTCCTCGAGCAGATCGAGCGCGGCGGCGACGGCCGGACTAGAGAATGCATGACCGCCCTGCAGCGGTGCGAAATAAGCGCCGAGCAGACGCTGCATGTCATTGATCGCAGCGGCGAAACCCGACAGATCGTGCTCGGCGAGCGCCGGCAGCGCCTGCATCAGAACGACACGACAGATGTGCGCGGCATCGGCCGCCGGAAACGGCTGTAAGCGCGCGAACGCTGCGCTTTCGTCGTCACCATGCACGCCGGTCCGGGCGCGATCGAGCACCAGCACGACGCGCCATTCGTCGGGAAATGCGATGCGGCTGACGACCGGCGCCGCCTCGGTCGACGCGCCGCGGCCGCCGTCGACGACCACACCGCCGGCATCGAACAGGCCGATGCCAATTCCGGAACGTCCACCGCGGCCCAGGCGAATGGCGTCGCCACGCGCGTCGAGCGGTAACCCGTGCAATCCGCGCAGCGCGGCGGCGATCGCCAACGCCATTTGCGTGCCCGAGCCGAGGCCGGCGTGAATCGGCACGGCCTCGTCGACATGCAGCCGATAACCGCCGCCGATGCCGAGCGAAGCGCGCAATTGCTCGGCATAACGCCGCGCGCGCTCGGCATCGGTGCCGGTGACGGCGACGTCGGATGCAGGCGCGATGTCGATGCGCGTGCACAACGCGTCGATGGCAAGGCCGATGCTGCCGAAGCGCCGGCCCAGGCCGCCGTTAAGATCGAGGAACCCAAAGTGCAAGCGGGCCGGAACGGTAACGGTGACGCGTGACGCCCGTGTCATCGACAACGCACTCCGGAGTGCTCTCGCTCTTACGGGGTTTTTCCAAATGAATTCTGCGACTAGACTGCGGCAGTTGCGCCTGCTTGGCAACTCGGGGACGACGGTTGCTGCCGAACAGAGGTTTGCATCATGGCTGCCGAAACGAAAGAGCGCACTTACGGCGACGACGAGATCAAGGTGCGGCTTGCGCGCGATCTGCCGCATTGGACCTACGAAGGCGGCTGGATTCGCCGCAAGTACCGCACGCATAGCTGGAAAGGCACGCTGATGCTGATCAACGTCGTCGGCCATCTGGCCGAGGCGGCGTGGCATCATCCCGACATTACCGCCTCCTATGCGTGGGTCGAGGTGCGGCTACAGAACCACGCCGCCAAGGGCATCACCGACAAGGATTTCGAACTGGCGAAGAAGATCGAGGACGTGGTGCAGTGGCAGCCGGGCAAGGCCGGCGGCGCGCTGGAGGGAACGCCGCGCGACGATCAGCGCTTTGCCTACATCAAGTACGATAGCTGATCCGGACGGCGGGCGATGGCGGAGGCCTGGATTCGGGGCAAGCCGGTGACGATCAAGGCCGCGGCCGACGACGCGGCGCGCCTCCTCGGGGCGAGCCGCATGCCCGTCATTGCCGGGCTCGGCACCGACGTCGCCGGCGCACGCGCCGCGATCGCGCTGGCGCGGCAGGTCGGCGGCGCCATCGACCACATGCATGCGGCGGCGCTGCTGCGCGACCTCGACGTCATGCGCGAGGGCGGCATGATGATGACGACACCGAACGAGGCCCGGCTGCGCGCCGATCTCCTGCTGCTCGTCGGGCCCGGCCTGTCGCGCGCCTGGCCCGAATTGCCGGCGCGATTGCTGCACGCGGTCGCGGGCAAGGCGCGGCGCATCGTCTGGCTGTGCGGCGGCGCCGATGCCGACACGATCGGCGTGCCGGTCGAGCGCGTCGGCACCGATGCGGCCGAGCTGCCGCTGCTGCTCGCATCGCTGCGCGCGCGCTGCGGCGGACGGCCGGGCGGTCGAAGCGCATACCCGCTGGACGCGCTCGCCGCCGATCTCGCCAAGGTCAAATTCGGCGTCGCGGTATGGTCGGCAGAGGCGCTCGAGGCGCTGACGGTCGAGATGCTGTGCGGCCTGGTCTGCGACCTCAACGAGACGACGCGCTTTTCCGGGCTCCCGCTCGCGCCCGGCGACAACGCCATCGCCGTGCGCGAGGTGAGCGGCTGGCTGACCGGCCTGCCGCCGCGCACCGGTTTCGGCCGCGGCGATGGCGAACACGATCCGTGGCGCTTCGATGCCGCGCGGCTGGTCGACTCGGGCGAAGCCGATTGCGCGGTGTGGATTTCCGCCTTGAGCCCGACGAAACCGGCCTGGCGTCGTCCAGTGCCGACGATCGTGCTGGCGCAGGACGAGACGCTTTGCGGCACCGCCGCCGTCGCCTTCGCCGTCGGGCGTCCCGGCGTAGATCACGATTCGGTGAGCTACGCGCCGACGACCGGCACGCTGGCGCCGCAACTGGTCGAGCGGGCCTCGCAGGCGGCATCCGTCGCCGACGTGCTCGGCCGGATCGCGGCGCGCTTGCCGGGAGGCGGGTCATGCTGATCCGTCTCGCCGGCGGTCATGTGGTCGATCCGGCGAACGGCCGCGACGGCGTCGGCGATCTCTGGATACGCGACGGCCGCATCGTCGATCCGCCGCAAGGCGGCGCAGCCGACGAGACCTACGACGTCCGCGGCAGGATGGTGCTGGCCGGCGCCATCGACATCCACTCTCACATCGCCGGCAGCAACGAGAACATGGGGCGCCTGCTGCTGCCCGAGCTGCGCCGGGTCGAGCATCCGGGCCACGAGAAGCCGCGCGGCGCCTTCAACACGCGCGAGATCGGCCGCCTCTATGCCGCGATGGGTTTCACAACCGTGGTCGAGCCGGCGGTGCTGCCGCATCACGCCTTGCAGGCGCATCTCGAGCTCGCCGACATCCCGATCATCGACAAGGCGACGCTGACGGTGCTGGGCAACGACGATTTCACGCTCAACCTCCTGCGCAAGAAGGAAAGCGCGCAGGCGGTGCAGGACACCATCGCCTGGACGCTCGCCACCTCGCGCGGGCTCGGCGTGAAGGTGATCAATGCCGGCGGCGCGGAGGCGTTCAAGGAGAACGTGCGCACCTTCTCGCTCGACGACGAGGTCCCGGACTACGGCGTCTCCTCGCGCGCCATCGTCAAGGCGCTGCAGCACGGCGTCACCGCGCTCGGCCTGCCGCATCCGCTGCACGTCCACTGCAACAATCTCGGCGTGCCGGGCAACGTCGATACCGCGGTCGCCACCATCGCCGCGGCGGAAGGGCTGCGGCTGCATCTCGCGCACGTGCAGTTCTACGCCTACGGCAAGGAGGGTCCGCGCGGCTTCTCCTCGGCGGCGCCGCGGCTCGCCGAGGCGGTCAACGCCGCCAGAAACGTCACCGTCGACATCGGCCAGGTGATGTTCGGGCAGACGGTGACGATCTCGGCCGACGTGCTGCGCCAGTTCAACGCGCGTAACTCGGCCAAGCCGCGGAAATGGCTGATCTACGACGGGGATTCGAACGGCGGCGGCATCGTCGCCTACGACTACCGTGCCACCAATTTCCACAACGCCGTGCAATGGGCCGCCGGGCTCGAACTGTTCCTGCTGATCGCCGATCCCGCACGCGTGTTCTTCACCACCGATCATCCCAACGGCGCGCCGTTCACCGCCTATCCGGACATCTTCGCGCTGCTGATGGACCGCGACCTGCGCGCGCAATGGCTGTCGCGCCTGCCGCAGGAGGCGGTCGCGGTCACCACCCTGCCGGCGATCGCGCGCAAATACAGCTGGAGCGAGATCGCCACCATGACCCGCGCCGCGCCGGCACAACTGCTCGGCCTGAAGGACCGCGGCCATCTCGGCGCCGGCGCCATTGCCGACGTCGCCGTCTATGCACCGAACCGCGACCGAGCGGCGATGTTCCGTGCGGCTGCGCTGGTGTTCAAGGACGGCACGCTGGTCGTGCGCGACGGCGAGGTCGTGCAGGAGCCATACGGCCGCACGCTCACCGCGCTGCCCCCGCGCGATGCGGCGATCGAGCGCCGGATGCGCGATTACTACATGGACCGTTACGGGCTGACGCCCGAATTCATGGCGGTGGCCGAGCGCCTGCTCGGGCCGCGCGCGACGTTCGAAGGCGTGCCATGCCGCACTTGACCGCCAACGGCATACGCATCGACGACACCTTCGCCGAGGCCTTCGGCATGCGGGCGACGGCGCTGACCGTCACCGCGTCGACGCTGCGCTGGGCGCGGCAGGCCGCGGTGACGATGACCGGCTACGGCACCTCCGTGATAGGATGCGGCGCCGAGGCCGGGATCGACTGCGATGTCCCCTCCTCGGACACGCCGGACGGCCGGCCGGGCGTGCGCGTGCTGCTGTTCTCGACCTCCACCGCCGAATTGCAGAAGCAGCTTCAGGGGCGCGTCGGCCAATGCGTGCTGACGAGCCCGGGATCGGCCTGCTACGCCGGGCTCGACGGCGCCGAGAGGCTCAAGCTCGGCAACGCGCTGCGTTTCTTCGGCGACGGCTTCCAGGTCGCCAAGCGGCTCGGCGACAAACGCTACTGGCGCATTCCGGTGATGGACGGCGAGTTCGTCTGCGAGGCGACCACCGGACTGACCAAGGCGGCCGTCGGCGGCGGCAACCTGATCGTCATGGGCGCGCGCTCGGAAACGACCCTGGCCGCGGCGGAGGCGGCCGTCGCCGCCATCGACGCCGTGCCGGACGCGATCATGCCCTTCCCCGGCGGCATTGCGCGCTCCGGCTCGAAGGTCGGCGCGAAGTACAAGGGCATGATCGCCTCGACCAACGACGCCTATTGCCCGACATTGAAGGGATCGGGGCGCAGCGCGCTCGACGCCGACATCGGCGCCGTCCTCGAGATCGTCATCGACGGCCTGACGCCGGACGCGGTCGCCAACGCCATGCGCGCCGGCCTTGCCGCCATCGTCGCGCTCGGGCCGGAACGCGGCGCGCTGCGCGTCGGCGCCGGCAATTACGGCGGCAAGCTCGGGCCGCACCACTACCACCTGAAGGACCTGCTGCCGTGAGCGCCTTCGTGTTCACCCTGCGCGACGAGCCGGCGCAGCGGCTCGATCTGGCGCCGCTGGTGCCGCAGCGGCTGAAGGGCCTGCGCGAGGCTGACATCGCCGCCATCGCGCTCAACACGACGCGCGAGCGCGTCACCGTCGGAGACGTGTTCGCGCTGCGCCCGGGCGATAGCGCGCAGCTGCGCTTCGAGGGCGGCAGCGCGCGCTTCGACCGCGTCGGCGCCGAAATGGCCGAGGGCGAGATTGCGGTCGACGGAGCGGTCGGCGCGCAGGCCGGACGGTTGATGCATGGCGGCCGCCTCACGATCGGCGGCGATGCCGGGCCGTGGGCCGGGTCCGGCATGCGCAACGGCGTGGTCGAGATCAAGGGCGATGCCGGCGACCGGCTCGGCGGCCCCCTCGCCGGCGAAACCGCTGGCATGCGCGGCGGCGTGCTGATCGTGCGCGGCAATGCCGGCGAACGTGCCGGCGACCGGCTGCGGCGCGGAACCATCCTCATCGACGGTGCCGCGGGGTCCTGTCTCGGCAGCCGCATGATCGCCGGAACCGTCATCGTGGGCGGCGCGGCCGGCGCCCTGCCCGGCTATCTGATGGCGCGCGGCTCGCTGGTGCTCGGTGGCGGCGCGGCTGCGCTGTCGCCGACCTTTGCCGATTGCGGCGTGCACGACCTCGTCGCCAATGCGCTGCTTGCCGGTTTCGTCCGGCCGTTCAGCCGGGATCTGGCGGCGATTTTGACCTGTCCGCTGCGCCGGCTGCTCGGCGACATGGCGGTCATCGGCCGCGGCGAGATTTTCTACCCGGCCCGCTGAAACCAAAACCGTCGCCGGCACGTCGGTTCGGTTGTAGGATGCGCTCCCGCACAGGAGGCGAGCCATGGGCTTCATCACGCTTGTGATCACCGTGTGCGCGCTGGCTCAGCCGAGCCACTGCGAGGACCAGCAGATCGAGTACATGAGCGCGGGGTCGTCGCTGCGGCAATGCGCGATGGCGGCGCCGCCTTACATCGCGCAATGGATCGGCGAGCATCCGAAATGGCGCGCCGTGCGCTGGCACTGTGAGTATCCGGGCCAGAAGGCGCTGTGATGCCGCGGTGCGGCGCCTACTTGCCGCAGTCGGTGAGCTGCTTTTCTTCGACGACGAAGACGGCGCCGGGCTTGACCTCGACGTCCTTGATCACGCACGCGCGGCCGGTGACGTCGGCGAGCTTGATGTCGTAGCGGCCGGCCGCAACGCCGGTGACGTTGACGCGCTCGTCATGGTCCACCGTGCCGTCGCGGTCGTTCTTGCACTGGTTCGGCCCCCACGCGTTGCGGCCGGCCGGCGAGAGCTGCAGGTTGTTGACGGTATGGAGCGTCAGGTTCCAGAACCGCGTCGGCTTGTCCTTGGCGATGGCGGCGCCGCCGAGCAGCAGGCTCGCGGCGCCGGCGATCAGCAACGTGCGCATGCATGGCCTCTCGATCATCCGCCGCGATGATCGCTCCTCTCGCGCGGAAGGCAAGGTCAATTTGCCGGTCAGCCGCGCGCGGTCAGTATGCGCGCGATCACCGCCGGGAGGTCGGCCATCGCCGAAACGACGCACGCGGCGCCCTCCTCCGCCAGGATCGCGGCGAGACGCGGCGTCGCGTGGCTGCCGCCGACGAAGCCGACCGCCGTCATGCCGGCGGCGCGTGCCGCGCGGACGCCGAGCGGCGAATCCTCGATGACGATACAATCTTCCGGCACAAAGCCGAGGCTCGTCGCCGCGAACAGGAACAAATCGGGCGCCGGCTTGCCGTGCGCGACCTGCTCGGCGCTGAAGATGCGGTCGCCGAACAAGGGCGCAAGCCCGGTGATCTC
>Ga0182749_1003294_pt1 | contig 11153 bp, 7 predicted proteins | sample eDN3rd37CKraftMG_FD_128875 | JGI IMG/M metagenome (GOLD analysis project Ga0182749, IMG submission 128875) | Enriched Miracle-Growth compost microbial communities from Emeryville, California, USA - eDNA 3rd pass 37_C Kraft MG (version 2) (version 2) ...
CGTCTACGGTGGGCAACGTTTCATCCCGTTGCATGGATTGCACACTGTTGCGCAGTCCCTCGCGCTGGTGCGTGCGGCGGGCGGTCACCCTCGAAGGAGAGCGCATGTCGACCAGACCTTCCAGACGGTTCAGATCCTCCGGAGCGCGGCACCGGGTTTCCCGGACGCTCGCGGCTGCCGCCGCGGCGGCGGTGCTCGTTCCGTTCGCCACGATCCCGGGCGTGCTGTCCGCGGCTGCCGCGGACGTCCAGCACGTCAGCATCCCCGGCTCGCACAACACCGCGATGGGCTGCGCGAGCGACTGGGACGTGAGCTGCGCGCAGGCCGAGCTCGCCCAGCGCCCCGACGGCGTCTGGTCGCGCACCTACGACCTGCCCGCCGGCAGCTACGAGTACAAGGCCGCGCTCAACGACTCCTGGGACGTGAACTACGGCGCGGGCGGTGCGCAGGGCGGCGCCAACATCGCCTACACGACCGACGGCACGAAGCCCGTCACGTTCTTCTACGACCCGGTCACGCACTGGGCCACCAACACCGCCGCCGACCCGATCGTGTCGGCGATCGGCGACTTCCAGACCCAGCTCGGCTGCGCCTCGGACGACCAGGCCGACTGCCTGGGCGCCTGGCTCGAGGACCCCGACGGCAACGGGATCTACACGGCGAAGCTCACCGGGCTCAGCGCGGGCACGTACCACGTCAGGGTCGCGCACGGCCTGTCCGACGCCGAGGTGTACGGCGCCGACGGCGCGAAGGGCGGAGCCGCGATCCCGTTCGACGTCGAGGGCGGCAAGCAGGTCGTCCTCACCTACACGCTCGCCACCCACGCGCTCGCGATCGACGTCACGGACGCCCCGGTCGCGGGCGAGGCCGAGGACGCCGCCCAGTGGGTCGACGCGCGCACGGTCGCGGTGCCGGCCGACCTCGCCGCCACCGCCACGTCCTGGACCCTCTACTCCTCGCCCGACGCCTCGCTGAGCCGCGACGGGAACACGATCAGCGGTGGTACCGCGATCCGGCTCGCCGCCGACCCGAAGGGCCTCACGTCCGCGCAGCTCTCGCGCTTCCCGGCGCTCCGGGGCTACGTCGCGCTGCACCCGACGAACCTGTCGCGGCCCGCGCTCGAGCGGGCGCTCCGGGGCGAGCTCCGGCTCGCGGCCCGCGACGGCGAGGGCACGCTGAGGGCGCTCACGGGCGTCCAGCTCCCGGGCGTGCTCGACGACGTCTACGGCACGTCCGCGCAGCGTCGCAGCCTCGGCGTGACCTGGAAGCACGGCGCACCGCAGCTCGCGCTCTGGGCGCCGACCGCGCAGGACGTCGACCTGCTCCTCTCCCCGGCGTCGGGCACGGGCGACCCGCGGCGCATCCCGGCGCACCGCGCGTCGGACGGCACGTGGACCGTGGCGGGGTCGCCGTCCTGGAAGAACCGGCAGTACCGCTACGAGGTGACGGTGTACGCACCGACCACCGGCCGGATCGAGACCAACGTCGTCACGGACCCGTACTCGGTCGCGCTCACCACGAACTCGACGCGCTCGGTGCTCGTCGACCTGGGCGACGCGTCCCTCGCGCCCGCGCAGTGGTCTCGCACCGCGTCGCCGACGCTCAGGAGCACGAGCGACCAGACGATCTACGAGCTGAGCGTCCGCGACTTCTCGGCGGGCGACCCGACGGTCCCGGCGGCGCTGCGGGGCACGTACGGCGCGTTCGCGACGGACGGCGACGGCACGAAGCACCTGCGCACGCTCGCGAAGGCCGGCCTGACGACCGTCCACCTGCAGCCGACGTTCGACTTCGCGACCGTGAACGAGGACCGCTCGCAGCAGGCCACCCCGAGCTGTGACCTCGCGTCCTACGCGCCCGACTCCGACCAGCAGCAGGCCTGCGTCGGCGCGGTCGCCGGCTCGGACGCGTACAACTGGGGCTACGACCCGCTGCACTACCTCGCGCCCGAGGGCTCGTACGCCGTCCACCCTGACGGCGGCTCGCGCGTCGCGGAGTTCCGCACCATGGTCGGGGCGCTGCACGCGGACGGCCTGCGCGTCGTCGTCGACGAGGTCTTCAACCACACGTCGGCCTCGGGCCAGGACGCGCACTCGGTGCTCGACCGCGTCGTGCCCGGCTACTACCAGCGGCTCGACGCGACGGGCGCGGTCGAGACCTCGACCTGCTGCCAGGACGTCGCGACCGAGCACACCATGGCCCAGAAGCTCATGGTCGACTCGGTGGTCCTGTGGGCCAAGGAGTACAAGGTCGACGGGTTCCGCTTCGACCTCATGGGCTTCCACTCGGTCGACAACATGAAGGCCGTGCGGGCCGCGCTCGACACGCTCACGCTCCGCAAGGACGGCATCGACGGGAAGAGCATCTACCTGTACGGCGAGGGCTGGAACTTCGGCGCGGTCGCGAACAACGCGTACTTCACGCAGGCCACCCAGGGTCAGCTCGACGGCACGGGGATCGGCACCTTCAACGACCGACTGCGCGACGCCGTCCGCGGCGGGTCGCCGGTCGACGGGAGCACCGTCCAGCAGCAGGGCTTCGGCTCGGGCCTGTTCACGGACCCGAACGGCAACCCGTCGTACGGCGGCGCGGACGCCGCATCGAAGGCGCTGCTCGGCCACGACGAGGACCTCGTCAAGCTTGGCCTCGCGGGCAACCTCAAGGACTACGCGTTCGTGACGTCCGACGGGAGCATGAAGAAGGGGTCCGAGGTCGACTACAACGGCCAGCCCGCGGGCTACGCGAGCGAGCCGGACGAGTCCATCAGCTACGTCGACGCGCACGACAACCAGACGCTGTTCGACGCGCTGACGCTCAAGCTGCCGCGGGCGACGTCGATGGCGGACCGGGTGCGGATGCAGACGCTCTCGCTCGCCACGGCCACGCTGTCGCAGTCGCCGTCCCTGTGGCTCGCCGGGTCGGACCTGCTGCGCTCCAAGTCGCTCGACAACAACAGCTACAACTCGGGCGACTGGTTCAACACGATCGACTGGTCGGGGCAGACGAACGGCTTCGGCAAGGGGCTGCCGCTGTCCGGTGACAACGGCTCGCAGTGGTCGATCATGAAGCCGCTGCTGGCCGACCCGGCCCTGAACCCGACGGCGAAGGACATCGCGACCGCGACCGCCGAGGCGCAGCAGCTCCTGCGGCTCAAGCGCTCGACGCCGCTGTTCTCGCTCGGGTCGGCGCGCCTCGTCGAGCAGAAGCTCACGTTCCCGGCGACGACGACGCCCGGCGTGATCGCGATGAACGTGGACGACACGCGCGGCAAGGACGTCGACCGGAACCTCGACGGCATGCTGGTCGTGTTCAACGCGGGCCCGGCGACCGCCACCGAGACGCTCGGCGCGCTGCAGGGCAAGGGCTACCAGCTCTCCGCGCTCCAGCGGCAGGGCGACGACGCGGTGGTCAAGGCCACGACCTGGGACGCCCGGACCGGGACGATCTCGGTGCCCGCGCGCACCGTCGCGGTCCTGACCCTCGCGCAGGGAGGTCACGGCCACCGCTGACGGCCGGGCCAACCCCAGCCCCCAGCACCCCGAAGTAGACGGGCCGCCGGTATACCTCGCGAGGTATGCCGGCGGCCCGTCTCCTTGGCGGGTGTGGCGAGGTAACGATTGGGTCACCTGTCCCACAGCAGCCTCGCCGCAAGCTCCGAACCGTGCTTCGATGCTTCGAGCGAGGGGGCGACAAGGGCGTCGCTCACTCGCGCTCCCGGCCCAGGGCCGGGACTGCCGGACGCCTGAGTGGAGGACTGCGTGCCGTACCGCGAGACCGACGCCACCCGAGCCGCCCGCGACCGCAGACGGGTCGCCCTCGTCGCGGCGGGCGTCGAGGTCGTCGCCGAGCGCGGCTTCGCCGGAGCCACGGTGCAGGCCGTCGCCGGTCGTGCGGGCCTCAGCGCGAGCAGCGTCTACACGTACTTCCCGGCCCGGGCGGACCTCCTCACCGCCGTCTTCCGTGAGATCGCGTCGGTCGAGCTCGGGCACGTCCGCGAGGCCGCCGAGCCCCGACCCGACGACGCGCCGGCCACCGCCGCGCAGGCCCGGCTGACGCGCGTCGTCGACACGTTCGCCCGCCGGGCGCTGCGTCGTCGACGGCTCGCGCGGGCGCTCCTGCTGGAGCCCGCCGACCCTGCCGTGGAGGCGGAGCGGACGCTGTTCGCCCGCGAGTACGCGGACCTCTTCGGCGCGATCGCGGCCGCCGGCGTCGCCTCGGGCGAGCTGCCCGCGCAGGACACGCGGATCGTCGGTGCGGCGCTCGTCGGGGCGGTCGCGTCGGCCCTCACGAGCCCGCTCGCGCCCCTCGGCGAGGGCGTCGACCCCGACGCGCTGGTCGCGACGATCCTCGGGTTCTGCCTGCGCGGCGTCGTCGGGGCTGCGGCGTGACGAGCCCGCGCCCGCACGTCACGCACGCGGTCACCAACCAGGTGCCGCCGCGCGAGGGGCTCGACGAGTACGCCGACTTCCCGGTCCTGCGGCAGGGCGTCCGAGCGTTCGGCGGAGCGTGGGGCGAGGAGTCGCTGCAGGAGGTCGGGCGGCTCGTCGGGTCGGCCGCGTTCCAGGCCGACGCGGAGCGGGCGAACCGGTCCACCCCCGAGCTGCGGGCGTTCGACCGCTGGGGGCGCCGCGTCGACGAGGTCGACTACGACCCCGCGTACCACCGCGTCCTCGGCGCGGCCGTCGCGCACGGGGCGCACACCTCGGCGTGGGCCGAGCCGCGGCCCGGTGCCGAGGTGGTCCGGGCGGCCGCGTTCAGCCTGTTCGCGCAGGTCGAGCCCGGCCACGCGTGCCCGGTCTCGATGTCGCACGCCGCGGTCGCCTCGCTCGTCCACGCCCCGGCGCTCCACGCCGTCTGGCGCCCACGGCTGCTGAGCCGGGAGTACGACGGGCGCCTCGTGCCGTTCGGCGACGGCCCGGGCAGCAAGCGCGGCGCGCTCTTCGGCATGGCGATGACCGAGAAGCAGGGCGGCTCGGACGTGCGCGCCGGCACGACCGTCGCTCGGCCGGCGGCGGGGGACGGGGCCGGGGCCGCCGACGAGCCCGGCGCCGCCTACCTGCTCACGGGCCACAAGTGGTTCTGCTCGGCGCCGATGTCCGACGCGTTCCTCGTGCTCGCCCGCGGGGTCCGGCGCACCCCGGGCGGCGAGGAGCGCCCCGACGACGACGTCTCGTGCTTCCTCGTGCCGCGCGTGCTCGACGACGGCGCCCGCAACGTCTTCCGGATCCAGCGGCTCAAGGACAAGCTGGGGAACCGGTCGAACGCCTCGAGCGAGATCGAGCTCGACGGGACGGTCGGCCGTCTCGTGGGGGAGCCCGGCCGCGGGGTCCGGACCATCATCGAGATGGTCGCGCGGACGCGCGAGGACTGCGTTCACGGGTCGGCCGCCGGGATGCGCCAGGGCGTCGCGGAGGCGCTCTGGCACGCGCGGCACCGGTCGGCGTTCGGCGCGCGCCTCGTCGACCAGCCGGCCATGACGGCGGTGCTGGCGGACCTCGCGCTCGAGTCCGAGGCCGCGACGCTCACGTCGCTCCGGCTCGCGGCCGCGGCCGACGTCGCCGCCGGCGGCAGCGCGGACGCGAGCGAGGCGCGCGCGTTCTCCCGCCTCGCGACCGCCGTCGCGAAGTACTGGGTGTGCAAGCGCGGGCCGGGGCACGCGTACGAGGCCATGGAGTGCCTGGGCGGCAACGGGTACACCGAGGCCTTCCCGCTCGCGCGCCGCTACCGGGAGCAGCCCGTCATGGCGATCTGGGAGGGCTCGGGCAACGTGATCGCGCTCGACGTCCTGCGCGCGCTCGGGCGCGACCCGGAGAGCCTCGACGCGTTCGACGCCGAGGTGGCACGCGCGGCGGGCGCGAGCCCCGTCCTGGACCGGCACCTCGCGCGCACGCGGCGGCTCGCGCGGGAGGTCGCGGGCGACCCCGGTGCGGCGCCCGCGCAGGCGCGCCGGCTGGTCGAGGCGCTCGCCCTGGGCCTCCAGGCCTCGCTCATGGTCCGCTTCGCTCCCGAGGCGTCGAGCGACGCGTTCGTCGCGGCGCGGCTGGGTGAGGACCGTGCGCTCGGCTACGGCGTGCTGCCCTCCGGGACGGACCTGCGCGCGGTGCTGGCGCGCCACGCGGGCTGACGGGCGGTCCCGGGGCGCCCGGCGCCGTCCACAGATTTCCTCCACAGGGGTGTGCGCGACGACGCCGTTCCGCCGGTCCCGTTGTGGACGACCCTGTGCGTTCGTGAGGGCCCTCGATTGACCCGTCACAGGGGGTTGTCGGCGACCCGAACCGGGTCTACAACAGTGCTACGGCCAGCCGCTGCGACGACGCTTCGGAGAACCGCCACGCGGAGGAGCGTCGCCCCGGCGGCCGGCCGGACGGTCGAACGGAGAACGGTGCACCACCCCCCGCCTGCCGCGGGTCCGGCACAGGGCCGGCTGGCACGGGGAGCTGCAGGACGGCGCAGGGTGCGCGCGGGCCCGGGAGACTGGCCGCGAGAGGCACGGCCTGCGCGCGCATGGAAGGTGGGCGCGAGTGTCCGTGCGAGCCGTGACGTCACACGGTGTCTGTGTTGGGACTAGCGGCCCAGGGAAGGCCCCTCGGACTCGTACTCCGAGGGGCCTTCGCTGTGTCGATCCTCCCCGCCGCCCCTGACATCGCCCTGGGAGCCGCCGCACGTCCCGCGGCGGAGGGCGCCGCCCGGGCTAGCGTGGTGTCGTGAGCAACCTCGAGACCCGCCCGGCCGAGCAGCTGTGCCGCTCCGGCGGCGCGGACGGCGTCCAGATCCTCGAGCCGCGGACCGTCCCGCTCGGCGGGCCCCGTGCGATGACCGTCCGCCGCACGCTCCCGCAGCGCGCCCGCTCGCTCGTCGGTGCCTGGTGCTTCGCCGACCACTACGGCCCCGACGACGTCACCGCTGGCCCCGGGATGCAGGTCCCGCCCCACCCGCACACGGGCCTCCAGACGGTCACCTGGCGGTTCGCGGGCGAGGTGCTGCACCGCGACTCCGTCGGGTCGCTCGAGACGGTCCGCCCCGGCGAGCTCAACCTCATGACCGCGGGCCGCGGGATCTCCCACTCCGAGGAGACCCCCGCCCAGACCACCGCGCGCACGCTGCACGGCGTCCAGCTGTGGACGGCGCTGCCCTCGGGAGCGCTCGACGGCGCCCCGTTCTTCGAGCACCACGAGGACCTGCCCGTGCTCCGCGTCGAGGGTGCGGTCGCGCACGTCCTGGTGGGGACGCTCGCCCTCGTGACCGGCGCTGGCAGCGCGGAGGTCGTCGCGGCGAGCTCGCCCGCGACGGCCTTCACGCCCCTCGTCGGTGCGCAGCTCGACCTCGCTCCGGGGGCACGCGTCGTCGTGCGGACGGAGCCCGGGTTCGAGCACGCGGTGCTGCTCGACGCCGGTGCCGTGCGCGTCGCCGGGGTCGACGTGGCGCGCGACCACCTCGCCTACGTCGCGCCGGGGCCGGGTGAGCTCGTCCTCGAGGCGGGCCCGGACGCCGTGACCGACGAGGCCGGCACCGTGGGTGCCCGCGTCATGCTGCTCGGGGGCGAGCCCTTCGGCGAGGACGTCGTGATGTGGTGGAACTTCGTCGGCCGCACGCACGACGACGTCGCCCGGGCCCGCGCGGACTGGCAGGCCGGGCTCGTGATGACGTCGGGCGAGGGGCCCAACCACGGCGGCACGGTCTACGCGCCCGGGGTGGCCGACGGCCGTTTCGGCGAGGTCGTCGGGTACGCGGGCGGCCCGCTGCCGGCGCCGGCGCTGCCGGACGTGCACCTCAAGCCGCGCACGCGCCCGGCGTCCTGACGGGGGGGGCACGGACGTCGAGTTCGAGGGTTTCCGCCGAGTACGAGGGTGTCGGGCTCGGACTCGGCGAAAACGCTCGGACTCGGCGCAGGCCAGCGGAGTGCGCCCGGTCGGCGGGGAGCGGGCCACGGCGGCGTGGACGCACGAAGGGCCGGTCCTCGAGGAGGACCGGCCCTTCGGCACGCGTGGAGCGGGTGACGGGAATCGAACCCGCGCTGTCAGCTTGGGAAGCTGAAGTTCTACCATTGAACTACACCCGCGAGACGCCGCTCCGTGGGTGCTCCCGGTGTGGGACCATCCTCGAACGCCAGCGTGCGTCGTCGATCATACCTGCCCGGAGGAGTGCTCATGTCCCAGCCGCCCTACGGCCCGCCGAGCGGCCAGCCCGAGGACCCGTACGCGGGCCACGCCCAGCCGGGGACGGGCGAGCCGCAGCCGTCGGCCGGACAGTCGCCCTACGCCGAGCAGCCTCGGCAGGGCGAGCCGTACCCGGGCCAGCCGTATGCCGGACAGCAGCAGCCCTACCCGGCCCAGCAGCAGGCGTACCCCGGGCAGCAGCCCTACCCGGGCCAGCAGCAGCCGTACCCGGGCCAGCCCTACCCCGGCCAGCCGTACGGGGCGCAGCAGCCGTACCCGGGCCAGGCCCCGTACGGGTACGCGCCCTACGCGCCCGTCGACCCGAACGCGAAGTCGAAGCTCGTGGCGGGGCTGCTCGGGATCTTCCTCGGGTCGCTCGGGATCCACCGCTTCTACCTGGGGTACACGGGCATCGGGATCCTGCAGATCGTCGTCACGGTCGTGACGTTCGGTCTCGGCGGCCTCTGGGGCTTCATCGAGGGGATCGTGTACCTCGCCGCCTCGAAGGGCTCGTACACGGTGGACGCGCAGGGCCGCCCGCTGCGTGCCTGACGCGGTATGACCCACGTCACCACGCGTCCAGCGCGACGGGCTACCGTGTGGGCGTGCTGCTCTCCGATCGTGACATCCGTGCCGAGCTCGACGCCGGGCGCGTGGTCCTCGACCCGTACGAGCCGTCGATGCTGCAGCCGTCGAGCATCGACGTGCGCCTCGACAAGTTCTTCCGGCTGTTCGACAACCACCGGTACCCGTTCATCGACCCGTCGCAGGAGCAGCCCGAGCTGACCCGGCTCGTCGAGGCCCAGGGCGACGAGCCGCTGGTCCTGCACCCGGGCGAGTTCGTGCTCGGCTCGACCTTCGAGACGGTGACCCTGCCCGACGACGTCGCGGCGCGCCTGGAGGGCAAGTCCAGCCTCGGCCGGCTGGGCCTGCTGACGCACTCGACGGCGGGCTTCATCGACCCCGGGTTCTCGGGGCACGTGACGCTCGAGCTGAGCAACGTGGCGACCCTGCCGATCACGCTCTGGCCGGGCATGAAGATCGGCCAGCTGTGCTTCTTCCGGCTCTCGTCGCCCGCGGAGAACCCGTACGGCAGCGAGGCCTACGGCTCGCGCTACCAGGGCCAGCGCGGCCCGACCGCGTCGCGGTCCTGGCAGAGCTTCCATCGCACGGAGGTCTAGCGTGACCGACCAGCCAGGCGACCAGTCCACCCCCGACCCGAGAGACTACGTGCCCGCCTCACCGCTCCCGCTCCTGCCGGCCGTCACGGCCGCCGCCCCGCTCGACCGCGCGCGCCACCTGCTGGGCTTCGCGTCCGAGGTGCTGCCCGACGAGGTCGAGGCGCTCGCGGTGAGCCGGTTCCCGGGCGCGCACTGGGACGTCGCGCCGGAGGGCATCGACCTGATCTCGGCGCCGGGGCGGTGGGCACGGCCGGGCGAGCCGGGCGTGCTCCGCCTCACCGCGAGCACGGTCCTCGTCGGTCCCTACGCGCCGCAGTTCACCGACGGCTTCGGGACCGGCCTGCCGGACCGCACGGCGTACGTGTTCGACGTGACGTGCGCGCGCGAGCGCGGCGAGCCGCCCTACCCGGGCGGCGGCGACCGGGACGGCCTGGGCCGGGCGTTCCCCGTCGGGCTGCCCACGGGGGAGGAGGGCATCGTCGTCGACTGGCTCGTCGCGGCCGCCCGGCGGCTCGCCGGCGCGATCCGGGTCGACCTCGGCGGCGCGGTCAGCCCCGACGTCACGCTCGTGCCCGACCCCGACGCGAACGTCGACCTGACGATCTTCACGGACGTGTGGCTCGAGCCCGAGGCCGCGCAGACGCTTCTGCGCCAGGTCGAGCCGAGCGCCCAGCTCGCGACGACCGGTGTCGAGTGGTCCGGGCCGCCCGGCATCGCCTACGACCCGGCCGCGCTCGGCATCGTCGAGCTGACCGAGGACCAGGTGCGCGCCGTCCAGCACGCCGCCGACGAGGTCGACATGGCCGTGCTCTCGCAGCCCATGACGCTCGAGGGGTACGCGGTCCTCATCGACCTCGGCCCCGACGGCGTCGTCGCGGTCGAGGTCGGCGCCGAGCCGATCGTGCCGCTCGCGCTCCAGGGGCTGCCGTGGACGGCGGGCGGCGCGCTCGCGTACCACGTGCGCTGGGAGGCGCCCGACCTCGAGGCGTCGCAGCGCGAGGAGCCGCCGCTCACGCACGTGCTCGCCCGGACCCGGGCGCTCGGCGTCGTGGGCGAGGTCGCGGCGGCGCTGCAGCACGCCGTCGGCGGCGAGGTCGCGGACGAGGACGGGTTCCTGGTCGGGGTCGCCGACCTCGAGCAGGACGTGGAGTAGCACGCCGCCGCCGACGCCGGGGCGGCACCGACGTGGCATCCGGTAGGTCTCCGCTTGGTACGATCCTTGCGGTCCCCCGGTCGTTCGCGACCCCCGCCCCCGACAGGACGGAGCGGACGTGCTGCAGCTGCTCGTAGCCCATCTGCTGATGGTGCTGCTGGCGCCTGCGATCATCTCCTGGCTCGGCCGCCGAGGCTTCCTCGTGCTGGCCCTGGCCCCCGCCGCGGCCGCGGTCTACGCCCTCGCGTGCACGTCGCGCGTCATGCACGGCGACGTCCCCGTGCAGCACTGGCAGTGGGTCCCGCAGCTCGGGCTCACGCTGACGTTCCGGCTCGACACGCTGTCCTGGCTCATGCTGCTGCTGGTCGGCGGCGTGGGGGCGCTGGTCCTCGTGTACTGCTCGGCGTACTTCGCGCCGTCCGCGCACGGGCTCCAGCGCTTCGGCGCGACGCTCGTCGGGTTCGCGGGCGTCATGGTGGGCCTCGTCACCGCCGACGACATGCTCCTGCTGTTCGTGTTCTGGGAGCTCACGACCGTCGCGTCTTACCTGCTCATCGGGCACTACGCGGAGCGCAAGGCGTCCCGGCGCGCGGCCATGCAGGCGATCGTCATCACGACCGCCGGCGGCCTCGCGATGCTCGTGGGCGTCGTCATCCTGGGCGA
>Ga0182749_1003301_pt1 | contig 11133 bp, 9 predicted proteins | sample eDN3rd37CKraftMG_FD_128875 | JGI IMG/M metagenome (GOLD analysis project Ga0182749, IMG submission 128875) | Enriched Miracle-Growth compost microbial communities from Emeryville, California, USA - eDNA 3rd pass 37_C Kraft MG (version 2) (version 2) ...
CACCCGCTCATCAAGCTGCCGCTCGGCTGGGGCAAGGTGCTGCTCGACCGCATGTACGACTGGGGCTACGACACCGACCCCGAGGAGACGATGGACGGCCGCCGCATCGAAGTCGCGCGCGGCAAGGTGATCGGCGGTTCGTCTTCGATCAACGCCATGGCCTATGTGCGCGGCAACCGCGCCGACTATGAGCGCTGGGCTTCGCGTGGTCTGCCCGAGTGGTCCTACGAGAAGGTGCTGCCCTACTTCCGCAAGCAGGAAAACTGGGAGGGCGGCGCCAGCGAATATCGCGGCAGCGGCGGCCCGCTGGCGACGCAAAAGGCGCGCTACAAGGATCCCTTGGTCGACGCCTATCTCGCCAGCGCGCAGGCGATGGGCTACGCGCTCAACGACGACTACAACGGCGCGACGCAGGACGGCTTCGGCCGTATGCAGATGACGCTGCGCAACGGGCGGCGCGAAAGCGCGGCGACCGCCTATCTGCATCCCGTGCGCGACCGCGCGAACCTCACCGTGCGCACCGAGAGCCTCGTCACCCGTGTGGTGCTCGAAGGCACGCGCGCCGTCGGTATCGAGTACATCCATAAAGGCGAGCGCCGTTTCGTCGCCGCCGAGCGCGAGGTGATCCTGTCCGGCGGCGCGATCAATTCGCCGCAGGTGCTGATGCTGTCGGGCATCGGCGATCCGGACGAACTGTCCAAGCACAACATCGCCGTGAAGGCGGCGCTGCCGGGCGTCGGCAAGAACCTGCAGGATCATCTCGCCGCGCTGCTGATCTATGGCCGCCGCGACGAAAGCCCGCTGCTGCGCCATATGCGCGCCGACCGGCTCACGCTCACCCTCGCGCAGGGCCTGCTCGCCGGCAAAGGCTTTGCCACCGAACTGCCGGGCGGCATCACCGGCTTCATCAAGACGAGCCCGGACGAGCCGATCCCGGATATCCAGCTTCTGTTCATCGCCGGCTCGCTGGCGGCCAAGCCCTATCTGCCGCCGTTCTCGCAGCCTTTCGCCGACAGCTTCGCCTGCCGCATCGTGCTGTTGCGTCCGGAGAGCCGGGGCACGATCACTTTGGCTTCGGCCAATCCGACGATGCATCCGAGGATCAAGCAGGGCCTGCTGTCGGTCGATCGCGACTGGCGCAAGCTCTCCGCCGGCATCCGCATCTTCCGCGAATTGGCCCAGTCGTCGCGTCTTGCGCCGCATATTTCGCGTGAGATCGGGCCCGGTGCGGACGTCACCAGCGACGATGGTCTTGAAGCCTATGTGCGCAAGACGGGCGTCACCGCCCATCATCCGTGCGGCACCTGCCGCATGGGCACGGACGAGAACGCCGTGGTGGACAGCGAACTGCGCGTGCGCGGTGTCGAAGGTCTGCGCGTCGTCGATGCCTCGGTGTTCCCGGACCTCGTCGGCGGCAACATCAATTCGCCGGTTATCATGGTGGCGGAGAAGGCGGCCGATCTGATCACGGCGGCCTCGGCGTAGCGCTTGCATATCCGCTCGGCCCCGCGAAAGCGGGGACCCAGCGCTGGATTCCCGCTTGCGCGGGAATGAGCGGAGTTGGTGGTTCTCGCGGTCGATGACGCGGACGACCCTGCCTGGTCATTCCGGGGCGTGCTGAAAGCGCGAACCCGGAATCCAGTCACGCTCACGTTCTTACATCGGGCTGGATTCCGGATCGCCGCGACGCGGCGTCCGGAATGACGGCGATATCAGCCCCGCGCCGGCGTCGCCCAGGGGCGGCTCGCCTTGTCGCGGGTCTTGAACGCGTCGATCTCGGCGCGGCGGCTCTCGGTCAGATCGACGTCGTCCCAGCCGTTGAGCAGTTGATTGCGGCTGACCGGCTCGATGGCGAACGGATAGCTTTTGTTGCCGAAGACGATCGTCTGCTGCTCGAGATCGACGACGATGTCCTGCGCCGGCTGCGCTTCGATGGCGGCCGCAAGCTCCGCCGCTTCCGCTTCGCCGACGACCGCGGTCAGCAGCCCGTTCTTGACCGCGTTCTGCGCGAAGATGTCGCCGAAGGACGGCGCGATGACGCAGCGGAAGCCGTGATCGTAGACGGCATAGACCGCCGCCTCGCGCGATGAGCCGCCGCCGAAGTTGCGCGCGGCGACGAGGACTTTGGCCCCTTGGTACGCGGGATTGTTGAGCGCGAAATCCGGCACTTCCTTGCCGTCCGCGTCATAGCGCAGGTCCTGGAACAGCACGGTGCCGAGGCCCCGCGAGCGCGGCCATTTGAGATAGCGCGCCGGCAGGATCTGGTCGGTGTTCAGGTTCGGCAGCGGCAGCGGGCAGGCTTTGGCGGTGAGGCGGACGAATTTTTCCATCGGGGTCTCTGTTGCGGACGTCAGTTCGGCGTGGCGCCGGAAGCCTTCACGATCGGCGCCCAGCGGTCGATGTCTTGTTTGACGAAGGCGGCGAACTGCGCGGGGCTGTCGCCGACCGGCTCGGCGCCCTCGTTCTGCAGGCGCTCGCGCAAGGTCGGGTCCGACAGCCCGGCGACGATCGCGCCATGCAGCTTGTCGGTCACGGCCGCCGGCAGCTTGCCGGGCCCGAACACGCCGAACCATGCGCTCGATTCAAAGCCGGGTACGATTTCGCCGATGGCGGGAAGGTTGGGCAGCGCGGGCAGGCGATTGGCCGTGGTGACGCCGAAGGCGCGCAGATTGCCGGACTTCACCTGTTCGGCGCCGGTGACGAAGCTGATGAACATGAGATCGACCTGGCCGCCGAGCACATCGGTGAGGGCCGGCGCCGTGCCTTTGTAGGGCACGTTCAGCATGCGCGCGCCGGTCATGAGCTTGAACTTCTCGCCGGCGAGATGGAGCGAGGAGCCGATGCCGCCGATGCCCATGGTGAGCTTGTCGGGCCTCGCCTTGGCGAGCGCGATCAGCTCATTCAGGTCCTTGGCGGGAATTTTCGGATTGCCGACGAGCAGGCTCGGCACCGTCGCGATCTTGGTGATCGGCGTGAAGTCGGCGACGGGATCGTAAGGCAGCTTGGGATAAAGCGAGGCGTTGATGGTGTGGCTGCTGAAGCTGACGAGCAACGTGTAGCCGTCGGCTGGCGATTTAGCCACCTGATCGGCGGCGATATTGCCGCCCGCGCCGGGCCGGTTCTCCACCAGCACCGGCTGCTTGAGTGCTTCCGCCATCGGATTGGCGATGGCGCGCGCGATGGTGTCGGTCGTCCCGCCCGGAGGGGCGCCGACCAACAGCTTGATCGGGCGTGAGGGAAAATCATCGGCTAATGCGGCGGGCGCGGCCAGAAGAGCCGCAAAGCTGAGCGCGAGCCACAGCGGTCCGGTCCGGCGGATGCATGTTCTCATGGCAGCGTTCCTCGGGGCGTTTCCTCGGTCATTCTTTTTATGCTTTGCGGCCGGCGAGCAGCGGCCGCACGTCGGCCAGATGTCCTGTGACGGCGGCGGCGGCCACCATCGCCGGCGACATCAGATGCGTGCGCGCGCCGGGCCCTTGCCGGCCGCGGAAATTGCGGTTGGTGGTGGAGGCGCAGCGCTCGCCGGGCGGCACCAGATCGCCGTTGATGCCGACGCACATCGAGCAGCCGGAATCCGCCCATTCAAGGCCGGCATCGCGGAAGATCTTGTCGAGTCCTTCTTCCTCGGCCTGCTGCTTCACCAAGGTCGAGCCGGGGGAGACGAGGCCCGGCACCTTGGCGGTGCGGCCGGCCAGCACGGCGGCGGCCGCCCGCAGGTCCTCGATGCGTGAGTTGGTGCAGGAGCCGATGAAGATGCGGTCGACGGCGATGTCGGTGAGCTTCTTGCCCGGCGCGAGGCCCATATAGTCGATGGCGTCGCGCAGATACTGCGCGCGCGCCGGATCGCCTTCGCGGTTGGGATCGGGCACCGTCGCATCGATCGGCAGCGCATCGTCCGGCGTGGTGCCCCAGGTGACGATCGGCGCGATGGCGGCGGCGTCCAGCGTGACCTCGCGATCGAACGAGGCATCGGCATCAGAGGCGAGCGTCGACCAATGTTCGACAGCGCGATCGAAGTCCGCGCCTTGCGGCGCGTAGGGACGGCCCTTGAGATAAGCAAAGGTCGTCGCGTCCGGCGCCACCATGCCGCAGCGGCCGCCCGCTTCGATGGACATGTTGCAGAGCGTGAGCCGGCCCTCGACCGACAAGGCGCGAATGGCGCTGCCGGCGAACTCGATGGCGTGGCCCTGCGCGCCGTCGGCGTGGATGCGCGCGATGATCGCCAGCGCAATGTCCTTGGCGGCGATGCCGGGCGTCGCTGCGCCTTCGACGGCGATGCGCATGCGCTTCGGCTTCTTCTGCCAGATCGTCTGCGTCATGAGCACATGCGCGACTTCGGATGCGCCGATGCCGAAGGCATAGGCGCCGAGCGCGCCATGCGTCGACGTGTGACTGTCGCCGCAGACGATCAGCAGACCCGGCAATGTCAGCCCCTGCTCGGGACCGACGACGTGAACGATGCCCTGACGCCGGTCGTGAAGGCCGAACAGCTTGATGTCGTTCTCGCTCGTATTCGTCGTGAGATTGCGCACCATCGCCGCGATTTCGGGATTGGCGATGTCATGGTCGCGCCCGCGCGTCGGCACGTAATGGTCGGCGACGCCGAAGGTCAGTGACGGCTCGGCGGCGCGGCGGCCGCGCGCCTTCATTTGGCTGAAGGCGTGGAAAGAGCCTTCGTGCACGTAGTGACGATCGACCCAGAGCAGCGCTGCGCCGTCCTCGCGGCGCGTGATCTCGTGCGCCTGCCAGAGCTTGTCGATGAGATTGAGCGGCTCGGTCATACGCGGCTAGGTCCTTCCTTGCGCATCATATGTGAGCACGGCTGCCGGAAAACGAGGCTTGCCGTGGGTTTCCAATAATGTATTCTAAAAGATACCAAGTAAAGCCGCTAGCGGGCGGCGCCCCGAAACAAGGGAAAGCGTGCGTTGCGCGACTGGCTCGGCGAGGCGAAGGCGAAGCAGGTCTATATGGTCCTGCGCGACCGCATCTTGAGCGGCGCCGTCGGATTTGGCGCGCGCCTCCCGACCGAGAATGAACTGGCGCAAGCCCATGGCGTGTCGCGCGTCACCGTGCGACGCGCGCTCGGCGAACTCGAGCGCGAGCGCCTGATCGAGCGCCGCCGCAGCGCCGGCACCCGTGTGATCTACCGGCCGTCGCCGGCGCCGATGACCGCCGATATTTCCGGCGTGCTTGCCAATCTCGCCGACATGGGCCGCCGCACCGCGGTCAAGCTGCTCGCCTTCGATTATGTGCCGGCGGAAGGATCTGTCGCGCAGATGTTGCGCGCGGAGCCGGATCAATTGCTGCAGCGGGCCGTGCGTGTCCGCTCCGTCGACGGCGTGCCGTTTTCTTATCTGACGACGCATGTGCCCGAGAGCGTTTCGGTCACCTTCACCAAGCAAGAACTCGCATCGCGTCCGCTGCTGGAGCTCTTGGACCGCGCCGGCGTCAAGGCCGAGCAGGCGCGGCAGCGCCTGAGCGCGGTGCTGGCGACGCCCGAGGTCGCCGAAGCGCTCGATGTGCGCACCGGATCGCCACTCATCGAACTGGTCCGCGTGGTGTACGATCAGGACGGCCGCGGCGTTGAACATCTGCACGCGCTGTATCGGCCGGACCGTTACGCCTTTGAAATCGACCTCGTGCGCTCCGGCGCCGACGAGAAGCTGGCCTGGGAGCCGGCGCGCCGGCCGAGTGGCCCGGCGGAAGACGAAAGCAGCCGCGACAAAGCGGCGCGTCGTAAAGTCAGGCCGTCTCGCCTGAAATCATTGTCTTAAACAAAAGAGGGGAAGGAATATGTCGATATCGCCGTTCAGCCGCCGCAGTTTTCTCGCCACGAGCGCGCTTGGTGCCGCCACGCTCGCCATGCCGTCGGTGCTGCGCGCCCAAGGCGCGGGCGTCAAGCTCGGCATCCTTCATCCGGTGAGCGGCGCGCTCTCCTATTCGGGCACGCAAGGCCGCCTCGGCGCCATGCTCGCGATCGAAGAATTGAATGCGGCCGGCGGCATCAAGGGCCTCGGCAAGATCGAAGCGGTGCTGGGCGACGCGCTGTCGACGCCGGAAGGCGGCAACGCCGAAGTCGAGAAGATGAACGCGGCCGGTGTCGCGGCCATCGTCGGCGGCTACGCCTCGGCGATCTGCCTTGCCGTCAGCCAGGCGGCCGCGCGCTACGATCTGCCTTACGTGGTGGACGTCGGCGTTGCCGACTCGATCGTCACCCGCGGTCTCAAGAACACGTTCCGTTTCGGCCCTGGCTTCGGCGCGATCGCCAAGGGCGCGATCGAAAACCTCGCCGCGATCAACGACGGCGCCGGCAAGCCGGCCAAGACCGTGATGATCGTGCATGAGGACTCGCTGTTCGGCGCGGGCCTCGCCAAGCTCCTGAACACCGAGCTGCCCGGCCGCGGCTTCCAGATCCTCGAGACCATCGCGCACCCGACGCCGACGCGCGACTTCAACAACGTGGTGCTGAAGATCAAGGCGCAGAACCCGGATCTGGTGATCCCGGCCAACTACTACAACGAATACGTCCTGCTCGCCCGCACGATGCAGCAGCAGAAGGTGCGGCCGAAGGGCATCTATTCGGTGCTCGGCGGGGCGGCGTCCTCGTACAAGTTCGTCAAGGAATTCCCCGACGCCGCCAAATACATCATGGACTGCAATCACTGGTTCGACCCGAAGAACCCGAAGGCGCTCGAGCTGAAGAAGAAGGTCGAGGACAAGGGCCAGTTCTACACCTACGAAGTCTACATGAACTATTCGGCCGTCCTGCTCGCGGCCGACGCCATCGCCCGCGCCGGCACCGCCGACCGGCCCAAGGTCATCGAGGCGCTGGCCTCGTCGACCTTCGCCGGCCACGTGATGCCCTACGGCCCGACCAAGTTCGTGAACGGCCAGAACGAGGGTGCGGCGCCTTGCAACACGCAGGTGCTCGACAACGACATCAAGGTCGTGCTGCCGGAGAAGTTCGCGCAGACCAAGCCCGTCTTCCCGATGCCGGCCTGAGCCGGCGCCTTCACCGCTGCTGCGCGGGCGGCGTCATCGGCGCCGCCCGCAAGAAGCGTTCCGAGTGACACGTCTTTCCAAGTGAACCGCGTCTCGTGCTGTCGCCTGTCATCCTGATCACCGCGATCCTCAACGGTCTTTTGACCGGGGCGGTCTATGCGCTCGTCGCGCTGGGGCTGACGCTGATCTACGGCGTGCTGCACATCATCAACTTCGCGCATGGGGCGCTCTTGAGCGCGGCGATGTTCGCCGCCTTCTTTTCCTTCACGCTGCTCCGGCTCGATCCTTATCTCGCCGTGTTCGTCGTGACGCCGGCTTTCTTCCTGCTGGGCTATCTGCTGCAGCGCTTCGTCATCGGCCCGACCTCGCGGGGCGACGATCGCAACATGCTGCTGGTCACGCTCGGCCTTTCGGTCGTGATCGAGAACGTGCTGCTCTATTCCTTCCGCGCCGACACCCGCACCATCGACGTGCCTTATGCCTTCGAGACGCTGGATCTCGGCTTCACGTTCCTGCCGATCCCGCGGCTGATCGGCTTCGGCGTCGTGTTCCTGGTGGCGCTCGCGCTCTGGGCCCTGATGCGTTTCACCGATGTCGGCAAGGCGATCCGCGCCGTCGCCAAGGAGAAGCTCGGCGCGCAGCTCTCCGGCATCGATGTCGCGCACGTCTATGCCATGACCTTCGGCCTCGGCACCGCCTGCGTCGCCATCGCGGCGTGCCTCCTGATGCCGAGCTATTACGTCAACCCGACGGTCGGCAACGCGTTTGTGCTCATCGCCTTCACCATCGTCGTCCTCGGCGGCATGGGCTCGGTCCCGGGTGCGCTGATTGGCGGCTTCGTCATCGGCGTGGTCGAGAGTCTGTCCGGCCTCTTCCTCGGCGAGTCGCTCGGCCAGATCGGCATATTCCTCATCTTCATCGCCGTGCTGCTGGTGCGGCCGACCGGGCTGTTCGGAGCCAAGGCATGAAGCGGCTCGGCGCCATCATCCTCGTCGTCGCAGTGCTGGCCGCGGTGCCGCTCGTCGTGCAGTCGAATACGACGCTCAACTTCCTGGTCGTGACCTTGCTGGTCGCGCTGGCGGGGCAGGGCTGGAACATCCTCGGCGGCTATGGCGGCCAGTATTCGTTCGGCCATGCGGCCTTTTTCGGCACCGGTGCTTATGCGACCGCGATCCTGCAGGTGCGCTATGGCGTCAATGCGTGGCCGGCTTTCGCCGCCGGCATCGCGCTCGGCGCCGCGGTCGGCTGGATCATCGGCGCCTTGACGTTCCGCGCCGGCTTGCGCGGCTCGTACTTTGCGCTGGTGACGCTTGCCTTTGCCGAGGTGCTGCGCATCATCGCCAGCGTCGCGCCGATCACGGGGGCGGGCGTCGGCACCTTGGTCAAGCTCGATCTGCGCTTCGAGGCGCTGCAGTTCCAGAGCCGCGCCTCCTTCTATTGGTTCATCCTGGCACTGGTCGCCGTCTCTCTTCTGATCGCGCACGCGATCGAGCGCTCGCGCTTCGGCGCCTATCTGATCGCGGTGCGTGAGAACGAGGACGCCGCCAAGGCGCTCGGCGTGAACACCACGCGCATCAAGCTTGGCGCCATGGTCATCTCCGCCGCGATCACCGCCGCGTCCGGGTGCTTCTACACGCAGTATTTCCTCTTCATCGATTCCGGCATCGCTTATGGCGCGCGCATGTCGGTCGAGGCCCTGCTGACGCCGATCATCGGCGGCGTGGGCACCGTGTTCGGCCCGCTCGTCGGCGCGCTGGTGGTGCAGGCGCTCGGGGAGGCGGCCAAGCACGTCGCGGGCGACGCGCCGGGCCTCAGCCTCATCGTTTATGGGTGTGTGCTGGTGCTGGTGATCGGCTTTGCGCCCCGCGGGCTAATCGGCCTCGTCGATACGGCGCGCCGCGCTGTGGCGCGGCCGGCGAAGCGGGAGGCCGTCAATGGCTGAGGCGCTGCTGTCGGTCGATCGCGTGTCGTGCCGGTTCGGCGGCCTCCTGGCCGTCAACTGCGCGACGCTTAACGTCGAGGCCGGCTGCATCACCGGCCTGATCGGGCCCAACGGCGCCGGCAAGACCACGCTGTTTTCGATCATCTCCGGCTTCCAGCGGCCGACGGACGGGCAGGTGCGCTACAAGGGTGAGGTGATCACCGGACTTGCGCCGCACGACCTGGCGCGGCGCGGCATCGCGCGCACCTTCCAGATCGTGCAGCCCTTTGCGGGCTTGTCGGTGCGCGAGAACATCCTCGTCGGCGCGCATCTGCGTCATCCCAAGCGCGGTGACGCGCTCGCCGCCGCCGATCGGGTGGGCCGTGAGCTCGGCCTTGGCGATATGCTTGATCGGCCCGCCGACACGCTCACCGTTGCAGGCCGCAAGCGGCTGGAGCTTGCCAAGGCCCTGGCGACCGAGCCGCAGCTTCTGCTGCTCGACGAGGTGCTGGCCGGGCTCAATCCTTCGGAGATCCGCGACATGGTGCCGGTGATCCGCGCGTTGTGCGACCGCGGCATTACCATCCTGATGATCGAGCACGTGATGCAGGCGGTGATGAGCCTGTCGCGGCAGATGTATGTGCTCGCGGAGGGCGCGATCATTGCGCAGGGCGCGCCGGCCGAGGTGGCCTCCGACCGCCGCGTGATCGAGGCCTATCTCGGCCATGGCGCCGCCAAGAAGCTGGGGGTGGTGTCATGACCGATGCGCTCCTCGACGTGCGCGGCCTGCGCGCCGGCTACGGCGAAACGAATGTCTTGAGCGGCATCGATCTGACGGTCGCGCCCGGCGAGATCGTGGCGGTGCTCGGCTCCAACGGCGTCGGCAAGTCGACGCTGAACCGCACGCTCTCCGGCGTCGTACGCGCGCGGGAAGGCTCCATCCGCTTCGATGGCGCATCGATCGAGCAGGAGAAGCCGCCGGCCATCGTGGGGCGCGGGCTCATCCATGTGCCGGAAGGCCGCCGCATCTTCCCGAACATGACCGTGAGCGACAATCTCGACCTCGGCAGCTATCGCCGCGCGACGGCCCGGCGCGCGCAAAACCGCGAGCGGGTGTTCGGCATCTTTCCGCGCCTGCGCGAGCGCATGTCGCAATATGCCGGCACGCTTTCGGGCGGCGAGCAGCAGATGCTCGCCATTGGCCGCGGCCTGATGGCCGAGCCGAAGCTGATTATCCTCGACGAGCCATCGCTCGGCTTGTCGCCCCTTCTGGTCGAGGAGCTGTTCACGCTGATCGGCCGCATCCGCGCCGAGGGCGTCGCCATCCTGTTGGTCGAGCAGAACGTGGTGCAGAGCCTCGAGGTCGCCGATCGGGCCTACATCCTGGCGGAGGGCGTCTTCGTGATGTCCGGCGCCGCCAGCACGATCGCCGCCGACCCCGAACTCAAGCGCGCTTATTTGGGACTTTAGAGCATGTTCCGTTTGCCGGAAGCAAACCACGCGCCGCTCGTCCCCGCGAAAGCGGGGACCGAGGGGCGACACGTGCAAACATCGACGCCGCGCTGGATTCCCGCTTCCGCGGGAATGAGCGGAGGCTGTTTCTGCCTCATCGAAGACAGCTTTAGCCGGGACTAAAACGAATGACTGAACAGACTTTGCGCGCCCGTCTCGCGCGTCCGCCCATTCTCATCGCGCCGGGCGTCTACGATCCGCTGACCGCGCTGATCGCCGAGCAGGCGGGTTTCGAGGCGATGTATGTGTCGGGCGCGGCCATTGCCTATACCAAGCTCGGACGTCCCGATATCGGTCTGGTCTCCTTGAGCGAGGTGGTCGACACGGTGACGTTGATCCGCGACCGCGTCGGCGCTTATCTCGTGGTCGATGCCGACACCGGCTACGGCAATGCGCTCAATGTCGAGCGCACGGTGCGCCTGCTGGAGCGCGCGGGCGCCAGCGCCATCCAGCTCGAGGATCAGGACTTCCCCAAGCGCTGCGGCCATCTCGACGACAAGGCGCTGATTCCGGCGCTGGAAATGGCCGGCAAGATCAAGGCCGCGGTGGATGCACGCCAGTCGCGCGACACTCTTATCATCGCGCGCACCGATGCCGTGGCGGTGGAAGGCTTCGACAGCGCCGTGGAGCGCGTCGCCATTTATCGCGAGGCCGGCGCCGACATGCTGTTCATCGAGGCGCCGCGCGAACGCGGCGAG
>Ga0182749_1003302_pt1 | contig 11126 bp, 12 predicted proteins | sample eDN3rd37CKraftMG_FD_128875 | JGI IMG/M metagenome (GOLD analysis project Ga0182749, IMG submission 128875) | Enriched Miracle-Growth compost microbial communities from Emeryville, California, USA - eDNA 3rd pass 37_C Kraft MG (version 2) (version 2) ...
GCCGGCATTCACGCACCACAGGCCGGCGGTACCGTCGAGGATCTTGCGCCCGTCGCTGGCCGTGTAGTGCATGTCCTGGGCGCTCACCAGCATGCGGGGCGCCTGCTTGAATTGCCGGTTGGCCGTGAACGGCATCCAGAATGCGGAAAGATCGTTCGGCGTTACTTTAAGCCGGTTGGACATGACCAAGCCTTCCTTTCAGTCATCTCGTTTCGCTGCGCCCAACGCTTGGTCATCCGTGCGTTTTCATGCTACGAAATTTTGACCGGATGGACAAACGTTAGCACCGCCGTGCCGGCGGTCAAGGGATTTACTAGCCCATATGCCGCATCGGAAGCGCGCTCCACAGGCAGGCAAGAACTGGTCCAGAATATTGGTCCAGAAAACCCGCAACACCGCGGAGAGGCTGGGTTGACCACCTCCATGGAAGCCACCGCGCCCCGCCGCACGCGCATCCAGAAGGAAAAGCGCGAGCTGATCCTGGAGGCGGCGCTGGAGGTATTCTCGGCCAACGGGTTCCGCGGCGCCACCATCGACCAGATCGCCGAGGCGGCCGGCATGTCGAAGCCGAACGTGCTCTATTATTTCCGCCGCAAGGAAGACATCCACGAAACGCTGATGCAGCGCCTGCTCGACACCTGGCTGGCGCCGTTGCGCGAGCTGGACGACGTCGGCGACCCGCTGACGGAACTGCGCGCCTATATCCGCCGCAAGCTGGAGATGGCGCGCGACTACCCGCGTGAAAGCAGGCTGTTCGCCAACGAGATATTGCAGGGCGCGCCGCGCATCATGCCGTTGCTGGAAGGCGAGCTGAAGGAGCTGGTGGACGAGAAGGCCGCCGTCATCCGCGGCTGGATGCGCGCCGGCCACGTTGCCGAGGCCGACCCCTACCACCTCATCTTCTCGATCTGGGCCACCACCCAGCACTATGCCGATTTCGACGTTCAGGTGCGCGCCGTGCTCGGGCCCGAGCGCGGCGGCGACCAACGCTTCGAGGGCGCCGCGCTCTTCCTCGAACGGCTTTTCATCGACGGGCTGAGGCCGAAAGGCTGATCGGCCGCAACGCTCAGAGCGCGTCGGCGATCACCATGAGCAGGCCGCCGCACAGCGTGATGTTGACCAGCGTCAGATAAAGATGCGGGTCGCGCGCCTTGCCCTGGAACATGAACAGATTGTGGTAGAGCGGCGTGGCGGCAAGAAGGAAGCCGATGAGCACCAGCGCGCCGGCCACCACCCACAAATTCAGGATCAGCAGCGCGCCGCCGACGAGCTGCATGGCGAAGCCGATGGCCAGCATAGGCGCCGGCAGGGCCCAGCCGTAATTGGTGGCGGCGCCTGCCTTGCGCTCGCCGAAATTGAGGAAGTTGCGCAATCCGGCAATGAGGAAGAAGGCGCCGAACACCACGCGCCCGACCATTGCCAGGGTTTCTGCCGTCATGGGGGTTTTTCCTTATCGCAAATCCGCGTCCGGCCCTGCGCGAGCCGGCCGACGCTTCAATCCATGGGTTCGGGCTCGATCGTGGCGATGCCGTCGACCTGCGGATAGGCGACATAGCGCTCGTCCGGCGTCGAGAAGCGGATGCGGGTCTTGCGCTCCGCATCGGCGAGGTCGATCGCCCAGCCTTCGAGCAGCCGCCAGGCGGTGATGTCGCCCATGACCGGGAATACGGTTTCGCAGGCGGGATCGACGCCCACCTGCATGCCGCCGATGCCGGCCTCGCGCATCAACTCGATGCCGCAGGTCCTTTCACCGCCCGCATCGCGGATCGTCCAGCGGCCGAACATATCCTCCGCGAATTCCGGATCGACGTTCGTCAGGTTGAGAGGCTGCAGCGGTTCGAACGCGGGCTCTTCGGCAAACGCCGCCCCGGCCTGCAAGGCGGCAAGTGCCGCAAATACGAATATCGCGCGAAGCATCGTCCCATCCCCTCACCTCGAAGGGACGGACAATGCTCTGGCGCAAGGGATTTCTCAAGACCCTTCGCGCACGCCGGCGGGGCGGCGAGGGAATGTTCCCGCCCCCGTGCGCTTCAGAGGGCTTCTCTCTCAGGCAGCCCCTCTCAGGCAGCCCGTCTCAGGCCGCCTTGGCGGCCGGCACCGGATGGATGGCGTGGAAGGACACGCACAGCCGGTTCCAGGTGTTGATCATGGCGGTCGCCACGGTGAGCTTGACCAGTTCCTCCTCGGAGAAATGTTTCAGCGTCGTCTCGTAGAGCTGGTCGGAAACGCCGCCATTCGCAATCAGCGTCACGGCCTCCACCCAGGCGAAGGCGGCGCGCTCGCGCTCGGAAAACAGCGGCGACTCCCTCCACGCGGCGACCAGGTAGAGCCGCTGCTCGGTCTCGCCGTCCTCGCGCGCCTCGCGGCTGTGCATGTCCACGCAGAAGGAGCAGCCGTTGATCTGCGAGGCGCGCAGCTTGATCAGGTGCAGCAGCGAATGTTCGAGGCCGCTTTCCTGCACCGCCTTGTTCAGGGCCGCCACCGACCGCATCAATGCCGGGGCCTTGGCGAAGAAATCGAGTCTCTGCTTCATCGTTTTCGTCCTTTCACGTTACCTGCTCGAAACGGGTTTCTGCGGCCGCCGATGCTGCGCCACGAAGGCGCGGCTGGCGGCGACGGAGCGCGGGTCGGCGCCCGCCAGATATTCGGCCACGATGTCGGAAAGCCGCTCTGCGGCGAGCGCGGCGCGATAGGCCTTCTCCGCCCGCAGCATCGCGGCATTGATGCCGCAGGGCTTCACGTAAGCCGAGGCCGGCAGCTTCACCGGGCCGCGCCGGCGGATCTCGCAGCAGCGGAAGGCCGGCTGCGGCCCTTCCACCGCCAGCACGATGTCGAGCAATGAAATTTCCTCGGCCGCCCGCGCCAGCCGATAGCCCCCGGCAGGCCCCGGCACCGATTCCAGGATACGCGCCGCCGTCAGGGCGTTGAGATGCTTGAGAAGATAGCTCGGCGACAGGCCGAACTCCCTGGCCAGCGCAGCGCCCGGAATGGTGGCGTCATCCTCCAGCCCCGCAAGCAGCGCCGCGCAATGGATGGCCGCCTCTACGCCTTCGCTCAGCTTCATTGGATCGTCGTCCTATTCATCGATGAAAAATATCATGGATAATTAATATCTACAATAAGGGGACGAAGAAAGGAGGCGCCGCTCCTGACGCCTCCTGAAAAAATGGCCGCAGGCGCAGGCGAAGCCGTCCCCCGGACGGCCCCGCCTGACCCGGGAGGAACTATTCCGCGGCCTGCCTGGCCATGGGGTTGTTGGGGTGCGTGGTCCAGTTGGCGTAGACCGGCGAGACCGGCTGGCCGGTGCGCTTGTCCATCTCGCCGACGGCCAGCGGCACCATGGTGATGCAGCCTTCCACCGGGCAGACGTTGACGCACAGATTGCAGCCCACGCATTCCTCTTCCAGCACCTCGAAGTGGCGCACGCCGTCGACCATGGCCGTGATCGCCTGGTGCGAGGTGTCCTCGCAGGCGATGTGGCAGCGCCCGCACTTGATGCAGGCATCCTGGTCGATGCGGGCCTTGGCGATATAGTTGAGGTTGAGATACTTCCAGTCGGTGACGTTGGGCGTGGCCCGTCCGACGATGTCGGAGAGCGAGCGGTGGCCCTTCTCGTCCATCCAGTTTTCCAGGCCGGCGATCATCTCCTGCACGACCTTGAAGCCGTAGGTCATGGCCGCCGTGCACACCTGCACGTTGCCGGCGCCCAGCGCCAGGAACTCGGCCGCGTCGCGCCATGTCGTCACCCCGCCTATGCCGGAGATGGGCAGGCCCGCGGTCTCGGCGTCGCGCGCGATCTCGGCCACCATGTTGAGCGCGATCGGCTTCACCGCCGGCCCGCAATAGCCGCCATGGCTGCCCTTGCCGCCGATGGAAGGCTCGGGCGAGAACGAGTCGAGATCCACCCCGGTGATGGAGTTGATGGTGTTGATGAGCGACACCGCATCGGTGCCGCCGGCCTTGGCCGCGCGCGCCGGCTTGCGGATGTCGGTGATGTTGGGCGTCAGCTTGGTGATGACGGGCATGCGCGTGTACTGCTTGCACCAGCGCACCACCATTTCGATATATTCGGGCACCTGGCCGACCGCCGAGCCCATGCCGCGCTCGCTCATGCCGTGCGGGCAGCCGAAGTTCAGCTCGATGCCGTCGGCGCCGGTCTCCTCCACCAGCGGCAGGATCGCCTTCCACTCCTCTTCCACGCAAGGCACCATGATGGAGGCCACCAGCGCCCGGTCCGGCCAGTTCATCTTCACCTGCTTCATCTCGCGCAGGTTGGTCTGCAGGTCGCGGTCGGTGATCAGCTCGATATTGTTGAGCCCGAGCAGGCGCCGGTCCGCGCCCCAGATCGCGCCGTAGCGCGGGCCGTTGACATTGACCACCGGCGGGCCTTCGGACCCCAGCGTCTTCCACACCACGCCGCCCCAGCCCGCCTTGAAGGCGCGCTCCACATTGTAGGCCTTGTCGGTGGGCGGCGCCGAAGCCAGCCAGAATGGGTTGGGCGACTTGATGCCGACGAAATCGTTGCGGATGTCTGCCATGCTCATGCCCTCCCGTTCGAGGCCGCAGTGCCGGGGGAAAGTGCCCGGTGGATGCTTTCGGCCGCGTCGCGGCCTTGCGCCACGGACGTCACGGTCAGGTCCTCGCCGGCGCGCACGCAGTCGCCGCCGGCCCACACCTTGGCCATGGAGGTGCGGCCTTCGCCGTCCACCTTGATGCGGCCGCCTTCCAGTTCGATTCCCGCTCCCGATCCGTTCAGCGCGACAGGGACAAAGCTCTGGCCGATGGCCTTGAACACCTGGTCGGCGGCCAGCGTGAGCAGTTCGCCGGTGCCGGCAAGCCGGTCGCCCTCCATCGCGGTGTATTCCAGCTCGATGCCCGTGACCCTGCCGCCTTCGGAGACGACGCGCCTGGGCTGCAGCCAATGGCGGATGGTCACGCCGTTGGCGGCCGCCAGATCCTGCTCGAAGCCGGACGCGTTCATGTGCTCCTGGCCGCGGCGGTAGCAGATCGTCACCTCCTCGGCGCCGAGCAGCTTGGACTGCACGGCCGCGTCGATGGCCGTCATGCCGCCGCCGATGACGACGACGCGCCGCCCGATGGCCAAGCCGGCAAGGTCGCTCGCCTGGCGCAGTTCGGCGATGAAATCGACCGCATTGGCGACGCCGTCGGCGTCCTCGCCATCGGCGCGCAGCGCGTTGACCCCGCCGAGTCCCATGCCGAGGAACACGGCGTCATATGTCGAGGCCAGTTCGGCCAGATGGACGTCGCGGCCGAGCGCCTTGCCGTTTTCGATGGCGATGCCGCCGATGGCGATCACGTAGTCCACCTCGGCCTGGGCGAAGTCGTCGGTGCTCTTGTAGGCGGCGATGCCATATTCGTTGAGGCCGCCGGGCTTCGGCCTGGCCTCGAACACGGTCACGTCATGGCCGTGGAGGGCCAGCCGGTGCGCGCAGGCCAGGCCCGCCGGACCGGCGCCGACGACGGCCACCTTCCTGCCCGTGGGGGCCGCTCTGGTGTAGAACTGCTTGTCCTCCCCGATCGCGACGTCGGTGGCGTAGCGCTGCAGCCGGCCGATCTGCACCGGCTTGCCTTCCGCCGTCTCGCGCACGCAGGCTTCCTCGCACAGCGTCTCGGTAGGGCAGACGCGGGCGCACATGCCGCCGAGAATGTTCTGGTCGAAGATGGTCTTGGCCGAGCCGAGCGGGTTGCCGGTGGCGATCTGCCGGATGAACATCGGTATGTCGATGGAGGTCGGGCAGGCGTGCATGCACGGCGCATCGTAGCAGAAATAGCAGCGATCCGCCTCGACCAGCGCCTCGTGATGGTCGAGCGGCGGGTGCAGGTCCGAGAAATTGTCCTCGTATTGCTCAATCGGCAGACGGCCGCCGACGATGCCTTCCTTGAAATGACCAGTCGCCATTTCCGCATTCCCCATTGTTGTTATGTTTTGTCGAAGGCTAGCACGTTTTATTTTTTTATCAATCGGTCAAATTTCACATAAGCCATTGTTTTGGCTGGGTAAAAACATGACAATTTCCGTCATGATTTGCTGTTGTCCCTGCGCCTTCATATTTTGTCCGCACTGTCGGTTCCCTGTACCCGAAGCCGTCCTGGAAAGATCGGGCCCGCGCGGCCCGGAACGCAAGGAGAACGCAATGGCCAACTCCCCCACTTCCTTCTTCTGGTACGAACTGATGACCAAGGACATCGACGCGGCGAGCGACTTCTATGCCGCCGTGGTCGGCTGGCGGCCGCAGGATTTCGCGGGCAGCGCCGGCATGCCGCGCTACGTCGTCATGAATGCCGGCGAGCGCGGTGTCGGCGGCATCATGAAAATTCCGGCCGAGGCAGGTCCGGGCATGCACCCGGCCTGGGTCGGCTATATCCATGCCCGCGACACCGACGCAGCCACGGACGCCGTGAAAAAGGCCGGCGGCAAGGTCTGGCGCGCACCGGACGACATTCCCGGCGTCGGCCGCTTTTCCGTTGTGGCCGATCCGCAGGGCGCGGTGTTCAACCTGCTGCAGCCGAACGGCCCAGACATGCCGCCGATTCCGGCCGGCACGCCAGGCAGCATCGGCTGGCACGAACTTTACACCAGCGATTGGCGCAAGGCCTTCGACTTCTATTCCAGCCAGTTCGGCTGGACCAAGGACCGCGAAGTGGACATGGGCGAGATGGGCATCTACCAGCTCTTCGCGGCCGGCGGCGAAGCGATCGGCGGCATGATGAACAAGCCGCCGCAGGTCCCCAATTCCGCCTGGCAGTTCTACTTCAACGTGCCCGGCATCGATGCTGCGGCCAAGAGCGTCGCCGACAAGGGCGGCAAGGTGCTGATGGGGCCGATGGAGGTGCCCGGCGGCCAATGGGTGGTCCAGTGCCAGGACCCGCAGGGCGCGCATTTCGCCCTCGTGGCGCCGAAGCGGTAATCGTCCGCGCTTCTTCCGGCGCCGTCATGCCCCGCCCCTGCCCCCGTCCCTGCCCCTGCCCGCAAGGGGGCGGGGGCAAGTTTCCGGAACCCGCCGGTCTCGGGCCTGCCCCTCGATCCGGCCGCATTGGTTAAGACGGCCGGCAAGACTCTTTTTATGATTGGCGGCTAATTCTCGCGGCATGTTCCGCGTCGATTTTAGTCGAGTTTTAGAATATTTCCCCGAAAAGTTTCCGGCTTTTCGTCTCGTTCTGGCCGCCGGCCTGGCGCTGTCGCTTTCGGCCTGCGCCACGGCTCCCTCGCGCATCAACGACGTCTGCGCCGTGTTCGACCAGCGCGACGGCTGGTTCAACAACTGGCGCTCCGCGGCCGAGCGCACCGAGCGCAGATATGGCGTTCCGGTGCCCGTCCTGATGGCCACGGTGCGCAAGGAATCCGGCTTCAAGGGCAACGCGCGGCCGCCGCGCACCAAGCTGCTGGGCTTCATTCCGTGGAAGCGCCAGTCCAGCGCCTACGGCTACTCGCAGGCGCTCGACGGCACCTGGGCGCAATATGTGCGCGAAAGCAGCAATTTCACCGCCCGCCGCAGCAACTTCGCCGACGCCGTGGACTTCGTCGGCTGGTATCATGCCAAGACGTCCGACAGCCTGGGCGTGGCAAGGAACGACACCTACAACCTCTATCTTGCCTATTATCTGGGCTGGAACGGCTACAAGCGCGGCGCCTGGCGCGGCAATTCGGGCATACAGAATTACGCCCGCTCCACCGACCAGATGGCCCGCCGCTACGCCGCGCAGCTTCAACAGTGCCGTTAGGGGCCAGGGCAGCCGACCTCACGCGGGCGTAAGATCTGTTTTCGAAAAATCGGCGCCCTTGAAAAGAATAAGGCCATCCGCCAGGCGCTTGGCCATGACATAGGAAAAGCAATCGCCAAAATTCAGCTTGGCGCCGTGCCCGGTCCCGCGTCCATATCGCGCGTAGCAGGTGATGACATCGCCGAATATGTCCGACGGAACGGCCGCCACCTCGACCCCCAGCCGATCGATCGTCTCGGCTACAATGCCGCCCGCCACGGCATAGTCCCCGATCGACTTGCCAAACGAAAGCGCCGCCTCGACCTGCCCGACCACCGACATGACGGGGCGCTCCGCCTGCACCAGCTTGGCCAACAGTTGATCCCGGTCCGGCTCCTCCAACAGGATTCCCACGAGCGCCGAAGGCTCGAGGTACATGGGTCAGTCCCTCCACATTTCGTCAACGAAACGCCTGTGATCGTGCGGCTGGGGAGATTTCATGGTACGGACCTGCTGCCAGATAGGTTCCAGCCGCTGCTTGGCCAACTCAACGCTCATCCGCTCCTTTTCAGTCGCCTCCTCGATGGCAAGCTTTATCGCGGCGGTAATGCCGACACCGCGGCGGCGGGCGAAATCCCGAACAAGCCAGTCGGTCTCATCATCTTTAACGTGTATAGCCATCACGCACGCCACAACTAGATTTGGGCCATAATTTTGTACACGCGTTAAGTGTAGCATGTAGAAAAAAGGAACGCAAAGCGAACATCCGGCGCCCGCACTCCGATGGGTTTTGGTTGAGCACAACGGAGGTCCTCGGCATCATGCACGCGGACGCCGCGATGATCTCCAGCCGGAAGCCGGTTCAGCCGGCGTCGGGCGCCGCGCCTTTGTTCCCGCCCGCGGCAGGCGCGTCCTTGGCGAAGCGGATCACCGGCTCCATCTTCGCCAGCACCTCGTCGGACAGCCAGCACAGGCTCTGGTGGCCGCCGCCGAGGTCCTTGAGCGGCGGCAATTCCTTCTCGCAGCGGTTGTCCGGCACCAGATGCTTGTAGCCGCAGCGCGTCTGGAACGGGCAGCCCGAGGGCGGGTCCATGGCCGAGGGAATGTCACCTTCCAGCACGATGTGCTTCTTCACCACCGAGGTGTCGGCGATCGGGATCGCCGACAGCAGCGCTTCCGTATAGGGGTGGTAGGGCGGCGAGAAGATCTGGTCGGTGGTGCCCTGCTCCACGATGTGGCCCAGATACATGACCACGACGCGGTCGGCGATGTAGCGCACCACCGAAAGGTCGTGGGAAATGAACAGCATCGTCGTCTTGTTGCGGCGCTGAATGTCCATCAGAAGCTCGGTCACGGCCGCCTGTACCGAAACGTCCAGCGCCGAGACCGGCTCGTCGGCCACGACGACCTTGGCCTCGCCGGCAAACGCGCGCGCCACGCCGATGCGCTGCTTCTGCCCGCCGGAAAGCTGGCGCGGCTTGCGCTCGGCGAATGCCCGCGGCAGCTTCACCAGATCGAGCAGTTCCAGCATGCGCTGGCGCCGCTCGGCCGGGTTGGCCCCGACCTTGAACTTCTCCAGCGTGCGGATGATCTGCGAGCCGACCGTGTGGCTGGGATTGAGCGTATCGAACGGGTTCTGGAACACCATCTGGATGGCCGAGACCGTCTCCACGTCGCGGCTTTCCACGCCGGTGGCCTGGATCTCGACATCGTTGAGCGTGACGGTGCCCGAACTCGCCGTCTCCAGCCCCAGCAGCACCTTGGCCAGCGTGGACTTGCCGCAGCCGCTCTCGCCCACGATCGCCACGGTCTCGCTTTCGCGCGCCTCGAAGGTGATCGTCTCGTTGGCCTTGACGGTGCGGCCCTCGCCGCCGCCGAACACGCCGCCGGCGCCAACCTGGTAGTATTTCTTCAGGTGATCGACCTTCAGCATCGGCTTGCCGGGCACCACCGGCTCGCTTTCCTTGCCCGCCCCGGGGGGCAATTCCGACCAGTCGATCTCGTTGAAGCGCACGCAGCGCGAAAAATGGCCGTCATGCCCCTCCACCGGTATCATGGGGATGTCGGCGACATTGCAGACGCCGTCGACGAAATGCTGGCAGCGCGGGCCGAAATTGCAGCCCAGCGGCCGTTCCTGCGGCAGCGGCAACTGGCCCGGAATGGCGATCAGCGGCCGCTCGTGCTTGTCGGCCCCGGGCAGCGGAATGGAGCGGAACAGCCCTTGCGTATAGGGGTGGCGCATGCGGTCGAACACGTCCTCGATCCGCCCGGTCTCCACCGCCTCGCCCGAATACATCACCGTGATCCTGTCGCAGGTTTCCAGGATGAGCCCGAGATTGTGCGACACGAAGATCATCGAGGTGCCGAACCGCGCGCCGAGCCCCTTCACCAGATCGACGATGCCGGCCTCCACCGTCACGTCCAGCGCGGTGGTCGGCTCGTCCAGCAGCAGCAGCGCCGGGTTGGACAGCAGCGCCATGGCGATGACGATGCGCTGCTGCTGGCCGCCCGAAAGCTGGTGCGGGAAGGAGCGCATCATGCGTTCCGGGTCGGGCAGCTTCACCGCCCGCACCATCTCGAGCGCGCGGCGCCAGGCTTCGTCCTTCGACACCTTGTCGTGCAGCAGCGGCACTTCCATGAGCTGCCGGCCGATCTTCATCGCCGGGTTGAGGCTCGCCATCGGCTCCTGGTAGATCATGGCGATCTCGTTGCCGCGGACCGAGCGCAGCTCCTCCTCGCTCATCTCGCCCATGTCGCGGCCCTTGAACAGGATGCGGCCGCCGACGATCTTGCCGACATTGGACAGGTCGCGCATGATGCCGAGCGACACGGTGGACTTGCCGCAGCCGCTCTCGCCGACGATGCCCATGGCCTCGCCGGGCATGACCGTGCAGGAAAAATCCATCACCGCCGGAATCTCGCCCCTGCGGGTAAAGAAGGAGATCGACAGGTTTTCGATCTCGATGATGGGCCCGGCGGGATCTCGAACTGCCTCGTTCATGGGTCGTTCCAATCCTGTGAAATCAATCCTTCATCGACTGCTCGCGCAGCGCGTCCGCAAGCAGGTTGAGGCCCAGCACGAAGGACATCAGCGCGATCGCCGGCGGCAGCGCCGGATGCACATAGGCGCGCAGGAGCTGGCTGGCGTCCTTGATGGTGGTGCCCCAGTCGGGGCTCTCGGGCGGCATGCCGAGGCCGAAGAAGCCCAGCGTGCCGAGCAGTATGGTGGTGTAGCCGATGCGCAGGCACGCATCGACGATCAGCGGCCCGCGCGCATTGGGCAGCACCTCCCATACCATGATGTACCAGGGGTTCTCGCCGCGCGTCTGGGCGGCGGCCACATAGTCGCGCGTCTTGATGTCCATGGTCAGCCCGCGCACGATGCGGAAGACGCCCGGCGAGGA
>Ga0182749_1003303_pt1 | contig 11125 bp, 11 predicted proteins | sample eDN3rd37CKraftMG_FD_128875 | JGI IMG/M metagenome (GOLD analysis project Ga0182749, IMG submission 128875) | Enriched Miracle-Growth compost microbial communities from Emeryville, California, USA - eDNA 3rd pass 37_C Kraft MG (version 2) (version 2) ...
CCCGGCGACCACGAAGCGGTCCACGGGACTAGCGCCCCAGGATGAGGCTCATCGCCTCGGCGCTGAACCACTCCCCCCCGTCGGAGAACGAGTCGGGCGTGACGTTGACGACGCCCATCACGACGGCACGCGGCGCGGAGATCGCCGCGACAGGGCCGAGCGGGTGCACAGAGCTCACGAGGATCAGACTAGTGGTGGCGGCACCGCATGAGGGGCCTCGTCGGCAGCGGCCTCAGTCCAGCGTGGCCTCGACGGTGATGTCGACGCCGCTCAGAGCCTTGCTCACCGGGCAGCTGCGACCGGCGTCCTGAGCCGCCTCCTCGAACTTCTCGGGGGTCAGCCCCTCGACCTCGCCACGCACCTTGAGGACCGCGCCCGTGATGCGGAAACCGCCGGCAGGGTCCGGGCCGAGCGTGACGTCCTCGCTGATCTCGAGGGCGACGGGCGTCCCGCCGGCCTCGGCGATCGTCGCCGAGAGCTGCATCGCGAAGCACGACGTGTGGGCCGCAGCAAGGAGCTCCTCCGGCGAGGTGGTGCCCTGCGCGTCGTCGGCGGCACGCCGGGGGAAGGAGACGTCGAAGGTCGCCAGCCCAGAGCTGGTCAGCTCGACCTGGCCGGAGCCGTCCTCCAGGCCGCCGTTCCACGCGGTGCGTGCGGTCCTCGTGCTCATGTCCTGCTCCTTCGGTCGTCGGTGGGCGCCGAGCGCCCCGTCCCGTCCACCGTAGGCCGACACCGTGGCGACGTCGAGGGCGCCGCCACCCGGTCCTTCGCCGAGGTCGGCGCACTTTCTCGGGTTCGGCGCACGGGATCGGGATCGCCGATGCCGGACAGGTGCGCCGTCGCGCTGCGGCTGGGGGCAGGGGCGGGAGTCAGAAGGTGAGCTCGTCGTCCGCCACCGCGATCACGGCCCAGGCCCCGCCGTCGCTGGTGCGCAGCTGGTAGGTGGGCAGGAGCATGGCCGCACCGTCGGCCGCGTAGTAGGGGCTCAGCCCGAGGTCCGCCTCGCTGACCGTCACATCGGCCACCGGCCACTCGAGGCGCTGGCCCGGGGTCGCGAGGGGAGGCACGCTCGGCGCGGCCACGGCCGGGGCCTCGGTGGGCGCCGCGTCCTCCTCGGCCCGTACCGAGGCCGGATAGGCCGAGGGCCAGACGGAGGCGGAGAAGCGTGGGTCGGTCAGGCGATGGAATGCCTGGGCGGGCGAGACGATGTCGTACCGGCCGAGCGTCACGGGGGTCGCGAGAGACCCGCTGGCGCTCGCGACACCCTCGCGGGTCACGCTGAGGCTCCAGCTCAGGCCGCTCGGCGTGCCGTCGAGCAGCTGGTACGCCGTCACCCCCGCGTAGGGTGAACCGTCCTCCTGGGCGGTGTCGAGGGTGAGGCGGAAGCCCGCCGGGTCGAGGTCGAGCGAGCCGAGGAAGGCCTCGGCCTGACCGGTCACCCTCGAGGCGGACGGCGCACGGCCCTTGTCGACGTCCCGAGCGGGGTCGGAGAACCACACCGAGCCGTCGGTGTAGACCGACACCGAGGCGCTGGAGCCGTCTGAGGCCCCCACGGTCCAGGCGCCGTACTGCTGGACGGCGTCACCCTCGATGCTCAGGGCACGGGCGACGCGCGCGGCGGTCTTCGCGGTGTAGGCGGTACGGGCGTCGAGGGTCCAGCCCTCGGCCTTGCCCGCCGTCGTGGACAGCCCGCCGTCGTGGAACACGAAGCGGTTCTGCGCCCAGGCACGGGCAGGCGCGGAGAGGGTCCGGCCGGCGGCGTCGGTCGACGCCGAGCCGTCCGGTCCCGCCGCGGCTCCCGGGCCGCCGGCACGGCTCGTCCCGGAGTCCCGCGTCGCCGACGCGCCACCCATGGCCTCCGCCTGGAGCTCCGCGGCCGTGAGCCGGGGCGCCGTGCCAGCCGGGGGCAGCACGATCGGCGCCGCGTCCGCGAGGGCGGAAGCGCTGTCGGGCCCGTCACCGAAGGGGCCCCGGGAGACCCCGAAGCTGTAGCTCACGCCCGCGACCACGAGCGCGCCGACGACGGCGGCGGCGACGCCCATGAACCGCGTCGAGCGCCTGCGCCGAGCGGCGGCCGTGGACGTGTACCCCGCGGCGAGCGCCACGAGATGAGGTTCGTTGCCCTCGACGGCGAGCACCGGCGTGGTGCTCGCCGCCGCTGAGGACGGCGAGGTGGAGAGGTCCTCGCTGACATCGTGCCCCGGATCGGCAGAGCCCCCTGCGCCCTGCTGATCCCGAGCCTTGAGCTGCGCCACGCGCGCCCGGACCGCCACCAGGTCGGCCGAGGCGTCGCGCGCCGGGTCGGCGGCGGCGAGCGCCTCGAGCAGGCGGTCACCGTCCGCCGCTCCAGCGCCTCGCGGCCTCGAGCCGTCGAACATGTCGGCCATGACGCCCTCCCGTCCTTCCGTGGGGTCCCCCTGCGCGCGTCGGCGCTCTCTCTTGCTGTGTGTGCCGGAAGGTGCAGACCTTGCACCGCGACCTCGGTCCTGCGGCTCGTCCGGCCGTCCGGTCGTCCGGTCCTCCCTCACGCCGCCACCTCGTCCCAGGCGGCGCGCAGCCGCGCACGCGCTCGTGACAGGGCCGCGTCGGCCCCGCCGACGCTCGTCCCGAGGACCTGTGCGAGCTGGTCGCGCGGCACGCCCTCCCAGGCCACGAGCATGAGGATCTCGCGGTCACGCTCCGACAGGGTCGCGAGCGCGGCACGCGCCCGAGCCGCCTCGGCGGCGGTCTCGGCAGGGTCGTCCTGACTCACACCCTCGAGCACGTTCAGGTCGTCCGAGGGCACGGCCCCGTGCCGGCGCCGGTGGTTCGCGAGCACGAAGCCGGCGGTGCGGTAGAGCCAGGGCAGCTCGAAACCGTCCTCGATGGTCTCGCGACGGCGCCACGCCGTCGCGAGGACGTCGGCGGTCAGGTCGTCGGCCTCAGAGGCGCCGACGCGGCGCACGAAGTAGCGGTGGAGGGCACCGACGTGCGCGGTGAACAGCGCGTCGAACCAGTCGTCGTCGCGCACGACCGGCGTGCGGCCGGACTGCTCCGGGGCGTCTGTCACGTGCTGCTCCTCGAGGGACGGCGCTCGGCGACGGGGTGACCAGGTCCGGCCGCCTCCGGTCTCAGCGGCGGTCGATCAGGCTCATGGCCTCGGCACGGGTGGCCGGGTCCCGCATCTGCCCCCGGACCGCGGACGTCAACGTCCGCGAGCCCGGCTTGCGCACGCCACGCATCGACATGCACAGGTGCTCGCACTCGAGCACCACGATCACGCCGCGCGGCGACAGCACCTCCAGCAGCGCGTCGGCGATCTGCGTGGTGAGGCGTTCCTGCACCTGGGGGCGCCGGGCGAACACGTCGACCAGCCGCGCGAGCTTGCTCAGGCCGGTGACCCGGCCGTCGGGGCCCGGGATGTAGCCCACGTGCGCGACGCCGTGGAACGGCACGAGATGGTGCTCGCAGGTGGAGTACAGCTCGATGTCCTTGACGAGGATCATCTCCTCGTGCCCGATGTCGAACACCGTCTCGAGCACGTCGCGCGGCTCCTGCCAGAGACCGGCGAAGGTCTCCGCATAGGCTCGCGCGACACGTGCCGGCGTCTCCCGCAGACCCTCGCGGTCGGGGTCCTCGCCGACGGCGATCAGCAGCTCGCGGACCGCGGCCTCGGCGCGAGCGGCGTCGAAGGTAGGCGTCACGGTGCGTCGTCCCCCACCGGCGGCTCGCCGCTCACCTCGCCGGCAGGCGGGGTGACGACCTCGCCCGTGCCGTCCGGCCCCGGGCTCACGTGACGGTCCGCGTCGTCCCCGCCCAGGGGCTTCATGGCGTCCTCGAGCTCCTTGGGCGTCTGCACGGGACCGCGGTCCGAGACGGCGCGGTCCTCGCCCGAGATCCACACCTCGCGCTCGGAGAGCTTGACGACCGGGGCGAAGATCTCGGCCAGCTGCTCCTGGTTCAGCGTCTCCTTCTCCAGGAGCTGGAGCACGAGCTCGTCGAGCACGTCCCGGTAGCGCACGAGGATGTCCCGCGCCTGGTCGTGAGCGGTCTCGATGAGCCCGCGCACCTCGTCGTCGACCGCGGCCGCGACCGCCTCGGAGTAGTCGCGCTGCTGGCCGGTGCCCATGCCCACGAACGGCTCCTCGGAGCCGCGGCCGAGCTTGATGGACCCGACCTTCTCGCTCATGCCGTACTCCATCACCATCTTGCGCGCCGTCGCCGTCGCCTTCTCGATGTCGTTGGAGGCACCGGTGGTGGGGTCGTGGAACACGAGCTCCTCGGCGACGCGCCCGCCCATCGCGTAGGCGAGCTGGTCGAGCAGCTCGTTGCGGGTGGTGGAGTACTTGTCGTCGGTGGGCAGCACCATGGTGTACCCGAGCGCACGGCCGCGCGGCAGGATCGTCACCTTCGTCACGGGGTCGGTGTACCGCGAGGCCGCCGCCACGAGCGCGTGGCCGCCCTCGTGGTACGCCGTGATCTTCTGCTCCTTGAGGTTCATCACGCGCGTGCGCTTCTGCGGGCCGGCGATCACACGGTCGATCGCCTCGTCCAGGGCGCGGTCGTCGATGAGCTGGGCGCCCGAGCGTGCGGTGAGCAGCGCGGCCTCGTTGAGCACGTTCGCGAGGTCCGCACCCGAGAAGCCGGGCGTGCGACGGGCGACGGCCTTGAGGTCGATGCCGGGGACGATCGGCTTGCCCTTGGCGTGCACCTCGAGGATCTTGGTGCGGCCCTCCAGGTCGGGCGCCTCGACGGCGATCTGGCGGTCGAAACGCCCGGGGCGCAGCAGGGCCGGGTCGAGGATGTCGGGCCGGTTGGTCGCGGCGATGAGGATGACGTTCGTCTTGACGTCGAAGCCGTCCATCTCGACCAGCAGCTGGTTGAGGGTCTGCTCGCGCTCGTCGTGCCCGCCGCCCATGCCGGCGCCGCGGTGACGGCCCACGGCGTCGATCTCGTCGACGAAGATGATGGCCGGCGAGGCATCCTTGGCCTGCTGGAAGAGGTCGCGCACGCGGCTCGCGCCGACGCCGACGAACATCTCGACGAAGTCCGAGCCGGAGATCGAGAAGAAGGGCACGCCGGCCTCGCCGGCCACGGCGCGGGCGAGGAGGGTCTTTCCCGTGCCGGGCGGGCCGTAGAGCAGCACGCCCTTGGGGATCTTGGCGCCGACGGCCTCGAACTTGGCCGGCTCGGAGAGGAACTCCTGGATCTCGCGGAGCTCCTCGACCGCTTCGTCGGCGCCGGCGACGTCGGCGAAGGTGACCTGCGGCATGTCCTTGTCGGCCAGCTTGGCCTTGGACTTGCCGAAGCCCATCACGCGCGAGCCGCCGCCCTGCATGCGGGAGACGACGAAGTAGAAGATGACTGCCAGGACGAGGAAGGGCAGGATCAGCGTCAGCATCGACGTCCAGATGTTCGCCTGCGCGATCTGGGAGTCGTAGCCCTTCTCGAGGTCCGCCGCCACCACCGCGTCGACCACGTCCTCGCCCTGGGGGGCGACGTAGCGGAACTCGACCGTCTTGCCGAGGTTCTTGCCGTCCTTGACGAAGTCGGCGGACAGGGACAGCTTGACCCGCTGGTCGCCGTCGACGATCAGGGCCTGCGTCGCCTTGCCCTCCTTGAGGAGCTGCAGGCCGTCGGAGGTCTCGACCGCCGAGACGGGAGCCCGGTTGAAGAAGCTGAACCCGAGCAGCAGGATGACGATCCCGAGGATCACCCAGAGGACCGGACCGCTGGTCAAACGCTTCATGTTTTCCCGCGCGGGTGACGCCCCGCGCTCCCTTCCCGTCGCACGATCATCTGGCGACGAACCTACACGCAGTCGCCGGGAATCCGCTGCTCCGCCGGGCGCTGTTCGCCCAGGGCAGGACGATCAGCCGCCGTACACCCAGGGGGCGAGCGTCCCGACGTACGGGAGGTTGCGGTAGCGCTCGTCGTAGTCGAGGCCGTAGCCGATGACGAACTCGTTGGGGATGTCGAAGCCCACGTACCGGACGTCGACGTCGACCTTGGCCGCCTCCGGCTTGCGCAGCATCGCTGCGATCTCGACGGACTCCGGCCCGCGGCTGCGCAGGTTCGCGACGAGCCACGAGAGCGTCAGCCCGGAGTCGATGACGTCCTCGACGATGAGCACGTTGCGGCCGTGCAGGTCCGTGTCGAGATCCTTGAGGATGCGCACGACGCCGGAGGACTTGGTGCCCGACCCGTAGGACGACACCGCCATCCAGTCCATCGTGACCTTGCTCTCGAGGCGGCGGGAGAGGTCGGCCATCACCATGACGGCGCCCTTGAGCACGCCCACGAGCAGCAGGTCCTTGCCGGCGTAGTCCGCGTCGATCTGTGCGGCGATCTCGCCGAGGCGGGTACCGATCTGCTCCTCGGTGAGCAGGACCCGTTCGATGTCGCGCCCCGGTTCGGCTGCCGTCACGTCTCGCTCTCCTCGCACGTCGTGGTCCGCCCTGCCGGACCGGTCCTGGGACTGGCCAGGGCCGGTCACCGACCCGCCGGGCGCTCGACCACAAGCGTGCCACATCGACGGGAGACCCGGTGTCGCCCCGGGACGTCCACCGGCCCCTGGCCCCGCCAGCCCGTGACGAGCCGCTCGACCTCGACGACGTGCACGTGCGCGAGGGCGCCGGCGGGCACGCCGGCGTCGACCAGCGCACGGCGGACCACCCGGCGGCGCACCGCCGTCGGCAACGACTCCAGCACGGTGACGTCGAGCGCACCGACGGCCGGCGGCGCAGCCGGTCCCGCGGCCGTGCGGGCGGCGACGAGAGCCACGGTGGCGAGCGCGTCGAGGTGCTCCTCGTCGTCGGCCAGCATCTGGGCGGTGCGGGCGAGCGCCTCGGGGACCCCGGGGCCGAGCACCTCCGCGAGCAGCGGCAGCACCTGTGCGCGCAGGCGTGAGCGCACCGGGTCGCCGTGCTCGCCGCGGTTGGTGGGGTCGTGCCAGGGTTCGAGCCCGGCCGCCGCGCACACCGTCTCGGTGTCCGCGCGCCGCAGCCCGAGCAGTGGCCTGCGCCACAGACCGCGGCGCTCGCGCATCCCGGCGAGCGAGCGGGCGCCGGAACCTCGGGCGAGCGCGAGCAGCACGGTCTCGGCCTGGTCGTCGAGGGTGTGGCCGAGGAGCACGGCCGCGGCGCCCGTCTCCCGGGCCGCCGCCTCCAGCGCGGCGTAGCGCGCCGTCCGCGCGTTCGCCTCGGGGCCGTCCGCGCCCGTCACGACGACGCTGCGCACGAGCACCGGGGCCAGCCCCAGGTCCCGGCACACCACGGCGGTCCGCCGCGCCACCTCGTCGCTGCCCTCCTGCATCCCGTGGTCGACGACGACCGCCCCCACCTGCCAGCCCGAGGCGGCGACGTCGCGCGCCGCCACGGCGAGCGCGAGCGAGTCCGCCCCGCCCGAGCACGCCACGAGCACGCGCGCGCCCGGCGGGAGGTCGGCGAGCGCGAGACGCACCGCGCGCCGGGCCGCCGCGAGGGCAGGGGGAGGACCGCTCATCGCTCGCCGGTCAACCGTGGACGCGCCGGACCCACAGCGCCGGCTCTGAGATCTCGGCGGCCCGCGGGAGGTGCTCGGGTGCCGCCCACACCACGTTGAGGCCGTCGTGCCCGACGACGTCGACGACGGCACGCACGAAGGCCGCCCCGTCCCGGTACTGGGCCAGCTTGGCCTCCATGCCGAGCAGCCTGCCCAGGACGCGCGCCCAGCCGGTCGCGCTGCCGCGGCGCTCGTCGAAGGAGGTGCGCAGGGAGGCGACGGTCGGCACGACCTCGGGCCCGACGTCGTCCATCATCACGTCCGCGTGCCCCTCCAGGAGCGCCATGACCGCGGTCACGTCGGCGAGACGCGCACGCTCGCGCGGGGTGAGGGCGGCCTCGACGAGCGAGGCTCCCGGCCGCCCGACGACGGCGGCGGCCACGCCCCTGACCAGTGTCAGGAACCGGCGCGCGAGGCTCGTGCCCTCCTCGCTCGCGTCACCGTCCCCGTGCTCGGGCCCCGCGTGCCCGACCAACGACCCGGTGAGCCGGGCGGTCTGCTCGAGCAGGTGCGCCGCGAGCCAGGGGGCTGCCGCGAACTGGAAGGCGTGGGTGAGCTCGTGGAGGCAGACCCAGAGCCGGAAGTCCGCGGGGACGGCACCGAGGCTGCGCTCCACCTCGAGCACGTTCGGGGCGGCGAGCAGCAGGCGACCACCCGTGGTCGCCGTCGGGCCCCCGTAGGGGTCGAACTGGCCGAGCACCTTGCGGGAGAGGAAGGCGAGCACCCCGGCCACCTCCGCGGTGGCCGCGACCTGCGCCGCGGTCGCCACCCCGCGCGGGGCCGGCGGCATCACGCGGGCCGTCATGACGGCCATGGACTGGGCGTTCGCGCGGCCCCACCCCGCCCGGTCGACCACGAGCACCGGGACGGGACCGCGCGCCTGGGCGGGCGTGACCAGGCCGCCCAGGTGGCTCGCCTCGACCACGGGAGCCGCGGCGCGGGCGGCGGCGTCGCGCAGCTCGGCGACGAGGTCGGCTGCCTCGGCCCCGGTCGTGCCGGGTCCAGGGCTGCCCAGGCGCGCGGCGATCGTGGCCGCGGCCCGCCAGTCGACCCACTGCGCCCCGGTGCCGGCGCCTCCCGGCGTCACTGGGCGATCGCCTCCACGAACTGGTCGAGCGCGGCACGCGTCGCCCAGGGGACACCCTTGGGTGCCTTGTCGACGAGGACCACGAACACGAGCTGGCGCTGGGCCGCGGTCATCACGGTCCCCGCCAGGGACTTCACCCCGGTGAGGCTCCCGGTCTTCGCCCGCACCAGGCCGGCGACGGCGGAGCCCTGGTACCGGTCCAGCAGGGTGCCGGTCAGGGCGCCCACGGGCAGACCGCGCGCGACGTCGCGGAACGTCGCCCCCTGCGGACCGACGATCTTCGAGACGACGGCGAGCAGCGTGCGGGGCGGGATGGAGCTGCCGTCGGCGAGCCCGCTGCAGTCCACCATGGTGACGCCCGTGACGGGCACGCCCTGCGCCTGCAGCACCGCCTGGACGGCCTTCGTCGCTCCGTCGAAGGAGGCGGGGAGCCCCTCGTGCACCGCGACCAGGCGACCGACCACCTCCGTGATCGTGTTGTCCGAGGCCTCGAGCATGTAGTCGACGATCGCGCCGAGGGGGGCCGACTCCACGCGTCCCACCTCGGTCGCACCCTGGGGCGCTGCGCCGCGGCTGGTGGCCGTGACCGTGATGCCCCGCGTCCTGAGCTGGGCCGCGAAGTCCGTCGCCGCCTGCAGGGCCGGGTCGGGGTAGCGCGGGGCGTACTCGCCCTCGGCGCGCCGGCCGGTGTCGACGGCGACGGGGGTCACCGGCGCGGCCCAGCCGTCGGCCGCCGTCGCCGGGTCCCACACCGAGGAGGTGTCGCTCGAGAAGAGGGTGTCGTCGAGGGTGAGCGCCACGGTCGTGGTGCCCTTGAGCTGCAACGCCTTGGCCGCCTGCGCGGCGAGATCGCCGAGCCCGGCACGACCGCTGACGGCGGAGAGCGTGCCCTTGCCGGCGGCGAGCATCATGTCGCCCCCGCCCACCAGGGTCAGGGTCTCCCCGGAGAGCACGGCGGTGGTCGGGAGGGTCGAGGTCATGTCCAGGCTGCTGCCGGCGGCGACGGCGGTGAGGAGCTTGAGGGTCGAGGCGGGCGTGCGCGCCTTGTCCGCCTGGTGCTCCAGCAGCACGTCACCGGTCACGGCGTCAGCCACGATGACGCCGGCGCGCTTGCCGACGCGCTCCTTGTCCGCCAGCAGCCGTGCCAGCGCCGCGTCGAGGACCTGCTGGCCGGGCAGGGGCGCGCTCGGCGACGGGCCGGCAAGCGGCTCGGGGACGTGGCGCGGCGCGAGCGCGCCGGGCGGCGTCGGGAACGGGGCGGCGGGGCTCGGGACGGGGGCCGTGGTCAGGTATCCCGGCACGAGGTCGCGGGCGTCCGCGTACAGGTAGACCGCCCCGCCGAGGATCGCGACCGTGACCGTCGTGCCGACGATCCGCTTGGCCAGACCCATCGACGCTGCTCCCTGTACTCGTGCGGGTGGAGGAGTCGTGCACGGACGACGAGGGACCGGGCGGCGGTCCTCGCCGCCAGCGTAGATCACCCACCGCGGCGCCGGTCGCAGCGACCCGCAGCGGCGGCCGCGGATCGTCAGGCATGATGGTGTCGTTGTCGCTCGCCCCTGCTGGGCGCGGCAGGAGCCTGCCCATCTCACCGCCACGGACGCGCCTGTCCGCGGGCACGACCGAAGGAAGAACCGTGGAGTTCGACGTCACCATCGAGATCCCCAAGGGGCAGCGCAACAAGTACGAGCTCGACCACGAGACGGGGCGCATCCGCCTGGACCGCATGCTCTTCACGTCCACGCGCTACCCGGACGACTACGGCTTCATCGAGGGCACCCTCGGCGAGGACGGCGACCCGCTCGACGCGCTGGTGCTGCTCGAGGAGCCGACGTTTCCCGGCTGCCTGATCCGCTGCCGCGCGCTCGGCATGTTCCGCATGCGCGACGAGGCCGGCGGCGACGACAAGGTGCTGTGCGTGCCCACGGGTGACCAGCGGGCAGCGTGGCGCCAGGACATCGACGACGTCTCGGACTTCCACCGTCTCGAGGTGCAGCACTTCTTCGAGGTCTACAAGGACCTCGAGCCCGGCAAGTCGGTCGAGGGCGCTCACTGGGTGGACCGCGCGGGCGCCGAGGCGGAGATCCGGCGCTCGTTCCAGCGGGCGGTGGACGCGAACTTCTTCACGAGCCCGAACTACCCGCCCGGCTTCTCCGGCCACCCCCTCGACTGAGGGCGGAGCAGCGGACGGTGAGGGCGCGCCAGCGCACTCGTCGGGAGCGGAGCGCAGCCCTCGGTCGAGCACCAAGACAGACTGAGGGCGGAGCGCTTCCGCTCTCGCCGGTCGAGTAGCGAGGGACGAGCGTATCGAGACCTCAGCACCTCACCAGGTTTCGATACGGGCCCGAGCGGCCCTACTCAACCAGCGACATCCCGCCGGTCGAGTAGCGAGGGACGAGCGTATCGAGACGGTGATGATGGTGTGGTTGTCGTCGGGGTTCTGACTTGTATCGAGACTGACGCCTGTGGGGTTGTCCTGTAGGGGACGTGTCGGCTCTGGCGGCGGCTTTTGTCCGG
>Ga0182749_1003304_pt1 | contig 11124 bp, 7 predicted proteins | sample eDN3rd37CKraftMG_FD_128875 | JGI IMG/M metagenome (GOLD analysis project Ga0182749, IMG submission 128875) | Enriched Miracle-Growth compost microbial communities from Emeryville, California, USA - eDNA 3rd pass 37_C Kraft MG (version 2) (version 2) ...
GAAGTCAAATGCCGTCTTCAAACTGTCACTAATACTTCTTCTTTCACGGATACGTGAACGGACCGAGTCACGAACCACGCCGTCAAGCGTAGAAAGCATAGTTGATCCCCAATATTAGCCCCGCCGACCACAATGCCAGCTTCAGCAGAAATATTATCGTGGGGCTGATTGTGCGCCTATAATTCTATTGGGTTATCGCTACAGATATTTCGATGCGCTTCGGAGGACTCTATACGCCTCTTATCTGTCCTCCGCTCCGCCACGTTGACCGGTAGCAGCCTCCTTCCGCGATCCTGCACGAAAGTCTTATCCGCCCGAAGCGGCAGTCACCCGCTGGTGCAAGCTCAAATGAGATCGCTCCAGAACGGCCGCATAGAGCGCCATCAGCGAATCAGCCCATTGCTTCGCCGTGTTCCCCATGCGCGGGGCTTCATGAAAACCTGTGAAACCCATGCGGCGTATTTGCTCGTTATCGGCCGCCAAGCGCTGCATCGCGGCGGCAAGGCCGGGCACATCGCCCGCCCTGAAGCTCACCCCGCATCCGGCTTCCACGATCTCGCTGCTAAGCAACGCCTCGGCCGGGAGGATGACCGGAATCCCGCTTCCAAGTGCTTCAAGGGCAGCGAGGCCGAAAGGTTCGGGCACACGAGACGAGATGACGACGACGCGCGCCGTCCTGACCAGCGAGGCGATTTCCTCCCGCCTTTTCCACCCATGCAGGACGACTTCGGGATAGTCTCTTTCCAGCAGGCTGCGCCCTCCTCCATCACCGATGACATGGAGGGGAACGCCGGCAATCCGTGCGGCGCGCGCCGCATCCTCGAACCCTTTTTCGGGCTCCAGCCGGCCGATGAAGAAGAAGTTGCCGCAGCGCGCCGGATCGGCCGGCGAGCTGAGAAAGGGTTTGAAGGGGTTGCGCACCGTGACGATGTTGTCTCCCGCCACTCCCGCCAGGTCGAAATAGCGGCGCATGGCCTCGTGGACGAGCACGATGTGGGCAGGCTGGGCGCGAATGTCGAACACCGCCTGGCGCACAGTATGCCTGGCCGTTCGCCAAAGCTTTTGGTGGAAGCCACGCTTGTCGCATTGGGTGGCAAGGCAGGCCATGGACATCGGCGCCAGCTTGCAGACCGACAAGCCTGGATAGTTGACGAATCCCCCATTCGGGCAGACCAGGAAATAGTCATGCGCGTGGAGGACCGCGCGCTCGCGCACGGAAGCCAGCGCACGAAAGATCGACGGCGAAAGGATCTTCGACCACCCATGCACGTGGTAGATGGTGGACGGCGTGTCGTATGACCGGATGAACCGCTCAAGCGCTGAATATGCGGAGGCGTTGTAGATACCTCCCGCGAAGGCCGCTAACCGTCCCTGATCGAGAAGCGGCTGCCCATTGAGATTGATCGCAGTCGCATCCGGAGCCTGACCAGCGCGATCACCGGCGAAGAAAGTCACGGGCACGCCCTCCTCCTCCAGGGAGGTGCGCAGGAGAAGCGACAGGTTGGAGGCGCCGCCCACTGCGGCGGATCGGTCGTTGATGATGATGACGCGGTCCGGCTTCATGGGGCTAATCGAGCGAGAGGATGTTCTGTGGAGAAAGCTTTCCGCGCGCGAGATCCACAAAGGCCCTGAAATTGCCATGGAAGCGCCCGCGCCGATCCACCCAGGGCTCAGGCGCAAGAAGCTTCACGCTATTGGCGACAAGGTTGCGCGCAATCTGCACCGACGCGTGCCTCAGGCTCATCGTTCTCTTGCGGACCAGGTAAATTGGATTGGCGATTTGCGAGTATCCGAATCGCAGCCCTGACGTGCGCCCTGATTTGGTCCCGAGATGAACCCCAATCAGTTTACCGGAGCGCACGATCTTCCCGTAACGCGCCATTTGCCGGCTGAAATCGACATCCTCCAGCCATCCGTAAAGCGGCAGATTCTCATCGAAGGCGAGATTGTGCGCCCGAACGGGAGCCATGCGCAGGGCCATGTTGCAGCCATAACCATTGTAGATCGGCGTGGCCACCGGCTGGGAGGGCTCCCGCTCCCGGTCGAGGATGGCCATCGCCTCATTAATGGCGATTCCGGGGCCGGTGATGCCGTCGGCCCTAACCGTGCCCGTGCACATCACGATAGACGGATCGGCGCCGAAGACCTGCTCCATCTCTCTGAGATAGGAAGGCGCCATCAGGAAGTCATCGTCCAGAAAGAGGACGATGTCGGCACTGGAAGCGGCCCGCAAAATCCGGTTTCTCTGACGGCAGAGCCCGCGCTCGGAGAACAACACACGGATCGTCAGCCCATCCTGGCTCAGTATCGGATCAACATCGCTTTCGTCCGCCGCGCATATGATCACTTCGTCCGGCAGTCGGCTCTGGCGCGACAGGTATGGAAGAACGGCGCGCAAGGTATCTCGCCGCCCGGTCGTCGCGATGCCGATCGTGATCCGGCAGGAGCGGTCAGCGCTGCCAGAACTTGTCGCTGACTCTTGCATCAAGCTGCCTCCAGGATGACATCAGCCGCCTGCAGGAGGCCCCGACCCGTCTCAGCGCCCCGCCCCTATGCTTTCGGCCGCCCGTGTTGCGGTTGAAGACGACCCCCAGAATGCCGACACGCGATTTGCCGAAGGTGGCGAGCGCGTCCGCAAGCCGTTCCACCGTCAATTTCTCGGAGTTGCCGACCACCAGCAGGAGACCGTCGACATAGGTGCTGGCCACCCGCGCGTCGACGGAATTCTCAAAGGCCGCGAGATCGAGGATGATCACGTTATAGCGGCGGCGCAGAAGCTCGAGCTGCACCTTGAGAGCCGGCAGGTAGGCAAACTGCTGCGCCGGGTTCGCCGAGCCCCTGATCTGGTCGGTTGTGAGGACCGGAACCATCGGCGATTCTTCGCTAGCCTCGGCAACGGTGCGGCTTTGCGCTTCCTTGAGCGCCAGTTCGCCCGTCCGCTGAGCTGCAGGGCCGGCGGGTGCGCGCTTGCGTTCCCTCTTCGGACCCTGCACGGAGGCTGGCTGCACCAATGTCAGCCCGAGTTCCTCCCCACGAAGCTCTGCCAGCCTGCTGAGATGGGGATCGGAAAAACACGCATCCACCAGGACAGCCGGTATGCCCTCGTTGAGGTAGAGCTGCGCAAGGTTCGCCGAGATTGTGCTCTTGCCCTCGCCGGCGTTGACGGACGTTACGCCGATCACCATGGAGCTGTTCGGCGGGAACGTCGCATCAATGGAGTTCTTGACGCTGCGCAGGGCCTCGGAAAAGCGCGAATAGGGCGCATCGAGCACATGGCGCATCGAAAGGTCCGCATTCCGCGCCCGCCCTCTTCCGGAAAAGCGCGTGGCCGGCACGCGCCCGAGGATCGGCAATCCCAATTCCTGGCCGAGACGCTGCCCGGATCCAATGCGCCGATCGAACGCCTCGCGCAGCGCTGCAAGGCTTATGCCCGCGGCAAGGCCGAGCAGCATGGAGAACGGCATGATCAAGGTCGTTTTCGGCCAGGTCTTGGCAAAGGGCGGTGTGGCGGCCGTGACCATCCGCACCTCGCCCACCGGGAAAGACTGCTTCTGAAGCGCCATGACGAGCTGCTGCAGCAGGCTTTCATACATCCGCCGGTAGGTGGTGGCCCGGCTCTCCAGTTCCGCCAACTCCACGCGGGCGATGTTGGTGCCGGCGGTCGTTTTCTTCAACGCGTCAAGCTGCTCCCTGAGGAGGGTCTCGCGCGTCTTCGCGGTGTCCAGGTTCGACTTGTAGACGCCCTGGATGCGCAGGAGCTCGCGGCGGACCTCGCCTTCGAGACGCTTGATCTCTTCCCGCGCCGCGACGACCGGCGCGCCGTCCTCGCCATAACGGCTTAGCAGCGTCTCGAGCTTGACGGTCGCCGCCCGCAGATCGTCGCGTAACTTGAATATCTCCGAGTTGTTCAGCGCCTCGCCGACATAACCCTCGTTGTCATCACCGGCGAGCAGCCGGTTTATCGTGTCCAGCTTGGCAGCCTCCGTCGCCGTATTTGCCTGCGCCACCAGAAGCTGGGAGCTTATCTCGGCGAGCTGCTGATGATCGAGCGAGGTCGTCTGGCCGATCTGGGTTATGTCGTTCTTGTTGCGGTATTCCTCGACCTCCATCGCCGCGGCATGTGTCTGCTCGCCAAGGTCCACCAGGCGGCTTTCAAGCCATGCCGCGCCACGCGTGAGGGCTTCGGCCCGGGAATCGAGATTGGAGCGGATATAGGCCTCGGAAATGGCATTGGCGACGCGCGCAGCCTTGTCGGGATCCGTCGACGTGTACCCGATCTCGATGACGTAGGATTGCCCGACACGGCGGACGGACATGCGCCCGAGGAAGCCCACCATCGTACGGCGCATCAGGGCTTCCTGGTCCGGCAGTTCGGCCGCCTCCTCCTCCACCAGTTCACCCCAGGAGATCAGGGAGCTGACGGCAGAGCGGACAACCGATCTCCATGACCGGCTTTCCAATATTTCCGGGTCGCCGATCATGCCGAGCTTTTCGATCACCGCTCTCGCGATGGCCTCGGACTTGACGATCTCCACCTCGCTCGCGATCTCCGCGGCCTCGATGATGATCGTTCCGGTCGTTGCATCCTGCGAGGCGATCCGAGCCTGCTCCCGATCGATGACGAGACGCGCGACGGCCGAATAGGTCGGAACGGTCTTGATCATGTAGAAGGCGCCGAGTCCGATACCCGCCATGCTGGCCAGGATGAGGATGAGCAGGTGACGGCGCAGAAACAGCCAGATGTCACGGAAGGAGAGATATTCCTTCCCGCTGGCTGGCGTTGCACGTTCTCCGCCAAACTTGCGAATTTCCTGGATGACCATCAGTCCGCCCCCTGAGCCTTCACCGAGTCGGCAAGTTGACGGACGCCGCCGCGGCGGATGGCGAAAGCGCGGAGCCTCCGGCCATCTCCGGGAAGTCGAGGCGCACTTCAAGCACATCGCCCGGCTCGAGCTGCGTTGATGGTGAGGCCTGGAAGGTCTCGCCGTTTTCGCCGCCGCGTACGATCACGAAGCTGAGTGGCTGGTTATCCATCATGAGCGCCATGCCGCGTCTCGAAATCGAAGCGCCGGTGGCCTGAAGAAGCTGCTGCGTGATCTCGCGCCGGAGCCGAAGCTCTTCAAGTTCGGAATTCACGACCTGCAGGTCGCGCACGATCTCTGTCTTGCGCTGGCTCTTGAGGTTTACGACATCGCGCTCGGTCTCGCTCAGCCGCTGCTTCGCGCGCATCGAGGCGATGGCGAGGTCTAGGCGATCGCTCTGCAGATCGGCGAGGATGCGCTCCAGGCTCGTTTCGCGCGACTTGGTCACCGTGCCGCTGTCCACTAGCTTGGAAACGTCCTTCAGCTCCGCTTCGGCGATGCTGACCTGCCGTTCCTGGGCGGCCATCTTCTCCTCCAGAACCTTGATTTCCTCGGCGAAAAGCGTCGCCAATTCCTCGAGGGATCGAAGCTGCCGCGCGAAAGCGTCGGTGCGGGCGCTGAAAATGGCTTCCTCCTCCTGGAGGATTGCCGTGACGGCCTCCTGCGCGTCGCTCTTCTGGACTTCCGAAGGCAGCTCGATCGCCGTCTTTTCCTGGAGCTCGGCTTCAAGGCGGGCCTGTTTGATGGCGCTGCGCGTGAGCTCGAGGTCGGTGCGGCCAAGCTCGCCCACATACCGGATCTGCTCCAGCTCGGAATAACCCCCGACCTGATCTGTCCTGCGCACCCTTCCGCCGGCCATCGCGAGCGCCTGCAGAACGGTCAGGCCGGGCCGATACTCGAACTCGCCCGGCTCGTCCACGCTGCCGTTCACATAGATCGAGGGATAGCGCACCACCTCAACCGTCGTCGCCGGTGGTTTGACAAGCCCGGTCTGCTGCTTCAGCGCGTCGGCAATGCGGCCGGCAACCTCCAGCACGGTGCGCCCGCCGGCGGACACTTCGCCCACCAGCGGCACGGAAATCGAACCTGCCTGGGAGACGACATATTCTCCATTGAGCGCGGTCCATTCGCGATATTCGCCGGCGTTGGGCAGCCATTCGAGGACCGTCACCTTCACGCGTGTCTGCGGCCGAAGCAGGAACAATTCGTCTGCAACAGCGGCCGAGGAGCCGAGGCAGGCCAAGAGTGCGACCACAGCAGGGGCGAGCCGCCGAACAGAGAAAGACGGTGTCCTGCCCGCATGGATTCTGCACATGAGATACCCCCCTATGGCACCCGCGACGACAGGGCTTTCAATGGCCCTGGCCGCCTTCGATCATCCTTCGATTCCCGGCGGGGTAAATACCGTGAGCCCTACTCACTTTCGGCGAGAATGGGCGTGCAGGCTGCGTCTTTGGGATAGGCAAGGCCGTGCGAAATGGGGGCCCGGGTTCGATCGGTGGAAGCGCGCGAACCTTTGCGCAGATCGGCTGATCTTTCGGTTGAGCGGCCAGTCAGGAAGGACAGCGTGCCTCGGGCCGCTCTTTCTGCCCATCATTCCTCAACGGGCGCATGGGGGGAAATAACGTGCGGGTTGCAATTGTTCACTACTGGCTTGTGTCGATGCGTGGCGGCGAGAAGGTTGTAGAGGCCTTCTGCGACATGTATCCGGACGCAGATATCTTCACCTTGGTCTATGACGAGCGGGCCGTTTCGGAGAAAATCCGGCGGCACAAGGTGACCACCTCGTTCCTTCAGAAGATTCCGGGGGCTGTGAAGCATTATCAGTCGCTCTTGCCGCTGATGCCCTTCGCCCTCGAGAGCTTCGACCTGTCGGGATACGATCTCATACTGTCCAGCGAATCGGGCCCGGCCAAGGGCATCGTGCCTGGCCCGCAATCGGTGCACATCTGCTATTGTCATTCGCCCATGCGCTACTTGTGGGATCACTACCACTTTTACCGCGCGGGCTCCGGAGTGCTGACACGCTCGATGCTCACATTGATGGCTCCGCCATTGCGCGCCTGGGACGTGAGCACCAGCGCACGGGTGGACCACTTCGTCGCCAATTCGCGCCATGTGGCCGATCGCATCGAGAAGTACTACCGGCGCAATGCCACGGTCCTGAGCCCGCCCGTTTCGGTGCATGAATTCGCCCCGGCAGCCGCCACCAAGGACTTCTTCCTCTTGGCGGGGCAGCTTGTCGGCTACAAGCGCGCCGATCTGGCCGTGGAGGCTTTCACCAGGATGGGGGAAAACCTCGTCGTCATCGGCGAGGGCAAGGAGATGGCGAAGTTGAGGCGCATTGCCGGCTCGACAGTGAGCTTCCTTGGCCGCGCGCCCTTCCCGCTCCTCAAGGAGATGTTGTCCAGATGCCGGGCGCTCGTCTTCCCCGGCGAGGAGGATTTCGGGATCGTGCCCGTCGAGGCCATGGCAAGCGGCCGGCCCGTGATTGCCTACGGCCGAGGCGGAGCGCTGGACAGTGTTATCTCTGGACGCACAGGGATCCTCTTCCGTGAACAGACCGTGCAATGCCTGATCGAGGCTGTGCGTCGCTTCCAGTCGATGGAGAGGACGTTCCGGCCCGACCTTATCCGCGAGCACGCCGCCCAGTTCAGCGAAGCCAATTTCAGGGTCGGGATGCAACAGATCATCGATGCGCAGCTGAACAAGCTGGCGCCGGAACTGCCCGTCTTTCCCAGCCAAGCAGCCGCCTAGCGAGTATCCCTCGGCCTACACTCCGGCACAAAGAACGTCCCGAATCGTCAGGTAAGAGGCAGGGTTGCGGTCGCGACCCTGCCTCTTCTCTATTCCTCCACCGCACGACTGCGGCCGCGGAACGCCCGGCTCCTAAAATGATTAGATGGAGACAGGGAATACGCTCACTAGATGAGACCGCTAACACCTATGCGTTGGTAATTTTGCCGAAATATCCGGTCTACATCGAAAAGTCGCGGCTCTATGATTTGCCTGCTGATACGCGGAGGGGGCGTGTGGGCAAGGCATGAGCGATATAGCCCTGAAAGGCCTTAGGTTTTTGCATACCTCCGGTGAGCCGCTTCACCGGGGAGGGTCTCGTGCACCCACAACCAGCAAACCAGGAGCAAATCCAGATGAGTGTCGGCAAACCGGGCGCGAGCGGGTGATGTGGCACGCAAGCAGCTCCCAGAGATCGATCTCGCAAACGGACATGCCCTTGATGCTTTCGCTTATTCACCGAATGACCGAGAGCTTCAATCTCAACCTGACCGGCCTCAATCTGGTGGTGCCTGCCGCCAGTGGCTATATGGCTGCGGCGGCGACCATTGCACTGCTCGCCGGCGCAGCGAGCGTGACGGCAGTCACTCGGCCCTCCAACCGCTATTACTCCGCCCAGGAAGCGGCCGAAATCACCCAGTCGCTCGCCAAGCTCGCCCGGGTCGACCAAGGGCTCAGCATGCGCGAGCGCATCGATCATCAGACCTGCGCGACGACCAATCTCCTGCTCAACAGCGAGCCGATACGCCCAATCACGCGCTCCATCATTGAACGGCTTCCGCAGCACGCCGTGATCGCGTCCATGCGGGAGGCATGGATGGTGCTTGCGGATGATCTCGATATCGGTGCAGCGCGCGAACACCAGGTCCCGGTGGCCTCCGTCAACCAGTCGCACTGCCTGATCGGCGGCGCTGAGTTCCAGCCGGAGCTCCTGATGAGAATGTTCGAGGCGGCAGGCGTGACCGTGAACCGGGCCGTCATCGCGCTCATCTGCGACAATCCTCTGGCATACAACCTCCAGCGCGGCCTGAGGGATGCCGGCGCGCAGGTCGTCGTCTTCCAAAGCCCGGATGTCGTCTTCAGCCATCCGTGGGATGTCGTCTTCAGCCATCCGTGGGATGCCGTCGTGCTCGCACAACGTCCCTCGGAAAAGCCGCGCCTCGATATCGGGGCCCTCGGCAAGCTTGCCAAGGCGGCCGCTGGGACCATCATCATCCAGTATTGGGGTGATATCGACCGGAAGGCAGCGCGCTATTTCGGGCTTACGGTCTGGCCGCCGCGCAGTCCCGGCAAGGGGCAGATGGGAATGCCCTTCGAGATGCTCGGTCCGGAGCCCCTGCTTCGCTTGATCACCGGGGCGTTCAAGGCAGCGGAACTGGTGCTGGCGGGGCAGCCGCTCGAGCCCGATGGGCTTGCGCAGAAGCTGGACGGCGAGGATACAACTCCAGAGGCTGGCTAAAGCATGATCCCGAAAAGTTGCAGACTTTTCGGACAAGATCATGCGGCTAAATCAAATCGTTAGAGCGCGCGTTCTGATTCAATCGGAACGCATCGCGCTCTAGGCTCGCAACAGCTGCGAGCTCGTGCCGGGCTGCTCAGGAAATCGGAAAGCCGTACTTCCTGGCGATCGCCCAGATCGCCTTGTTGAGATCCGCCAGCGCAGCGATGCTCTTCCTGATCCTCGCGATTTCCCTTTCGTCGAGGCTCTCCACCTTGCCGTATTTGATCTCGTCCCTGCTCTCGAAAATACGCATCAATTGCGTGATGCCGCGGCCGCTTTCGGGGTCGAACGAATAGATACAGTGGTTGAATTTGTTGCGAAGCCCCGCTTCCTTCGAGAGCCGGCCGGTGACTTCCAGGATCTCCGCGCGGCATTCCGGCGGCGTCTTCTGCATTTTGGCAAGGCGCTCGACGAGGTCGATCCGCGCGCGGGTCGTGTTGAGCGTCAGGAAGATGACGATCGCCGTCTCCTTGTCCACGCGCGCAAGGCCGCCAATGAGGTAGATGAGCAGGCTTTCCGTGTTGGTCCACGTGTAGTTGAGCTGCCCGACGAGAAGAAGAATTTCCTGAAGTTTCGGCATGGTTCCCCCGCGCTGCCGCCGAAAGCGGACGCCCGAGTTTAGCCGATCGGGTTGAGCGCGAAATCCGCCGATTGGCGTAGCGGCCGCCCCCATTGGCCATCAGAACGGCTGTATTGCGGCCCGCGGCATCGAGTTTGATGAACTTCGCCTGCCCGCCTGAGGCAAATTCCTACTCTGCCTTCCGCCTCTTTCTACGACCGCTAGGCCAAACTGCCGTCTTCTTTCGCAGCCCCAGCGGCGTGACACTTTCCGCACACCGGAAAAGCGGAATCACGCCGGGCTCTCCACTGTCACGCGTCACACTGAGCCTTCGGCATCCTCCGCCCCCGGAGTGAACGGGAGGATCTGCAAAAGCACAGCCATACGGAACGGCGTCCGCCGCGTTGAAGCGCGTCCTGGCGTCTACTTAATATGTTAACTGTCGCACAGCGAAGGCCCTAAGGAGATGAATAGCGGTCAAGCTGTCGCGGCCTCCGATCGAGGACACAGCGATGAGCAATAACAACAACCAGCTTTTTGGTTTGTTCGATCCTGCGCAGGAGCAGCAGCAGCAACAGCGTGAGCAGCAGCAACAGCAGCAGCGCGAACAACAACAGCAGCAGCAAACTCAGTCCAGCACGAACACCAATACGAATACGACGGACAATGCGTCCAACAGCGCGTCGGCTGCGACGAGCAGCAGCACCGGCGCCAACGCCAACACCAACGGGAACAGCAACGGCAACAGCAATACGAATGCGAATGCCAACACCAGCACGACTGCCGTGACTGTGGACGTGGGGATCGACCTCACCGGCTACGAACCCTCTGACGACGATTTCGCCGACATCGACAACAGCACCATTGAAGGCATGTTCAACGTCCAATTCCAGGATGTTCTGAACGATTCGCTCAACGGTGCCGGCAATGACGTCGGGAACGTGTTCAGCCAGAACGCCAACATCTCCGACGATGATCGGCTGGAGAACGCCAGGGTCAGCAATGACGGTTCGTTTGAGCAGATGATCGATTCCGACGGCGGCTTCGCGAAGGCCGACGACGGTATCACGGCCGGCGGTGGCGGCGGCGATGGCGGTTCGGATGCGGATGCCGATGGTGGAAATGGCGGCCTCGGCGGCATCGCCCTCGCGGGCGGCGGCACCGGAGGCAACGGCAGCGGCACCGCGGCGAGCACTGCCAGCGGCGGCGGCGCCACGGGTGGTGCTGCGGCTGGCGGAACTGCCGACGGCGGCAATGGCGATAGCGGACGCGCCGATGGCGGCCGCGGCGACGGTGCACGCGGTGGCGATGGCGGCGTCGGTACGGGAACAGGTCTCGGCCTTGGCCTTGGCCTCGGTTTGGGTGCTGCATTCGCCGGTGACGGCGAGGACGGCGGCGACACGGAC
>Ga0182749_1003305_pt1 | contig 11122 bp, 14 predicted proteins | sample eDN3rd37CKraftMG_FD_128875 | JGI IMG/M metagenome (GOLD analysis project Ga0182749, IMG submission 128875) | Enriched Miracle-Growth compost microbial communities from Emeryville, California, USA - eDNA 3rd pass 37_C Kraft MG (version 2) (version 2) ...
GAGTTCGACTGGCGCATCGGCGTCCTGGGCGGCGAGCCGCTTTTCTCGGTTCAGTACCTGATGGCGAAGAAGCACTGGCAGATCGTGAACCATGAGCGGCGCGGCAAGCCGGACGAGGGCGGTTTTCGCACCTTCACGCTCGGCGAGACCCCGCGCGAGGTGATCGATATCGCCGTGAAGGCGGCGCGCTGCATCGGCGATGGGCTTTATGGCGTCGATATCAAGGAGACGCCGGACGGCATCTCCGTGATCGAGGTGAACGACAATCCCAATCTCGACCATGGCTGCGAGGATTCCGGCGAGAAGGACCAGGTCTGGGTGCGGCTCACCCAGTGGTTCATCGACCGGCTCGAACGGCAGGGGAGATGAAAGGCTCTAAGAATCTCAAGCCGCCTTGCGCCGCATCTTCTCGATCGCCTCGAAGCGGGCGAGAAAGGCCGATTGCGCGCGGCGGGCGGGTTTCGGTTCAAGATCGAGCATGCCGGCCGTAAAGCCGCGCGGCCGGCCGAAGAAGCGCGATGCCTCCCCATGTCCGAAGCCTGCGAGCTCCGTCGCCTCGAAATAGGCGGCGATGCAGTCGGCCCTCTTGATCTCGGCCTTGAGTTTGGCCGGCGTCTCCGCCGGCAAGCCGAAGCGGACATGGATCGCCCGGTGGAGCCTTTGCTCGACCGACTTGTAATCCTGCCCCAGGGTGGCCTTGAACGGCGAAATCATGTCGCCAATCACATATTCCGGCGCATCGTGGAGAAGGGCGGTCAGCAGCCACTCGACCGGCGCATCCTCATGGAGGCTGTGAAAAATCTGCTCCACCAGCAGCGAATGCTGCGAGACGGAAAAGGCGTGGTCGCCCCTGGTTTGGCCGTTCCATCGCGCCACACGCGCAAGCCCGTGGGCAATGTCGGCGATCTCGATATCGAGCGGTGAGGGATCGAGGAGGTCAAGACGCCTGCCGGAGAGCATGCGCTGCCAAGCGCGCGCGGCCGCTTCCCTGGCCGGCATCAAGCGGTCTCCGCCTGGCCATCGCCCGCAGAAATCGTGAACCTCGCAAAGGCCGGCACGCGGAGCGTGAGGGGAACCGTACCGGCAAGTACGGGAACGCCCGCTTGGCCAACCTCTGCAACCCGGTCGATACGCAGGATTGCAAGCCCCTCCCGTCCCGAGACGGTGCCGAGCGTACCGATGGGGCGGCCATCCGCGGTGATCTCCGTGCCGGAAGAGGGCAGGGCTGTTTCCCCCTGCACGATCAGGAGACGCCGCCGGGCGGTGCCGCGGTGGTGCATGCGAGAGACGACCTCCTGCCCGACATAGCAACCCTTCTTGAGGCCTATGCCGCCGTTCTGGTCGAGAAGGATGTCGTGCGGGAAAGCGTCGCTGAGTTCGTAGTCCACACCGCTTTCGGCCACGCCATGCTCGATGCGCAGGCGATCCCAGGCGGCCCTGTCAGCGTTCGCGCGCGCATCGCCATAGTGGCGGACGACATTCAGCGCCTCCGGGAAACGCCGGTCGATCATCGAGGTTGAATCGGTTTGTGAAGCGGATGAATCACTTTGCCATGATGTCGAGATAAGTGATTCATGATCAAGGGAAAGTTCCACCTTGGCCCTCAGCCGGTAGAGCATGAGGCGCTTGAGAAAATCCTGTGCCACATCGCGCCGGCAATCGAGCCGGAAGCTGTCCGGCCCGGCGCGCGAGATCAGGAAGTCGAAGAGGATTTTCCCCTGCGGCGTCAGGAGCGCGCCCGGCCGGGCCTCCCGTTCCCCCACAGTCGAGAGATCGGTGGTGATGACGTTTTGCAGGAGCGTTTCGGCGTCCGGGCCGGCGGCGAGAATGACGGTGCGGTCTGCAAGCTCAACACTGGGCATGGCTTCAATCCGGACTTGGCAAGTCCTAAGTAAGCGTCTCGACTTCCGGCAGCAAGCGGGAGGCGGCTCAGTCTCCTGCCACGAAGAAGACCCAGTGGCCCTCCGGCGTGATCGCCGAGCGATAAAAGATATAGGCGCCGTAATTCTGCATCTCCTCATAATCGCTGGCCGTGAGCAGCGTGAAGAGTTCCACCTTCTGGGGCGGTGTCAGATCACCGAGCGGTATGGCGAAGAAATAGGGCCAGACGTAATATTCGTTGTCCATGCCGGCGTTGAGATGCACGAAACCGGATTCCATGACCTCCAGCAGGATGGCCAGGATTTCCTGCCCCTCGTCGTCTCCTGAGATCTGGCGCAGGAAATCGATCGGATCGCCTTCAAGCTCGCCCAGGAGAAGCTGGGTGGCGCTGTCACCGGTGCCGATGAGCGGCCTCAGTTTTTCGATGTCTCCGCTCTTGCAGGCATCGATGATGAGCTGGCGCATGCGCCGCACCGGCTCTGGCAGGCGGCTGAGATCGTAGATGATCTCCGCCGGCGCTTCGCCGGGGCTGAGATCGGGACGCGTGGCGTCGCCCGAAGGCTCCTCTTCGGCGGCAGGCGCGTCGCCGGAAGGCTCATCTTCAGGAGCAGAGGGCGAAGGAGCTGCCGGCGAGCTGGGATCGCCCGGCGACTGCGCCTCGATCAGGTTTTGCTGCGGCCGGTACTCCGGGAACGTGTCATTCAGGGCACGGGCTTGGCCGGGCATGGCAAGGAGGGTGGCCAGCGCAAGCGCAGCCACGTGCGATCCGGAAAGCCTTGCCGGAAAGTAAGCGATCGGCATTCGCGCCACCTTGATCTAGGCCGAGTCCGGCCGAAGCACATGATGCCACGAATAGCCAAACTGAGCGGCAAGCTCAATGGTGGCTGCGCTGCGGCAGGAAATCGCCCAGGAGCACGCGACGGCGCATTGTGTCGAGCAGCTCGAGAAGCTTTTCTTCGCCTCCGTCCTTGCCCAACTCGCTGAGTGCGGTGGTCAGCGCGGCTTCGGCGATGATTTCCGGTTCGATGCCCGCCAGAAGTCCCTCGGCCCATGCTGCGCCGTGGCATTCGGCGCAGGTCGTGCGCTTTTCTTCCTCGATCAGAGCTTCGATGTCGGCAACAGTCATATGCATTGGAAACACCACCCGTTCCGGTGACGCCGGCATCAGCCGGCATCTGTCCTGTTCGTCCCGTCGTCTCAAGCGGTACCACGAAAAATGCGGCGGGACGGAGACACTGCTCGGACTGGTAAAAGAAAGGTAAAATTTTAAGGATCGGGCGGTGCGGCCGCCTCAATTTCCGTAGCGGCGCGTAATTTCCTCGGTAAGCGTTTCGCCTTCCTTCATGTATCGCTCGATCGCTTGCACGGCAGCTTCCGTGCAACTGGTATAGACGCCCGAAAACGCTCGATAGCCGCGGTTAAAGCTTGCGATCAGCATGGCCCTTCGCTCTTCCGAAGGCGCTTCGGCCTCGATCAGGGCTTCCATCCGCTCCCGCCAGACTGTCTCCTCCTGCCCGCAAAGGCCGCGCAGGAAATGGATGGAGCCGAGCACCTCGGCAAGCCGCGTCAACTGTGGGTCATAGGGCGCCTGGGCCGCAGCCGGGGAGAGCGCGAGGTTTGCAGCCACAACGGCGGCGAAAATGAGATTCAAAAGCGCTTTCATAAAGGTCTTTTTCTCGAAATCCCGGTACGCTACGTGAAAATTATGAAAAGACGTACAAAGCGAGGATATCCCCGGCGATCTCGACTGTGCTCGCGGTGACCGGAAGGGCCCGCATTTCGTCTATCGTGTACCAGCCGACCAGATCCGCGTCGTCTCCGGCCATCGCCGCACCTTTCACCTTGTCCGCGCGGAACACTTCGAGACGGTAGCGCTGGCCGTTTTCGGTCGTGATGGAAATTTCGCGAAAGAGGGCGATCTCGCCTGCGGTGAGCCCGGTTTCCTCGTGGAGTTCGCGGCGGACGGCCGCTTCGGCGTCCTCGCCATCTTGCACCCGCCCGCCCGGAAACGCGAAGAGGCCCTTGGCGGGGGCATGGCCGCGGCGGACGAGCAGGAACCGGCCGTTTGACAGCACCGCCAGCGAAACGGCGTGGATATCGCTTCCATCCATCGTTACATCCCTGATCTCCGACATTACTCTAAGCACATCTGTGGCGAGAATGCCGCCAAAGCAGTGGGGCGGAGACAGAAAAATGTGCGGGCGGTTTGCGCTTACGGCCAAGGCGAAGGAGGTGGAGATGTTCCTCGGCCTCGAGGAACTCGACGAATTTCCGCCCCGCTTCAACATCGCGCCGACGCAGCCGATCCTGATGGCGGTCGCCGCGCCGCGGCCCGAGGGCTCCAACCTGCCGCACCGGAAAGCGGTGCTGGTGCGCTGGGGCTTTCTGCCGGGCTGGGCAAAGAACCCGAAAGACATGCCGCTTCTCATCAATGCGCGAAGCGAAAGCGCGTCGGAAAAGGCGGCCTTCCGTGCCGCGATGCGGCATCGGCGGACGCTCGTCCCCGCCTCCGGCTTCTACGAGTGGCGGCGCGAGGGCAAAGGCCGGGCGCAGCCCTTCTGGGTGCGGCCGAGAAAGGGCGGGCTCGTCGCCTTTGGCGGCCTGATGGAGACCTGGTCCGAGCCCGGCGGCAGCGAAATCGATACCGGGGCCGTATTGACCACGGAGGCGAACAGCGATCTGGCGCCGATCCATTCCCGCATGCCTGTGGTGATTCCGCCGGAGCATTTCTCCCGCTGGCTCGACGGCGTGAGATACGAGCCGCGCGACATGGCGGACCTCCTGGCGCCGGTCGAGCCGGGCTTCTTCGAAGCCATACCCGTTTCCGACAAGGTCAACAGCGTCGCCAATGTGGGGCCGGATCTGCAGGAAAGGGCAGAAATGCCTGGGGAACAGCCCACTCCGGGCCAAAAGACAGAGCAGCTGAGCCTGTTTTAGACTGGCTGCGCCATTGGCCCACATCGCTCCAGCTTCCTGCCCATTGCCTCCGACGTTCGGGTAGGGCAAAGGCGCCTCTATGGACACGGCGCTTTATTCCTCCTTTCTTGCAGGCTTCCTCCTTGGCGGCTCGCTGATCGTTGCGATCGGCGCGCAGAACGCGTTCATCCTCAGGCAGGGGCTGCTGAGGCAGCATGTGTTCATTCTCTGCCTGATCTGCGCCCTTTCCGATGCGCTCCTGATCACGGCCGGCGTCGCGGGCCTGGGCACGCTGGTGGCGCGTTCGCCCCTTCTGATTACCGCCGTCACGGTGGGCGGAGCCATCTTCCTGTTCGCCTATGCGGTCTTCGCCTTCCGCCGCGCGCTGCATCCGGATGCGCTGAAGGCGGCGCGCGGAAGACAATCGAGCCTGAAAGCCGCCATCGGCGCCTGCCTCGCCTTCACCTTCCTGAACCCGCATGTCTATCTCGACACGGTGGTCCTGGTGGGCTCGCTGTCGGGTGCCTACCATGGCTCCGCCCGCGCGAGCTACGCGCTGGGCGCAATCACCGCATCATTTCTCTGGTTTTTCACCCTGGGCTATGGAGCGCGCCTGCTTCAGCCGATCTTTGCGCGACCTCGGGCCTGGCGTGTCCTCGACACGCTTATCGGCCTGGTGATGGCCGCGCTGGGATCAGCCCTCCTCGCGCGGCTCGTATGAGCGCTTCGGCTCTTCCTTCTTAGCCTTGGGCTTGCAGAGCAGCGCAGCGTTGATCGCGGCGGGGCCGACTTTCCGGTATTTCCGGACGAGTTCGGTCTTTGCCGCCTCTTTTCCCTCGGGCTGCTGCGCTCGTTCCTTAGTGGCGCTATCTGAGGCCATGACACTGCCTGGTTTGTTCACGATTACACAACAACTGGTAACCGATTCCGACAAAATCATGTTCCATGAGTTCTCGGCCAGCTGTCTGATGAGAGTGGAGCGGCCCACCTAACACTTCGTTACAATGTGTTGCACCGGAAGCACAGTTGATGGGCGCTTGACGCCGGCCACGGTCAAGGCGATAAGGGCGACGATGAAAACGCTGTTCGCCATTATCGGCATTTGCATTATCGGCTAGCGCTCCCTCGCTGGTCCGGTCGTTTTCGCCTCCTCCTTCCCGATACGAAAAACGCCCAGGCCAGCCGGCCGGAGCGCCCGTATGGATGTTGTTATCACGGGATCGGGCATGTCTGACGGGTTCAAGGGACTGAAGCTCTACAACACGCTTACGCGCCGCGAGGAGGAGTTCACGCCCCTCGATCCCACGAACGTGCGCATGTATGTCTGCGGGCCCACCGTCTACGACTTCGCCCATATCGGCAATGCGCGGCCGGTGATCGTCTTCGACGTCCTGTTCCGGCTTTTGCGCTATCTCTACGGCGAGGAGCACGTCACCTATGTGCGCAACATCACGGACGTGGACGACAAGATCAACGCCCGGGCGCTGCGCGATTTCGGCGAGGACATCGGCGCGGGCAGGCTCACGCTCAACGACGCCATCCGCCGCGTGACCGAGCGCACGGCAGAGCAATTCCACGCCGATGTGGCGGCGCTCGGCTGCCTCGCTCCGACCTATGAGCCGCGCGCGACGGAGTTCGTGCTGCCGCGCCCGGACGGCAAGGCCGACATGGCGACGTTGATTCAAACCCTCATCGATCGCGGCCATGCCTATGCGGCCAAAGGAGAAATCCTGTTCGACACGGCCTCCATGCCGGATTACGGCCAGCTTTCGAAGCGCCGGCTGGAGGACCAGCAGGCGGGCGCGCGCGTGGCCGTCGACCCGCACAAGCGCAACCCGTCGGATTTCGTCCTCTGGAAGGAATCCTCCGCGGAGGAGCCCGGCTGGGAAGCTCGCTTCACCGTGGAAGGCAAGCCGCTCGTCATCCGCGGCCGGCCTGGCTGGCACATCGAATGCTCGGCCATGTCGGCGGCCTATCTGGGCGAGGTGTTCGACATCCACGGCGGCGGGCTCGACCTGATCTTCCCGCACCACGAGAACGAGATCGCCCAATCGCGCTGCGCCCACGGCACGCCGGTGATGGCCAATTACTGGCTGCACAACGGCTTCGTGCAGGTGGAAGGCAAGAAAATGGCGAAATCCGAGGGCAATTTCGTCACCATCCACGACCTGCTCGCAACGGAGAATTTCGGCGGCCGCAAATGGCCGGGAGAGGTGCTGCGGCTCGCCATCCTCATGACGCATTACCGCGAACCGCTGGATTTTTCGCTGCGGAAGCTGGAGGAAGCGGAAGCCGTGCTGGACGGGTGGTATCGTGTCGTGGGCGATGGGAAGCCCGAGGGCGGTGACAACGGCGCTGTCCGGCAGGCGCTGCTTGACGATCTTGGAACGCCCGGGGCGATCGCGGCTCTGCACGACCTGCGGGCGCAGGCGGCGAAGGGAAGCGAGGCGGCGAAAGCGGACCTGAAGGCGAACGCCGCCCTGCTGGGGCTCTTGGCGCAATCCCAGGACGAGTGGTTCTCCGGCAAGGCCGCCGGCGCCGCGATCGACGAAGCGGTGGTGGAGGAGCGCGTGGCGGCCCGCCTGTCTCTCCTCCGCGAGAAGAATTTCGCCGAGGCCGACCGCATCCGGGAGGAGCTTTCAGGCCAGGGCATCCAGCTTATGGACTACAAGGATCCCGAAACCGGCGAGCGCAGGACCAAATGGGAGGTGAAGAGGTGAACTCGCCATCGTTCACCCCCCTCTGCCCTGCGGGGCATCTCCCCCTCAAGGGGGGAGATTGGCTGCCATTGGGCTCTCCGCCTACCCTTGTAGGTGGCAGGTTTGGGCGAAGCATCAATGAGGGCGTAATCTCCCCCCTTGAGGGGGAGATGCCCGGCAGGGCAGAGGGGGGTGACTGGTGAATCACTTTCCCGTACCGCCGACCAATCGCCGGAATGCGCGAAAGATGCGAAAGGCGATGACCGAGGCCGAATTAAAGCTCTGGAATGAGCTTCGCGCTCATCGTCTGATGGGGCTGAGCTTCCGTCGTCAGATGCCGATTGCAGGATATATTGTCGATTTTGCCTGTCCATCGAGGAAGATCATCGTTGAGGTGGATGGTTCGCAACACGGACAGGATACCAATCTGCGGGCCGACGAACGTCGATCCAAAACGCTGGGAGAACTTGGCTGGACCATCCTGCGCTTTGGGAACGACGATATCCTGCGCGACATCGATGGCGTCTGCCGGCACATTGTCACCACGGCGGGCACCGTCGCTGAGGATGCGGCGGGAAATGCAAAGCTGCCAGAGGAGGAGCTCACGCCATGATCGATCACATCGGCATCAAGGTCGCGGATTTCGATCGCGCGAAGGCGTTTTACGATCAGGCGCTCGCGCCGCTCGGCGCAAGCCTCCTGATGATGGTGCCCACGGAACATACCGGCGGAGTGAAGATCGGCGGCTATGGCCGCGACCGCCCGGTCTACTGGCTGCACGAGACGGGCAGCTCGGGCGAGGCGAAGCATGTCGCCTTCACCGCACGCACGCGGGATGAGGTCGACGCCTTCTACCGCGCGGCGATCGCCGCGGGAGGCAAGGACAATGGCGGTCCGGACCTTCGTCCGCACTATCATCCCAATTACTATGGCGCATTCGTGCTCGACCCGGACGGCAACAACATCGAAGCGGTCTGCCATGCCCCTGCGTGACCGAGGAACCATGCGATGAGCCTCGACAATCAACCGATCTATACCGGCGGCTGCCAGTGCGGCGCGGTGCGCTTTCGCATCGAGGGCGCGCTGGGAGACGCTTCCATCTGTCATTGCCGCATGTGCCAGAAGGCATTCGGCAATTTCTATGCGCCGCTGGTCTCCGTCCGCCATGCGAAGCTGGAGTGGACGCGGGGCGAGCCGAAACGCTTCCAATCCTCCAATCATGCCAAGCGCGGCTTTTGCGCGGAGTGCGGCACCCCGCTCACCTACGAGGCGCCGGACGGCATCGCGCTCGCCATTGGCGCGTTCGACCATCCGGAGGAGGTCGCCCCGCGGATCCAGTGGGGCATCGAGGGCAAGCTGCCCTATGTCGACACGCTCCACACCCTGCCGGGCCAGGAGACGATGGCGGACATTGGCGAGGCGGAATTTCTCGCCGACCTCGTCTCTTACCAACACCCCGACCACGACACGGATCAATGGCCGCCGCTGAGGACCAAATGAGCTTGCGTACATTCTATCCCGAGATCGAGCCCTATGAGACGGGCATGCTGGATGTCGGCGACGGGCACCGGATCTATTGGGAGCGTGTGGGAACGCGCGGCGCCAAGCCCGCGGTGTTCCTCCACGGCGGGCCGGGCGGCGGGATCTCGCCCAAGCAGAGGCGTCAGTTCGACCCGACGAAATACGACGTGATGCTGTTCGACCAGCGTGGATGCGGGAAATCGACGCCGCATGCCGAGCTGGAGGCGAACACCACCTGGCATCTGGTGGCCGACATCGAGCGGCTGCGGGAGATGATGGGCGTCGAGAAATGGCAGGTTTTCGGCGGCTCCTGGGGATCGACGCTCGCGCTCGCCTATGCCGAGACCCATCCCGAGCGCGTTTCGGAGCTCATCCTGCGCGGCATCTACACGCTCACCAAGGCCGAGCTTGCCTGGTATTACCAGTCCGGCGTCTCCGAAATGTTCCCGGACAAATGGGAGCGCTTCATTTCCGTGATCCCCGCGGCCGAGCGGGGCGACCTCATCGCCGCTTATCGCAAGCGGCTAACCTCCGGCGACAGGAATGTTCAGCTTGAGGCGGCAAGGGCGTGGAGCGTCTGGGAAGGGGAGACGATCACGCTGCTTCCCGATCCGGCCCTCTCGGCACAGCACGGCGAGGACGATTTCGCCATCGCCTTTGCGCGCATCGAGAACCACTATTTCACGCATGGCGGCTGGCTGGAGGAAGGGCAGCTTCTGCGCGACGCGGTCAAGCTCGGGGGTATTCCGGGCGTCATCGTTCATGGGCGCTACGACATGCCGTGCCCGCTGCGCTACGCCTGGGAGCTCTCAAAGGCCTGGCCGGATGCGGAACTTCACATCATCGAAGGCGCGGGGCATGCCTATTCGGAGCCGGGCATTCTCGACCGCCTGATACGGGCAACGGACAAATTTGCGGGGAATTCGTGATTATGGACACAACCCCCCTCTGGCCTGCCGGCGATCTCCCCCTCAAGGGGGGAGATCACGCCTCCACTGGCGGTTTCGCTGATCTTCAACGCTGCAGGTGGAGGCATATTCGTGACCTCCAGCCGATCTCCCTCCTTGAGGGGGAGATGGCCGGCAGGCCAGAGGGGGGTGCTTACGCACCCAGACTTACATGAAAGAACGCATCTACCTCTTCGACACGACGCTGCGCGACGGCCAGCAGACGCCGGGGGTCGACTTTTCCGTAGAGGACAAGATCGCCATCGCGCAGCTGCTCGATGAGCTGGGCGTCGATTACGTGGAAGGCGGCTATCCGGGCGCGAATCCGACGGATACCGAGTTTTTCTCGAAGAAGCGCACGCGGCGCTCCGCGTTCGTGGCGTTCGGCATGACGAAGCGGGCAGGGGTTTCCGCGGCGAACGATCCGGGCCTTGCAGCCCTGATGCAGGCGGCGGGCGATGCGGTCTGCTTCGTCGCCAAGAGCTGGGATTATCACGTGCGCGTGGCGCTCGGCGCGACGAACGAGGAGAACCTGGAAGGAATCCGCTCCTCCATCGCCGCCGCGCAATTGGCCGGCAAGGAGGCCATGGTCGATTGCGAGCATTTCTTCGACGGCTACAAGGCCAATCCGGACTATGCGCTTGCCTGCGCGCTCACCGCCTACAAGGCCGGCAGCCGCTGGGTGGTGCTGTGCGACACCAATGGCGGCACGCAGCCCGGTGAGGTGCGTGAGATCGTTTCGGCGGTCATCGCCGCCGGCATTCCGGGCACGCATCTCGGCATCCACGCCCATGACGATACGGGCCAGGCGGTGGCGAACTCGCTGGCGGCGGTGGAAGCCGGTGCACGCCAGATCCAGGGCACCTTGAACGGCATCGGCGAGCGCTGCGGGAATGCCAATCTCGTCACCATCATCCCGACATTGATGCTGAAGCCGGCCTACGCGGACCGCTTCGAGGTGGGCGTCACGGAGGAGGGGCTTGCGAGCATCTCGCGCGTCTCGCACGCCTTCGACGAGCTTTTGAACCGGGCGCCGAACGCTCAGGCGCCCTATGTGGGCGCCTCCGCCTTCGCCACAAAGGCGGGCATCCATGCCTCGGCCATCCTGAAGGACCCGCAGACCTACGAGCATGTGGCGCCCGAGAAAGTCGGCAACAC
>Ga0182749_1003306_pt1 | contig 11119 bp, 9 predicted proteins | sample eDN3rd37CKraftMG_FD_128875 | JGI IMG/M metagenome (GOLD analysis project Ga0182749, IMG submission 128875) | Enriched Miracle-Growth compost microbial communities from Emeryville, California, USA - eDNA 3rd pass 37_C Kraft MG (version 2) (version 2) ...
ATCGACGTCACCGGAAAACTGCTGTCCAAGGAAATCGCCAAAAGCTCGGGTTCGAAAATCCTCGACGAGGCCGCGACGGCCGCACTCGACAGGGCGGCGCCATTTCCCCCGATTCCACCCGAGGTCAGCATCAGGCCGCTGGCGTTCACGCAGCCGTTCAAGTTTATCATCCGTTAACCGGCAGCAATCCGTCGGCTCACGCGAAATATTTAACGGCTTATTTACGTAAAAAGATGTTCTTCCGATAAACGGCTGCGCCACACCGTTTTTGCGCAACCCGCTGCTGCCGGCGATGTTTCTTCTCCGTGAGCCGCCGCGACTCTCCCTTAACCTCGGGTTAGGTACTCGCCCATAAATTGAAGTCCGTCACCAGCACTGCGCTAGGCTGTAGAAGATGCCTTTCGGTTCCGCAGGAAACCCGAAGACTAATACGTTGATGACCGAATACGCATCGCTCTTGAGCGACGCGGTTCTGCGTCGTCGCGCGCGTGTTGCCGAGCATTCCGCTCGCGTCGAGTCTGAACTCGCGAGCAAGATCAAATCCGAATTCATCGCGAACATGAGCCACGAGCTCAAAACGCCGCTCAACACGGTGATCGGCTTTTCGAAACTGCTGAATCAGCATCAGAATCGCCCGCTACCGGACAAGGAAATCGTCGAATACGCGGCGCTGATCCACGACGCGGCGGGCCGTCTTCTGTCGATCATCAACGATATCCTCGACATCTCGAAGCTTCAGAGCGGCGCGTACACGATCGCCAGCCATGAGCTCAATATCGAGAACATCCTGACCAATAGCCTCGACGAGTTCCAGCCGCAGGCAGACAGCGGCCAGATTACGCTGTCTTGCGACATCTCCCCCGATCTCCCGTTCATGCGCGGCGACGCCAACAAGTTGAAGCAAATTTTTTCGAACATTCTGTCGAACGCGATAAAGTTTACATCCCCAGGCGGCACGGTTTCGTTGAAGGCATTCCGCACCGACGACCACGGCATCGCAATCCTCATTCGCGATAGCGGAGTCGGCATGAGCCCCGAAGAGATTAGCATCGCGATGACCCCCTTCGGCCAGGTCGATGGGGGGCGCTCGCGTTGGCGCGAAGGAGCTGGTCTTGGCCTGCCGATCGCAAAAGCCCTTATAGAGCTGCACAACGGCCATCTCGCCATCCACTCTGAAGCGAATAAAGGTACGGAAGTCACAATCACATTTCCCGGGCGGCACAGCATGACGGCCCCATCCGCGGCTACGGTGTCCAGTATCCGGCGTCCGCAAGGAAGCAATCCATGAAGAGCCAGCAGGAGCGACCCCCGGATAGCTCGATTGGCCGCATCGTCTCGGTCAATGGATCGAAGGCGATTGTGCTGCTCGACAACGCGAGCAAGCCGCGCGCCCGAGCCCTGAACGAACGCCCCGACATGGGCACGCTGATCGCCATCGATACGGCGTCGACCCTTGTACTCGCGACCGTTTCTGCTTTGAGCGTTCCCGTGCCATCGCAACGCGAAGGCGATGACGAAGTGTGGATTGCCGAAATCGGTCTCGTCGGCGAACTGACGAAGCAGGTTGACGACAAGCAGCCGAAATTCAATCGCGGCGTGACTGTCTATCCGGCGCTCGGTGATCGTGCGCGTCTCGCATCGAAGTCCGAGCTTGAATACGCATTCTGCGGCGACTCGAGCCAGGCAATCCGCATTGGTACTATCCGGCAGGACAGCTCAATCCCGGCCATGGTGCGCGTCGACGAACTGCTTGGAAAGCACTTTGCCATTCTCGGCACGACAGGAACGGGAAAATCCTGCACGACCGCTTTGATTTTGCGCTCCATCCTGGAAAAAAATCCGGCGGCCCATGTCGTCTTGCTGGATCCGCATAATGAGTATGCGTCCGCCTTCACGGAATGGGCGGAAATCATCTCGCCGCGGAACATGCATCTGCCTTATTGGCTTTTGACGTTCGAGGAAATCGTCGAAGTGCTCGTCGGAGACGGCGACCGCAAGTCCGAGATGGACATCCTCCAGGAGCTGATACCGGTCGCCAAAAGCCGTTATGCGAACAGTCGCAACGCCGAACCCGCCAAGCCGCGCCGAACATTCGACCCCGCCCGTTATACGGTCGATACTCCCGTACCTTATCGTATCTCCGAAGTCGTTTCCTTGATCAACGACCGGATGGGTCGCCTGGAAAACAAGAAGGATCTGACGCCCTATCGCAACCTGAAGCACCGCATCGAGACGATGTCTCAGGATGCGCGTTATTCCTTCATGTTCGGGTCGCTGACCGTTTACGACAGCATGGCCCAGGTCCTCGGCCGCATTTTCCGCATACCCGTCAACAATAAGCCGCTTACGATTCTCGAACTGACAGGCATTCCCTCCGAGATCGTCAACGTCGTCGTATCCGTGCTTTGCCGGCTCACGTTCGACTTCGCCCTGTGGAGCGAAGGCCAAGTGCCCGTGACGCTCGTCTGCGAGGAAGCGCACCGCTACGTCCCGGTCAATGCCGCGCTCGGCTTCGAACCATGCAAGCGCGCTATCGCCAAGATCGCCAAGGAGGGCCGCAAGTACGGCGCTTCGCTGTGCATCGTGACGCAACGTCCCGCGGAAATCGATCCGACGATCCTGTCTCAGTGCAACACGGTCTTTGCGCTCCGCATGTCGAACGATCGCGACCAGGAGATTGTCGCGTCCGCGGTCGCCGATACGGGCGCCGGACTTTTGGAATTCCTTCCCTCGCTCGGTCAGCGTGAAGCAATCGCATTCGGAGACGGCATGGCGCTGCCGGTCCGCATCAAATTTGATGAACTTCCGCAACACGCATTACCGCGATCGTCGACGGCCCGCTTTACGGAAAAATGGCAGAACTCGGTCGGCGATGACGGCTTCCTGGAACATATCGTCGAACGCTGGCGCATGTCTGGCATTCCCTCGAGCGACAACGCCTATACCCTGTCGATGATGGCGGATGCCCTCAGTCTTGGCAACGGAAGCGGAAAATCCGAGACGGTCCCTCCGGATATTCGCCCGCGCGACTCCGCGGCGCCGCTACCCACCACGACATATCCCGCCGCAAGCCAGCCCGCGTCCCGCCCGCCGCCGTCGCCGCAGTTCCGCCGCGAGGCCTCTCCGTCATCGGCGCTTCTTGCCGCTTCGGGAGAACCACGTGGCGAGACCAACGCGCCAATCCCGGGGGAACGAAGCACGCGCAACCCCGCATCGGCATCGCCCAGCCGAGACGACAGCCCCGGAAGGTCTACTGCAACCACCGTATCGTTACGCTCCCTGCGTGACAGGCTGACGCGTCCGAACGGCTGAGCTTAGCCGTCTTTCGGATCAATCCTTGCAACGATCGAAGCAATCCGCTTGGCTTTCCGGCGCAGTCTGCCGTGCAGGCGAAACATTCGACCGTTAAAGACGACGTTCACGTCACGTATGCGTAACCAAAACTTGCCGCTGGCAGCGCTGCCTTTTAGAGCTTGGTCGTTAAATTGATGGGTCCGGTACATGCACAATATCTACCCCGTGATACTTTCCGGCGGCTCAGGGACTCGTCTTTGGCCGCTCTCACGGTCGATGTATCCAAAACAATTCATCCGCTTCTTCGACGGCCAGAACGGCAGCTTTCTTTCTGCGGCACTGAATCGGCTGAAGCAAACGGCGGGATTCAAAGCGCCCATCCTGCTCTGCAACAATGATCATCGGTTCCTCATCCGCGAGGAAGTCGATCGCGCCGGCCTCGACCCGCTCGCGATCATCCTGGAACCGACCGCCCGCAACACGGCTCCGGCGATCGCCGTGGCGGCGCTTGTCGCGCTTCGTGAAAATCCCGACGCTATCCTCACGGTCATGCCGTCCGATCACCAGGTGAAGGATGAGGACCTTTTTGCCGAAGGCGTCAAAAGCGCGGCTGAAGTCGCTGCGACCGGAAAGCTCGTCCTGTTCGGCATCAAGCCGACCGAACCACATACGGGATACGGCTACATAAAACAGGGAAGCGAGCTTCCGGGCTTCAACGGCCACGCCTTCGGCGTCGAGGCCTTCACCGAAAAGCCGGATCGCAAGACCGCCGAAACCTATCTCGCAAGCGGCAGCCACTTCTGGAACAGCGGCATCTTTGTCCTGAATGCCCAGACCTTCCTCGACGAGATCGAGCGCCTACAGCCCGAGATCTTGGAGGCCGCCCGCGCTGCACTCGACGGCGCGCAAGAAGACCTCGGCTTCCTTCGCCTCGACAAGACCGGCTTCGCGTCGGCGCCCAACATTTCCGTTGATTACGCGGTGATGGAGAAAACGGCGGCTGCTGCGATGCTGCCGCTCAATGTTGGCTGGAACGACGTCGGCTCCTGGACCTCGCTCTGGGACATCGCGCCCAGAGATGAGAAGGGCAACTACATCAAGGGCGATGCCGTTCTCGAGGATACGACCAACTGCTACGTCCATTCCGAGAAGGCCATCGTTTCGACGATTGGCGTCAAGGATCTGGTGATCGTCGATACGCCGGACGCCCTTCTCGTCGCCGATAAGGCGCGCACGCAGGACGTTTCAAAAATCGTCCAGCGCCTGAAGCAATCGAACCGCAAGGAGCAGGAGCAGCATCTCCGAAACTATCGCCCCTGGGGTTATTTCGAGACCTTGAACATCGGCCCGCGCTTTCAGGTCAAGCTTCTCCACGTGAAGCCCGGCGGCAAGCTGTCGATGCAAATGCATCACCACCGCTCCGAGCATTGGATCGTCGTGCAAGGAACCGCCCAGGTCATCATTGGCGAACGCGAGCAGTTGGTGCGCGAAAACGAGAGCGTTTACATCATCGCGACGCAATGGCATCGCCTCGAAAATCCCGGCAAGGTGCCGGTGGAAATCATCGAGGTGCAAATCGGCTCATATCTCGGCGAAGACGATATCCTGCGCACGGACGACATCTACCATCGCGCGCCCGACGAAACGAAATAGCGGAAACGGCCGAACAACGCCCTATTTCTGATTATCCGACGGCCGCAAGGTAAAGATGCGGCCAGTCGTCGAGGGCGGCGTTTCGGTCGGACGCTCCGGACTCGGCGGCGCATCCGGTTCGTCTGCGGTGCGCGTTGGCGCAGGTGTGGGCGCCGAGCTTTCTACGACCTTGTCGCGGAAATTCCGCCAGCTCGCCGGTATGCAGGCGAGATAGATGAGCGTTATCGCCGTCAGCGTCTGGTAGGGGTACGTGAACAGCATCGCGACCAGCCCCACCGCGATCACGAAAATCGGCAGCACCCACTCGCGTCCGACGCGTTCGCCAAGAAGCTTTCCGGAATACGTCGGGATCGTCGACACCATCATAAACGCGATGAAGAGCGTGTAGACGAGTACGATCGTCAGCGCCCAGTGCGCTTTGAGTTCATCGAAGCCGAGCTGATAGACATAAACCGGAAGCAGAACGGCAATTGCGGCCGCCGGCGTCGGCATCCCGCTGAAATAATTCGATTGCCACTTCGGCTTCTCTTCATCGATGGCCGCGTTGAAGCGCGCTAAACGCAGCGCCGAAGCCAGCGCGAAGATCATCACGCAGATCCAACCGGCGCTTTTGAGATCACCGAGCCCCCAGTTGAAAATGAGGAAGGCCGGAGCAACGCCGAAGTTCACGAAATCCGCGAGGCTGTCGAGTTCGGCGCCGAAGCGCGACGACGCCTTCAGCAGGCGCGCGATCCGCCCATCGATACCATCGAGGCAGCCCGCGAAGACGATTGCCGCCAAAGCCAGGTCATAGCGCCCCTCGATGCCCATCCGGATCGAGGTCAGGCCGGCGCACAGGCCGAGCAAGGTGAAGAAGTTCGGCACCAGTATCCGCACCGGAACCTGCCGATGCCGGAATAGCGAGCGACGCCGCCGTCGCCACGTCTCTGTTTCCAGTAATGGTTCATCCGGGTCCATGGCAGGTCTCCTTCGACCACGCGCAACGGGCAGCAATATACCGCCTAAGCCAGCCGGGCTTCGCGCTCAGGCTCCGTAGAGTGAAGATCCGCCAAAACCGTCTCGCCCGCAACCGCTCGTTGCCCAACACTAACAAGAGCGACTTTGCCGGGTGGCAGATAGACATCAACGCGGGAACCGAACCGGATGAGGCCAAATCTCTGGCCCGCCCCGACCGTTTCGCCCGTCTGCGAAAACGTCAGAATGCGCCGCGCCACCAGCCCCGCGATCTGGACCACACCGATCTCGCCGTCTGACGGCGTATCGATGACAAGAATGCGGCGTTCGTTATCTTCGCTCGCCTTATCGAGCGCGGCATTCAAGAAGGCGCCTGGAACATAGAGCGAGCGCACGATGCGTCCGGCGACGGGAGCGCGATTGATGTGAACGTCGAAGATCGACAGGAACGTCGAGATGCGCACGCGCTCGTCCGACCCCATTCCGAGCTCGGCGGGCGGCGTCACCTTGTCGATCGCCGAAATCTTACCGTCGGCCGCCGAAATGACGAGCCCTGGGCGAAGCGGCGTCACGCGTTGCGGATCGCGAAAGAAATAAACGATCCATGCCGTCACCAACGCCGCGATCCAACCAAGCGGCGGGTAGATCAAAAAGAATAGCAGCGTGACGACCGCGCCGATCGCGATGAACTTGTGCCCATCCGGATGCACCGGCGAAAACGACTCGAAGATAGTATCAAGAATGCCCTGGTGTTCGGACACATATCCCTCCTGTCATGCGTTTCGACGAATGAAGCGCACGAATTACGAAATCGGCACTGCCACGAACCGAAGATCGCCCTTACCGTCCTCGACGCGAAGCAGCACGGCCTTCCGCCCCGACTTCTTCACTTTATCAACACTCGCCGCGACGTCCTCCGGATCCGATACAGCCACTTGAGCTGCCTCCACGATGACGTCGCCCGGTTTGATCCCCTTTTTCGATGCCGGGCTTTGCGGATCGACCGCCTCGACCACGACACCTTTGATCTTGCTGTCGAGTCCATATTTCTGTCGGAGCGCGCTGGTCAAAGCCGAAAGCTTGAGCCCCATGATCGCCGCCCCGGGCGGCAAATCCTGCTCGCCTGAATCCTTCAGATCGTTGTCGTCATTGTCATCCGTAGCTTCGAGGCGGCCGACGGTCACCTGAACCGTCTGGTGGTGCCCGTTGCGCAAAAGCTCGACGTCGACGCCCTTTCCAATCGGCGCCTGCGCCACGAGCCGCGGCAGACCACGCATCGTCGTCACGTCCTTGCCGTCGAACTTGAGGATGACGTCGCCCGCCTCAAGTCCGGCCTTGGAAGCCGGGCCATCGGGCGTCACCGCGGCGATCAGCGCACCACGGCTCTCGTTAAGACCGAGCGTCTCGGCGATGTCGTCTGTCACCGATTGGATCTTGACGCCGAGCCAGCCGCGCCGGACTTCACCGTATTGCTTCAATTGGTCGATGACGTTCGCAACGGTGTCTGACGGAACGGCGAAGCCAATGCCGATCGAGCCGCCTGTTGGCGATATGATGGCCGTATTCACGCCGATCACTTCGCCATCCATGTTGAACAGCGGCCCGCCCGAATTGCCTTTATTGATCGCAGCATCCGTCTGCAGGTAGTCGTCATACGGCCCGGAATTTATGTCGCGACTTTTCGCTGAAATGATCCCCATCGAAACCGAACCGCCGAGGCCGAACGGGTTGCCGATCGCCATCACCCAGTCGCCGACTTCGATCTTGTCCGACGACCCGAACTTCACATCGACCAGCGGCTTCTTCGGCGTGACCTTGAGCAGTGCGAGGTCGGCTTTCGTATCGCGGCCGATGATCTTGTCGACCTTCAGCTTCGTGCCATCGTGAAAATTGACTTCGATCTCTTCGGCGCCTTCGATGACATGGTTATTGGTGACGATCAGGCCCTGCTTGCCGTCGATCACGAAACCCGAACCCAGCGACGAAATCCTGCGATCCTCATGCGGAACACCGCCGCGCTTATTGAAGAAGTCGTCGAAGAAATCTTCGAACGGCGCGCCTTTCGGCACTTTCGGGAGCGGCACGCCGGACGGGCCCTTGACCGTCTGCGAGGTCGCGATATTGACGACGGCATCGATCAGCTTTTTGGCGAGCGGCGCGACGGATGTCGGGCCATTCTGGAACGCCTGCGCCGGCACCGGCACCATCGCGACTGCCATGACCGCGCCGAGGCTTAGCCGATACAAAAACGCAGAAACCGTTCGGGTCATTGCAGAACTCCGGGTCCAAACCTCATCAGGCCGCCAGCCCAGGGTGAATTGGCGCAAGATCAAAGCCTCAGAATGGCGATGCTAGCATATTGCCGGTGCCCGGGGACAAGTCGCCAGGGGTTATCCTCGGGCGAGCCAGACGAAAAAGACCCCGGCCGCCACAGCGGCCAAGGCAAAGGTCTGGATTGGACCGTTGCTCCGGTTGGCAATGTCGGTCACCACACGCCGGGCGGCGTCCGGGGCGAGAGCCCAGAACAGCCCCTCAAGCACGAGAGCGATCCCCAACCCGGCGAGCAAATCGTTCATTGTTGTGGAGCGGGAGAAGCTGATCCCGCGCCCGCCGACGGAACCTGGCTCGCCTCTTTCGGTTTCCGTCCTCCGCTAGGATCCTCGAAATACCGGAAGAAGTCGCTGTCGGGAGACAGCAGCATGCGCGTGTCGGAGGGGTTGATCGCCGCCTTATAGGCCTGCATCGACCGGTAGAAGCGGAAGAAGTCGGGATCTTGCCCGAACGCTTCGGCAAAGATGCGGCTGCGTTTGGCTTCGCCATCGCCGCGGATTTCATCCGACTTCTTCGTCGCTTCCGCCTTGATGATCGTCACGGCCTTGTCTGCATTGGCGCGGATGCGGTTGCCCTCGGCTTCGCCCTGCGCACGCAGTTCGGTCGCCTCTCGGACGCGATCGGCGCGCATCCGGTCATAGACCTTGACGAGATTGACCTTCGGCAGATCGGCGCGCTTGATGCGCACGTCCACGACTTCAAGCCCGTAGTCGCGACCTTCCTTGTTCACTTGCGCCGCAATCTTTTTCATCAGCGGCTCGCGCTTGTCCTTGACGATCTCGAGCAGCGTCGCCGAACCGAGCACGCGGCGAATTTCAGATTCGATCAGTGGGCCAAGCACTTCGCGCACGCGCTGTTCGTCGCGGACGTTCTGATAAAACTTCAGAGGATCGGTAATCCGGTACCGGGCATAAGCATCAACGATGAGTCGTTGCTGATCGGACGCGGTAACTTCCTGCTCAGTCGTATCGAGATCGAGAATACGCTTGTCGAATTTCTCGACCGTATCGATGAACGGCACTTTCCACTTGAGACCTGGCGTCTCTATGACTTGCTGCGTCTTGCCGAAGCGCAGCACCATCGCCTGCTCATTCTGGTGCACGATGAATGCCGATGCGTAAAGGCCGGCGAGGCCGAGGATCACGACGGCGACAATGAATGCAAAAAATGCGCGCATGTTATTTCGACCCCTCAGCAGATTCGCTCTTCTGAAGCTTGTCTAGCGGAAGGTAAGGCACGACTCCCGAGCCGTTTTTCTGATCAATGATGATCTTATCGGCGCCCGACAGCACATGCTCCTGCATTTCGAGATACAAGCGTTCGCGCGTCACATCCGGAGCCTTCTTGTATTCGTCGTAGACTTTCAGGAAGCGCGCCGCCTGGCCGGTGGCTTCCGCGACCGTCTGATCGCGGTAGCCTTCGGCCGCGGCGATGATGCGATCTGCATCGCCGTGTGCTCTGGGCGTCACCTGATCGGCGTAGGTCTGCGCCTGCTTGATCAACGTCTCTTTTTCCTGGGACGCTGCCGCGACTTCACGGAACGCGCTGATGACCTCTTCCGGAGGATCGACTTCCTTGAGCTGCACCTGATCGATTTTGATGCCAGCCCCATAATAATCGAGCGTTTTCTGCATCAACTTCTGGACGTCTTCCTGCGTCTGCTGGCGCCCCGCGGTCAGCAGCGGCTGCAGGTTCGACTGGCCAACGACCTCGCGCATCGCACTTTCGGCAACCTCGCGCACCGTCATCTCGGGTTGCGCGATGTTGAACAGGAACTGCTCGACGCCCGTTTGACCGTTGCCCGGATTCTTGTCCGGACTGATCCGCCAGAACACGACGAAACGCACGTCGACGACGCTGCCGTCGCCCGTCAGCATGAGGCCACTATCGCGAGCCCCGATGGTGCTGCGGGCACTGCCGACCTCGATGGTGCGCTGCTGCGTGACCTTCGGAAGGCGGACTTCCTCGATCGGATAAGGCCAGCGGAAGTGCAGTCCCGGTCCTTCCCAGCGCTCATACTTGCCGAAGCGGAGAACGATGCCCTGCTCATCCGGGTTGACGCGATAGAAGAAGCCGTAGAACGCCACGCCCGCTATCAGCAGAAGGCCGACCAGGAAAAGAAAAGCCTTGGGAACGCCACCGCCGAAAGCATCGCCGCCGCCGCCACTTCCGCCGCCACCGCCGCGTATGGCTTTGCGTACGCGGTCTTGCCCGCGCCTCAGAATTTCGTCGAGATCGGGCGGCTCCTTGCCGCCACCGCCTGAGCCCCAAGGGCCCTGTCCCCACGGTCCACCGCCTTTACGGCCGCCATTGCCACCGTCGCCGCCGCCTTGACTACTCCAGGGCATAAATCAGGCCTCGTTCGTGTTGTGAGCTGAAAGCAAGATGGCGGTGCTGGCGATTGCCGGACTGTTGCTGCGGCAACAACTCGCCGCAAAAAGTAAGACGTTCACGACAAAGGCCTCGATTACCTGAGAGAAAACAATGGTTCAGCGCTGCTTATAAGGCAGGGGTCCCCCGATCGCAAATTCCGCTTGAATTGCTAGTGGCAATTTGGGGCGCCGCGGCTGCGCTTCAAGGGTTTCACTTACTCCCTTCGTCTCTCTCTGCACGACGCTCATAGATGATCAGCGTCGCCGCAAATTCATCGCGCGGCCCCTGAGGCAACGCTTCCCGGGTCACTTCCTCCCAGGTCGCAGCATCGAGGGCCGGGAAATGCCGGTCGCCCTCGACATTGGCATGAACGCGGGTCAGATAGATGCGATCCGCAACGGGAAGTGCCGCATCGAACACGCCGACGCCGCCGATAACCATGATTTCATCGGCACCGCGTGTGGTCGCCAGGACGCGCGCCAGCGTGAGCGCGTCAGTCACCGTGTCGCAAGTC
>Ga0182749_1003308_pt1 | contig 11114 bp, 12 predicted proteins | sample eDN3rd37CKraftMG_FD_128875 | JGI IMG/M metagenome (GOLD analysis project Ga0182749, IMG submission 128875) | Enriched Miracle-Growth compost microbial communities from Emeryville, California, USA - eDNA 3rd pass 37_C Kraft MG (version 2) (version 2) ...
CCGAGTACTGGGACGGCCGTGGCAAGGTTGTAAGCATGGTCAGCATGGCGGTGGCCGCGGCCACCGGCGGCCGTCCCGACCTCGGAAAGAACGAAAAGGTCTCAATGGCTTAGGTGGGGCCTGTGGCCGGGGCCGGCGGCGGCAGCGCTGGTTGATCAGGCCTTCGATGCAACTATCGCTTGCGTCGGTTGTGCTAGTTGCGGGAAGCTCCTCCCGGAGGGGAGGGGCTGGTGTCGCGTGCGTACCTCTTCGTGTCGGGACGGGTTTTCGTGGTGGCGCGTATGTTCGCGCTGGCGCTCGTTGCTGCGCTGGCCGGGTGCGCGCCGGTCGCGCGCCTGCCCGAACTCGATGCGAAGGCGATCGCGGCCGAGCAGCGCAGCGAGCAAATCGCGCAGATGCGCAGCTACTATGCCGCGGTCCACCGCATCGACAACGTCGCGTTCCGGCTGCGGGTCGCCAACCGCAGCTTCTGCAAGGACCGCGTCGCGGCGCAGATCGGTCTCACCGCGGTGACGCCGCGCAGCCTGCCGCGCCGTTTTCAGTCGTTCGCGGCCGAGGCGCTCGAACTCACCTGGATGCGCCCGACGGTCATCTCGGTGTCCGACGGCTCGCCTGCGGCACAGGCCGGCATCCGCGATCATGACGAGGTCATCGCGCTCAACGGCGAACTGATCCCGCTCACCGGCACGGCGCGCTGGATGGATCGCTGGCTGAAGGCCAACGGCACAAAGCCGGTGCGGGTCGACCTGCGCGGCGACGGCGTCGACCGCACCGTGAGCGTGACGCCGGTGATCGCCTGCGCCATTCCTCTCCAATATGTCGTCGACGAAACCGTCAACGCCTACACCACCGACGACCGCATCGTGATCTATTCCGGCGTCGCCGCGCTGGCGAAGACCGACGCGCAGCTTGCCGTCGTGATCGGCCACGAGCTGGCGCATTCCAATCTCGGCCACCTCGACAAGAAGCGCTTCAACATGGCGGCCGGCTTCGCCGGCGGGCTCGTCCTCGATGCCGCGATCATGACCGGCGGCATCCCGACCGGCGGCGTGTTCTCGCGCGAATTCATGAAGGGCGGCGCGCGCGCCTTCAGCGTCGCCTTCGAGCGCGAGGCCGACTATGTCGGCGCCTATTATGCCGCGCGTGCGGGTTACGACCTCGCCGGCACCGAAGAGCTCTGGCGGGCGATGGGGCAGGGCGATCCGAACAGCCTGCGTTTCGCCAGGACGCATCCGCTGGCGCCGGTTCGCTTCCTGCAGATGCGCGCCGTGGCCGCCGAGATCGCCGACAAGGAGCGCAGGCACCTGCCGCTGGTGCCGGAGATCAAGACCTACACGGTCGAGGCGTCGCCGGCGTCCGACGCGCCGACGCAGTAAGACGTCAGCACCGCATCAGGTGCAGTTCTTGGCGAGGCAGTACTTTTCCAGCTCCGGCCACGGCTTGTAGACGACGCCGGCGCATTGCTCCGGCGAGGTCGTCTCCACGAGCTGGTTCAGGTGCCCGGCATAGAAGTAGGCGATCCGCTCCTTCAGGCCGGTGTAGCGCTTCTGCTGGTCGCGCGAATCGAAGCGCATGCAGACCGCATAGCGCTGCTCCTTGCCCGCCGGCCGCAGCACCGGGTCGCTGATCACCGCCTGACGGATGAGGGTCGGATCGTCGAGGGTCGTGGTGAGCGAGGTGATGATCTCGTTCTGGTACCGCGCCGGGAAGATGTTGGGATTGGGCTCCGGCCCGGTCGCAGACGTGCTCGAGCAGCCGCCGAGCGCGATCGCCAGTAGCGCTACCGTTGCCGGAACCAATCGCCGCATCGCATCCTCCCCCAGACCCTTCGCTCAGCCGCGCTTGAGCGTGTTCCTCCGCTGGCCAAGCGTGCGCAGGCGCAGCGCGTTGAGCTTGATGAAGCCTTCGGCGTCCTTCTGGTCGTAGGCGCCCTTGTCGTCCTCGAAGGTGACGAGCGTCGAGGAGTAGAGCGAGGCCGGGCTCTCGCGGCCGGTGACCATCACGTTGCCCTTGTAGAGCTTGAGGCGCACCTCGCCCTCGACCAGCTCCTGCGACTTGTCGATCGCGGCCTGCAGCATCTCGCGCTCGGGCGAGAACCAGAAGCCATTGTAGACGAGCTCGGCATAGCGCGGCATCAACTCATCCTTGAGATGGCCGGCGCCGCGGTCGAGCGTGATCGATTCGATGGCGCGGTGCGCCTGCAGCAGGATGGTGCCGCCGGGGGTCTCGTAGACGCCACGCGACTTCATGCCGACGAAGCGGTTCTCGACGAGATCGATGCGGCCGATGCCGTTGTCGTGGCCGAGCTTGTTGAGGCGCGCGAGCAATGTCGCCGGCGACAGCTTCTCGCCGTCGATCGAGACGGCGTCGCCCTTCTCGAAGCCGATGCGGATATCCGTCGGTCTGTCGGGCGCGTCCATCGGCGAGATGGTGCGCTGGTAGACGATCGACGGCGCTTCCTTGCCCGGGTCCTCGAGCACCTTTCCTTCCGAGGACGAGTGCAGAAGATTGGCGTCGACCGAGAACGGCGCCTCGCCTTCCTTGTCCTTGGTGATGGTGATCTGGTGGTCGCGCGCGAACTTGAGCAGCTCCTCGCGGCCCTTGAAGGTCCATTCGCGCCACGGCGCGATGATCTTGATGCCCGGTTCCAGCGCGTAATAGCTGAGCTCGAAGCGGACCTGATCGTTGCCCTTGCCGGTGGCGCCGTGGCAGACGGCATCGGCGCCGACCTGGCGGGCGATCTCGATCTGCTTCTTGGCGATCAGCGGCCGCGCGATGGAGGTGCCGAGCAGGTACTGGCCCTCATAGACGGTATTGGCGCGGAACATCGGATAGACGAAGTCGCGGACGAATTCCTCGCGCAGGTCCTCGATGAAGATGTTCTCCGGCTTGATGCCGGCGCGCAGCGCCTTCTCGCGCGCGGGGCCGAGCTCTTCGCCCTGGCCGAGATCGGCGGTGAAGGTCACGACCTCGGCGCCATAGGTGGTCTGCAGCCATTTCAGGATGATGGAGGTGTCCAGGCCGCCGGAATAGGCGAGCACGACCTTCTTGATGGATTTATTGGCGCCGTTCGACATCGGGGATCTTTCTGGCTCCGGGCGGTCGGCCCGGGATGGGTGTTCTGCGGGCTGTTGAAACCAAGGTGGAGCGGCAGGTCAAGGCTCTATCCCTCCCCTGCAAGGGGAGGGTCCGGCGCGCCAGCGCCGCAGGCGGGGTTACGCCGCGCTCGGACGCGCCCCACCGGGCGGCCTGCGGTCGCCACCCTCCCCCGCAAGCGGGTGAGGGAAAAGGGTCAGGTCACGTCCTCGTAGACGTCCATGTCGGCGCTGCCGGCGAGCATCTGCTTCCAGCCGGTCAGGAAGCTGCGCATCATCGGGTCCGAGGCGACCTTCTGCCGGTTGAGTTCGAGGGCGGCGTCGGCCTCATACTCGATCTCGATCAGCAATTGGGCCGGGTCGTCGACGTTCTGCAGCATGCGGAAGCGGGCGGCGCCGAAGGCGCGGTAGAACGGGGTCGCCGACTGGATCAGCGTCAGCATCTGCTTGGGGTCGCCGAGCGCCCTGAGCTTGACGTGGAGAACGCGTTTCACCTTCTCGGGGTCGTCGGCCATGGGGACCTCTCTCGCGGACCGGGCTTGCCTCAGAGCATTGCCCAGAACGGCGCGCTTCGTCCATGCGTCCGACCCGGTCTCACGCGGAAATCCAGGCCGGCGCGGACGCGGCGTCAGCGCCTGCTGAGCCAGCGCACGATCGAGATGCGCTCGAGTCCGGCCTCGATCGTCTTGTCGTCGAGGCGGGTGCGCCAGCGATAAATCAGGGCGTAAACCAGCCATATGACCAGGAAGGTGAAGACGCCGGCAAAGATCGTGTCGCTGGGGAAATGCGCGCCGGCCATCATGCGGATCACCGCCATGAAGCCGGTGAGCGCCAGCGCGGCGCCGTAGGCGAACGCGCGATAAGGCGGCGGCACCAGCGCCGCCGGCGCGAAGGTCCAGGCCGTGGTGGAGACGTCGCCGGACACGAACGAGCAGTTGTTCGGGCAATCGCCGCGCGGGTCCCACCAGGCGACGAAGTGCTGATCGCCCACGAACTGCGTCACGTCGATCGGCCGCGGCCGCCCCCAGTGGTCCTTGAGCACGACGTTCACGAGCAGGCCCGGTCCCAGCACCATGGTCGAGATCAGGAACACCATGGCGCGGCCGGAGATCAGCATGCGCCTGCGCGGCATCAGCAGCTTGAGGGCCAGCGCGATGACCGCAGGCGCCACCAGCACGAAACCGGCGTTGAGCGCGACGCCGTGGATCGTCATCAGCGTCGGCGACAGCCGCCAGGCGAAGGTGTGGCCGCTGGCGTCGCGCACCGCGTAGAAGACGCTCGCGATCCCGAGATCGAGCGCGGGGAACAGGCCGAACGCCAGGCCGGTGACGGCGGCGATGGCCAAGGCGACGATCAGTCCGGTTCGGTGCATGCGGCTCCCCTCGCCGGGCGATCTAGCCGAGCCATGTGGAAATGGGAAGGCGGCCGCGCCGGGCGACGCTATAGTTGCGGCATGCTCCCTGCACGCGGCCTCGATTTCTGGTTCGAATTCGCCTCGACCTACTCCTATCCCGCCGCCATGCGGGTTGGCGCGCTGGCGCGCGAGCGCGGGCTGAATGTGCGCTGGCGGCCGTTCCTGCTCGGTCCGGTGTTCAAGGCGCAGGGCTGGGACAATTCGCCGTTCAATCTCTACCCGGCCAAGGGCCGCTACATGTGGCGCGACCTCGCGCGGATCTGCGAGGCGCTCGGTCTGCCGTTCATGCAGCCGCCGGTGTTTCCGCAGAACACGGTGCTGGCCGCACGCGTCGCCCTCGTCGCCCTCGACGAGGGATGGGGCGAGGCGTTCATCGGCGCCGTCTACACCGCGGAATTCGGCGAAGGCCGCGACATCGGCGCAGCCGAAGCGATTGCCGCAATCCTTGGAGAACTCGGCCAGGACGCGCCGGCGGTGATCGCGCGGGCGCAGGCCGAGGACATCAAGCTGGCGTTGCGCCGGAACACCGAGGAGGCGCAGGCGCGCGGCATCTTCGGCGCGCCGAGTTTCGTCACCGATGACGGCGAACTGTTCTGGGGCAACGACCGGCTGGACGCGGCGCTGGACTGGGCGGGGCGATAGCGGCGCCATATCCTCCGTTCGTGCCCGCGAATGCGCGAATCCGGTACTGAGTCACAGCGCGGTCCCGCCCACGCGGCGACGAACGGCGCTGACAGTTACGCGCTCGGGCCGCGGCGATCGCGCCAGCGGCCGGCATTGCGGCCGGCAATCAGCCAGTAGACGAAACCGCCGACGGCGCCGGCCGCCGCGGAAATCTCGGCCTGTCGCGGAATTGGCGGCGGCGGATTGTCGATCGACTCTTCGTAGGATGGCCGCGCCAGACCGCTGCTGTAATAGCCGGCGACGATCAGCGCGGCGCCGGCCGCGGTGTTGATCAGCAGCGAGCGGACGCGAAAGGTCTCGGCGAGCACGACAAGGACGATGATGGGCACCAGGCCGAGCGCGCCGGTGAATACCGAGCCGAAGAAGGCGATGCCCCAGAACGTGACGCGCTCGCCGACGTCGCCGCTGAAGGCGTGCCATTGCGGCCCGAGCAGGCCGACCGCAATCGCCATGCCGACGGCGATGCTGGCGGCGATCAGGGCGAAGACGATGACGACGATGCGGCCGAGGAGGGACATCTTGCTTCCTTTACCTCTCCCCGCTTGCGGGGAGAGGTCGACTCGCCGAAGCGGCAGCGAAGGTGAGTCGGGTGAGGGGCTTCACCGAGAGTCTGAGCGTATCGAGGCGCCCCCTCACCCGGCTCGCATTTCGTTACCGCTCAATGCTCGCCACCCTCTCCCCGAGTCGAAGTCGGATATATCCGACTTCGACTCCTACAAAGACGAACTCGGGTAAACCCGAGTTCGTGCGGGGAGAGGGAAGCGCTCATTCGTCCGTCATCGCCATCGCGCGCAGCGTCATGCGCTCGCGCGCCGAAAGCTTCTCGCTCGCGCTCTTGAGCTGGCCGCAGGCGGCAAGGATGTCGCGGCCGCGCGGCGTGCGCACCGGCGAAGCATAGCCGGCATCGAACACGACCTGCGAAAACTTCTCGATCTGCTCCCAGTCGGAGCATTCGTATTTAGAGCCCGGCCACGGGTTGAACGGGATCAGGTTGATCTTCGCCGGGATGCCCTTGAGCAGGCGCACCAGCGCCTTGGCGTCCTCCAGCGAATCGTTGACGCCTTTGAGCATCACGTATTCGAAGGTGATGCGCTTGGCGTTCGAGGCGCCCGGATAATTGCGGCAGGCGGCGAGCAACTCCTTGATCGGATATTTGCGGTTGAGCGGCACGAGCTCGTTGCGCAGATCGTCGCGCACCGCGTGCAGCGAGATCGCCAGCATGCAGCCGATCTCGCTGCCGGCGCGCTCGATCATCGGCACGACGCCGGACGTCGACAAGGTGATGCGGCGCTTGGAGATGCCGATGCCCTCGCCATCCGAGACGATCAACAGCGCGCCGCGCACCGCCTCGAAATTGTAGAGCGGCTCGCCCATGCCCATCATGACGATGTTGGTGACGCAGCGATCGCCCGACGGCACGACGCCGTCGGTCGGGCGCACGCCGCCCGGCCAGTCGCCGAGACGGTCGCGCGCGGCCAGCACCTGGCCGGCGATCTCGCCGGCGGTGAGGTTGCGCACGAGGCGCTGCGTGCCGGTGTGGCAGAACGAGCAGTTGAGCGTGCAACCGACCTGGCTCGACACGCACAGCGTGCCGCGCTCGGTGTCGGGGATGTAGACGGTCTCGATCTCGTGCGGCAGCTTGCTGTCGGGATCGCCGGGCAGCCGCATTAGCCATTTGCGCGTGCCGTCGACCGACACCTGCTCGGCGACGACCTCCGGCCGGTCGACCGTGAAGTGCTCCGCGAGCTTGGCGCGCAGATCCTTCGACACGCTGGTCATGGTGTCGAACGCGGTGAAGCCGCGGAAATAGATCCAGTGCCAGAGCTGCTGCACGCGCATCTTGCGCTGGCTTTCGGGCACGCCGAGGCGCCCGAGCGCGTCGGAAAGTTCCGCGCGGCTCATGCCGACGAGCGACGGCTTCTGCGGCGCCACGTAGCGCTCGAGCGGCGCCTTTTCGAGGAATTCGGTTTGCAAGGCCAACGACATCGTCGATCCGCGTTGAGGTGTCATCGCCGGAGCAAGCGGGCGCGGCCTTCGGCCGGTCCGGGCGTGTCCTGGCGATCCCGCCTAGGGAAGCACTCTATCTAAGCGGGATCACCGGGTCTCGCCACACCCGGCCCCGGTTTGCCCGGGATCGGCGATGCGGTGCCCGGATCGGCTTTTGGCGGGGTCGAGCGGCGCCCCGAGGATGACGCGCGGGGATGCTACTTGCACTCCTCCGCCACCTTGTCGAGGGCGTCGGACACGCCCTTCAGCGAGTAGGTGTCGGTGGTCTTGGTGCCGGAGGTCGACACGCTCTTGATGACCAGGTCGTGGCCCTTGCGCATGGCCTCGACCATCTTCGGCTCCTCGGCGGCGTTCTTGACCCAGGCACCGTCATTCTGCGTGTAGAGCACGTAATTGGCCGAGCCGATCGTGGCGGTTGCGTCCTGGCCCGACTTCTGCGGATAGCCGACGATGATCGAGATTTCGTTCTTCACCTTCTCGGACGGGCGCGTCGAGACGAAAGCATAGGACGGATCGCGGTTGCGGCCGGCCGGATCGGTCACCGCCGAGGTCGGCTTGGACAGTGCGAAGCACACCTTCTTGCCGCCAGGCGAGGCCTTGTAGGCGCCCCAGTCGCCGAACTGGCCGAGCAGCACCGCCTGCTCCGCCGGGTTCTTCTTGCCCTGCGCCAGGGCAGGCGCTGCGAAGGCGACGGTCGCCAGCAGGACAATTGTGCTGCGAGTCAAATGTGTCATGTCCATCGGGCCCTACCGGTTTGCCGTGACGGCGACTCAACGCCGCATTTCAAGGATCGCGTGGATAGAAGCCCGATTATGGGCCAATATCGGCATTGTGAAGGCGACGAAGGGTCGCTACCCGCAAGAATGGGCGCGGCAAAGTTAACATCGGCTGACGCACAAGGTCACCGGACCGTGCTAGAAACCCGCTCCCTGTCGCACGCCATCCACAGACGATTTTATCCATGAAAGCGCTGCTCTGCACCCACTATGGTACGCCCGACGATCTGGTCCTCAGCGATGTGCCAGATCCCGTTGTCGGCAAGGGCGAAGTCGTCGTCCGCATCCACGCGGCTGCACTCAATTTCTTCGACACACTGATCATCGCCAACAAGTATCAGACGAAGCCCTCGCTGCCGTTCTCGCCGGCAGCCGAGTTCGCCGGCGTCGTCGAAAGCATCGGCGACGGCGTGACGACGCTGAAGACGGGCGATCGCGTGATCGCCTGCTCCGGTTATGGCGCCGCTCGCGAGAAGATCGCGATCGCCGCCGAGAAAGTGATCAAGATGCCGGACGGGCTCGATTTCGACCGCGCCGCCGGTCTGTGCGTGACCTACGGCACCACGCTGCACGCCTTGAAGGATCGCGCCGGGCTCAAGCTGGGTGAAATGCTGGCCGTGCTCGGCGCTTCGGGTGGCGTGGGGCTCGCCGCCATCGAGATCGGCAAGGCGATGGGCGCGCGCGTCATCGCCTGCGCCTCGTCGGCCGAGAAGCTCGCATTCGCCAGGGAACGCGGCGCCGACGAAGCGGTCGACTACGCCAGCGAGGATTTGAAAGAATCGCTGCGCAAGCTGACCGGCGGCCGCGGCATCGATGTGGTCTACGATCCGGTCGGTGGCGCCTATACCGAGGCGGCGCTGCGTGCGATCGCCTGGCAGGGGCGCTTCCTCGTGATCGGCTTTGCCGCCGGCGACATTCCGAAACTGCCGCTCAATCTCGTGCTGCTGAAGGGATGCGATGTGCTGGGCGTGTTCTGGGGCTCGTGGATCGAGCGCGATCCCGCCGCTCACCGCGCCAACACCGCCCAGATCATGCAATGGTGCCTCGAGGGCAAGGTGTCGTCGCATATCCATGCGGCCTATCCGCTCGCCGAGGCGGCCACCGCCTTGAAGGCGATCGCCGCACGCAAGGCGATGGGCAAGATCATTTTGCGGATGTGACTGCTGGCCGCGCGCCTTCGCACAGCCGAGGGCCGCTTCAGGCGGCGCGCGAGTCGCGGCTCGTCATGGCCGCGAGCTTTTCCTTCGCCATATACCGATGCTCCGGCGTGATGTGGCCGGCCACCACGCGGATCGCGGCGGCGAGGAAGGCCGCATCGTCGGTGAAGCCGAGCACCGGCAGCACGTCGGGGATGGCGTCGGTCGGCAGCACGAAATAGGCGATGGCGCCGAGGAGCGTCGCCTTGACCGAGAGCGGCGTGGCGCGATCGAAGGCGCAGTAATAGGCGGCGAGCAAATCCTCGGCGAACGGGACGCGCGCGGCCACGGCGCGCAGCTTGCGCCAGAACCTGCGGCGCAGCGCCTGCTCGTCGGTGTCTCGCCCCGTCTCTTGTTCGTCCTGCCGCCAGAAAGCGGCGCGTGCGAATGCCATGTCCGTCATGTGGTTGGTGGCGGGCCGCGGCGCAAGCCGCACCGACGGGCCTCGCATTGGCGGGGCAGGGCTATTACCTTTCCCGCTGTGGTACGACCCATATGAGGCGGCGCTCATGTCCTGGTCCCTCAACATCGGCAAAGTGGCGGGCACCGTCGTCCGCATCCACCTGACGTTCCTGCTGTTTCTCGCCTGGATCTTCGCGGCGAGCTATGCCGCGAACGGCAGCGCGGCGGCCTGGGACGGGCTCGCCTTCATGGTCCTGCTGTTCCTGTGCGTGCTGCTGCACGAGTTCGGCCACATCTTCACCGCGCGCGCCTTCGGCGTGTCGACGCCATACGTGACGCTGCTGCCGATCGGCGGCGTCGCGCAGCTCGAGCGCATCCCGGAGGAGCCGTGGGAGGAATTCCTCATCGCGATCGCCGGGCCGCTGGTCAACATCGTCATCGCCATCCTGCTGGTCGTCGCATTCGGCGCCACGCTGCAGCCGAGCGCGGCGAGCGCCGTCGACAATCTGGCGATCCCCCTGGTCAACAGGCTGGCCGCGGTGAACCTGTTCCTCGCCGTGTTCAACATGATCCCGGCCTTCCCGATGGACGGCGGCCGCGTGCTGCGCGCGCTGCTCGCCAGCCGCTTCGGCTATGTGCGCGCCACGGAAATCGCGGCCTCGATCGGCCAGTTCGTCGCCTTCGCGCTCGGCTTCATCGGGCTGATGTACAATCCGATCCTGATCTTCATCGCCATCTTCGTCTATCTCGCCGCGGCGTCTGAGGCGCACATGGTGGCGCTGCGCGCGGTCTCGCGCGGCGTGCCGGTGACGAGCGCGATGATGACGCGGTTCGCGACCCTGGTGCCGCGCGCGCATATCGACGAAGCGGTGCAGACGCTGCTGCAGACCTCGCAGGGCGAATTCCCGGTGGTCGACGATGCCGGCAAGCCGGTCGGCGTCATCGGTCGTGCCGACCTCATCCGCGCCATCAAGACCGTCGGCCCCGATGCGAGCGTCGCCGATGCCATGGGCGCGGAATTGCCGACGGTGAGCCATCGGGCCACGCTCGAACAGGCCTTCAAGCTCCTCCAGCAGAAGCAGGCGCCGGCGGTGGGCGTGGTCGACGCCAGGGGCGCCCTGATCGGCCTCGTCACCGGCGAAACCATCGCCGAAATGATGATGCTGCAGGAAGCCCTGCCGCGAGACGTGAAAATAGGCCCCTGGAGCCGGCCGGCGGGGGTCTGATGACGCCCCCGAACGCATGAATTGCGCGCAAATTCGTCAATTCCGGCGTTGCCAATCCACCGTCGCTGACTATATTGCGCCGCAATAGCACCGCGCCGCGGGCTCCCGAAGGGGCCCGCGCTTTGGTTTTTGGAACCCGACAACATGCAGCTTCGCAACGTCGCCATCATCGCGCACGTCGACCACGGCAAGACGACCCTGGTCGACCGGCTCCTGCAACAGTCGGGGGTCTATCGCGAAAACGAGCGTCAGGTCGAACGCGTGATGGATTCCAACGATATCGAGCGCGAGCGCGGCATCACCATCCTGGCCAA